>Ga0134125_10009331_pt1 | contig 11049 bp, 4 predicted proteins | sample KB31751_FD_96464 | JGI IMG/M metagenome (GOLD analysis project Ga0134125, IMG submission 96464) | Terrestrial soil microbial communities with excess Nitrogen fertilizer from Kellogg Biological Station, Michigan, USA - KB3-175-1 | ecosystem: Environmental > Terrestrial > Soil > Unclassified ...
CTAGGCAGGCTCCAGGCCGTGGCGGCGCAGCGTCGCCGCCGAATCGCGCGACGTGATGAAGCGGGTGAGCGCGCGACCCGCCGCCGCGTTGGCCGCCCCCACGTGCGTGCCCGCGGAGAAGACGGTCACGAGCTGCACCTCGGCGGGGAGCGGGCCCACGAATTCGATGCCCTTCACCGGGAGGAGCTCGCTCACCTGCTGGAACGCGAGCTCGGCCTCGCCGCGCGCGGCGACCTCGCCGGCGGGATGCCCCGGGGGCGTCTGCGTGAGCTTGTCCTCGGCGACGCCCCAGCGCTGGAAGACCCCCGCGAGGTAGACGCCGCTCGGTCCGCTCGAGTACGCGATGCGGCGCGCCTGCATGACGGCCTTGCGCAGGGATCCCTCCGACGACAGGTCGGGGCGCGGCGTCCCGGGCGCGATCGCCACGCCGATGACCGAGCTCGCGAGGTCCACGCGGCTTCCCGGCGCCAGCAGGCCCTCCTTGACCAGGTCATCGATGGCGGCGGCCGCCATGATCACGAGGTCGGGGGCAGCGCCCGCGCGAAGCCGCTTGGCGATTTCGGCGCCGCCGACCCAGGAAGTTTTTACTTCCACTCGGGTTTCCCGCTCGAAGCGCGGCACCAGCTCGAGGTACGCCTCGCGCGTGGCGATCGAGGACATCACCTCCAGCGTTTTCCCCATTTCCTGCATCGTTTCTCCATGGTGCACCGCGACAATGGGTCCGATCGCATCCCGTTTCCCCTCGGATGCGTGGGCCTTGAAGGGTACTCCTGTGCTTGGCCATTGCCGCGGCGCAACGCGCGCCGCGGCTTTTTTTTGGGTGTACCCGCGGATTTTCGGCGCGCGCCGGTTGTTCTTTGGCGGCGGCCGTGACTATGATCGGCCGCTCGCGCCCACGAGGCGCGAGAAGACCAAAACTAAACCATGAGGGGATTGGGATGAAGACCACTAGAGCCATCGGGCTCGGCGCCTTGCTTTTCGGCGTCGCGCTCACCGGTGCGGGCGGTGCGCTCGCGCAGTACAAGAAACCGTATGCAATCAAAGGCGAAGCCGCGGTGCCGGTGGCCGCGACACCCGCTTCCACCGCGCACTTCACGTGCGAGCTGAGGCCGTTCGACGGCAGCAAGGGCATCGTCTGCTACGGCCCCGACGCGATCCGCAAGGCCTACGGCCTGGACGGAATCATCGCCGGCGGCATCAACGGAACCGGACAGACGATCGTCATCATCGACGCGTACGGCAGCCCAACGCTCGAGGCCGACGTCCAGGCGTTCAGCGCGCTCTTCGGCCTGCCGCCCGCGGACATCACGCAGATCCGCATGCCGGGCAGCACCCCATTCGACTTCAACGACAACAACCAGCTCGGCTGGGCGGAGGAGAGCAGCCTGGACGTGCAATGGGCGCATGCCATCGCGCCCGGGGCGAAGATCATCCTCGTGGCCGCGGCGACGAACAACGACGACGACATGCTGGCGGCGCAGAACTACGCGATCAGCCAGAAGCTGGGCTCCATCCTCTCCGAGAGCTTCGGCGAATCGGAGCTGGCGCTCCAGCAGCTCGGCCCGGCCGGCCAGGCGATCTTCGACGCCAACGAGAAGAGCTACAAGACCGCGGGCGACCACAAGATCTCGGTCCTCGTCTCGGCGGGTGACGACGGCGCCGCGGGGTTCGACGTGAACGGCGTGCTGCAGACGGTGCCGGTGGCCAACTATCCGGCCTCGTCGCCGAACGTGACGACCGTGGGCGGCACGAACCTCTTCTTCGGCACCGCGACCAATGCGACTCCGAACGGCACCTACCAGGGTGAGGTCGTCTGGAACGAAGGCCCCGGCAGTGCCACGGGCGGCGGCATCAGCAAGCAGTTCCGCCTGCCCGACTACCAGGAGGGCACGAAGCACCTGATCCCGACCTCGACGGGGCGCGGATATCCCGACGTGGCCTACAACGCCGGCGTCTTCGGCGGCGTGATCGTGCGGCTCGGGTTCTTCGGCGGCTTCTTCGTCTTCGGCGGCACCAGCGCGGGCGCGCCGCAATGGGCGGGCATCACGGCGCTCATCAACCAGGCGAGCAAGCAGCCGGCGGGCTTCCTCAACAAGTCGCTGTACAAGCTCGGCAAGCTCGGTGTGCTGCAGCCGCTGATGCACGACATCACGGTGGGCGACAACAGCGATCTCGACGACGGCGTGGTGGGCTTTTCCGCCCAGCCGGGTTGGGACTACACCACGGGCTGGGGCACGCCCAATGCGGGCCTGCTGGGCGCGCTCATGAAGGACAACGGGAAGAACTAGGCGACAGGCAACAGGAAAGGCCCCGGGAGCGATCCCGGGGCTTTTTTTCTTGAAGACGCATGGGGATAACCGTGTCGATCTCAACCCTGCCGGCCCGACTTATCCACAATGCCGACACGTTCGTTGAATAGGGCCGTTTACGCCCTAAAATACGTGTAGCTTTCCTCCTTTGGCCGCCCGAGAGGCGACCCGCCGCGATCCCCATGAACGACATGTCCGCCGCCCGTCCGGGCGAAGCCGCCGCTTTGAACGACGAACCGGGCGAAGCCATCCGCATCCGCGGGGCGCGCCAGAACAACCTGAAGAACCTCGACGTCGCCATTCCCACCGGCGAGCTCGTCGTGGTCACCGGGCCGTCGGGCTCGGGCAAGTCCTCGCTCGTGTTCGACACCCTCTACGCGGAAGGACAGCGCCGCTACGTCGAGACGTTCTCGCCGTACGCGCGCCAGTTCCTGGACCGCATGGACAAGCCGCAGGTCGACTCCATCGAGGGGATCCCGCCGGCCATCGCCATCGACCAGACCAACCCGGTGCGCACGTCGCGCTCGACGGTCGGGACGATGACCGAGATCAACGACCACCTGAAGGTGCTCTTCGCGCGCACCGCGAGCCTTTCCTGCCGGCGCTGCCGCCAGCCGGTGCGGCGCGATACGCCCGATTCGATCTTCGCCGGGATGTCGGAACGCGCGGCCGCCGCCGGCGACCCGCGCCTCGTGATCGCGTTCCCGGTGGACGTGCCGGCCAATTTCAGCGAGGAGGAGATCACCAAGCTCCTCCAGGCGCAGGGCTACACGCGCATCCACCAGCGCGAAGGCACGCGCCTTGAAGTCGTGCAGGACCGCGTGAAGATGTCGGGCGCCGAGCGTGCCCGGGTCGTGGAGGCGATCGAGGCCGCGCTTCGCGTCGGCAACGGGCGCGTCGATGTCTTCGCCGACGAGGCCGCCGCGTGGAGGTTCTCCACCGACCTGCACTGCGCCACCTGCGACATCCACTACGCGGACCCGACGCCGGCGCGCTTCTCGTTCAACTCGCCGATCGGGGCGTGCGAAACGTGCCGGGGGTTCGGCCGCGTCATCGGCATCGACTACGGGCTCATCATCCCCGACGAGTCGAAGTCGCTGCGCGGCGGCGCGGTGAAGCCGTTCCAGACCAAGAGCTACGACGAGTGCCAGGACGACATCGTGAAGTTCGCGCCCAAGCGCGGCATTCCGCTCGACGTGCCGTATCGCGCGCTCACCGCGGAGCAGAAGCGCTGGGTGATGCAGGGCGACGACGACTGGGTGAGCTGGAAGAAGTCCGGCAAGACGCACTGGTACGGCGTGAAGCGCTTCTTCGACTGGCTCGAGACCAAGGCGTACAAGATGCACATCCGCGTGCTGCTGTCGCGCTACCGCGCGTACACGCCCTGCACGACGTGCAACGGAACGCGCCTCAAGGAGGAATCGCTCCTCTGGCGCGTGGACGGCCTCACGCTCCACGAGATGATGCTGATGCCGGCGGAGCGCCTTCGCGACCGCTTCGCCGCGCTCGAGCTTCCCAAGCCTCTCGACGAGGCCTCCGGCCTCCTCCTGGGCGAGATCCGCTCGCGCCTCGCCTATCTCTGCCAGGTGGGCCTGGGCTACCTCACGCTCGACCGGCAATCGCGCACGCTCTCCGGCGGCGAGGTGCAGCGCATCAACCTCACGACCGCGCTGGGCACCTCGCTCGTGAACACGCTCTTCGTGCTCGACGAGCCGTCGATCGGCCTGCACCCGCGCGACATGGGACGAGTGATCGACGTGATGAAGAGGCTGCGCGACGCGGGCAACTCGCTCGTCGTGGTGGAGCACGATCCGCAGATCATGCTCGAGGCCGACAAGCTCCTCGACATGGGCCCGGGGCCCGGAGAACGCGGCGGCGAGATCGTGTTCTTCGGCTCGCCCGCCGAGCTGAAGGAAGCCTCGACGCTCACCGCCGAATACCTCTCGGGCCGCAAGCGCGCCGACGATGCGATGCCCTCCGACGAGCTGCGCGTGCCCGGCGTCGAGGTGCCCAACGACCTCGCCCGCGACCCGCTGCGCGGAGCGAAGCTTCTGGCCGTTCGCGGCGCCACCGAGCATAACCTCAAGGGCATCGACGTCGACATCCCTCTGCACCGCTTCGTGTGCGTGACGGGCGTGTCGGGCTCGGGCAAGTCCACGCTGGTGCAGGACATCCTGCACCCGGCGCTTCGCAAGCACCTGGGCAAGCCCACCGAGACGCCGGGCGCCTTCCGCGCGCTCGAGGGCACGCAGCACGTGAACGACATCGTGTTCGTGGACCAGTCGCCCATCGGCCGCACCACGCGCTCGAACCCGGCGAGCTACGTGGGCGCCTTCGACGCGATCCGCGAGCTCTTCTCCAAGGCGCCCGACTCGAAGGCGCGCGGCTACACCACCGGCACGTTCTCGTTCAACTCGGGCAACGGCCGCTGCCCCACGTGCAGCGGCAACGGCTTCGAGCACGTCGAGATGCAGTTCCTCTCCGACGTGTACCTGCGCTGCCCGGATTGCAACGGCACGCGCTACCGCGACGAGGTGCTGGAAGTGAAGGTGGACGGGCGCAGCATCGCCGACGTGCTCGAGCTCACCGTGTCGGAGGCGGTCGCCGCCTTCGCGCACGACGAGTCGATCGTCCAGCGCCTGCGCCCGCTCGCGGACGTGGGACTGGACTACCTGCGCCTGGGCCAGCCGGTGCCGACGCTTTCCGGCGGCGAGGCGCAGCGCCTGAAGCTCGCGGGCCACCTCGCGGAGGCCGAGGGCCGCTCCATCTCGATGCTTCCCCGCCGTCCCAGGGAAGGCGCGCTGAAGCAGACCCGCGTCTTCCTCTTCGACGAGCCCACGACGGGCCTTCATTTCGAGGACGTCTCGAAGCTCCTCAAGTCCTTCAGGAAGCTCCTCGCCGCGGGGCACTCGCTCATCGTGATCGAGCACAACCTCGACGTGGTCCGCGCGAGCGACTGGATCATCGACCTCGGCCCCGAGGGCGGCGACGCCGGCGGCGAAGTGGTGGCGGTGGGCACCCCGAGGCAGGTGATGGAGCACGCGAGCTCGCACACCGGCAAGGCCCTTCGCGACTACGAAACGGCCCTGTCTCCGGCCCGGAATCACGAGCGCCAGGCCCCGGCCGCGGAGCCACGCATCCCGTACCGCGTTCCAAAGACCATCCAGGTCCGCCACGCGCGCGAGCACAACCTGAAGGGCATCGACGTCCAGATCCCGCGCGAGAAGTTCACGGTCATCACCGGCGTCTCCGGCTCGGGAAAATCCACGCTCGCCTTCGACATCCTCTTCGCCGAGGGCCAGCGCCGCTACCTTGAGTCGCTGAACGCCTACGCGCGGCAGTTCGTGCAGCCCGCGTCCAAGCCCGACGTGGACGCGATCTTCGGGATCCCGCCCACGGTGGCCATCGAGCAGCGCACCAGCCGCGGCGGCTCGAAGTCCACGGTCGCCACGCAGACGGAGATCCACCACTTCCTGCGCCTGCTCTTCGTGAAGCTGGGCACGCAGTACTGCCCCGATTGCGACGTGCCGATCGAGCCGCAGAGCATCGACGCGATCGTCGCGCGGCTCATGAAGGAGCATCGCGGCGAGAAGATCGCCGTGCTCGCGCCGCTGGTCACCCATCGCAAGGGCTTCTACACCGACCTCGCGAAATGGGCGCTGGCGAAAGCGGTGTCCCACTTGCGAGTCGACGGCGAATACCTTCCCACCAAGGGCTGGCCGCGCCTCGATCGGTTCCGCGAGCACACCATCGAGCTTCCCGTGGCGGAGCTCGAGGTGAAGCCCGAGAACGGGAAGGCGCTTCGCGCCGCGGTCGAAGCCGCGCTCGAGCTGGGCAAGGGCGTGCTGCACGTGTGCGGGCGCGGCTGGGGCGGGCGCGAGACGCAGATCTTCTCGGTGAAGCGCGCGTGCCCCTCGTGCGGCCGCAGCTTCGGCGAGCTCGACCCGCGCCTCTTCTCCTACAACTCGAAGCACGGCTGGTGCGCCGGCTGCTACGGCACGGGCCTCAAGATCGACGAGGTGGAGTGGGACGAGGAGCGCTCGAAGACCGGCACCGAGGACCACGTGCTCGACTCCTGGGTCGAATGGCTCGAGATCGACGAGGCGTGCCCGCAATGCGAGGGCAAGCGCCTCAACAAGGAAGCGCTCGCGGTGCGCTTCCGGGGGCAGTCGATCGCCGACATGAGCGCGCAGCCGATCTCGAAGGCCGCGACGTTCTTCGAGAAGCTCGGCGTCGCGGGCCGCGAGGGCGAGATCGCCCGCGACATCCTCGCCGAGCTGGCCTCGCGCCTCGCCTTCCTCGAGCAGGTCGGGCTGGGCTACCTCTCCCTCGACCGCGGCGCCCCCACGCTCTCCGGGGGCGAGGCGCAGCGCATCCGGCTCGCCGCGCAGCTGGGCTCCAACCTGCGCGGGGTCTGCTACATCCTCGACGAGCCCACCATCGGGTTGCACCCTCGCGACAACCAGGTGCTGCTCGACACGCTCACGCGCCTCAACGCCAAGGGCAACACGCTCGTGGTGGTCGAGCACGACGAGGACACGATCCGGCGCGCCGAGCACGTGATCGACCTGGGGCCGGGCGCGGGCCGCCTCGGCGGCCACATCGTCGCGGAGGGCACCGCGGAGGAGCTCAAGGCGAATCCCGATTCGCTCACGGGCCACTTCCTGCGCCATCCGCTCCAGCATCCGCTGCAGCCGCGGCGCCCGGTCGCGAAATCGACACCTTCCGTGGAGGTGGTCGGCGCGCGCCTGCATAACCTGAAGGACATCGACGTGCGCTTCCCGCTGGGACGGCTCTCGATCGTGACCGGCGTCTCGGGATCCGGCAAGTCCACGCTCGCGCGCGACATACTTCACGAGAACCTGCAGCGCCTGGTCGCGGCCGCGCGCGATCGCAAGAAGGCGCCCCTCGTCTCGGGCACGCGGGCCATCAAGGGCTGGGAACATGTCTCGCGCGTGCTCGAAGTGGACCAGACTCCCATCGGCAAGACGCCCCGGTCGTGCCCGGCAACCTACGTGGGATTCTTCGACAACATCCGCAAGCTCTTCGCCGACACGCAGGAAGCGCGCATCCGCGGCTACACCGCGAGCCGCTTCTCGTTCAACACCTCGGGCGGCCGCTGCGACGGTTGCGAGGGCCAGGGCGTGAAGACCATCGAGATGAGCTTCCTCCCGGACGTGAAGGTCGCCTGCGAGGTGTGCAACGGCGCGCGCTTCAACGAGGAGACGCTCGCCGTGAAGATGCGCGGCAAGAGCGTGGGCGACGTGCTCGCCATGAGCGTGGACGAGGCGGTGCCCTACTTCGAGAACCACCCCTCGATCCACCACTCGCTGCGACTGCTGCAGGACGTGGGGCTGGGCTACCTCACACTGGGCCAGCAAAGCCCGACGCTCTCCGGCGGCGAGGCGCAGCGCATCAAGCTGGTGACCGAGCTCGCCAAGGTACGCGGCCCCCAGGCGCCGCGCCCGGGCCGCGCGTCGCTGAAGCAGCACACGCTCTACGTGCTGGACGAGCCCACGGTCGGCCTGCACATGGCCGACGTCGAAAAGCTGATCCGCGTGCTGCACCGCCTCGTCGACGCGGGCAACACCGTGGTCCTCATCGAGCACAACCTCGACGTGATCGCCGAGGCCGACTGGATCGTGGACCTCGGCCCCGAAGGCGGCGACCAGGGCGGGCGCGTGGTGCTCGCGGCGCCTCCCGAGGAGTTCCTGAAGGCGGGGACGAGGACCCATACGGCGAAGGCCCTGCGGGAGTTCATGGCGACGCACGGGCGGTAACAAGCCGGCCGTCCGCCGGCGGTGGGGCGCGGTAGAATTTCCCGATGAAACGCATCGTCGCCGCCCTGCTTTGTGCAGCCTCGGCCGCCAGCTTCGCGCAAGCGCCCGCGGCTCCCCAAAAGGTGTTCCGCTACGCCTGGTCGGTGGCCGAAACGACATTCGACCCCCAGAAGATCCAGGACCTGTACTCGGATATCGCCAACAACGCGATGTTCGACGCGCCGCTCACCTACGACTACCTGGCGCGGCCGTTCAAGCTGCTCCCGAACACCCTCGCCTCGATGCCGGAGATCAGCGCCGACGGCATGACGTACACGATGCACGTGAAGCCCGGCATCTATTTCGCCGACGATCCCGTGTTCAAGGGCAGGAAGCGCGAGCTCGTCGCCGAGGACTACGTCTACTCGATCAAGCGGATCATGGATCCGCACATCTCGTCGCCGGCGCTCTCCGAGATCGAAGGCAACGTCGTCGGCGCCGACGAGGCCATCGAGAAGGCGCGCAAGGCGAACAAGCTGGATTACGACGCCCCGATCGAGGGTCTCAAGGCGCTCGACCGCTACACGTTCCGGATCAAGCTCACCAAGCCCATCTACGTCTGGATCTACAACCTCGCCGATTGCCGCCTGTCGTGCGCGGTAGCGCGCGAGGTGGCCGAGAAATACGGGGAGGACGTTGGATCCCATCCGGTCGGCACCGGGCCCTACCGCCTCGTGTTCTGGAAGCGCTCCTCGAAGATGGTGTTCGAGCGCAATCCCAACTTCCGCGAGGTGTATTTCGACGGCCAGCCCGCGCCGGGCGATGCCGCGGCCGAGGAGATCCTCGCGAAGCTGAAGGGCCGGCGCCTGCCGATGGTCGATCGGGTGGAGGTCTCCATCATCGAGGAATCGCAGCCGCGCTGGCTCGCCTTCCAGAACTCGGAGATGGACCTCATGTTCGGCGTGCCCAACGAGTTCGCGAACCTCGCGATGCCCAACAACAAGCTCGCGAAGAACCTCGAGCGGCGTGGAATCCGCATGGCGCAGATCGCGGCGCTCGACCTCACTTACGCGTACTTCAACATGAAGGACCCGATCGTGGGCGGATACACCCCGGACAAGGTGGCGCTGCGCCGCGCCATGGCGCTCTCGTACAAGACCAGGGACGAGATCGCGATCATCCGCAAGAACCAGGCGATCCCCGCGCGGACTCCCTACAGCCCCGGGATGGCCGGCTACGACCCGAATTTCCGGACCAGCGCCACCGAGTACGACGTGGCGAAGGCCAAGGCGCTGCTCGACATGTTCGGCTACGTGGACCGCAACGGCGACGGGTGGCGCGAGATGCCCGACGGCAGCCCGCTCGTGATCAAGTACAACTCGACGCCCGCCGCCGTGGACATCCAGTACGACGAGCTGTGGAAGCGCAGCCTCGACGACATCGGCATCAAGATGGAGATCCGCAAGGCCAAGTGGCCCGACCTCATGAAGGAATCCCAGCTGGGCAAGCTGATGATGTGGCAGCTGGGCGGCACCGCCGCTTCTCCCGACGCGGACAACTTCCTCGTGTCGCTCTACGGCCCCAACTGCGGCTTCAAGGGGAACCAGGCCTGCTTCCAGCTTCCCGAGTACGACCGCCTCTACGAGAAGGCGCATGTCATGCCCGACTCTCCCGAGCGCACGCGCCTCTACGACGAGATGGCGAAGCTCGTGGTCGCGTACATGCCCTGGAAGATCAACGTCCACCGCATCATCACGGACATGTGGCAACCGTGGGTGGTCGGCTACCGCAGGCCGCTGATGACGACGAACGACTTCTGGATGTACATCGACATCGACACCGACCTGCAGAAAGAAAAAGGGGCCTTTCGGCCCCTGAAGGTCGGGGGTTGAGCTTCTTTCCTACTTGAATGCCACCCGGACGGCCGCGTAGATGAACCGCGCCCGTGCGTCGTAGTAGTTCGGGTCGTAGCCCGCCTGGAACGTGAGGTTCTGGTTGGTGAGCGGCGGATCGCGGTCGAACACGTTCTTCGCGCCCACCGTGAGCGTCACGTTGCGGAAGCCGTTGTACGAGCCCTGCACGTCGTAGAGCTCCATCGAGGACACGCGGCGCGTCACCAGGCCGTCGGCGTCGAGGGCGCCCACGTCGACATAGCTCGACTGGTAGTTCTGGGCGATCGAGGCCGACCACGGGCCGCTGTCCCAGGTGATCGTCGCGTAGTGCTTCCAGCGCGGCAGCGTCCCCGGCACGACCGCGCCGAAGTCGTTGGCGACGAACCCGGTGTAGCTCTTGTCCAGGTTCTGCGCGTCGTTTCGCACGTAGTACGTGCCCGAGATGTCGAAGCGCAGGCGTCCCCAGCCCTGGCGCGGCCACTTGTAGTGGCCCTCGAGGTCCCATCCCTCGATGTGCAGGGCGCCCAGGTTGATGTTGGTCTGGTTGATGTTCTGGATGCGTCCGGGCAGGCCGGGGAAGTTCGGATCGGCGGGGCCGCGCGTCACGAGGTTGCCGAAGATGTCGAGGTTCGCGAGGATCGTCGGGAACGGGATGCCCGTCGTGATCACGTTGTTCAGCCGGATCTTGAAGTAGTCCGCGGACACCGACAGCGAGTTGGTCGGCTCGAACACGATGCCGGCCGTGGCGTTCTCGCTCTTCTCGGGCGCCAGGTTCGGATTGCCGCCGAATGTGATGCCGAACTGCGTGTTGCAGTCGAGGCCCGTGTCATGCGTCACCGGGCAGCGGATCGGGTCCGTCACCCCGGGAGGCGTGACGCTGGAAGTCTGCGGCACGAACAGCTGGAAGAGCGACGGGGCGAGGAAGCCCTTGCCGTAGGAGGCGCGCAGCAGGACGTCCCGGTTCGGCTGGAAGCGGATCGAGGCCTTCGGGTTGGTGGTGCGGCCGAAGTCGCTGTAGTTGTCCGTGCGGATCGCGAGGTTCGCCTCGAGCGTGCGCAGCAGCGGGATGTTCACCTCGCCGTAGAACGC
>Ga0134125_10009334_pt1 | contig 11046 bp, 6 predicted proteins | sample KB31751_FD_96464 | JGI IMG/M metagenome (GOLD analysis project Ga0134125, IMG submission 96464) | Terrestrial soil microbial communities with excess Nitrogen fertilizer from Kellogg Biological Station, Michigan, USA - KB3-175-1 | ecosystem: Environmental > Terrestrial > Soil > Unclassified ...
CCCCACCGCATTGCGGCGGGTCTGCAGGTTGGCGTTGGTGACGTTGTCGGCCGCCACGAAGCCGGCCAGCTCCCGCGTGAAGCGCCACTCGCCCCGCACGTCCAGTCCGGCGCCGGCCTCGATCAGCCGGGTGTTCTGGTCGTCGTCGAAGCGCGAGCCCTCGTAGCGCAGCTCCGCGGTCAGCGTCAGCCGCTCGGCCGCCCGCCAGCTGGCGTCGGCCGTCACCACAACCGCCGGCGTCTCGGCCGGGCGCTTGCCGGTGAGTTGCGGCGCCGCTGTGCCGCCGTCGACCCGCGCGTGGGTGTAGGCGAAGGCGCCGCGCAGATCGAACGCCGCGCCCAGCGCGTAGTCCGCATCGCCCTCCAGCCCCCAGGCGTCCACCGTGCCGGCGTTCTGGCGCTGGAAGAGCGTGCCGCCGGCCGGCACGAAGCCGGCGACCGCAAACGAACCCGGCCCCTTGCCGATGGTGACGTTGGTGACCGCGTCGGCCAGGCGGTTGAAGAACACGTCGGCGTCCCAGCTGAAGCGGCCCTGGCCGCCGAGCCCCGCCTCCGCGCCATAGAGCTTCTCGGGCGAGAGGCCGGCGTTCGCCTCGGTGATGTCGTTGCCGACCCGGAACGAGCGGTGCAGCTCGTTGAGCGTCACCATTCGGAAGCCGGCATAGGCGGCGGCGCGCACATAAAGCGAATCGCCGAAGTCGCGCCGCAAGCCCAGGCGCCCGGTCGGCACGACGCCGCTGCGGTCGGGCAGGCGCTGGGTGACGGCGCTGGCGCCGGTCTGCACGAGGCTGGAGTCGTAGGTCTCCCAGGCGTCCAGCCGCACGCCGCCGGTGAAGAGCAGCGGGCCGAGGTTGCGGCTGCCTTCGGCGTAGGCGCCGGCGATCCACTCGCCGCCGCCGCCGATTCGCGTGCCGCTCGGAACGCCGCGGCTGAAGAGCGCGTCGCGGCTCTCGCCGTCGAAGTCGCGCGCGTCGACCCCGAGCTCCCAGCTGTAGGCCGCCTCGCTGCGCCGCAGCGCCGCGTTGAAGCCGACCCCGTAGGCCGGCGTGGCGAACTGGTTGTCGGCCAGCATCGCGGTGTTGCGGTCGAGCGAGACGGACGACGACCTGTTGACGAGGTTCGAACCCGACGCCCAGGCCTGCAGCCGCCAGCCCAGCGCGCCTTCCGTGGGCAGCCTGACGAGCGTGACGCTGCCCTGCGCGCCCTCAGCCCGCGAGCCGGCGAACAGCGTGCCGGCGCTGCGGTCCTCCTGGTAGCCGGCCACCCGCTCGGTGAGCGCGACGCCGCCGCCGAGCTCGGTGACGAAGCGCTGGCCGGCGCTCCAGTCTCTGAGGCTGAGCGGCCGGTCGGCGGCGCCGCGGCCCTGCCGCACGGGGATCCAGCCGTCGCTGCGCTCGCCGGAGGCGTCGAGGAAGAGGCGCGAGGCGGGGCCGACGTCGACCTCGCCGATCGCCGCGCCGCGCGCGTAGCCGAGTTCGCCGGCTTCCGCGTCGCCAGCCAGGCCGCCGTCGATCCGATCGGGCGAGCGCAGCGCGACCACGCCGGTCAGCGCGCCCGCGCCATAGGGACCCGAGCCCGCGCCGCGCACCACGGTGGCGCCGGCGATGGTCTCCGGCGGCAGGCCGGTCCAGATCACCCAGCCGCCGAACGGGTCGTTCTGCGGGACGCCATCGAGCGTCACCAGCGCGCGGCTGGCGCCGGAGCCGGCGATGCCGCGCAGCGAGACGCCCTGCGTCGTCGGGTTCGCGCCGAGGCTGGAGGTGCGCCGGAACAGCGAGAAACCGGGGACCGAGGTCAGCGCGTCGTCGAGGCGGTCGCTGGTCTTCAGCACCGGCGGATCGACGGTGACGATCGAGAAGGCGGGGTCGCCGGCCGCCGGTGGCAGCTCGGCGGTGACCACCACCTGCGCGGCGGCGGGCGCCTGGTCGATCGGCATGCAACCCCTCCCCGGAGGCTCGTTTCGACGAGGCTTAGCAGCGCCGCGCCGGGTGCGACAGATCAGGCAGGCCGCGCGGCGGCGCGACCCAGCCGGCGATGACGGCATTCGACCTTACGCAGCCGCGGCCAACACGGCGACGACGTGGTCGGCCTGCGCGTCCAGCGAGGCGTGGCCGTCCACCACGATGACCGGCTCGTCGGGGGTCGGGACCTCCAGCGCCTCGAACTGGCTGTGCAGCAGCTGCGCCGGCCAGTAGGCGTGCTGGCGATGCTTCAGGCGCTCGGCGATGGCGGCCTCGTCGAGGTCGATGAAGACGAAGCGCACGGACGGGCGGCCGCGGTCCAGCGCGTCGCGGTAGGCGCGCTTCAGCGCCGAGCAGGAGATGACGCCGCTCTGGCCGGCGGCGAGCCAGCGGTCGATCCAGGCGCCGATCGCCGCCAGCCACGGCGCGCGGTCGGCGTCGTCGAGCGGCTGGCCCGACTTCATCTTGGCGACGTTGGCGGGCGGGTGCAGCTCGTCGCCCTCCTTGAACGGCCAGCCGAGGCGGCGCGCCAGCATCTCGCCGAGCGTCGTCTTGCCGGCGCCGGAAACGCCCATCGCCACCAGCACGACGGGGTCTGCCGCAGCCGCCATCAGCGCGCCTTGGCCGGGGCGAGGCGCGGCAGCACCAGCGTGCGCACCGCGGCGGCGAAACCGTCGGCGGTGTTCGGCCCGGTCACCGCCTTGGCGGCGGCCTTCACCGGCTGGGGGGCCTGACCCATGGCGATCGAGAAACCGGCGACGCGGAACATGGCGATGTCGTTGGTCATGTCGCCGATGACGACGGTGTTCTCGACGGCGACGCCCGCGTGCAGGGCGAGCGCCTTCACCGCGTGGCCCTTGTTGGCGAGCGGGTGGGTGACGTCGACGTAGTAGGTCTGCGAGCGCTCGATGTTGGCCTCGGCCGACAGCTGCAGCCGCAGCGTCCGCTCGACCTCACCCAGCAGGGCCATGTCGTCGGAGGGCGCGACCACCTTGTCGATGCGGTCGAGGACCTCGCTGAAGTCAGTAACGACCACCGGATCGAAGCTCACGGTCATCCGCTCGTGGGCGACCCGCGGCCCGTCCGCCTGCGTGACGAACCACTGGTCGTCGGCGAACGCCCACGGCGCGACACCCTTGGCGGCGGCCAGCTGCAGCGCCGCCTGCGCCACGCTGGCCGGCAGCCGGTGCGCGGCGACGAGGCCGCCGTCCGGGCCCACGATGGCGCCGCCGTTGAACGCCGCGAACGGCAGCTCGACCGCGAGCGCATCGACGATGCGGCGCAGGCCGCGCGGCGGGCGGCTGGAGATCACCGTGAACGGCACCGCGGCGGCCTTCAGCTCGGCGACCGCCTCGAGCGCGGCGGGGGTTAGGCGCTTGTCGGGCGTGACCAGCGTGCCGTCCACGTCGGAGACGAAAAGACCAGGCCCCCCTGCCGTCATTGCGGGATCTCGACGTGGCCGCCGAAACCGAAGCGCATCGCCGACAACAGCCGCTCGCCGAAGGTGTGCTCCTGGCGCGAGCGGAAGCGGGCGAACAACGCCGCGGCGAGCACGTCGGCCGGCACCGCGGCCTCGATCGCCGCCTCGATGGTCCAGCGGCCCTCGCCGCTGTCGGCCACCGCGCCGGTGTACTTCGAGAGCTTCGGATCGCCGGCCAGCGCGGAGGCGGTGAGATCGAGCAGCCACGACGAGATGACGCTGCCGCGGCGCCACACCTCGGCGACGTCGGCGAGGTTGAGGTCGAAGCGGTCGGCCTCGGGCAGCCGGTCGGAGCCCTTGCCCTGCAGGACGTCGAAGCCCTCGGCGTAGGCCTGCATCAGCCCGTACTCGATGCCGTTGTGGACCATCTTCACGAAGTGGCCGGCGCCGGCGGGGCCCGCGTGCATGTAACCGAGCTCGGGGCGCGGATCGGCGCCGCGCTGGCGCTCGGTGCGCGGCAGGTCGCCGAGGCCGGGCGCGAGGGTGCTCAGGATCGGATCGAGCCGGTCGACGGCGGCCTTCTCGCCGCCGATCATCATGCAGTAGCCGCGCTCCAGCCCCCAGACGCCGCCGGAGGTGCCGACGTCGACGTAGGTGACGTCTTTCTCGGCCAGCGCCTTCGCGCGGCGGATGTCGTCGCGGTAGAAGCTGTTGCCGCCGTCGATGACGATATCCCCGGGTTGCAGCAGGCCGCCGAGCTCGGCGACGGTCGCCTCGGTTGGGCCGCCGGCCGGCAGCATCACCCACACGGCGCGCGGCGCGGCGAGCTTGGCGACGAGATCGGCCGCATCGCTCGCGCCGGTCGCGCCTTCCTTGGCCACCTCGGCGACCGCCTTCGCGTCGCGGTCCCAGACGACGCACTGATGGCCGCCGCGCATCAGTCGCCGGGCGATGTTCGCGCCCATGCGGCCCATGCCGATAACGCCAAGCTGCATCTCAGGTCCCCTCCCCGCTCCGTCGCTCACGCCGCGCCGGCCATCTGCGCGCGCTTGTCGGCCACCGCCTTCAGGAGCGCGTCGAACGCCTTGGCGAACTGCTCCACGCCCTCCACCACCAGCGAGTCGGTGACGGTGTCGAGATCGAGCCCGAGGCCCTCGGCCTCCGCTAGGTCGTGCTCGGCCTCGGCGACGCCGCGGGTCAGGCTTTCGCTGACCGTGCCGTGGTCGCGGAAGGCGTCGATGGTGGCCGGCGGCAGCGTGTCGATGGTGTCCGGGCCGATCAGCTCGTCGGCGTAGAGCGTGTCCGGGTAGCTCGGGTCCTTCACGCCGGTCGAGGCCCAGAGCACCCGCTGCGGGGTTGCGCCTGCCTCGGCCAGCGCCTTCCACTGCGGCGTCTCGATGATCTCGAGGTAGCGCTGGTAGGCGCGCTTGGCGTTGGCGATGCCGATCTTGCCGCGCAGCCGCTTCAGCCTCAGCGCCTCGTCGGGCGCCGGGCTTTGCGCCAGCCGCGCGTCGATCGCCTTGTCGATCTTGGTGTCGATGCGGCTGACGAAGAAGCTGGCGACGCCGTGGATGCGCGACACGTCGAGCCCGGCCGCCTTCGCCGCCTGCAGGCCGTGGATGTGCGCCTCGGCCACGTCGAGGTAGGCGCCGACGCCGAACAGCAGCGTGACGTTGACGTTCACGCCCTCGCCGATCAGCTGGCGGATGGCGGGCGTGCCGGCCCGGGTGCCCGGCACCTTGATCATCAGGTTCGGCCGGTCGACGGCGCGCCACAGTCGCCGGGCTTCGGCGATCGTGGCCTCGGTGTCGTTGGCGAGCCGGGGCGAGACCTCCAGGCTGGCAAAGCCGTCGCGGCCGCCAAGCCTGTCCCAGGTCGGCCGGAAGATGTCGGCGGCGTCCTGGATGTCGGCGATGGCGAGCCGCTCGTAGATGGCGTTCGGCGAGCCGTCGGTGGTCTTCAGCGCCGCCTGCACGCTCTCGTCGTAGGTGTCGCCTTCGCCGATGGCCTTCTCGAAGATCGACGGATTCGACGTCAGGCCCTTGATGCCATCCTCGTCGATCAGGCGCTTGAGCTCGCCGTTCTCGAGAATCTTGCGGTGCAGGTAGTCGAGCCAGACCGCCTGGCGGGCGGCCTCCAGCTGGCGAAGCGGATTGGTCATGACTTCACTCCCTTCGATCCGGCCTTTTCGCCTGCGCCAGCGCCGCTTCGACGACGTGTTCGGCGGTGAAGCCGAAGTGGCGCATGACGTCCTTGGTGGGGGCCGACGATCCGAACGTATGCATGGCGATGATCTCGCCGCCGGGTCCCGCATAGCGATCCCAGCCGAGCGCCGCGCCTGCCTCGACGGCGACGCGGGCGGTGACGGCGCGCGGCAGCACGGACTCGCGATAGGCGGCGTCCTGCGCCTCGAACAGCTCCCAGCAGGGCATCGAGACGACGCGGGCGCGCACGCCTTGCTGGCTCAAGGTCTCGCGCGCCTCGACGCAGAGCGGGACCTCGCTGCCGCTGGCCATCAGGATGACGTCAGGCGCGCCGCCCTCGGCGTCGGCGAGCACGTACGCGCCGCGCGCGAGCCCGGCGGCCGGCGCGAACTTGGCGCGGTCGAGCGTCGGCAACGCCTGGCGCGACAGCGACAGCGCCACCGGCCCCGGTTGCTGCAGCGCCACCCGCCAGGCCTCGACCGTCTCGTTGGCGTCGGCCGGCCGGATCACCGTCATCCCCGGCATCGCCCGCAGCGAGGCGATCTGCTCGATCGGCTGGTGGGTCGGGCCATCCTGGCCGAGGCCGATGGAGTCGTGCGTGTAGACGTAGACGATCGGGACCTGCATCAGCGCCGCGATGCGGACCGCCGGGCGCATGTAGTCGTTGAAGACCAGGAAGGTGCCGACATAGGGCCGCAGGCCGGAGAGGGCGAGGCCGTTGGCGGCCGCGCCCATCACGTGCTCGCGCACCCCGAAGTGCAGGTTGCGCCCGCCATAGTCGGCCGCCTCGAAGGCGCGCTCGCCGTCGAGCAGAGTCTTGTTGGAGGGCGCGAGGTCGGCCGAGCCGCCGAGCAGCCACGGGACCTTCGGCGCGATCGCGTTCAGCGCCTTGCCGGAGGCCTCGCGGGTGGCGACGCCCTTTGCGTCGGCCGCGAAGCTCGGCAGGTCGGCGTCCCAGCCCTTCGGCAGGGCGCCGGTCTCGATCAGCTCGAGCTCGGCGGCGAGCTCGGGGAACGCCTTGGCGTAGGCCGCGCGCGCCGCTTCCCAGGCCTGGCCGCGCTTGCGGCCGCGCGCGCCGAGCGTCTCGTCGAAGCGCTGGCGCACCCCGTCGGGCACGAGGAACTGCGCGTCCTCGGGCCAGCCGAGCGCGCGCTTGGTGGCCTTCACCTCGTCGGCGCCCAGCGCGTCGGAGTGGATCTTCGAGGTGCCCTGCTTGTGCGGCGAGCCGTAGCCGATGATGCTCCTGACGCGGATCAGCGTGGGCTTGTCGCCGGCCTTCTGGAACGCCTCGATGGCCCTGGCGAAGGCCTCGCAGTCGTTGGCGTCGTCGACGTGGTGCGTCGCCCAGCCGTAGCCCTGGAAGCGGCGCTCGACGTCCTCGGTGAACGCGAGGTCGGTGCCGCCCTCGATCGAGATGTTGTTGTCGTCGTAGATCCAGACGAGGTTGGAGAGCTTCAGGTGGCCGGCCAGCGAGGCGGCCTCGCCGGAGATGCCCTCCATCAGGTCGCCGTCGCTGCAGATCACGTAGATGCGGTAGCCGAACAGCGCGTGGCCGGGGCGGTTGTAGCGGGCGGAGAGCCAGCGCTCGGCCATCGCCATGCCGACGCTGGCGCCGACGCCCTGCCCGAGCGGCCCGGTGGTGGTCTCCACGCCGGTCGTATGGCCGTGCTCGGGGTGGCCGGGCGTGACGCTGCCGAGCTCGCGGAACGCCTTGGCGTCGTCGAGGCTGACCGCCGGCTTGCCGAGCGGCTTGCCGCGCCGGTCGACGCGCTCGACGCCGGCCAAGCAAAGCAGCGAATAGAGCAGCAGCGAGGCGTGGCCGTTGGAGAGCACGAAGCGGTCGCGGTTGGGCCACAGCGGCCGCGACGGGTCGTAGTTCAGGAACCGGGTCCAGAGCGTGTAGGCCACCGGCGCGAAGCCCATCGGCGCGCCGGCGTGGCCGGAGTCGGCCTTCTCGACCGCATCGACCGCCAGCATGCGGATCGTGTTGATGGCGACCGCGTCGATGTCGCCCTTTGGCCCGGCCGTCGCGTCGCCCGGGCCTGAACGGGCCGGGACTGCCTGATCGAGCGGCATGACATCCTCCGTCGCCAGCCCACCGCCGCGCCTTCATATGGTGACGCGCGCCCGCCCTTTAGACCCGCAACGGCGCGAGCGTCAGCACGGTTCCTTGGGGCCGGACGGAGATTCCGCGCGATGCGCCGCGCGCGAGGTTGTGGAAGCCTCGCCGCCTCGGCAGACTGCGCCGGCCGCTCGGACGAGGGGGAGCCCCAAACGTGGATGACGCGTCGCTGACCAACCGCCCCGATCTCTCGGCCTACTGGATGCCGTTCACGGCGAACCGCCAGTTCAAGGCCGACCCGCGACTCTTCGTGGCCGCGCGGGGGCTCTACTACCGCACCGAGGACGGCCGCGAGGTGCTCGACGCCACCTCCGGGCTCTGGTGCGTGAACGCCGGCCACGGCCGCCCGGAGATCGCCGAAGCCGTGCAGCGCCAGCTGATGACGCTCGACTACGCGCCGGGCTTCCAGATGAGCCATCCGGGCGCCTTCGCGCTGGCTACCAGGATCGCCGAGCTGACGCCGGCCGGCCTCGACCGGGTGTTCTTCTCGAACTCGGGGTCGGAGGCGGTGGAGACCGCGATGAAGATCGCGCAGGCCTATCACCGCGCCCGCGGCGAGGGGCAGCGCACCCGCTTCATCAGCCGCGAGCGCGCCTACCACGGCGTCAACTACGGCGGCATGTCGGTGGGCGGCCTGGTCAACAACCGGCGCACCTTCACGACCCTGCCCGGGGTCGACCACCTGCGCCACACGCACGAGCCGGGCCGCAGCGCCTTCTCGCGCGGCCAGCCGGCGCAAGGCGCCGAGCTCGCGGACGAGCTGGAGCGGATCCTGGCGTTGCACGGGCCGGACACCATCGCGGCGGTCATCGTCGAGCCGGTGGCGGGCTCGGGCGGCGTGCTGCCGCCGCCGGCCGGCTACCTGGAGCGGCTGCGCTCGATCTGCGACCACCACGGCCTGATCCTGATCTTCGACGAGGTGATCACCGGCTTCGGGCGGCTCGGAACCGCATTCGCGGCGCAGTATTTCGGCGTCACGCCCGACATCATCACCATGGCCAAGGGGATCACCAACGCCGCCGTGCCGATGGGCGCGACGGCGGTGAAGCGCGAGATCCACGACGCCCTGATGCAGGGGCCGGCGAACGCCGTCGAGCTCTTCCACGGCTACACCTACTCGGCCCATCCGGTCGCCTGCGCGGCGGCGCTGGCGACGCTCGACATCTACGAGCGCGAGCGCCTGTTCGAGAACGCCGCGGCGATGGCGCCGGCCTTCGAAGCGGCCGTGCACGGGCTTCGCGACCGCGGCCCGATCGTCGACATCCGCAATCTCGGCCTGATGGCGGCCATCGACCTGGCCCCGCGGCCGGGCGCCCCGGGCGCGCGCGGCTACGATGCGCTCACCAGGGCCTACAAGGCTGGGCTCTTGATCCGCGTCACCGGCGACACCATCGCGCTGTCGCCGCCGCTCACGATCGGCGAGGCCCAGATCGCCGACATGGCCGGCATGCTCGGCAAGGTGCTGGAGACGCTGGAGTAGACCCACCCGCCCGGGTAAGCGGATCGGTCACCGCGCAAAACTTCGCCGTGCGTGGAACTTCGCCTTACATCGTGCGTTAGGGGCCCGTCGCTCTAGGCGCGGGAGGGGGCCCTTACCATGCCGCTCGGACGCTGCGTCGAGTACGCCGCTGCGCGCGGCGCAATCTGCCCACAGACAAGCCCCATTCAGTCACAGTTCAGTGGCGTTCAGGCCGCGTTCACCATTGTTCCTAGTAAGTGTTCGGCGCTTAGATTGATGATCTCCGCCTTGGCGAGCGTGAGATACCGTTCAGCCTGCAGCAGGCCAAGTAACGGTCAAGCTTGTTATTGCCAGAGCATTACTGGTACGGCGTCCATGCTGAGAACCTCGCGCCAAGCTCCACTGTCAACACCAGCGTGACCCATGCAAGCACCGGAAGGCGCCGCCGCGCTCGAGACCATTTTGCCCGCTGAACCCGTCACGTTCGCAGGCGGCGATGCGCCCGCGCGCGCAGCGGACGGCGCGAGCCTTTCCGAGTCGCTGGACGTGCACGAGCTGCTGTCGGCGCTGCAGGCGATGCGGATCGGCGACTTCTCGGTGCGCCTGCCCGGCGACCGCACCGGCGTCGCCGGCCGCGTCGCCGACGCCTTCAACGACATCGTCGGCGCCAATGCGCGCATGGCCCAGCAGCTGGAGCGGGTCGGCCAGGTGGTCGGCCGCGACGGGCAGACCCGCACGCGCGTGCGCTTCGGCCTCTCCAACGGCGCCTGGGGCGAGATGGAGCATTCGGTCAACACGCTGATCGACGACCTGCTGTGGCCCACCACCCAGGTGACGCGGAGCATCTCGGCCGTCGCCAAGGGCGACCTGATGCAGACCATGCCGCTCGACGTCGACGGGCGTCCGCTGAAGGGCGAGTTCCTGCGCTCGGCGATGATCGTCAACGCGATGATCGGCCAGCTATCGGTGTTCACCTCGGAGGTGACCCGGGTCGCGCGCGAGGTCGGCACCGACGGCAAGCTCGGCGGCCAGGCCCAGGTGGTCGAGGTGACCGGCGTCTGGCGCGACCTCACCGAGTCGGTGAACTCGATGGCCTCGAACCTGACCGACCAGGTGCGCAACATCGCCGAGGTGACGATCGCCGTCGCCAACGGCGACCTTTCCAAGAAGATCACCGTCGACGTGCGCGGCGAGATCCTGCAGCTGAAGGAAGCCACCAACACGATGGTGGACCAGCTGCGCTCGTTCGCCTCGGAAGTCACCCGCGTCGCCCGCGAGGTCGGCACCGAGGGCAAGCTCGGCGGCCAGGCCATCGTGCCCGGCGTCGCCGGCACCTGGAAGGACCTCACCGACTCGGTGAACGCGATGTGCGGCAACCTCACCGCGCAGGTCCGCAACATCGCCCAGGTGACCACCGCGGTCGCCCGCGGCGACCTCTCGCGCAAGATCACCGTCGACGTCTCCGGCGAGATCCTGGAGCTGAAGGAGACCATGAACACAATGGTCGACCAGCTGAACGCCTTCGCCTCGGAGGTGACGCGAGTGGCCCGCGAGGTCGGCACCGAAGGCCGGCTCGGCGGCCAGGCGCGGGTGCCGGGCGTGACCGGCGCCTGGAAGGACCTCACCGACAACGTCAACTCGATGGCGTCCAACCTGACTGCTCAGGTGCGCAACATCGCCGAGGTGTCGACCGCCATCGCCAGCGGCGACCTCTCCAAGAAGATCACCGTCAACGTCTCCGGCGAGATCCTCGAGCTGAAGGAGACCATCAACACGATGGTCGACCAGCTGAACGCCTTCGCCTCGGAAGTGACGCGGGTGGCGCGCGAGGTCGGCACCGACGGCCGGCTCGGCGGGCAGGCCAACGTGCTCGGCGTCGCC
>Ga0134125_10009335_pt1 | contig 11046 bp, 11 predicted proteins | sample KB31751_FD_96464 | JGI IMG/M metagenome (GOLD analysis project Ga0134125, IMG submission 96464) | Terrestrial soil microbial communities with excess Nitrogen fertilizer from Kellogg Biological Station, Michigan, USA - KB3-175-1 | ecosystem: Environmental > Terrestrial > Soil > Unclassified ...
CGGAGAAAGCCGTATTGCAATAATTGCATCCATCAAGAAATACTTGGATGAGTTGAGCGCGCAAGAAGATATTGCAAATTTTATCATCAAAATAAGTGAATAAAACATGCAGACAAGACTTGAAAAGATACTATCACAGAGATTTTTACTAGTTTCACTAATATCAACAGGACTTGCAATCATAACTGCAGAATACATTGGAAAGGAGACTGCAATTGTTTTTACAAACTGGATCTTTGTGCCAATACCAGGTGCAATGCTGGTACTAGCAATAATATCAGCAAAAAAACACGGCAGAACTGGAGACCATGGCAAGGCATGGATTGCATTTGCAATATTTGCAGCAGTATGGTTTATTGCAGAACAGGTGTGGCTTGTCGAAGAACTGTTCTATCACGAAAAACCATTTCCATCAGGGGCAGACTTTTTCTACATTATAGGCTATCCAGCTTACTTTATCTTTGCAATGTTATACCTGAAACCTTTCAAAAATATGATAACAAAAAAACTGATAGTATTTGCATCCCTTGTTGCTGTTGCAGTACTCATACCTAGCATGTATTGGACACTTGAGAGCAGTACTGACGAAGACCAGTTTTCAATCATTCTGGGAGCCGTTTATCCCGTATGTGATTCAATAGTTTTGATATCTGCAGTCATTGGAATGAGATTGTTTTTTGGAGGCCAGGTAAACTTTCTTTGGGCACTCATGCTTATTGGCATACTGGTAGAAGTAATAGCTGATACAGGATTCCAATATTTCTCACTTGACGAATCCATGTACACAGGACATCCGGTGGATATTCTATTTTTGTGGTCGTACATATTGTTCGCTTTTGGAATATATGACAACATCAAGGTATTCAACAGTAAAATGAACGCTTACAAAAATAAAGAAGAACTCAGATAGAAAAATTACATCCTAAGATCATCAGATTTGTCAATGGACAGATTCTGCTCTTTTCTTCTTTTGATATACAGACTGATTCCACATATAATCATGGCACCAAACAAGACAATGCCTGTGACAATCCACTCTAAATTCATAGTGACTTGAATTTCTTGATTGCTTCTCTTGTCAGTCTCTCTTTTTCTTCTTCAGAGATTACGGTAGGATCTTCAGAGGCCAAAACCTTGTTGTACTCATCTTCAGTGTTTGACTTCATTCTCTTTTTTTCTTCCATGGTATTATACCACCAAGTTCTTCTCTATTATATTTATCAAGAAATCATTCCATCTTGGACTCGTCTGCAACAAAATGCTTCATTAGTGATATGATGTATGATGATGTCCTGATGTTCTCATGAGAATAATTTGTATGAATAAACCTCATCTTTTCATGCATGGATAATGCCTTTGTCCATATCTGCCTCATTGTAGACCTCTCAATTGGCCATATGGAATCACTTGTTGTGACCAATATCCTCCCTCCAGAATATTTGGCAGAAAATGGCTTGGTCTGGGTTGCAAACTGCTTTGGCTCGGCAAGGTTTTGTACCATCATACCCCAAAACTCGTCAAACTTCATGGTATGACATGGAACATCTTTGATTTAACTAGTTTTACGTTATCTTATGATTACAGCAAAAACATGTGTAGACAGTCTTTGATTCTTTGATGGATTTATCCATCGGCGAGCCACATTTTGGACATTCCATGGAATGGTATCTTGTTTCATTCCAATAATAAGATAGCAATTCTTAATTTTATTTTTCAAAATTTCATGATTTTTATTTCTTTTGGGCAACACTTTAAAATTATAAAATCCCAAATAATTAATGGTAACAAAATCAAGTAAGAAAAATTCAGTTCTAGATAAGATGCATGATCATTTTCTACACATTGCTCCACAGTATCGCCAGTTACGAACTACAGATCTTGGACCCATATTGTTTATCACAAACAAATTGCAAGACCTTCCAAAGGTACATGCTGCAGACATTGGGTGCGGAGCAGGAAGATATAGTATCAAATTTGTTCAGCACCTAGGTGAAAAATGCCATCTTTTCTGTCTTGATAACAACAGAGAGATGTTAAGGCATCTAAGGGAGCATTTTGCAAAAAACAGTATCACAAATTTCACCCCAATACGAAGCGATTCACACAAGATACCGTTACAGACAGATTCACTTGACTGTGTCATGTCGTTTAACGCAATACACCACTTTTCACTGCCAGATTTTTTAAGAGAGTCTTCACGAGTGCTTAAAAACAACGGTAAGCTCTTCGTATACACCAGACTACGAGAACAAAACGCCAAGACCATCTGGGGAATGCATTTTCCATCATTTAATAAAAAAGAAGATAGGCTGTACGAACTTGATGAGCTAAAATCAGCATTTGAAAAGGACCCAAACTTGAACATCAACTCTGTCAAGTTCTTTGAGCATCACAGAGTGTATCCACTAGAGAAACTGGTAGAACAAGTAAAAAACCACCACTATTCAACTTTCAAGTTTTACAAAAAGCAAGAATTCAGAGAAGCATTACACAAGTTTGTGCAAAACATACTGAACCATTACGATGATCTGGATAATATAACATGGAAGGACCAGAACACATTGCTAGTGGTAGAAAACAAACAGTAGAAAACATCATTTAGATTCTTTTCTTTTTTGTTTGCATGCAGGACAGATTGGTCCATAATCTCGTCCCTTGCTGAATATGACTTTTTTACAGTCAAGACAATAGTAGACTGGCATTAGTTTTCATTCCAGGTATCATACATCATTGTTGCAATCAAGACATAGTTCACTAGACAATTCCAACTTCATGCAGGGTAATCAACCCATTGTCACCAACTAGTTTTTTTATATCAGGCAATACTTTTTCAAGTTTTTCAAGCTCGTCAATGACTTCGATGACAAGAGGCATGTTTATCGATATTCCCTCTACGTGAGTAGTTGATTCACCTCGTTTTCCATATCCTCCCATGCCTGTCCACATGGTTGCACCAGATATTGATCCCTTTTTCAAAATATCAAGTATTATTGAATGTACACGTTTCCCATTTACAGTATCATTCTTTTTTATCCTAATGACAAGAGACCATGCCTTTGTTAATTTCATCTCAACTCTCCAAGTATCACACTTGTCAATGCTCTTCCGCCAAATATTGCACCAAGTGACAGTCCAACATTTGCAACCACATTAATTGCCACCAGAGAATACTGCTTTGCATCTATTAGATTAGCTGATTCTAACGCAAAAGAGGACATAGTAGTGAGCCCCCCACAAAATCCTATTGCAACTAGCATTGCATATTTTTGGTCAAGACTCCATTGCTGTGAAAGTATTGCAAATGCACCGAGAATAAAACTTCCAATGACGTTTACAATCAAGACATTGACAGACAGTGCGCCAAGTACTAGTTGTGATTTTGTCATGCCGTATCGTAGGAAAACGCCAGCAAGTCCACCTATTGCCAACAGAATCACTTCAATTCCTTTCACAGGTATGATCATCTTTTCTGGTCCTTGTCCATAGATATCATACATGGTAAATCATTTTTCATCATCGAATCTATCTGCCCAGTGTTTTCTTTCTTCATACTGGAATGTTGGAGGTGGACTAGTATCTTTTCCCCTCTTTAGTGCATTCTTTGATACTCTGCTACTCCACCAGAATATGCCTGTAGCTATTACAACCGCAAATGCGGCCATTGAATATATGACTTGAGCAGAGTAATTTCCTGTAGAGTTTATTCCACTGCCCTGAGGTGGCTGAGGACTAGAACCAAAATATTCAATGCCATTAATTTCTGCCACTGCCACATAACCGTCAATTTCTATGCTGGCAGAGCTTGACCTCTCAGTGTAGGTTACGGGATAATCAACATCTAGTTTCATATCAGAATTTTTAACAGTTGGACGCATCAACCCCTCACTTATGTTGCTCTCACCTGTAGAATATGTAGAGATGACTATCTTTTGTCCTCTATAACCAAGAGCATTTGTGTCTACAAGTGTATATGCTGGATCAAACAGGTGTTGCCATTTAGATATTGGATCATCCATGAGGTCATTTGATGATAACAATGGTATCTCAAACAAGTTTTCAGCATTAGTTCCTTTCAATTTACCATAAAAGTCAGGAAATTGTTTTTTTAGAAAATCAGCAGGAGTGTTGAGGTCAAACTGTCCATAATTTGGAATAGTTACAAGCATCGGATCTTGTACGGTCAGTCCTCGCCACTGGGTATCCACAATTGCAGCACTGTCACTAGTTGCTTTTCTTAGAACATAATTGGATATTGTTGGAATAAATGTTATCTTGTAATCAATATGAGCCTCAGTACCTATTGTATACAATGTTGCATAATATGTAATGTCAACATCTGAAATATTTGCAGCACTCTTGAGGCTTCCAACTATCTCTGAATTGAGATTTTTCATCAGAGAGTTTTTCATCGGGTCAGATGGATCAACATGAAATGCCATGGAGACATTCTTACCATCCAACAGATTTTTTATTTCATCACCACTAGGATAATCAATTGTATATGTTCTGATGAATTGAAATGATGGTTTTGCTGCTGCAGCTGTAGTACTGAGCTGAGCATCAAAGTCTACTGCACTAACAGGAACTATGAAACCGATTGTGATGATAATTGCAAGTATTATCGAATAGACTAGATTTTTGTACCAGCCCAATTTTTGTTTTTTATTTTTTGTGTTCATTTGTCTACCTATTTAATTTCCATTAGGTAGACATTATCAGCACCTTTCTTGGGCAGTTTAGGAGTTTATTCCAAGGCTAATGTCATAGCCTTTCTTCAATCATACAGGGGCTATTTTTAAGGCTTTTTACAAGATGTAGAAAAAATCACTAATTTGTAGCAGGCAACACAAATGCAAATGTTGCACCTTTGCCATGAGAGTTATTCTTGCCCCAGATTCTTCCCCCATGTGCTTCAACAATGCTTTTTGATATGTACAGTCCAACGCCTGTACCGCTATGGTGTCTTGTGGTAAATTTTGTGAAAAGGTTTGGAATTACGTGTGGCTCTATTCCTGCACCAGTATCTTTTACAGATACAGTCACTTCATTTTGTCCTTTTTTTAGTGAAACTAGAATGGTACCCTTTTCGGTAAACTTTAGCGCATTATGAATCAAGTTTGAAATTATTTGTGCAATCTTGTCCTTGTCTGCTTCAACAAATACGGGATCATGTCTTGTAAATAACAATTCTATAGACACATGTGCTTGGTTGCTCTTTATTTGATTTCGAAAATCTTCTACCATAAGTGAAATGACTTCAGACAGATCAAATCTATCCTTGTTAATTACAAGTGTTTTATTTTGAATCTTTGTCAGGTCTAACAAGTTATTTGATAATAGCTTAAGCCTCAGAGCATTTCTCTGAATGGCATCAACATAGGATTCATTTTTTTCAGGCTCTGATTGTAACAATTCTGAATATGTAAGCAATGCCTGTATAGGAGTCTTGATTTCATGGCTTGCAATGTTTATGAACTCAGCTTGAAGTCTCTCATGATCTTTTAGTTTTTCATTTAGTTCATCTGATTTCCAAAGCAGTTCAAAAAACAGTCGTATTGATTGAATTACTGCAACACTGTTAGAATACAGACCATACCCCAGAGTCTTTGAAAATTCTTTTCCTGTCTCTTCATGAACCTCTGATATGAAAAATTTAGAATTGTCAATTATTAATAATCCTATAGAGCCTTCAGGACCATTGAGGATGCTAATATTAGATTGTGAGCGCAAATACTGGACGATTCCCTCGTTTTCACTGTCAATCGGACAGATTATTCGAATTTTTGATCTTTTAGATGAATTGGCAAGATGTTTCAGAATGCCCAGTTTGTATAGACGTACCATTGATTTGCTCAGGGGCAATAAAACCAACGCCTCATTGTGTATCATGCCAGCAAGATTTGTGATGATTTCAGTGGATCTTTGTGGATCGTTGATAACCTCAAAGAATTCTGGCTCTGTTCCTTCTTCAATCTCTTTTAGTTTTCGTTCAGCAAGAACTGACCTGTCCCATAACGTCTCAAAGATGTGCCGTTGGACTTCGACTAGCTGTTTTGCGCTACTGTAGATTGCATGCGATATTGGTTTTACTTCCTGAAGAGTTGCAGTTGCCAAAAATTCGTCATCAGTCACACCAAAGGCTCCCTTGATACCATCAAGATGATGAAATTCAGGAATAATATTCATGAGCATTTTGCAGAACTGCAAGTTTGATTTTGATATTTCTGTGATATACCTTATTCTGACACCTTTTTCTTTAAGCGATCGTAATATCTCAAGATAATTCTTGAATCCAAGTGTTTCAAGTGAACCACTAGAATCTGCATAAATGTTGATCTCATTTTTAGTGTTAAATGCACATTGTTTCCATTTTTCCAAAACAGCGGGTTGGCCAAAAAGAATTTCAGTTCTTTCTGAATTGTTTGTTTTTACTAATGCCATAATTTAGAATCAATCTTGATTCTTTAAAGCACTGCGCCAGATTGTTCTATGACGTGAATACTGTATTAGAGTATAGAATATGATACTTTACGCCTTGTCAAATACCAATTCCAGTACAGAATTGTTCACAGTGGACGATTTTATGGAAACCTGTCCAGGTTTGGCATTGCATTGGATTTCTTTTTTTAGGACCTGGCCATATTTTATTATCTCAACTGTCAAGATGCCATGTTTTACGTCAAACCAGACATCCTCGTTTTTGATGCCTGGAAGCATGACAATGACACGTATTTGGTCTTTATTTTCAATGACATCTACCACTGGATCATTTCTTTCATGGTTTCTATACAGTTTCTTTTCTTGTACTTCATTTGAGATGGATTCCTCAAGCGAATGTGTTGTTAGATTTAGAGATATGTTTACCAGAGATGTGGGAAGAAATACGTTGTTAGAAGAATGATTTCTTGTAGGTTTTATGCTAATCACATTTTTTACAAGGTCGTTTAGATCTTTTATCAGTACATCAATATCTGTCATCATAATTAATTGATGATTTTTTCTTATAACAATTTGCCACGATTGTTCTATAACAACACAACAATCTAGGCAGCAACAAAAAACATTATTCAAACACAAAAATGATTGCAAAGATATTTTATTTTTTCAATGCCTTGTCAGACAAAAAACTAACAAGGTTTTCAAGCTCAGGAGTCATGGATGTATCAGTAGTCTCAACGGTATGTTTACCATTTTTTGATTCAATTGTAATCTTGTAACGGAAGAGATCTGCCGCACCAATCATGGGAGCTAATTTGGAAGGCAGGTTAAAGAAATCCACATTGTTGCACATGTCATGGAGTTGTTCAGATTCATTGGGTGGTAGATTATCAGTGTCAAGCGATGCAGATGTTCGCATTCCCGCAAATCCCCCAGTACGCTCAAAGTATATTTTCACACACATACATACGCGCCTTTGACAATTATTTCTTTATCGTTATCCCAACGCCATTCCAGCCTTTTCTTACAGATTCTTGCTCAGCACTGTTATTTCCAAACAAGTTTCCGGCAGCTTCAAGTGTACATGATGCCATATCTTCAAAATCAGAGTTTTTGTCTAGCAAATCAAGTGTCTTGTACCATATCATGCCAGATTTTTCCCACGAATACCCTCCAATATCAGCTGCTATCAGGTAAAAGGCACGGTTTGGTATTCCAGAGTTGATGTGGACTCCACCATTGTCTTCTGTAGTATTATTGTAATCTCTCATAGTTGCAGGCTGGGGGTCTTTTCCAATCAATGGATCGTCATATGCCGTTCCAGGGGCCTTCATGGAACGTAGTGCCACACCGTGTATCTTAGACGTAAAGAGACCTTGGCCTATTAGCCAGTCAGCCTGTGTAGCATTTTGCTTGAGGGAATATTGTTTTACAATGGAACCAAAGACATCAGAAATGTGCTCATTTAGAGCCCCAGACTGGTCTTGGTATTCCAATTTTGCAGTATATTGTGTAACACCATGTGTAAGCTCATGTCCTATCACATCGATTGCTTTTGTGAACCGGTTGAATATTTTCCCATCACCATCTCCGTAAACCATTTGAGCGCCATTCCAGAATGCGTTGTCATATTTTTCACTAAAATGTACCGTAGAATCCAATGTTAGTCCTTTATCATCAACAGAGTTTCTTTCATAGACATTTTTATAGAGATCATATGTCCAGCCTGCACCATCATATGCTTCATCCGCTGCAGGATCATTTACAGGAGCACCGCCTTCCACCCGTACCAATACACCTGGAAGAGTACTCTTGTTTTTTGCATCATAGATTCTTCGTTCTTTTTCTTCAGATACAGAGATTACAGTCTCAACAAATGTTTGTCGAGTCATTCGTACTTGCTCTGATAATGTGATTGTGTTAATTGCCCATTTTTTTAGTCCCGGATCTCCACGATTTATTATTTCACGCAAAAGATGAGGAGGAACAATGCCCAACATTTCTTCACATCATGTTAGCTTTTCGCATAAAAAAGACATACGTATGATGGAATCATAAGACTTTAAGCAAAGATCACTATAGAATATCTCTTCTTAGGATGATTAAATCAAAACTGTACCGTATCATTTGAACAATATAATGTTCGTAGATGTTTATAATAATTATTCATGCAGGAGTTGTGGAATCGTAGCCCTAAACACCATTACAGAATAAAAAACAGAGTTATCAACACATGTTTCTAGTTCATAATAAAATCCTAGTATGATTAGCACATACTCAGATAAGATGTCAGAAAGAGATGGAATGTAGTAATGGAATTGAAGTACAGTAGGCATCTTCTAGTTGGTATGGCTATGCTCTATGTCATTATATCAATAACTAATTTTGCAAATGCACTGACTCTATCAGACCCCGTCTCATCTGCCACCGGTACTGTGGATAATACAATATCTTCAGTCACTGGCACAGCCGGCAGTATTGCTTCAACAACTAGCGATACGATTTCTACTATTACCAATACTACCATCAGTCAGACAACAGGTTCGATTGTTAATTCTACGGTTGGTACCAACGTTACAACAACTAGTGGCTCTACATCTATCGGAAATCCACTAGGGCTTCCTCTTCCAGACATTACGATTCCAGTTAGTGCCTCAAGTTCCGTAGCAGGAGTTACAGCTTTTGGTAATGGTACCATCACTACTTCGATAAATGGTGTATCTATGTCATTTTGGTTTGACCCTCAAGGACCTACCGGGATGCAAGAAAGTGCAGAACCTGGAAGTACGATACATTTGACGGTAGATGCCAAAGACATGGCAGGAAACCAAATTCCTGGAATGTTCATAGAGCTCCAAGATTCACGCGGACGTGACATATCTTCAGGTGATACTCCTGTTACATTTTCTGCAACAGCAGGTCAACATTATATCATATACGCAAATAGCTTCAAGAAGGTAGTATTCAATCACTGGGACGATGGGACTACTAATCCTGCAAGAAGTATCACGCCATCAGATAGTGCAACTCTTACGGCGTTCTACTCCACTGGAGCTGTAACAGGGATACCTCAACCGCCTACTAGATTGATAGCTATGACAAATTCATCGTCTCAGATCAATCTAAGCTGGAATGCACCGTCAAGCAATGACGGCTCTGCAATAACGGGATACAAGATAGAGAGATCACTTGATACAGGAGTAACATGGTCTAATCTAATTACAAACACAGGTTCGACAGCAACACGATATTCTGATGACGGGCTTGTTTCAGATACCATCTATACATATAGGGTATCGGCTATCAATTCTTTCGGCACCAGCTCACCATCAAATGTAGCTTCTGCCGAGACAGGTTCATCAGGCCAGACAATTACTACAACACAGTCAGGTCTTGTGGCATCTGATTCGTTGACTAATGAGACAAAGACGCAAGCGCAGTTACAAGCAAATCCAGGATACTGGTTCTATGGAGGCGATGCACCTGCTGAAAATGCTCCATTTAGTTATTCAAGAAACACCACAGGTCTGCACATAGGCGTACAGGCTCCAGCAGATGGCACTTTTGCTGGGTTTTATGCCGTAAGTCCAGTACACAATGCAAAGCTTTGGCATGCCAGAATTACAAATCCAGTAAGAACCGTACAAAACCAATTCTATGAAAATGGAATGTATGTACAGACTGCAAATGGCAGCGTAAACTATGTTACATGTACCACACTTACAAACAACGTCGCTACGGTCTGGGCATTAGTTAACGCAACAGGAAATACGACACAGATTACTTCCTTTGATGTTTTATGGTTTGATCAGAGTCCAAATCAACCTCTCACAAGGGACTGTACCATAATAACAAACGGAACTAATTTCCTCCAGGCATACATAGATGGTTCCAAGGTATATGAAAACCAAAATGCTAATCTGCAAATGCCTCCGCCATTCAATGATTTTCTTGAGCCACAGACATCTGACGGGGAGCAATTTTTAGTTGGTTCATTTCAAAATTATTACGTAGCAACTGAAGGCAACATCCATGTAATGAATCTAACAAGCACTGCTCAAACTGTTGAGATAGTAGATAATATGGGAAATATCCTTAGTACAGGTACCGCTTCAGGAGGTACTGCAACTCTAGACGTAGGGCAATTTACATTCCCACTTTCTGCAAACATCAAGATTCTTGATTCCAGTAACAATGTAATTGCATCAAGTCCTGAAAAAATTTATGGTGGAGATGTATACTCTTTGATCAATCAAAGTACGCCCCCACCACAATCACCAGGCATTGTACTAAATAATGTCCAATCAACATCAGGTACTACATCATCAAACCAGATCACGTTATCAAACTTTAATGTAGGCACGGGTAATGACCGGTTACTTTTGGTAGGCGTATCAGCAAACGACAACAATGTAGGTACTATTACATTTGGAGGCATACCATTAACAAGGGCAACAGGTTCCTTTTCTAACAACGATGCAGAATTCTGGTATCTCAAAAATCCAACAGGTACTGGAGACATAATAGTTACAATGAACGGTCCTGCATCTACAGTAGTTGGTGCATATTCGTTCTCTGGAGTAAACCAGACAAGTCCATTGCCCACAA
>Ga0134125_10009336_pt1 | contig 11046 bp, 12 predicted proteins | sample KB31751_FD_96464 | JGI IMG/M metagenome (GOLD analysis project Ga0134125, IMG submission 96464) | Terrestrial soil microbial communities with excess Nitrogen fertilizer from Kellogg Biological Station, Michigan, USA - KB3-175-1 | ecosystem: Environmental > Terrestrial > Soil > Unclassified ...
CAGCAGGCTGCGCTGGCACGCGTCGATCCAGTAGTCGTAAGCGTGCTGCGCGAGCTGCCAGCCGGGCCATAGCGCCGCGCCGGACAGGGCCTCCGCCCATTGGGAAAGCGAGCGCTCTGCGGCCGTCTGTGTCGGTTCCTTGCGCCCGGCGTTGCCGGATATTGACGTCGCGTTGGGCGCTGATCGTGATTCCTTCACCTTCGCCACCTCGCTTACGATCGGCCATGTGTCGATGGGCGACGCCGCGACGTCTGTCGACCGGCCCCGCGTTGTCGCCGATTGATGCACGCACCCACTCCTTAAGGGGATCGGGCGGATTGCCCAGGCACGGACGAAGCGGGCCGTAGCCGGCTCCGGGGTTCCAGCCCCATTCACAAGGGCGGAACTTCCGCGGCCGACGAAGATCGGCCCACCGCGCGGACAATCGGGTGAAACCCGCAGTTCCGCCCGCCCGAGCCTGTGTCGATTGCCGCATTTCCCCGCTGTCGCCAGGCGCGGCGGCACTGTGTCCGCCGTCCGGTACAGCGATACCTAGATGGTGTCGGGCCAGCCGTTCTGGTTTGATGGGAGCGTAAGATTTCGAGCGCGGCACCCCGCGAATTTCGCCCGCGCCGACGGACGGTCTCGCTTCGACGAGGGAAGGCGCCTTGACTAGTCGCCGGGCCGCGGCGATGGCCGCGGCGATCCTGCTTTCAACGGGCCTCGATCAGGCGATGGGCCAGGACATGGAGCCGCGCGCCTATTCTGCGTCCCCGATCGACCTCAACTTTCTCATTGCAAGCTATCTGCGCACCACAGGAAGCGTGTCGCTCGATCCTTCGCTGCCGATTACCGGCGTCAAGGCGTCGATCAACACCTTCTCGCTGGGCTATGAGCGCACCTTCGATCTCTTCGGCCGCACCGCCAGCGCGGCGATCGTCCTACCCTACTTTCAGGCCGGACTCAGCGGACAGGTCTTCGGCACCGGCACACAGATTTCCCGAATGGGTTTGGGCGATCTCCGCTTGCGGCTCGCGGCCAATCTGCTCGGCAACCCGGCGCTCTCGCCGCAGCAGTTCGCCACTCGCCAACCGCAAACCACACTCGGCGCCAGCCTCAGCGTGATCGCTCCTTCGGGCGACTACGACGCCGCGCATCTCGCCAATATCGGCTCGAACCGCTGGGCGATCAAACCGGAAGTGGGCCTTTCGCAGCCGATGGGCGACTGGTTCGCGGATGCCGCTGCGGGGATCTGGCTGTTCACGGCGAATGACAATTTCCTGAACGGCCACTCGCGTACTCAGAATCCCCTGCCGGTCCTGCAGGGCCATCTGGGCTATAACTTCCGTCGCGGCCTGTGGCTGGCCGCCGACGCGACTTATCTAAGCGGCGGGGAGACCAGCATAGATGGCCTGCCCAAGCACGACGCCGAGACGGCATCGCGCTTCGGCCTCACGTTGTCGCTGCCGATCTCCGATGGGATCTCCGCGAAGCTCTCCTGGGCGAGCTGGCTCACCGCCCGTAACGGCGGCAATTACGATACGATCGGGCTGACGCTGCAATACCGCTGGTTCGACCCGTAAGCCGGACGGCGCGGCTACAGCGCATTCCGAACCGCTGTCGGTCCTCTGCCGGATTGGCCGGAGTGCCCGCCGCCTTACCCTGGGCGGCTGCGGGCGAGGCATTGCATGAGGGCGCGCGCGTGCGACGCAAAGCGAGGTGGGCATGATCGGATGGCGCAGGCGCCTGCTCCTGGCGGGCCCGACAACGGCGCTGGCCCTGATTGGCTTGCTGGGATCGGCCGCGAGCTTCACCGATAAGGAAGAGCGCCAGATTTACGCGGCGCTCGATCCCCAGGGGCTCGGCAAAGTCACTCGCGAACAGTTCGAGTCGACGAAGATGAACGCTTTCTTCTTCAGCCGCCATCCCACGCGCGAAGGCCAGATGGCGCCGCTCACCTTCGAGCAGAGCCGCCTCTCTCGCGCATTCTTCGACCACGTCGATTCGGATCACGACGGGACGATCGACGGAGTCGAGATAAACGACGCTGTCCATTTCGAGGACATCGATGTGAAGCGGCGCGGCTATTTCGATTTCGCCGATCTTGTTGCCTACCTGAAGAAAATCGGTCGATGACACCGGCTGAGACCCGGCCAATGTCTGTCAGTCGATACTCGCCGGGAAAAGCCGCCCGACCGCTCATCCGGGCGGTGACTGGCTTGCTCGCCCTCTGCCTCGCCATGCCGGAGCGGCTCGTTGCCGAGCCCGCCCCTGCGGCCCCGCCCCCGAGCCAGACCCAATCACCGGCCGAGACTCAGACCCCGGCCCAGGCGCCGGACGCCCAGAAAGCCCCGGTCTTCCGCACCGAGGAGATCGACCAGATGACGGCGCCGATCGCGCTCTATCCGGACGAGCTCGTAGCGCAGATCCTGATGGCCGCCACCTATCCGCTGGAACTGGTCATGGCGGAGCGTTGGGTCAGCGATCCCGCCCACGCGAAGCTTTCCGGCGACGAGCTCGCCGCGGCCATCGAGAAGGAAACCTGGGACCCGAGCGTCAAGTCCCTCGTGCCGTATCCACCAGTGCTCAAGATGATGAGCGACAAGCTCGATTGGACGCAGCGCCTCGGCGACGCCTTCCTGGCGCAGCAGGCGGATGTCATGAGCTCGATCCAGCGCCTGCGCCGCCAAGCCCAGGACTCGGGAACGCTGAAGACCACCGAGCAGCAGACGGTCGTCACCCAGAAAGAGACAACCACCGAAAAGGAAACCATCATTATCCAGCCGACCAATCCGCAAGTGGTCTATGTGCCGACATACAATCCGACGGTGGCGTATGGCGCGTGGCCCTATCCCGCTTATCCGCCGGTCTATTACCCACCGCCGGCCGCCTATTACCCGGTCGGCACGGCGCTTGTCTCGGGCATGGCGTTCGCCACCGGAGTAGCGGTGGTCGGCTCGCTCTCGGGCTGGAGCAATTGCAATTGGGGACACGGCGACGTCAACATCAACACGAACCGCTACAACACGATCAACTCATCCAACATCCGCGCCGGCCGCGCGACGCAGCTTCAGGCGAACGCCAGCACCTGGCGGCACAACCCCGCGCATCGCGGCGGGGTTGCCTATCGGGATCCAGCAACGCGCCAAGCCTATAACCGCCAGGCTGCGGGGGCAGGCGCAGCCAGCCGGAACGTGCGCGGCTACGACGGGACGCAGCCGCGGGCTGGACAACAGGGGGCAGCACGGGGCTCTGCCGGTAACGCCGCACGAAGCCAGGCACCCCGCAGCGGGACGAGCGCAGGGCCGGCGCAACGCGACACAGCAACGGCGCGGCGCCCGAATACGACGGCGGGCGCGGGCACAAGCCGAGCGCCCGCGGCGCAGCGGCAGCAGCCTCAGGCTTTCCAAGGTATCAGCGACGGGTCAGCGGTGCGCGCTCAGTCGCAGCGCGGACAGGCGAGCCGCCAGTCCATGGGATCGGCGCCGCGCGCCGGCGGAGTCGGCGGCGGCGCTCGGGCGGGGGGAGGCGGGGGTCGACGCTGACGGGGCGGCGCAGCAAGCGGGAGAGACAGCGATGACCGGCTCCGGTTCTGCAGGACAGCGGCTCTCCGCTCTCGGCGTCATGCTTCGTGCGGCGATACTGGTCTGCGCCTTCATTGCCGCTCCACGCGCCGGTGCCAGCGAGCAGCGCAGCTTCGCCAGCTCCGAGCAAGCGGTCGAGGCGCTGGTTGCCGCCGTGCGCGCCGGCAGCACCGGAAAGCTTGTGCAGGTCCTCGGTCCCGGCAGCGCCCCCCTCATCCGATCGGGCGATCCCGTTGCCGATGAGCAGGCGCGGCAAAAATTCCTGGCCGCCTACGCAGCTGCGAATAGAATCGCCACGGTGGGCGACGACCGCGCCACGCTGGTCGTCGGAACGGACGGTTGGACGTTTCCCTATCCCCTGGTGAAGAGCAATGACGCCTGGCGGTTCGATTCGCGGGCCGGCGCCCAGGAGATCGTCGATCGACGCGTCGGCGCCAACGAGCTCAGCACGATCGAGACCTGTCACGCTTATGTCGACGCGCAGCGGCACTATGCCGAGCGCGATCGCAATCACGACGGATTTCTCGAATATGCCCAGCGGTTCCTGAGCACGCCCGGCAAACAGGACGGGCTCTATTGGCCGGCCGCGGCGGGACAAGAAGAAAGCCCGCTGGGGCCGTTGATCGCCGATGCGCGTGCCGAGGGCTACAGCACCCGAAACCAGGATCATCGCCGGCCGTACCACGGCTACTTCTATCGCATCCTCAAGGGACAGGGACCGTCGGCGCCGGACGGTGCCTATGACTACATGGTCAACGATCATATGGTGGGAGGCTTCGCGCTGGTGGCTTTTCCGGCCCGCTACGGCGTCTCGGGGATCATGACGTTCATCGTCAATCACGACGGTGTCGTCTACCAGAAGAACCTTGGCCCTGAGACGGATGAGATCGCGCGCAAGATGACGCTGTTCGACCCGGATTCAAGCTGGACGAAGTCCTGACCGGGCGTCGCGGGAGTATCGCCGCCACCGCCGCCCGGCGAAACTTGCGACGTCGCGCCTAGCCCCGCCTTCGCCTGGGAGGGCGCACTTTCGAATCCTTCACCGCAGCCGCTGCCGCTTCGTCGGCAAGGCCATCGCACCGTGCGGCGAGGCTGCGCAACCTGTCTTGCGCCGAAGGAACCGAGAATTGGTCGGCGATCTCGCGCAGCTCCCGGGCGCGGAGCCGAAAGTGCCTGACCGGTTCGATCTCGACCGCGGACGCTGTTTGACGGCGCCGGTCGAAGCGGCCGACTCGCCTCGCGGCGCCGCACCGCGCCGTCGGCGCCGAAGCGATTGGTTGACACGCTTCAGTGATCGCTGGATCGACGTTCTGCCGTTTCATCGACCTCCTCCAACAAGCTGGCCTTCTGGGTTGCACCGCGGCCGCCAGAATCGAGCAAGGGGCTCAGGGCGAGGATAGGGTGACTCCCGGATGGCCGGGTTCATGTCGCCTGAACCTTCCGCCGGCATAAGCCGCACGGCGCCATTCGTCGGGCGACCGGGCCGGCTATCTCAGGGCATTTGCCGATGGCCGGGTTGATCCATATGCGCGAGCTTCCAAGCGGATGCCGCCACCTCTCAGCCGTATCTATCGCCGACCGGGCGAAGCGGCTTCAGCGCACCGCAGGTGAGAGTAGATCCTGATCCAAAGGAGAATTCGATGATCGCACGCGTTCCTCCCCCATCCGCTCTTGCGAGCGTCGGCGCTCTGCTGGCGAGTGCGCTCGCGATCGCCAACTGCACTGGCTATTCCGCGGACTCGCCCATGCCCGGCAATCCCCTGACCCAGGGGATGACGAATTCGGCGGCGAAATCCGCCTTGCGCAACGACAACACGTTCAGCGCCCAGCTCGGTCACGAGTACTACGCGCTCGCGGACTACTCGGTCAGCGGGCAGGATTGGGTCGATGCGGACTACTTCGCACGCAAGTCTCTCGCCGCATCGAAGGGCGAGGTGGCGCCGCCGGAGGACAACAGAAACTGGGGCATCCCGGAGCAGGCAACCCGGGGCACGCGGGACGAGATGGAACAGCAGCGCCAGCGCCTGCTCGCCGCGCTCAATGGCGGCGGGAAGGAGAAATATGCGGTGCTCGCTGCACAGGCACAGACGCGCTACGATTGCTGGGTGGAGCGCTCCGAGGCGAATTTACAGGCGGAGTTCCGCGGCGTCTGCCATCGTCAATTCCTCGCAACGCTGAGCGATCTCGAGGTATTGCTGCACCCGCCCGGGCCCTATAACGCCTACTTCCCCTTCGACGGAAGGACGCTGGGCGACGAGGCCGAGCAGCAGGTCAGTCAGGCCGCGGCCACGATTCCGCAAGCCGGGACGGCGCGGGCCAAGGTCGTCGCCTGGGCCGATCGTTCCGGCAGCCCCGACTACAACATGAAGCTCGCGCAAGCCCGCGCCGACGCCGTGCGCGCCAAGCTGGTCGCCGACGGCATGGCCGACAACCGCATCGACGAAGAGGTCAAAGGCGAGAGCGACGTGCCGGTGCCAACGCCAGACGGCGTGCGCGAGCCGAGGAACCGGCTCGTCCAGATCTCAGCGGAGGTACCGCCGGACACGGCCAGCGGCAGCTCCACCCCGCCGATCCACTGAAACCTGTCGGTCCCCCGGGTTTCCGCCGCGACCGGCGGAACCCCGGGGCCGAAGCTAGGAGCCTGTCTGGGAAATAGCACGCGTCTGCGACATCGTCCTTTGGCCTCGGGCTAGGAGCGAGGAGCGCGGCGATGCCGTAGCATCGTCAGCGACGAGCGACGAAGTCCCGGGGGCAAAGGACGATGTCCTCGATGCGGGCCATCGGCAAGGCCGAGCGACGCGGCAGCGCCCCGTCCTCGCGCAACCCGGATCGTCCTCGCGCAACGCAGACCCATGCTATTTCCCAGACAGGCTCCTAGGGGGTGTCGCGCTTCGCCTGGTTGTCGAGCTTCCAGCTTCCATCGGCAAGGCGGCAAGTCGTCAGCTCGTATGTCGCGGGGATCACCGAAGCCGGCTGGCTCGGCCCCGGCTTGACGAAATATTTGACGCGACGACAGTCGCGCCCCTGCGAAGCAAAGCGGTCGAGCAGCGTGACGGTGCCGGAGTTGCCACTTTCCGGGTTGCTCCATGACTTCGTCGTGCCGTTCGGCTTGTCGGTGAAGTCCTCGCGGACGATCTTGCGGACGATTGCAAGGTCCGTGCTGGTGAGCTTGACCATGGTGTGCAGCGCGCGCCCGTACTGCGCGGCGCCATTCACGGGAAGCAGGACCAAGCCCAGCATCCCTGCGATCATGGCCGATGCAATTCGGTTGCGTCTACCCATCGATCGCTCCCCTTGCAGCGTTAGGCCGCTTGCGGCTTCCTCGACCTTTCCCGAGAGACCGCCGCAGCGGGCAGCGCGCCGGCGCAGCCGCAGGCGATGTCGCCGGCGAGATCCGGCGTCAGCGCTGAGAGGGCGGGACGGAGATATCCGGGCAGCCTGGGGCGGAATAGTAGCCACTCTGCTGTTGCCCCGGAGCTCCCACCGTCGCCTCGCAGGACGTGTCGGCCGGCACCGCGGGCGAAACCGAGCCGCCGGCGCTTGTGTTTTCGCTGCTTTGGCAGCCCACGATCGCCAGCGCCGCGGCGGTGAACAACGAGACAATGAGAAAGCGGCTCATACGTCGGCTCCTCCGAGATGTCCGATCGGGATTTCCCGCGGTCAGAAATCGATATTGCCCTTCTTCTGCTGGTCGTAGAGGTAGCCGCCCAACAGCCCGGCTCCGGCGCCGACCGCTGCGCCCAGCCCGGCATTGCCGCCGATTGCGCCGAGCGCGGCCCCACCGGCGGCGCCCATCGCGCCGCCGCTCAAGCTGCGCTGCCCGGTGGTCGTCCCGCAGGCGGCGAGCGCGAGCGTTGCCAGCACGATCAGGGTGGAGGTCGCGGGGTTCATATCACTGACCTTTCACGTTCGAGTGCTCGCACGGCCATTTCGCGGCCAGCCCGCGCACCGCGCCGACGACCGCCGGGTCGGCCATGAACTTCTGGTCCTGCTGATGGTTCGCCGCCCAATCGACGAAGGCTTCGATGCCTTCGTCGCGCGTGGCGGTCGGCGGATAGCAGATCAGGCGGGGGAGATGGCGGCGATCCGAGATCGCGTCATGGTAGCTCACCACGCCCAGGAGAAATCCCTGGCACAGATTGATTTCCTGGACGTGAAGCGGGTCATCGGGCCGTGACGAGCAAACCCTGTAAAGGTCCTCGGTGGTCTTGAGGGTAAGACGCTCCGGCGTTGCAGCCCACGCGAGAACCGGCCAGAGGCTCAGGGCACCGGCGGCGATAAACCACCTCTTCGTCTTCGTCATCTGGCTACTCCTCGGCGCGTCCCTGCGCAGTGCAGCCCGGCCCGCCCTACGGTCCTTGCGCGGACGCCGCATCGCTACAAAGTGCGACGGCGCGTGCGGCGGCTGTATAGGTGCCAGTCCTGAGGCGGCCGGGATTCAGGCCCTAAGGAGGCTTCCATTTGCCGTGACGCGCGGATGCGCGCATAGGGGGCGTAGGGATCGAACCTCGGCCGCGCCCACTGCGGATCTCAAGCGGATCGCCGGTCTTTCGCCGCGTCGGACACGCTCGCCCCAGGAACGCGGCTAGTTGCGAGGCTTACGGCTTCTTCGCGGGCTCCGCCGCGGGTTCAACGCTCAAGGCAATCGCCTTGGTGTACCTCACATCGACCTGATCGCCCTTCTTCACGACCTTGAACTGGTCGGGATTCTGCACGCCGAGCTCTACAATGTCCCCACGCGGCCCCTTGAGCGAGATCGTGCTTTTCTGCGGATTGACATCGACGACCTCGGCGACCACGGCGACCTCGCGCCCGGCAACCATCGAGGGGCGCTCTCCGGGCTTCGCCTGGCTCGAACCTTCGCGCACGGTCATATCGACGTCGTTGGTCTTGGTCTTCCTCAGCTCGAGTGCGAGCGCCTCGGTGTAGCGCACCATGACGGAATCACCGAGCTTGATCTGGTCGAAGTTCTTGATTTCGTCGCCCGCGACGACGTTCACCGTGTTTCCTTGCGACCCCTTGAGCGTCAAGCTGCGGGTCTCCCGGTCGATCGCGACGATCTCGGCCGAGATCCGTGCCGTCCACACGGCCTTGGCCTTGCCTGGTTCGCTCGATATTGCCGCCCCCGCCGCTGCCCCATTCGGCTGCTGGGCGTGCGCTGGGATTGCCGCGGCGGCGACGAGCAGTGCGAGCGCGATCGTCAATTTCGCCTTCATCAGAAGCTCCTTCACGCCAGGACAGGATTCGGCAGCAAGCGGTTCGCGCGCCGGCGCCCGCGCAGTCATATCGGCGAGGATGAAGTTGCCGTCGGGCGAGCGACAATCGGGTGCCGACGGTAGGGTGATGCGGAAACGACCTGAGGCGGCGTCGAGCGCTCTGAGAGACCGATGAGAAGAGGCTCACCGCCATCAGATGTCGACGAAATCCATGGTGTAGTGGGCAAGCGGGACCGAGGGGGTGAGCCAACCGGGCGGCGTATGCGTGGACTCCTCCGTGCCAAATTCGCGCGTCATCCCGATCGCGGCATGCGGAAGCGGCGCGTTGCGCGCCATCAACGGCAAGACCAGCGTCTCCGCCGTGACCGCCTCCATGCCTTCGGGAACGACGGTGAATTTGTGATAGAAGCCGCAGGGGGTGCGGCGGACGCGCTCACACGCCTGCTGCCCCGCGTCGCCCAGCGTCGGCGGCACCAGTTCAGTCCAGTTCATATGGCGGACGTCGCGGCCGAAACGCCGGCGCAAGGTGCCCCCGGCCTGCGCGATCATCAGCTTCGACGGGCGCGTCAGATCGATGATCCCGATGGCGGTTAGGCACGGCAGCAATGCGCGCGGGTCGAGGTCCACCTCCAGCGGCACCCGCGCGCCTCCACGGATCTCGAGCCAGTGCCAGATGAGGGCGCGTGCGAATTTGAGCCGCAGATCGAAGAGCAGCATCAGGTGCACCTGCATAGCTGGTCAGGCCGGCGGGCCGCGATTTGCTTCTCACCATTCGCGAAGGCGCCGCCCCATGGCATCCCGGGGCGGCAAGGCCATTACATAGACTCAGTCGGGGGTCAAAGCCCCATCGGGAGAAACGGGTATCCGAGCTGCGCTTTACGCTGTAGAGAGGCCGGGAGCGTCGCATCGGGCGCGGTTGCGGCTCAACTGCAGCATTAGCCCGATGGCCGGGCCTGCCAGGGCGAGGTTCTCTGCGAACGAACGCGCCGCCGCCCTTCGTTGCGAGTGCCGGAAATGTCTGACAATCGGATCGAGCCCGTGTCTACCCCGAAACCCGGCAGTACCGATCCCGGTGCCCTACGCCAGATCTTTTCACTCCTCCTCGCGCTCCTGATCTCGTTCGGGGTTGGAACAGGCGCTCGCGCTCAGAGCGACGCCGCCGGCGATCTCCGCGCATTCTATGACGCATTGCTGAGCACGATGAAGAACGGCCCCTCATTGGGCTCGCAGGGACGCTATCAGGCGCTCAAGCCGGTGATCGCGCGGACATTCGATCTGCCCTATATGGCCCGCCGCGCCGTCGGTCCCGTTTGGACCAGCACTTCCGCTGCCGAGCAGCAGGACATGACGGAGGCCTTTGGGCGCTACACTACTGCGACCTATTCCGCCCGCTTTGACCGTTTCTCGGGCCAGCAGTTCCAGGTATTGGGTCAGGCGCCTGCCGGACCTGACGTCATCGTCCACACGCGGATCGTCCGGGCCGACGGAACGGCAACCGCCATCAATTATCTGATGCACCGCACCGGAAGCAACTGGCGCATCGCGGATATATATCTCCAAGGGACGGTCAGCGAACTCGCGGTCCGACGCTCGGAGTTCTCCTCGGTCATCCGGCAGGAGGGCATGAACGGCCTCATAGCGCGGCTGGACCGGAAGGCTCAGGCGTTCATCGACGGCGAAGCCAAATGAAACCGGTCGCCTGTTCGCTACGGCGCGGCAGCCTTCGCTGCTGCGCAGCGAAGGCTGGTGGGCCCGGCAGGACTCGAACCTGCGACAACACCGTTATGAGCGGCGCGTTCTAACCAGCTGAACTACAGGCCCGTGAAGGCAGTCGCGAGCTTAGCCGGGAAATCCGACCACCGAAAGGTCACGGCTGATCACTGAAAACTGACGGCTCAGGTATCGAGGAAGCTTCTGAGCTTGCGGGAGCGGCTCGGATGCTTGAGCTTCCTCAGCGCTTTGGCCTCGATCTGGCGAATGCGCTCGCGCGTCACCGAGAATTGCTGGCCGACCTCTTCGAGGGTGTGGTCGGTGTTCATGCCGATGCCGAAGCGCATGCGCAGCACGCGCTCCTCGCGCGGCGTGAGCGAGGCCAGCACGCGCGTCGTGGTCTCGCGCAGATTGGCCTGGATCGCGGCGTCGAGCGGCAGCACCGCGTTCTTGTCCTCGATGAAGTCGCCGAGATGCGAATCCTCCTCGTCGCCGATCGGCGTCTCGAGGCTGATCGGCTCCTTGGCGATCTTCAGCACCTTGCGCACCTTCTCGAG
>Ga0134125_10009339_pt1 | contig 11044 bp, 9 predicted proteins | sample KB31751_FD_96464 | JGI IMG/M metagenome (GOLD analysis project Ga0134125, IMG submission 96464) | Terrestrial soil microbial communities with excess Nitrogen fertilizer from Kellogg Biological Station, Michigan, USA - KB3-175-1 | ecosystem: Environmental > Terrestrial > Soil > Unclassified ...
AGGCGAGATCGCGCGGGCCGCCGCGGCCCAGCGACAGGCGCGCCAACGCACGTTCGATGTCGCCGGTCTCGCGCAGCTTCTCGCGGATCGCGTCGCGCAGCCGCGTGTCGCCCAGGAGATACTCGACCGCGTCGAGCCGCGCGCCAATCGCGGCGGGATCGGTCAGCGGCATGGCGAGCCGCTCGGCCAGCAATCGCGCGCCGGCGCCGGTCACGGTGCGGTCGATGGTGGCAAGGAGGCTGCCGCGCCGCTCGCCAGCCAGCGTCTCGGTCAGTTCGAGATTGCGCCGCGTCGCCGGATCGATCTCCATCACCGCGTCGGCGGCGAGGCGGCGCGGCACCTGGAGCAGCGGCAAGCGCCCGATCTGGGTCAGGCGCACGTAATCCAAGAGGGCGCCGCCGGCCGCCAGCTCGGCGCGGGCGAAATCGCCAAACCCGTCGAGCGCGCGCACGCCGTAAAATTCCTCGAGCCGCTTGCGCCCGTTTTCGCTGTCGAAACGAGGGCTGGGCAGCGGCGTCAGCGCCGCTTTCCAGTCGTTCCACAATTCGAACAGTTCGGGCCGCTCGACGAGGCGCTCCGGCACGAGAAGCTCGCCGGGCGCGAGCCGCGCCAACGCCGCCGGGAGTCCCCGGTTCGGCACCGATTGCAGCCGGAACGCGCCCGTCGAGAGATCGAGCCAGGCGAGCGCCAGCTCGCCGCGCGCCTCGGCCAGCGCCGCGAGATAATTGTTGCGCCGCGCATCCAAGAGCGCGTCCTCGGTCAGCGTGCCGGGCGTGACGATACGCACCACGTCCCGTTTCAGCGCCGCCTTGGGGCCGCGCTTTTTCGCCTCGGCGGGGTCTTCGAGCTGTTCGCACACCGCGACGCGGAACCCGGCCTTGATGAGGCGCGCGAGATAGGTCTCGGCGGTATGCACCGGCACGCCGCACATCGGAATGTCGTCGCCCTGATGATGGCCGCGCTTGGTCAACTGGATGTCGAGCGCGGCTGCGGCCTTCACCGCGTCGTCGAAGAACAGCTCATAGAAATCACCCATGCGATAGAACAGAAGCGCGTCGCGGTGCCGCTCCTTGATGGCGAGATATTGCGCCATCATCGGCGTCGCCGGCTCGCTCGCGGGCGCGCTTGAAATTGTGTCGTCAGGCACCCGCGTTGCGGTATCGTTCATGGCATGACTAGGGCTGGCGCCGGGACGCTAGCACGGGAATTGCCCGAGGATCGAGGCAGATCGAGGCAGAACGAGGAAGGGCGCGATGGCGAAGGCGGCAAAGTCGAAGGCCCACAAACCGGCTAAATCCAAGGCGAAACCGAAGACCAGAAAAGCCTCGTCCGCCGCTGCGCGACGCGCGGCTTCGGCGAAATCGGCGCGCAAAGCTCCCGCCCCCAAACCGGCCGCGCGCAAGGCGCCGGCAAGTAAAGTGGCGAAAAAAACGCCGGCCCGCCGCGTCGCGCCGCCCAGCCGCGGGCCCTTGCGCACGCGGGTCGTCGAACTCGCGCCGCCCGCCGACGACAAACCGAAGCGGCAGGGCGGCGTCCGCGAGGCCGTCGCCTCCTTCGCCAAGGAGGCGCAATTCCGCAACGCCGTGAAGCGGCTGCTCGAGGCCGGCTTCGCCCGGACCGATCTCTCGATCCTGACCAGCCACGATTCGCTCGAAGTCGCGGGGCAGGTTCCGGGCTACAGGGCAAAACCCGAAGCGTCGCTGATGGCCGGGCTTACCGAGGAAGTCGGCCTCCTGGCGCCGCTTCAGGTCGCCGGGTTTTCGGCGCTGTCGGGCGGGCCGGTGGCCGCCGCCATCGCCGGCCTGCTGACAGTCGGCATCGGCGCGCTCGGTCTCGGCGACGTGATCGAGAAATTCGCCGCCAACCGGCACAGTGCCGACTATGTCGAGGCGCTCAAGGCCGGCGGCGTCCTGCTTTGGGTCAAGGTGACGCCGGAGCAGGAATGGAAGGCCCTGATGATCCTCGGCGATGCTGGCGGGGCCAACGCCCACATCAATTGGCGCGCCGGGTAAGGATTCGGCACCATCGCGCGGTTGCCGCAGGCGGTTTTTGCCTGATAATGTAGGGCGTTGCGCCGTGGGGAGGAATTGCGGCGTCGACATTTGGGCCGATGACCGTGAACCTACCGTCACCATCGGGTTTGCAAGGCGCCGATGCCGCGCGCGTCCAGCCGGTCGGCATGCTGTTGCGCCGGACGCGCGACGAGAAGCGTCTGTCCGTCGCCGATGTCGCCACGGCGTTGCGCATCCGCGCCGCCTATCTCGACGCCATCGAAAAAGGCGCCTATGAGCGCCTGCCCGGCCGCGCCTACGCGGTCGGGTTCGTGCGCGCCTATGCCGAATATCTCGGCCTCGACGGCGCCGAGGCGGCGCGGCGCTTCAAGCTCGAAAGACGCGGCTTCGACGCGCCCCAGGACCTGGCGCTGCCGGCGCCGATCGCCGACCGTTCGATTCCGGGCGGGCGCATCCTGATTGTGGCCCTGGTGCTGGCGGTGTGCGGTTACGGGCTGTGGTATTACGCCAGCACCGCCAACCGGCACCGACCCGATGCCGTCGCGGAGGTGCCGCCCGAGCTGGCGACCGAACCGGCGGCGCCAAGCGAGGCCAAGGCCGCGACCCGCGAACCGGTCATGCTGCCGCCCTCGGTCGAAGTTCCCAACAAGCAAATTGCCGCCAAAGCGCTGCAAGCCGCGTCGCAACCGCCCGTCGCCGCCGCCCCGGCGGTCGCGCCCGAAACGCCTCCCGCGCCGCCGCATGTCTATGGCGTCGCCGACGGGCCGTCGCGGATCGTGCTGCGTGCCACCGGTGATTGCTGGATTCAGATCAAAGGCGGTGGGCCGGACGCCACGTTCGGCAAGCTGCTGACGACGGGCGATCTTTATCGCGCCCCGGCGCAGCCCGGTCTTACCGTCCGGATCGGCGATAGTGACAAGATCGTCATCACGGTCGACGGCAAGAAGGTGACACTGCCGACCGCGCCGTCGCGGGTGCGCAATATCGCGCTCGATCCGGCGCAGCTCCTGGCCTGGACCGCGCCCGCCAAGCCAGCCCCGGTGCTGGCCACCACCCCGGCGGCGATGCCGGTTGCCCCCGCGAAGCCCAATTAGCGGCAAAATAGCCGCCCTTCTGTCACCCGGGTGCAATCCACGCTATATATCCGTTGTAGGACATAGAGGGTTCAAGCGATGAGTGTGCGTCCCTATCGCGACATCATCCGGCGCAAGAGCCGGAAGATTCATGTCGGCAAGGTGCCGGTCGGCGGCGACGCCCCGATCGCGGTGCAGACCATGACCAACACCCTGACGCACGACGTCGAGGCGACGGTGGCGCAGATTCTCGCCTGCGAGGCGGCGGGCGCCGATATCGTCCGCGTTTCCTGCCCCGACCAGGAATCGTCGCTGGCGCTGAAACACATCGTGCCGCGCGTCCATGTGCCGATCGTGGCCGACATCCATTTCCACTATAAGCGCGCCATCGAGGCCGCCGAGAACGGCGCCGCCTGCCTGCGTATCAATCCCGGCAATATCGGCTCGTCCGAGCGCGTCAAGGAAGTGGTCAAGGCGGCCAAGGATTACGGCCTCTCCATGCGCATCGGCGTCAATGCCGGCTCCTTGGAAAAAGACCTGCTCGAGAAATACGGCGAGCCGTGCCCTGAGGCGATGGTCGAAAGCGCGCTCGATCACGCCAAGATTCTCCAGGATCACGATTTCCACGAGTTCAAGATTTCCGTGAAGGCGTCGGATGTGTTCCTCGCCGTCGCGGCATATCAACAACTCGCCGACGTGTGCGATTACCCGCTTCATCTCGGCGTCACCGAGGCGGGCGGCATGATGACCGGCTCCGTCAAGTCCGCCATCGGCATGGGCTCGCTGCTGTGGGCCGGGATCGGCGACACGATCCGCGTCTCGCTGTCGGCAGATCCGGTCGAGGAAGTGCGCGTCGGGTTCGAGATTCTGAAAGGCCTCAATCTGCGCCGCCGGGGCGTGCAGGTGATTTCCTGCCCGTCCTGCGCGCGCCAGCAATTCGAGGTCATCAAGACCGTGGAGATTCTGGAAAAGCGTTTGGCGCACATCACCACGCCGATGACGCTTAGCGTGATCGGCTGCGTCGTGAACGGGCCGGGCGAGGCGCGCGAGACCGATATCGGCTTCACCGGCGGCGGCAACGGCACGCATCAGGTCTATGTCGCCGGCGTGCCGCATCATCGCCTCAAGGACGAGAGCATCGTCGACCACCTGGTGGCGATGGTGGAAAAGAAAGCCGCCGAGATCGAGGCCGCGAAGGCCAAGGAAACGCCTGCAGCGGCCGAGTAGTCAGCAGGGCTGCAGAAGCATCGTGCGTGCTTCGAGACGCATGCTTCGCATGCTCCTCAGCATGAGGTAGAATTTTTCGATGACATTAAGAAAACTCCTCAGCCTGAGGAGCGGCCGCAGGCCGCGTCTCGAAGGCCGCACCATTTTCATCCAGCAATAGCCCATGCCCGCCTTGCAGCCGGCGCGCGGCACCCAGGACATATTGCCCGAGGCGATGCGGCGTCACCGCGCCGTCATCGACACGGCGCGCGCGGTCGCCGGGCGTTACGGCTACGAGGAAATGGCGACGCCGATCTTCGAATTCACCGACGTGTTCTCGCGTCCGATCGGCGAGCACACCGACATCGTCGCGAAGGAGATGTACACTTTCAAGGATCGCGGCGACGAGGAGATCACCCTGCGCCCCGAATACACGGCCGGCATCGTGCGCGCCGTCATCTCCAACGGGCTGACGCAGAATCTGCCGCTCAGGTTTTTCGCCGCGGGGCCGATGTTCCGTTACGAGCGGCCGCAGAAAGGGCGCTTCCGCCAGTTCCACCAGATCGACGCCGAGCTGATCGGACCGGCGACGCCTGAGGCCGATGTCGAGAGCATCGCGCTTGGCACCGACATTCTTGCCGAGCTCGGCGTGCTCCAGGATTGTGTCCTCGAATTGAACACGCTCGGCGACACTGACTCGCGGCAGGCCTATCGCACGGCGCTGGTCGACTATTTCGCGGCGCATCGCGACAAGCTCTCGGAGGATTCGCGCCGCCGCCTCGAACGCAACCCGCTCCGGATTCTCGATTCGAAAGATGAAGGCGACATTCGTATCAATGTCGGCGCACCGCATTTCGCCGAATATCTGACCGACGCGGCGAAGGAGTTTTTCGTCAAGGTGCGCGGCGGACTTGATACGCTCGGCATCGCGTACCGGCTCAACCCGCGCTTGGTGCGCGGCCTCGATTATTACTGTCATACCGCGTTCGAGTTCGTGACGCAGTCGCTCGGCAGCCAGGGCACGGTCCTGGGCGGCGGGCGCTATGACGGGCTGATGAAGCTGATGGGCGGGCCGGACACGGCCGCGATCGGCTGGGCCGCGGGCGTCGAGCGTCTCGCCCTGCTGATCGCCGAACCGCCGTTGCCGCCGCGTCCCGTCGCGCTGATCCCGCTCGGCCCGGCCGGTGAAGCGAAGGCGGTGCTGGTGGCGCATGAGTTGCGCGGGGCCGGCTTCATCGTCGATCTCGGCTATTCGGGCAACATGAAGCGTCGGCTGCAGCGCGCCAACAAGGTGCGCGCCGCCGCCGCGGTGATTCTCGGTGACGACGAGCTCGCGCGCGGTGCTGCTGCGTTGCGCAACCTCGATACCGGCGAGCAGATCGAGGTGCCGCTCACCCAGCTGAAGGACCGGCTCGCGCCTTTCCGCTAGCGGCCATGGCCGCGTCTCTCACCATCGTGGGTTTGAGCCACCGTTCGGCGCCGGCCGAATGGCGCGAGCGTTTCGCGCTGGTCGAGGCGGGGCAGGACGCGCTGGCCGACGAGCTCGGCGGCGGCATGCTGCTGGCGACCTGCGACCGGATCGAAGTGATCACGAGCGGCGGCGAGACGCGGGCGCTGGCGCCGCTGCTGGCGAAGCGGCTCGGCGTGAGCGAGGCCGAACTGGCGCCGACGCTCTACCGCCATGACGGCGACGCGGCGCTCGGCCATCTCTTCGACGTCGCGGCGGCGCTCGACAGCCAGGTGATCGGCGAGCCGCAAATCCTCGGCCAGGTCAAGGCGGCGCATCGCGCGGCGTCGGATCGCGGCCGCGTCGATGCCGCGCTGGAAGCGGCGCTCGCCGCCGCCTATGCCGCCGCGCGGCGGGTACGGCGCGAGACGCGCATTGCCGAGCGGCCCGTGTCCATCGCCGCCGCCGCGCTCAAGCTCGCGCGCGAGATTCACGGGGACATTGCCGCGCGCGCGGTGCTGCTCTTGGGGCCGAGCGAGATCGGCGAACTGATGGCGGCGCATTTCATCGACGCAGGCATCGGCAGCCTCGTCGTGTGCGGGCCGGAGCCGCGCGCCCGCGCCGCCGCGACCCAATTCGGCGCCAACCGGCTTGACCTCGCCGAATTGGGCGATGCGCTCGCCGCCGCCGACATCGTCATCGCCGCGCTGGCAAGCGGCCGCGCCGCCGTGACGGCGGCTTCCGTCGCCGCCGCCTTGAAGCGGCGGCCGTCGCGACCGATCTTTCTGGTCGATGCCGGCTATCCGCGCGACGTCGAGCCGGGCGTGAACGATATCGACGGCGCGTTCCTCTACGATCTCGGCGATCTCGAACGCGTCGCGCTCGACGGCCGCGCCGGCCGCGAGGCCGAAGCGGGCGAAGCGCGGCGCATCCTCGCCGAGGAACTGGCTTCGTTCGCGCGGCGGCGCGAGGAGCGGCGCGCGGTGCCGGCGGTGGTGGCGTTGCGCGCCCATGTCGAGCGGCTGCGGCGCGACGCGCTCGCCGAAGCCGGTGGCGATGCCGAAGCGGCGACGCGGCTCTTGATGAACCGCTTGCTGCACGATCCGTCGGAAGTGCTGCGCGACCTTGCCGCCGATGCGGCGTCGGGCGATATGGAGAAGCTGCTGCGCCGCCTGTTCCGGCTCGGCGAACATGGAGAAGAAAAGTGAGTTTGACTCCCGGCCTGTCGTCGCGGCTCGACAAACTCGTCGCGCACCACGTCGAATTGAGCAGGCAGCTCGGCGATCCCGGCCTGTCCGGCAGCGACATCGCCAAACTGTCGAAGGAATATTCCGACCTGACGCCGGTGGTCGAGAGCATCGCCGCGTTGCGCAATGCCGAGGCCGAACGCGCGGACCTGCAAGGCATGATCGGCGGCGACGATGCCGAGATGCGCGACCTCGCTCAAGGCGAACTCGCGGCGCTCGACAAGAAAATTCCCGAGCTCGAAGGCCGCATCAAGGTGATGCTGCTGCCCAAGGACGAGGCCGACGAGCGCAACGCCATCCTCGAGGTGCGCGCCGGCACCGGCGGCGAGGAAGCCGCGCTGTTCGCGTCGGAATTGTTCCGCATGTATCAGCGCTATGCCGCCTTGAAGGGCTGGAAGTTCGAGATCATGGAACTGAGCGAGACCGGAATCGGCGGCTTCAAGGAAGCGATCGCCTCGATCTCGGGCCGCAACGTGTTCGAGCGATTGAAATTCGAATCCGGCGTTCATCGCGTGCAGCGCGTGCCGGAGACGGAAGGCTCGGGCCGCGTCCACACCTCCGCCGCCACCGTCGCGGTGCTGCCCGAAGCGGAGGAGGTCGACATCAAGATCGACGAGAAGGATCTGCGCATCGACGTGTTCCGCTCGTCGGGTCCCGGCGGCCAATCGGTCAACACCACCGACTCGGCGGTGCGCATCACGCACATCCCGACCGGGCTCGTGGTGTCGCAGCAGGACGAAAAATCGCAGCACAAGAACAAGGCCAAGGGCATGAAGGTGCTGCGCGCGCGGCTCTATGAGCGCGAACGCCAGCAGAAAGCCGCCGAGCGCGCCGCCTCGCGCAAGAGCCAGGTCGGGTCCGGCGACCGCTCGGAGCGCATCCGCACCTACAACTTCCCGCAAGGCCGCGTCAGCGACCACCGCATCAACCTGACGCTCTACAAGATCGACAAGGTGATCAACGGCGAAGCGCTCGACGAGATCATCGATCCGCTGATCGCCGAGGACCAGGCCGAGCGGCTCGCGGCCGAGGAATGACCGCGGCCGAGCTGCTGACCGCCGCCGCGGGCCGTCTCGTCGAGGCGGGGATCGAGAATCCACGCCGCGAGGCACGATTGCTGCTGAATCTCGCGCTCGGCATCGACGCCAACGCGCGGCTGCCGGAGCGTGAGATTGCCCCCGCCGACGCGGCGCTATTCGAGACGTTTGTCGCGCGGCGCGCAGGGCACGAGCCTTATTCCCGCATCGCGGGCAGGCGCGAATTCTGGAGTCTCGACTTTGCCCTGTCGCCGGACACGCTCGATCCGCGCCCCGACAGCGAAACCCTGATCGAGGCGGCGCTGGAACGCATCGCCGATCGCGCCGCGCCGTTGTCGGTCGTCGATTTCGGCACCGGCACCGGGGCGCTGTTGCTCGCCCTGTTGTCGGAGCTGCCGAACGCCACCGGCATTGGGGTCGATATCTCGGCCGGCGCGGTCGAGACGGCGCGGCGAAATGCCGCCGCCCTCGGTCTTTCGGCCCGTGCCCGCTTCGTTTTGGGCCGATGGGGCGAAGGCTTGACGACGCCGGCGGATGTAATTGTCACCAACCCGCCCTATATCTCCGCTAAGGATATGTCGCGCCTGCCGCCGGAGGTTCGGGAATTCGACCCGGCGGCGGCTTTGGATGGCGGTCCGGACGGGCTGAGCGCCTACCGCGAACTGGCACTGGATTTGAAGCGGTTACTATCCGAATCCGGCATCGCGCTGTGCGAAATCGGTGCTGGCCAGGCACCTGCGGTGACGGCGATCATGGCGGCTTCCGGCCTCGATTTGACAGGTAGTCGCGCCGACCTTGCCGGTATTGAGCGATGTCTCGTTTTCGAACAGCGGAAAAAAGTGGGTAAATCGCGAAATAACGGCCTGATGAACCAGAAAATAGTTGGAATGTCAGGCAACTCTCACTAGGGTGTGATCTTGATGAAAAGGAGCCGAAGGCTCCGCGCCCATGGGGCGCCGGTCTATTTCCCCAACCGAAATCGTTCCATCCGCCCCGGGCGGAGACGAAGCGGGGATCAATCGAAAGAGCCAACATATCGATGATGTCGTACCGCGATTTCAAAGGTGGCATGCGAGGACCCGGCAACAAAAGGTCGCGGAATCGCAACGGCGGCGGCGGCGGCGGCGGGCACCAGAATAACGGCAACCGTCCGCGCCTGCCGAACCGAATCCAGACATTCGATTCGAGCGGGCCGAACATCAAGATTCGCGGCAACGCGTATCAGGTGTTCGAGCGCTACATCGCGCTGGCGCGCGAAGCCGCGTCGGCAGGCGACCGGATCGCCGCTGAGAATTACTATCAGCACGCCGAGCATTACTTCCGCATCATGAACGCGGACGGCCAGAATCCGATGCATCAGCGTCCGATGACGCCGGCCGACACCGAAATGAACGGCATGATGGAAGGCGACGGCCAGCAGGGTCAGATGAGCGGCATGCCTGGCGAAGGCGGTGACCCGACGATGCAGCAACCGCCGCAACATCAGCCGCAGCACCAACAACAACCGCAGCACCAGCCGCAACCACATCACGACCACGATCCGGACGGCACGCAAGGCCAGTAACGGCTGCGCGGCCTCCGCGCGATAGAGGGAGGCAAAATGACCACGACAAAATTGACCCCGGCCGGCGTCCACACGCCCGGCGCCGCCTATAGTCACGCCGTCGAGACCTCGGGCAATGTGCGCTGGCTGCATTGCGCCGGCCAAGTCGGCATCGCGCCCGATGGCACGGTGCGCGACGGGTTCACGGCCCAGGCGGAGCAGGCCTGGAGCAACGTCCTCGCGGTGCTGAAGGCCGCCGGCATGGGACCGGAAAACCTGGTCAAGATCACGCATCTTCTGGTGCGGCCCGGCGACGTCGCCGCGTATCGTCCGGTGGTGGCGAAATATCTCGGCGACCAGCGCCCGGCCTCGACCATGATGGTGCTGCAGGCGCTGGCGCGGCCCGAATATCTCATCGAAATCGAAGCCATCGCGGCCAAGTAAGCGCCGGTTGCCTTGGATCAAGGCCGGTTGTTCCGGCTTCGGTATTTTCTCCCCGGCGCCTTGCTAGGGTTGGCTCGAAAACCCATATCCCTATGCGAAGGCAGGCCGATCGCCTCTTGAAGGGGTCGGCTCGCCGGTCGAGAGGGAACACATGGATTTCGAGAAATATACCGAGCGCTCGAAGGGTTTCGTCCAGGCGGCGCAAAACCTCGCGCAACGGCGCGGGCACCAGCAGCTTACCCCCGAACATCTCCTCAAAATTCTGGTCGACGACAAGGAAGGCTTGGCGTCGAACCTCATTCGAGCGGCGGGCGGCGACCCCAACCAGGTCCGCCTCGCGGTCGATGCGGCGCTCGACAAGCTGCCGAAGGTCGAAGGCGGCTCAGGCCAGGTCTATCTGTCGCCGGAAATGAACCGGCTGTTTGGCGAGGCGGAAAAGGTCGCCGAAAAAGCGGGCGATTCCTTCGTCACCGCCGAGCGCCTCTTGCTGGCGCTGACCCTGGCGAAAGGCTCGCCGGCGGCGCAGGCCCTCGCGGCAGCCGGAATCAACGCGCAGAATCTCAATCGCGCCATCGAAGATGTCCGCAAGGGCCGCAAGGCCGACAGCGCTTCCGCCGAGGAAGGCTATGACGCGCTGAAGAAATATTCGCGCGACCTGACCGAAGCGGCGCGCGAGGGGAAGCTCGATCCGGTGATCGGCCGCGACGAGGAAATTCGCCGCACGATTCAAGTGCTGTCGCGCCGCACCAAGAACAATCCCGTGCTGATCGGCGAGCCCGGCGTCGGCAAGACGGCCATCGTCGAAGGCCTCGCGCTGCGCATCGCCAAGGGCGACGTGCCGGATTCGCTGAAAGAGAAAAAGCTGCTGGCGCTCGATCTTGGCGCGATGATCGCCGGCGCCAAGTTCCGCGGCGAGTTCGAGGAGCGGCTCAAAGCCGTGCTCTCGGAAATCACCGCCGCGGCGGGCGAGATCATCGTCTTTATCGACGAGCTGCACACGCTGGTGGGCGCCGGCAAGGCCGAGGGCGCGATGGA
>Ga0134125_10009340_pt1 | contig 11044 bp, 6 predicted proteins | sample KB31751_FD_96464 | JGI IMG/M metagenome (GOLD analysis project Ga0134125, IMG submission 96464) | Terrestrial soil microbial communities with excess Nitrogen fertilizer from Kellogg Biological Station, Michigan, USA - KB3-175-1 | ecosystem: Environmental > Terrestrial > Soil > Unclassified ...
ACCTCCTCCATCGGCCTCACCCTGGCCACTGGAAATCCATTGCTGGCCTGGCGCAGTTGTTCGGTGATGGCGCTTGTCAGCGGACGGGGATCGGTACGTGTGCGGACCAGCCAGGCCACCGGCCCAATGCCGGCATTCAGCGCGGTCATGCCGTCCGTCACCTGAGCCAGTGGGACGATCATCAGCGGTCGCGGATCGCGGTTCAGGCCACTATTCCGGATGTCGCCCACGACACCGATGATCTGCCGGGCCGGCTCTTCAAACTGCGGCCCCACACCTTTGCCGATCAGCAACTGCTGGCCGACAGGATTTTCTTTGGGCCAGTATTTTTTCGCCATCGCCTGATTGATGAGCACAACGCCGGGAGCGCTAGCCGTATCGTTGTCTGTAAAATCGCGCCCCCGCAAAATGGGAATGCGGAAGACAGCGAAGTATCCGGGGGACGTACTCATCCATCCCGCGCCGCCGGTCTGCTCTTCTTTCCCCAGCGGACGGCCCACGACGATAAACGGCAGCCCAAAGCCGCCCTCGAGCGGAAGGCAGCACGTGGCAGCCGACGCTTCCACACCCGGAATCGCATTGAGCCGCTCACGCCCCAGTTGCGCCAACTGCGCCACACCGGCCGTCTTCTCGAAGCGGTCGCCGGTCAGCGACATATACATCGTCAACACGTTTTGCGGCTTGAATCCCGGATCGACCCCACGCAAATTGACGAACGTTCGGATCAGCAACGCTGCCCCAACCAACAGCACCAGCGCCAGCGATACCTCGCTGATCACCAGCAGAGAGCGAGCCTTGTTTTGCCGATAACTGGTGCCCGAACGATTGCTGCTCTCCTTCAACGTGGAGTGCAGATCAGGCCGCGACGCCCCGATCGCCGGAAACAACCCAAACAGAATCCCCGTCCCCAGAGAGACAACCAGCGTAAACGCCAGCACCCGCCAATCGATGCCGACACCTGCTCCAGTCTCGCCTATGCGCGGAATGTCGCCGGGATTGATCGCCAGCAGCCAGCGCACACCCGCGTACCCAAGGATCAACCCCAGCACGCCGCCGGTAAGCGAAAGCAAAATACTCTCGGTAAGCAATTGCCGGATGATGTGCGCGCGCCTTGCACCCAGCGCGATGCGGATCGCAAACTCGCGCTTGCGTCCCGTTGCGCGCACCAGCAGCAGGTTCGCGACATTGGCACAGGCAATCAGCAGCACAAACCCCACCGCGCCCAACAGCACAAACAGCGACGACCTCACATCGCTGACAATAAAATCTCGCAGAGGCTGCACCGCGAAGCTGTTCTTGGCGTTGTAGGTCGGATACCGCCGCAGAAACTGCTGCCCGGCGAGTTTCATCTGCGCGTTGGCCTGTTCCAGCGTCACGCCCGGCTTCAACCGCGCCGCGGCCAGAAAGAAGTGTCCCTGGTTCTGGCTGTTCGGGTCGAACTGATACGGAATAAACAAGTCCGACGCGGGCTCGGTCTCGAACTTCGGCCCCAGCACGCCGACAATCGTATAAGGATCGTCGCCCAGCCTGATCGACGTACCCACGATATTCGGGTTGCCTCCAAACTTCCGTTTCCAGAAGCCGTTGCTCAGCACAACGACGTGGCCGCCATTCGGCATATCTTCCTGCGGCGTGAACGTCCGCCCCAGCAGCACCGGCGCACCGAACAGCGCGAAGTAATCATGTGTAACGTGGATGCCATGCACCTGCTCGGGCACGGCGCCGGTAAGGTTGAACCCTGGTCCGCCAAAATCGTAGCCGGAGACGTCCTGCAATACGCTTGTCTGCTGCTGCCAGTTGTGAAACTTGGTGATGGAAGCGCCGGGACTACTGCCATCAGGAGATGTGGTGAGCAGTTGCACCAGGCGGTCTGGTTCCGGATACGTGAGCGGCTTCAAAAGAACGGCATTCACCACGGAAAAGATCGCCGTGTTCACGCCAATGCCGAGGGCCAGCGCCGCAACCGCGGCAACCGTAAATCCGGGACTCTTGACTAACATCCGAAGCGATTGCTTCACGTCCTGCATCAGGCTTCCCATAGCTCTCCCCACCGGCAAATTCGAGTTCACCCACAGGGTATACGCAGCAATACGCGGTTCCACGAATAAGTGACGGACGTTCGCAAACAAAAAGGGAGAGCCCGCAGGCTCTCCCTTTTCACAACAGCTTTCTTACTTCAGCGTCTTCAGCGACGGCTGCAACTTTACCTGCACTCCATCCAGCCCGGCGCGATACACAACGATCCGCTTCAGCACTTCGTACGGAACCCCTGTAAGAGGAATCGGCTGTCCGTTGACGAACAACATCGGTGTCGAGTCGACTCCGAGGTCCTTCCCCAGTTGAACCGACGCGTTGACAGCATCGATCGTCGCTTGAGTTTTCGCGCAGGCAATGGCAGCCGCGGGGTCGGCGCCGGCCTTGGTCACTGCCAGGTCCAGCGTCGCGTTGACGCTCTCGGCAGTCAACGCTCCCTGCGCATCGAACACAGCCTGCACATACTTGACGAAAGCATCGTCACCCTTCTCCTTGCGCACGCACACACCTTCAGCCGCCGCCTGAAACGCAAATGGATGAATATCTACCAGCGGAAAATTCTCAACCACCACCCGCGCCTGCGGAAAGTCGGTCGCGAGTTGATCGATGATCGGCTGCGCATCCTTGCAATGCGGACATTGCAGATCGGTGAACTCCACCAGCAGCAGTTCCTTACCCGCCGCGCCGCGAGCGGGACCGTCCGCACGCGCCTCTAGCACTCTGCGTGTATCTTCAAAAGGCTTCGCACCGAAAGCGATCACGTTGTCGGCAATGGCATGCTTGCCGTCGGGCGTAGAAAAGAACACGGTCGTCTGCGACTTGCCGGGCTGCGATTTGTCGCCCACAAACACTACGATCTTCGCCACTCCCGGCGCGTTCGTCGAGAGGATCGCCGCAACCTGCCATGTCCGGTTCGGATCAAAACCCCAAAGCTGCGTCAGAAACGAGTTGACGGTCTCTACAGTCGGCGAGGTCGCCGTAAAGAATTTGGGATTGACCGGAGGAAACGGGTTCGCCGGCGGCGTTTGCGCAGCCGGAGCGCCCGGGGCCGACGGAATAGCAGCCGGAGTTTGTGCAGCCAGTGCAAGTGAAAGCATCGAAGCGGCAGCGCTCAATGCGGCGATACGAAAATACTTGTTCAACGTGTTCCTTCTTTCCTGCCCGGCATGACCGCGGCCTTCAAATAATCGGATTCTGTACTTCAGACTTCTATCTGTTTTTCTATCCTTCAGACTTCGCGGCAATGGGAAAACGCCTGCCCATGCCAAAAGATTTCTTGCTCACCTTCAACACCGGAGCGGCCTGCTGGCGTTTATATTCGCTGCGCTCTACCAGCCCGATTACCGACCGAACCAGTGTCGCATCTACCTGCTGCTTTGCCGCAATCTCCTCGACCGATTCGTACTCTTCGACATACGCCCGCAATATCGGGTCAAGCACATCGTAAGGCGGCAGCGAATCCGTGTCCTTCTGTCCCGGCCTCAACTCCGCCGAGGGTGGCTTGGTCAGCGTGCTCTCCGGGATCACCTCGCGCTCGCGGTTGGCATACCGGCTCAGCGCATACACCTCGGTCTTATACACATCGCCGATCACTGCCAGCGCGCCCACCATGTCTCCATACAGCGTGCAGTAGCCGACTGCCATCTCGCTCTTGTTGCCGGTCGTCAACACCAGGCCACCAGTCTTGTTCGAGAGCGCCATTAGCAGCGTCCCGCGAATGCGCGGCTGCAAGTTCTCTTCGGCCAATCCAAATTTCGAGTCGGCGAAGCTCGGCGCAAGCGTCTCCGTAAAGCGGTCGTAGATCTCCCGCACCGGCAGCAGCGTAAACGCGATCCCAAGATTCTTCGCCAGCGCTTCCGCATCCGACACCGAGCCTTCCGACGAAAACTCACTCGGCATGCCCACACCCTGCACGTTCTCCGCACCCAGCGCCTCAACGGCAATCGCCGCCACCAGCGCCGAATCAATGCCTCCGCTCAACCCTAGAATTGCCTTGCGAAATCCGCACTTGCGCACATAGTCGCGCGTCCCCAGCACCAGCCCATCCCACATCTGCGCCGTATCCGTCTTGTCGCTCTCCACCACACAACCAGTGGCGGGAGTGTCGAACACCACCAAGTCCTCGGCAAACGACTTCGCCTGCGCGATCACCTCGCCCTCGGCGTTCACCGCAAACGATGACCCATCGAAGATCAAACTGTCGTTCGCGCCCACCTGATTGACGATTGCGACCGCCGCGCGATGCCGTGTCGCCAGCGCCGCCAGCATTCTGCGACGCACTTCCAGCTTGCCGTGCCAGAAGGGCGACGACGAAATATTCAGGATGATCCGCTCGGTCCCCAGGTGCGGTGGCAGCGCTTCCCACTGCTTCATCAACTCTTCAATAGGATCCACGGGATACAGCCGCCGCGGCCAAAACACCTTGTCGTTCCAGGCATCTTCGCAAATCGTAATCGCAACCGGATGTCCCTTGACCAGCGTCAGCGTCTGCGAGCGCGCGGGCTCGAAGTATCGCTGCTCATCGAACACGTCGTAGAAAGGTAGCAGCACCTTCTGCTGCAAGAATTTAACTTCGCCCGCATCCAACAGCGCAGCCACATTTTTTGCCCGTTTGCCCGCTACCGTCTCGCACTTCAACGGAGTGCCAACCAGCACAGCAGGCTTTCCTTCACCGGCGGTCAACGCCGCGACTTCGTGCAACACGCTCTCACACCGTTGCAGGAATGAATCCTTCTCCAGAAAATCTCCCGGCATATAACCGCAGATCGCCAGTTCGGGGAAGATGACCAGTTCAGCGCCCTGCTTTGCAGCACGCTCATAAAATTCTCGAATCTTCCGCGTATTCCCGCTGAAGTCACCGATAGTTGGATTGATTTGGGCCAGCGCAATTCGCACACGTTAAGTTTATCGCGCCAGAAGCTTGGTCGGGTGACGCATCCTGTGGCGCCACCAATCCGGGTGGCCCATCCTTCGCGTCTCTTGCGAAGGGTGGGGTATCGTTTGCGGTAGCAAACGACCGCTTTCTTCCACCGGCCCTCGTCTTCACCGGAATCCAAAGACGGTCGCTTCGCGATACCCCACCCTTTGCCAAAAGCGGCAAAGGATGGGCCACCCGACCTAAGTTGCCCTAACTCCCCGTCCCCGCCAGCACAACCCCCACCGTACGCGCCAGAATCCTCAAATCCAGCATCAGATTCCAGTTCTCCACATACGCCGTATCCAGCGAAATATAGCTGTCGAACGAAGGGTCCTGCCGCGCTTCCACCTGCCACAAACCCGTCATCCCCGGCAGCACATCCAGCCGCTTCAGGTGTGCTAATTTGTACTGCTCCACCTCCGCCGCTATCGGAGGGCGGGGCCCTACCAGACTCATATTCCCCACCAGCACATTGAAGAACTGCGGCAACTCATCCAGCGAATACTTTCGCAGCCTTCGCCCCAGCTTCGTAATCCTGGGGTCGTTGTCGATCTTGAACAAAATCCCATCGCGTTCATTGCGATACAACAGGTCCTGCCGCTGCGCGTCCGCGTCTTTCACCATCGTCCGAAACTTGTAGCAGGTAAACATCCGGCCTCTGCGACCGATCCGCTTCGCACCATAGAGCATCGGTCCTGGCGAACTCATCTTTACCGCGAGTCCGATCGCCGCCATCACCGGCAGCAGCACAATAATCGCAAGGACCGACAAAACGACATCCATGACGCGCTTGATCAAAAACGCGCCCAGCGGAAACTCTCGCCGATGCAGCGGGATCGTCGGAAACTGCCCGATATACTCCACCGGCGCATTCCACGCCAGCCCCTCATAAAGGTCGGGAACCACGCGGACATCGACTCCCGCCGTCCGAGCCTCTTCCACCAGCGCCATAATGGCGTTCTTGTCGGTCGGCGTCGAGAAAAATATCTCATCCACAAACATCGAACGCGCCACATCCAGACAATTGCTCAAATTTCCCACCACATCGCTGTCGCCCGGCTCAGGGTCCTCGGCGTCGAGTGCGATAAAGCCTTTGAACCGGAACCCCATGTGCCGCAGCGCTTCAAGATGGTTGCGCAGCGCATGGGCCACGCGGCCCACGCCAACGATCAGCACATTGCGCGTCTCCAGCCCTTCGAGATAGCGCCGCTGCATCACCCTGCGCCACGCGAACCGCCGCGCCATCGTCATCACCATGGCCAGCAGCACCGTGACGCCCACCACGATGCGCGAAACGGCATAGCCCCGCATCAGGTACAGCGTCCCGCACAGCAGCAGACCGGCTGTAAGATGCGCCTGCACCGTCATTCTCTGCTCATTCAGGCTGCTGCGATTCTGCGCCGGACCATACAGTCCGTACATCCGCGAGCACAGCACCAGGAACACGCCAAACGCAGCCACATATGCCAGCGAAACGACCGGTTCCGAATGCGTCAAATGCAGCAGAAATGCATTGCGGGGTTGGGGGACAGGCACGCCGCCACTCCGGATGCGCAACGCGATGAGGCCGGCGGCCAGGGCTGTCAGCAAATCAAGCAGCACTGAGACAACGATGTTGGACGGCGACGGGCCCTTGTAGCGCGCGATCAACCCGCTGCTGGACGGCGCCGACCGTCTGGCTGCGGCTATTTGCGGCAAAAAATCAGGAGTCCCCATCTTCCCCAATCCAAGTCACACATCGGTTCCGCTATCCGGCCCTCGGCGTCATTCCGCGGATAGCATCAACAAGACCCATCAGCAATGCCAATCACTTCAACACAACACAAACGAATAAGTCGTACTAACAGATTGCTACACAACACCTTACACAGGCAACACAAGCTCGTCCAACGACAGAAACTCGCACAAAATCGGGTCGTCGCTCTTCCTCATTTCCTCCATCGTCCCGAAGAAACGCGCATGTCCATCATGCAGAAACACCACCCGGTCCGCCAGCTTTTCCGCGAACCGCATGTCGTGCGTGACGATGATGCTGGTTAGATGCAGTTGATGTTTAAGACGCTGGATGAGGTCTCCCAACAGATGGCCCATCAGCGGGTCCACCATCGTCGTCGGCTCGTCGTACAGAATCGCTCCAGGCTGCGCTGCCAGCGCTCGCGCGATCGCCACCGACCGCTTCATTCCCGTCGAGAGGTCCGACGGCAGCAGGTTCTCCATTCCGGCCACGCCCACCATCTCCAGCAGCCCCTTCACCACCTGCAATATCTGGTCTTCTTCCATCGACCCGCGCTCGCGCAGTGGGAACGCCACATTCTCACCCACCGAAATCGAATCGAAAAGAGCTCCATTCTGGAACACCATCGTCACCTTGCGCCGCACTTCCTGCATCTCCACTTCGGAAAAGCCGGCGATGTTCTGCCCGGCGACAAGGATCGTCCCCTTATCCGGCTTCAGGAAGCCCATCAGCATCTGTAACGAAACCGATTTGCCCACGCCGCTGCGCCCCAGGATGCACAACGTTTCTCCTGGATTGACCCAGAAGCTGACGTCTTCCAGCACAACGAAGTCCCCGAATGACTTACAGACATGCTCAAACGAAATATAGGGCCCAGGTTTGTCCTTGACCTCGGGAATGACCTCGGCATCGGCTTCATTCGCGACCGCTGCCTCGGCCATAAACTCGTCCACCGCCGGTGGAGGATCTTTGGCCAACTCATCGTCCATCAACCCCGAAAGCGACAGATCCATCCACTCATCTGAGCCCTGCTCCGCCGCATCGTCGCTCTTTGTCTTTGGATCCAGTTCGTCCGCCATACCCCGCTCCTGCTTCCCATTCTCCCACGGCGAATTGCCGATAGCCGAGGCTACCCGGAGCACCTAGGTATTGTGGTGATGCTGCGAGAGCAATTCGCGGAACCGAGGCGGGTGGCCCATCCTTTGTCGTTCTTTGACAAAGGGTGGGGTATCGCGAAGCGACCGTCTTCGGCGTCGGGTAGCGATAAGGGCTGATGAAGAAATGCGGTCGTTTGCTACCGCAAACGATACCCCACCCTTTCGCGAAGTGCCGCGAAAGGATGGGCCACCCGGCAGTTGAGGTTCCCCGCTCTGGAGTTCGGGCACCCGCCCCTAAGCCCTATTCCCTGCCTCTCTCCGCTTCGGCAAAATCTTCAGGAGTATTCAAATTCAAAAACCATCGGGTCACATCCTCCGCCGTCGCCTCCGGCGGAGCATAGTCCGCTGCATCTTTCACCACCAACGATCCGGCGCCCAGATCGAAATCCACCCCCTGCAGCATATTTTTCAACCTTCGCTCTCCACGGTTCAGCGAGTGCACTACCGTATCCAGGCACTCCCGATGCCACATAGAGATCGATGGCTGCGCCTGTCCGTTCGTCACCAGATAACTCGCCCGCAGGCCAGCCTTCTCCGCCTCCAGCACATCCATCGCCCAATTCCGCAACAGCTCCGCCGGCAGCAGCGGCACATCGACCGGCACAAACAAGCACCACTGGTTCGGCGTATCGCGCAGCCCGGTCTCAATACCCGCTGCCGGCCCTACAGAGTCTCGCCTCTCTCTCACAACGGGAGCGACATGCTCCAGGTCGTCCCGGTTCCCCGCGATCGACACCCTGTTGCAAATCCCCGCCAGTTTCTCGACCGCCAACTCCACCAGCGGCCGCCCTCCAAACATCAGGCTGGCCTTGTCCACGCCCATGCGCGAGCTTTTACCTCCGGCAAGCACGTAGCCGGAAATCGGCAGGACGCGCGGCCCAGCGTCCACTGCTACTCCCCTGCTCCAACCAGTTCGAAGAACCGCAAAATCGATTCGATCCCGCGATGAAAATTCGCCAGGTGGAACTTCTCGTTCGGAGCATGAAGATTGTCATCCGGCAATCCAAAGCCCATCATCACCGTCGGAATCCCCAACTCGCGCACAAAGTCGCCGACGATTGGAATCGACCCACCGCCGCGCACAAAGACGGTTTCTTTACCGAAAACCTCCTTCATCGCCGCACTCGCCGCGCGCACGTACGCATTGTCCGTGCTAACCACAATCGGCTCGCCCTGATGGATCAGCCGAGCTTCCAGCGTGACGCCCGCAGGACAAATGCTCTCCACATACGCCTTGTACAGCGCAAACGCCTTCTCCGGCTTCATGTTCGGCACCAGCCGGAACGAAATCTTCGCCGTGGCCTTCGCCGGGATCACCGTCTTCGCGCCCGCGCCGATAAACCCGCCCGCCATGCCATGTACATCCATCGTCGGACGCGACCACGTGCGTTCCAGTACCGAGAACATCATCTCGCCGGTCAGCTCTTTCGACCCCACCTCTGTCTTCCGATAGTGTTCTTCATCGAACGGCAGCGACCGCCACGCTTCCAGCTCGGCCTTGGTCGGCTCCTCGATATCGTCATAGAAACCGGGGATCGCAATCCGTCCATCCGTGCGCTTGATGTGCGCAATCACCTGCGCCAGTGCGACAAACGGATTCGGCGCCGCTCCTCCGTACATGCCCGAATGCAAATCGACCATCGCCCCGCGCGCTTCGAGTTCCGTGTAAATCATCCCGCGCAGGCCCACGCACAACGTCGGAAGCTCCGGCGCAAACATCTCCGTATCGCTGACCAGCGCAGCATCGGCCTTCAACTGATCGCCATGCTCGCGGACAAACGCGGCAATCCCCTCACCGCCAACCTCTTCTTCCCCCTCGACAATCACGCGGATATTGACCGGCAACTGTCCGCCATTCGCCAGCGCCGACTCCAGCGCCTTCACGTGCATCCACATCTGCCCTTTGTCGTCGACCGCGCCGCGCGCATAGATGTTCCCATCACGCACCTCCGGCTCAAACGGCGGAGACTTCCACTCATCCAGCGGATCGGGCGGCTGCACATCATAGTGGCCGTAGCAAAGCACCGTCGGCTTTCCTTCGGCATGAAACCAGTCCGCATACACCAGCGGATGCCCCTGGTGTTCCGGAGTCGTCGTCTCGATGATCCGCACATTCTCCATGCCGGCCTTACGCAGACCGTCGGCGACGAAATCCGCCGCCCGCCGCACGTCGCCCGCACGTTCCGGCAATGTCGAAATCGAAGGAATTCTCAATAACTCCTTCAGTTCCTCAACAAACCGCTCCCCATTCGCCTTCGCAAATCCTACAGCCGTATCAATCGCCATACGCCTCAACACTCGCTTTCTGGACCCTGGGCCCTGAACCCTGGGCCCTCCTAATCCCTATTCCCTGCCCTTAGGCTGTCCACCCTTGTTCCACGTGGGCACAAAGTCACTCGATGCGAGCCACCGTACCGGTTCCACGAGGCTTTGAATCGCCGCCGTCATAAACGGCAAATCCAGATGCGCCATATCGTCGTTCGGCTTGTGATACGTGGGCACGGTGCCCCACCCGGCCGCAGTATGAGCGACGATCCCCAACAGCGCCAGCGAGTAGTTATCCGACCGCTGGAAAAAGTGCTGTTCCGGATACGGGTCCGGCCCCAGCAGCGCGCCATGCTCCTTCAGTGTCGGCCCCAGGTTCGACCGTTCCCATCCCGTGAGCAACATCACACCATTCGGCATCTTCGGGTCCTGCGCACCAATCATCTCGAACTCGAGATTCGTCACCAACTCCTTCAGTGGCACCGGCGGATGCTTCCCGAAATACGTCGATCCCAGGCCGCCAAGCTCCTCACTTCCGTAGCAGACAAACAGTACACTCCGCTTCAGCTTCGGGCCGGCCGCGAGCGCATGCGCCAACTCCATCACCGCCGTCGTCCCCGACGCATCGTCGTTGGCGCCGTTATAGATGTTGTCGCCATCTGTCGCATCCGACGTCCCCAGGTGATCCAGATGCGCCGTCAACAAAATCGTCCCCGCCGCCGGGTCGCTCCCTTGCAAATAACCAATCGCATTGAACGTCTTGCGCGACGTCTTGGTCGGAGCATCCACCAGATGCAGCCGCTGCCGGCCGGTGGCCGTCGTGTACACATCCACATCGGCGCTCTGGATATACCCGGACATCCCCGGCGCGGTCTTCAACCCATACGCAATAAACTCCGACGCCACATAGTTCGCCGTGATCTCTTCCCAGCGCGA
>Ga0134125_10009341_pt1 | contig 11043 bp, 6 predicted proteins | sample KB31751_FD_96464 | JGI IMG/M metagenome (GOLD analysis project Ga0134125, IMG submission 96464) | Terrestrial soil microbial communities with excess Nitrogen fertilizer from Kellogg Biological Station, Michigan, USA - KB3-175-1 | ecosystem: Environmental > Terrestrial > Soil > Unclassified ...
ACCGCCCACCATTAGTTTTCAAGCGTTTGCAGAGAGTTCAACCTGAGCGATCCAGGCAATGTACACGGTGCGAGCCATTCGTCTGACTCCCACAGCATTGGTGCACCCGCCCTCGCCTTCCATGTCGTTGGGAAATTTCGGACATTGTCGGGGGGATGGGGAAGGACTGGGCGAAGAGTTTTGGAGACGGCTTGATTCGGAAGATTGGAATTGGGTCCGACAAATCAAGTGTTTTGGAAGGGTACAGGGGCAAGGGGCGGTAGTTCCTTTCCCCGCCTCGGCACTGGAGAGGACCTTGTACCCATCAGCGGCGAGCTAGTCAGGCTGGATGCGAGAAGTTAGAATGCGAAGGGAATGTCGTCGAAGCACGCCATTAGGGTGGTCATTCTGGCCACCAGCCTTTTCACAATGGCTGGCGGAGCTTACGAACCGAAATTCGGCGATTTTCCAGTGCATCAGGTTTTCAAGGGCAAACCGGCAGAACCACAGTTTCGTCCAGGTGAGGACGAGTACCCAAACGGGGTCGGACACTTTCGAGGCGGTGTGACCTTTGACGCGGAGCGGGGGCCAAACTTCGCCGGACATTACACATTGGCGCGGTGGACCTGTGGTTCCGGCTGCAGCAGCGCGATCGTCGTCGATTCTGTAACCGGCAGACTCTATCGCCATATGCCGTTTGGAATTCTGGTACTGCCCTGGTCGGATATCGGATTCGAGCCCTATTCTTTTCGTCTCGACAGTCGACTACTCATCGTCCAGGGCTATTTCGACTTAGACGTACCGGACAAAAACTCCGAATGTTCGCGCCGATATTACGAATGGACCGGAACATCTTTCAAGTTGTTGCGGAAAGTGCCTCTACAGTGTACTTCGCAGCAATAATGTTCTGGCGCAAAGGAACGAGAAGTCAGCCCGTTGACTTGGCTCCGCGCATTTCGATGCGGTGAGCATCATGCACCAAACGGTCGAGTATGCCATCTGCAACTGTGGGATCGCCGATCTGCTCATGCCGGCGCGCCACTGGCATCTGCGACGTCAGGATCATGCTTCGGACCTGATAACGCTCCTCGCAAATTTCCCAGAAGTTACGACCGCTAAACAAACCGAGAAGACCTAAAAGCGCTCCCGCCAATGCGGAGAATCGGGGTTGTGAACCGGCCGCTTCGAGGCTTCGGTCGGCTCCGGCGACCGATCACTTGGCAAGGTAGACTTGCTTCGTTTTTGACAGCAGGTTTTTCCCAGCCATCAATAAGTTATTTACATCGACACGAAGAGTTGGCTCGATTAGCGTCTGATGGAAGTAGGAACTTTCCTTTTCGCATGTCGGAATGCCAAAGAGCTGTTTGCGCTCTTTCGTCGTTGCCAGCCTGTCCAGGTCCTTTGGAACAGCGTTGGGGTAATTCTTTACCCAAAAATGGGAATAAGAATAAATCAGAGATTTACGAATACAGGGGCTCGTGTTATCAAGAGCCATGTGGCGGACGTGAACGTTAAAAACGACCGCGTCTCCCGCTTTGGGCACAATCTTTGTTATCGCAGGCGATGTTCTGGTGTGGTCGATCTGGACTTGTGGGTGACCAAGGGGGTATCGATGACTACCCGGAATAAATGCAAGGCAGCCCTGATCTGGCGCCAAGTCTTCAGGATAGTAATGCACTTTGAGCATGAAATTCCAAGAGTGTCCCAGTTCAATGCCGTTCATGCCTTCGAGGTCTGTATGCCACTTGCCCGTAAACGTCTCTCCCGGCGGGAAAATTCGGGCCATTGTTTGGTGGAGCTGTATATCGCCCCCCAAAAGCCCCAAAAGGACCGGAAACACAGCCGGCGCGTCCAGCAGATCGGAAAAAACGTCGTCTTCATCGAGGATGTGCGGGATATCGAAAAATTGCGGAGAAACACCGCTCTTCCAACGGTTTGAATACTTGTCGGCAGCGGCATCGAACGCTTTTTTGAACCTTCCCAGGAGTTGGGGGTCAAGCGCTCCTCGTATGTGGAGAAATCCCTGCGTTTCAAACTGAATTCTCTGTTCCGCGGTCATCATAATGAACGATCTCTTTCGCCTATTCTCCGCTATCGATAATTACACCGAGTTCCTCAATGGACATTGGCGCCTTCCCAGATTGCGAATCACAGTTTGGGACGACTTACCCATCCCGCAACAGCACGCGCAGTACCAGAAACGAGAATACGTACAGTTTCGGTTTGAATTAAGAAAAAAGGCATTTCCAGACAAATCGCAGCCCGCTGCTTGCTCATGAAAATACGCATTTCGTCGGGAGAGCAATTTGGAGATCGTCGCTGCGATTCACCGGCTCGTCATGCGATCAAGCACGTAAGACTAATTACGCTAAGACTGGCGCTGTCTCACATTGCGAATGAAATGTTCCCGTGAGAATGTATTGCTTTTTGGTAACAATTCTCTTAGATTCGACTAGAAATGCAGCGGCGCGGCACTTAGCATCCGCGCCCGCGATTCCTAAGTTCCACGGCTATCGGCTGAAATGCGCGTAGGTCTTGCTATAACCATTGCGGCTGTTGGTTACAGTGAAGGCGCCATCGGTTTGCACGGAGATCTTTATCCAATACGCGGGGGTATGCGCGGCGGCCTTGGCGCGTTCGGCCCGGCTCGCCGCGCTCAGCGGCGCGCGCCCCATGCCGGGAGGACGCGGAGGCGCGGTTAAAACATTGGCAATTGTTGCGGGATCGCCAATATTCGCAATGAAGATTCCGGGGCTGTTGTATTGGATGTCGGCCGCGTAGCCCCAATGGAGCTGCCAGATGTCCTCGATGCCGGGCGATGAGTACAACGTCCGGTATGTCTCAACCGCGCCCCCTTTGCGCGGGCCGTTCTGAAGAATCACAACGCGAGGTTGAATGGCGTGCACGAACTCCGGCGTACTGGCGTTGTTCAGCCCGTGGTTCGATACGAAATACATGTCCACCGTCCCGATTGGGTTGTCGGGGCACATCAGATCGTACTCGATGTCCGACGTCAGATCGCCTAAATCAATAGCGCGAAACCGCCCGAACGTGATCACACTGCCAACCGATTGACCGTTGTCAGGATCGTGCGGATCGACGATTCGGTGGGCTTGCGTGCACGCCGGATTGGGTTTGCCGCCACCGGGCAGAGGCGTTTTGATGACCTTACCAGCCGAAGAGACAATGCGCCAGTCGAGCCCAGGGATCGGAATGCGATCGCCCGGCTTGAGCACGGTATGTTGCGCCTTGCTGTAAATCCCCGCGTATGCGGCCTGAAAGCCCGGAACCATCTCGGGCTGATGTCCGTTTACGCCATCTTCGACCGTCGGTCCGTGATCGAGAAAGTGCGCGATCGGAGGAATACGCTGCACCAGGTCCTGCACGCCGCCGACGTGATCGCTGTGGTAGTGCGTCAGAAGCAAATAGTCAATGCGCTTTACTCCGGCGGCCGCCATCACCTGTAGGATACGGTCCGTATCGCGCCCACCGGGATTGCCGGCATCGATCAGGAGTGTTTGCCCGGAAGGCGTGACCCAAAGATCCGCCTTTCCGCCCTCGGTGTCCACGACATAAATCTCAAGTGGCTTCGTGCTCTTGTATTGAGCAGCGTGGGCCGCCGTCGCGAAGGCGGCCATGGAGAGCAGAGCTATCGCCAAATGCTTCATGCAAACCTCTAAATGAGTGAAGCAACCGTGCGATAGTCGATTGTCGCCCGATTACCGGAATACCAGCGTACAGCACCTTCCGTTCGGGCTAGAACCAACTGGCACACCTGCGCATGAGAATCCGTCATAGTGGAAGTTGACTTTGCGACGGCGCGATTTCTTCAGCTTAGCGAGTTCGGCGCTCGGCGCCAGCACAATGGCCCGCGGCGCGGGGCGCGCATCGCCGGGTGACGCTTTCGTTGAAAACGCTCCGGGCTGTGCTCTGCTTTTCGACCTTCGATCGAAGCGAATGCTGATCGCTCACGGCGCTGTGCAAGCAAGCGAGTGGCTGGCGTCGCCCGGTTCGACGGTAAAACCTCTCAGCTTGTGGGCACTGCTGCGAGCCGGGAGAGTGAAGCCCGATGAATCGATCCCCTGCCCGCACCAGTTGCGATTGGCTGGCTTATCGATGGATTGCTCGCATCCCCGCTTGCCTTTTCCGGTCAATATTGCGCGCGCCATCTCGTATTCGTGCAATTGCACCACCGCGCAGTTTGCGAAACGGTTTGTTGGTGACGAACTCGCCCAGTTTTATTTAAGGCTCGGATTCGAATCCACAACCCAGCTCTTACAACGAAACGAGGCCGCCGGTCACGTGCAGAAAGGCATTTCCGGAGAACGCCTGCAGTTGCAGGCTCTAGGAGAACGGGGAGTGCGCGTCACAGCGCTCGAAGTGGCGAAAGCATATCGCCACATGGCAACCCTGGTTCATGATCCCGAATTCCAGCCCATCCTCGAAGGGATGGAAGGCGCCGTGCAGTTCGGAACGGGGCGAGCGGCCCAAGTGGCCGGGAAAACGGTAGCCGGCAAGACAGGCAGCGTGCAAACGGAACGGGGGCTGCACGCGGCGTGGTTCGCGGGATTTGCGCCGAGCCGCGATCCCGAGGTCGTGGTCACGGTGCTGACGCAAGGCCGCTCAGGAGCTGAAGCGGCAGCGCCGATCGCCGGGGAGCTTTTTCGCCGCTATTTTTTGGGCGAATCGTGATGCGCACGCTGTTACTGCTGGTTATGGCGGCGGCTATTGGCCGGGGCGAAATCATCTATAAAGTCCGATTGAGCGCCGGTGAAGGCGGCGCGGTCGTTGAACTTCCACAAGAGCGATATGTGGCGGCGGTTCTCGCCGGAGAGGTGGGCGCTTTCCGAAACGAAGAAGCCTTAAAGGCAATGGCGGTAGCCGCGCGCACGTACGCCGCTTATTTCCGATCACGACACCGGGCGGAAGGTTACGATTTTTGCTCGACCAGCCATTGCCAGCGAGCGATTTTGAAGGACGCCGGCGGCCGTTTTCAGAAAGCGGCGGAGGCCACCAGAGGGCAGTTGCTGTGGTTTCATTCAAGACCGGCGCTCGCTGTATATACGCAGGATTGCGGAGGTAGGAGTGAAGCAGCACGCGCGGTTTGGTCCGCCGCACGAGCGCCTTACCTGACTGTGCATGCCGATCCGTACTGTAGGATAAGCAGCCGGTCCGAATGGACATGGGAGATTGCCGCGGCAACATTGGGCGATGCGCTCAGAGAGGCGGGTATGCGGGTCCCCACGCGCTTCAGACAAGTGGTCGTGGTAAAGCAGACTACTTCGGGGCGAGTACGCACGCTGTCCCTTGCTGGAAATGGAGAATCGAGTCTCATCAGCGCGAGCAGCTTTCGCTTTGCAGTGGGTAGAACGCTTGGCTGGAAAACAATACGCAGCGATCGCTACGCCGTGAAATCTGTAAACGGAAACATCCGATTCGAAGGACGCGGCCAGGGGCATGGTGTGGGCTTATGTCAGGACGGAGCGGACGAGATGGCCGTCGAAGGCAAGACATACCGCCAGATTTTGAACTTCTACTATCCCGGCGCCAGCGTGTCGGTCCTGGCGAATGACGTGAAGTGGACCAGCGTGCACGGCGAGCACGCTTCGATCTTCGCGGCGCGGAAAACGACAGCGGCCGAGGTTGCCCAGCTCACGAACGAAGAGATTTCGGCGTTGCGGTCGCGGTATGGTTTGGCCGCTCCCGCGAATCTCAAAATCTATGTTTATCCCGATATGGAGAGTTATCGCAATGGAACCGGTGAACCGGGTTGGGTGGCGGCTCACACGTTCGGAACGCAAATAGAAACGCAGCCGCTGCAAACGTTGCAGCAGCATGGCGGGTTCCGGCCGGTGGTGCGGCACGAGCTGCTCCACGCAATCGTGGAGAGCATGGCGCGTTCGGGTCTGCCGCTTTGGTTTCGAGAAGGGTTGGTGGAAAACCTGGCCGGCGATCACGTCCACTTAGCGCCGGCGCAGAAAAGCGGGCAAGCAGCCGATGGAAATATCGGAAGTCGAGAGGACGCCGTGCGTACGCGCGATGCATACGCCGCAGCCGAAAAACGAGTAGCCCAACTTCGGGCTCGTTACGGAATCGCGGAACTCCTGCGCTGGGTGAGAGAAGGTCTGCCCGAGGAGATCGCCCGCTCGAGCGCCAGCAAGAAACCAGCGAACATCAGATAGGCGATGATAGCGCGCAGCAGAAAGCTGCCCATTTCGGCGGCGAAATTCGGCATCTCCGGAACCCACGCCAGCAGCCGCATGGGCGCCCATACCGCGCCGAGAAGCAACACAAAAATCGTGAGCGAGCGCAACAAACTAGGCTTTTCGATCAAACGCCGAATGCTTCCAAAGCCTTCTGCCGCAACTTTTGCCGCTGTTGGCACGAGTATCGCCGGCAGCACGAGCCATTGCACTAGCCAGACGATGCCATGGAACAATGCAAGAATTCGAGCCGGCGGCACGGGTTTGCGAATCGTCATGGTGAGCCATGAGGCCAATTGGAAAGCAGGCTGGTCCAACAGTCCGTTAACCACGGTTAGCAACCAGTAAAGGACGATGACGATCACCGCCAGGGCGAAAAGAGCCGGAAGATGTCGAAGAGCCACGACTGCGGAGTGCCGAAGGTTAGATTCGGGAGCACGCCGAAAATAGACGAACGCGGTCCCATGAAGCCACAGAGCCGAGCAGGCAAACACCAAAACAATGAGCAGGCTCCACAGAAGATGCGCGGCATTCGACTCGGGTATGCTGAGCCAGGCGTAGCCGAGCCAGAGTATCAACGCATTGCCAATTAAATGAAGAGCGCAAACAGCCGTCAGCGAGGACCTCATTGTTTTACCTCCAACGTTCTGCTTTCGGTCGTGGCCTGGATGCCGGGCTGATACATCGGCTTCACGCTGGCGGGACTGACGTGGAACAAGCCGGGGTTAACCACTTTTAACAGATAAAAGTACCGCTGCTGACCTTGATTGAAGTACGTCTGGAAAATCGCCATGTGGTCGTCGTGCAATTCACGGCGGCTGAAAGCATACTGCCACCAGGGCGGCCGGCTGCGGATCTGGTACAAATTGTCGCGTTCTATAAATTCTGTCCCGGCAGGAATGGGATCTTCCGCCAACAGGTACCTCCAATTAGAACCAGTGACGGTGAGGCGAACAGCGATAATGTCGCCGGACGCAACAGGACCGTCCAGACTGGCCAGATCGTAGACCGTATGGTCCTTTTCTCTGGAGGGAACCAGGCGGAAGTAATCGCGAAGCACGTTGAGCGATACGGCGCCCTGTTGCTTCATTTGAGCGGCGTTGGAGTAGTAAACGCCGGCCACCGAATAATAAAGCTGGCCCTTGCCGGATGTCGCAATTGAGATCTGATTTGAGCCGGGGCGAAGCTTCGATTCATCGAGGAAGATCTCGGGAGGCGCCATCGGCGAACCGGCCGCAAAGTTTTGCGTTGCGACTACCTGGCCGTTGACACGGACGGTCGCGCTGAAATCCGCGCCAAGTTCATTGGTCGCCTTGACATAATCGAGCAGACCATAGATGACCATGGCGGTTTGTTTACTTGACGACCACCAGAAGCCTTCGTTGCGATGGTTCACCAGCCAGAGAGCAGCCTTAGGCAGAAGCGGGCTGTCCTTGCGCTCGTGCGTGAGTAACTTTACGGCATACGCGGTCGCCTCCGCGCTGACGTCCGCATCCAGGTCGAGCATTTCATCGCGAGTCGCAACCCACCAAGCCTCTTCCTCAGTTTGCTGGACGGAGTGCTCGAGATCTTCTGCTAAAGAAGACGCCCGATCGTCTTTCGCGGCCTCAAGCGCAAGGCCGAGAAGCGCGACGCCGTAAGGCGAGAGCTTGGAACGTTGTGAATAGAGACTTCCTGTGAGAGTTGCATCGGGCGCTTCAGCAATGGCGAGCGCGTAGGCAATGTAGGCTCGCATATCGGGTTTCAGATCGGTATTTTTGGCGAGTTGGGAATGAAGCCAGGAGATACCCTTCTGCAACTCGGCTTCTTTGACATGAACGTCTAGAGCTTTCGCTTCGGCGAGGCCGGCCACAACATATGCGGTCATGAACGGATGGGACGCATCGCTAGGCCACCAACCCCAGCCTCCATCTTCGTGCTGCATGCCATAGAGGCGATCGAGACCAGCCTTCACCTGCTCATTGAGCTTCGACTGATCGACAGGCGGAACGCCACTCAAATTCCGCATCGCTTTCGTCACCATCAGGTCAGGCAGGAAGCTGGACATGGTCTGCTCCACGCAACCGTACGGGAAGGAAGTGAGAAAGTCGAGGGCGTTGAAAATTGAGCCGGCAATGGACGAGGAAAGCCTGATGGATAGGGAACGCGACCCTGGTTCCGCACTGGTTGGAAAAACAATTTGTTGATTGGCGTCGCCGCCGGCCGAAACCGTTCCGCCCTTCGGCAAGTGAATCGCGATGCCTTGCGGACGAATGGGAACGTCCATTTCAAGCGCATCCGATTCTTCGTCGGTAAGCGCAGTTCCAGTGATCTTCGCTTCGACGCCGGACTTCGTTCTGACACGCCAATCGACCCTGGCATCACCACGGCTGGGAACATCGACATCCTGCGTGGCGTTTCCGGTCATCAGTTCAAGGCCTGTCAGCGAAACAGATACGCGAGCGTGCTTGGCTGCCGGCAAATAGTTGTGGACGATGCCCGAGATGACGGTTTCCTCCCCTTGAACGAAGAATCGGGGAATCGATAATTGCAGGATGACGTTCTTGCGAACGATGGTTTTTGCAACGGCTCCCCCAAAGCGATCGCTTGCGGTAGCGCCTTTCACCGTGGCGCGCCACGTGGTCAGCGAATCGGGGAATGACACCTTCGTTTGAACGCTTCCCGATGCATCGGTGGTGAGATCGGCTGCCCAAAACGACGTATCCGGAAATGCCTTGCGGATCTTCGGCTGAACCAGAGGTTCGCGCTTGATCTGGGCCAGGGGCCGCCGCGAAGCGGTCGAATATGCCAGCAGCATGCGGCGATTGCCGGCTTCTCCGCTGAAATAGTAAGTGAGCGAATCCTGCGTATTCACGCCATTGCCTTCGTTACCGTAGAAGAACTTTAGCAAGTCCGGTGAGGTATCGGGGCGAATCGCATAGATCGCTTCATCGACGACGCCGAGACTCAGATCGGCGCCGGAAACCGGTTGCCCCGACGGGGTTGTGGCTTTTAGGCTGTATGTGGCGGTTTGGCCCGGCAAATATTGGGGTTTATCCGTTGTGATTTGGACATTCAGCTCATGATGTTCTGGTGGGACAACAACACGCTTCTGTCCCTGAAACATTTCACCGTTGCGCACAAACTGCGCTGTGACGAAGAAGCCGGGCTCGTCATCGGAGATCACTCGATACGCAAAGGAGACCGCGGGTCCAGTTGACCGGAGCAGCTTCACTAAACGAACATCGCGGCCTTCCACAGTCACTAGAACGGGAGTGTTCGGTTTCCCGGTGACTATCAGCATGTTGGCGGTCTCCCCTGGCAGGTACTTCTTTTTGTCGGGCACAATCTGCACGGAGTGCCCATTGCCGCCACCAAAGAAGCCGGTGTCGCCGGCGCCCGCGATCCAGATATAGGTCGAGCCCTGCACGATCCGGCCATTTCCGGACCGCGCCGAAATCGTGATCTGATAGGAGCCGCCTTCCGGCGGAAGGAGAACGGTGGAGACGCCGGTCCCATCGGCGTTTACCGTAGCATTTACAGTTCTGACGACCGTGGGAGGCGTGTTCCGGCGATTGCTCACTCGTGCAAGCGCAATCTCCACAGGCGTGCTAACGGGCTTGCCGTCATAATCGATGGCCTTCAGCGAAAGCTCGGCTTTATCTGACGGCTCATAAAAATAGCGCTGTGGATCGGCGTTGAGAAGAAAGGTCCCGTAGGTGGCGACAGCCCAGCCTGTTCCCGCAATTTCGCGACGCGCTTCGTCCGTGACGCGAGCTTCAATCCGGTATTTATAATCGTGGCGATCGCCGGAAACGGTTGTGTTGTAACTGACGTGCAGATTGCCATTGTCATCCAGTTGGCCCTGCGCCTTCAGAACTTCTTCTCCGGCGCCGTCATCGTTGTTCGGATTTTCAAAAGCAGCATCGCCGCCCGAATCGTCATCGGCGTCGCGCCAGAGAGGATAAAAATAGCGAGCGCGGTAGACCGAGTACTCCACCTTGGCATTCTTAACGGGCTCTCCGTAGTAATAGCGGGCGTTGATTGTCAGATCTAACTTCTCTCCCTCGAGAACGCGCGGCTTCGCTGGTATAACTCGAACCTCGTATTCAGGTTTCTTATAATCCTGAATTTCAAAGTTGCCGGTCATTGCTCCATCGCTGCCGCCAACTTGAATGAAGTAGCCACCAAGCGAGGCGGTGCGATTCGTAATCAATTCATCGTGAATAATTCCGTTGCTGTTGGCCGTGAGCTGCCTGGTGTACACCGATTTACCATCCGGGTCCTGGATCTGCACGGCAAAGCTCTGTCCAGCGGGAATCGCGTAGCCATTCGGAGATTTGCTGCGCCGTAGAATGCCCCGGAAGTGGACAGTGTCGCCTGGCCGATAGACCGGACGATCTGTGTAAATATAGCCAGTCCACGAGCGGGCAGATTCGCCAAAGTTCCAGAGCAATAACGAGTTGATGGTGACATCGTCACCCTTTTGTACGACGATCCGGAGATCGTCGGAATCGAGACCTGCTCCCGCTTCGGCCTTGATGTCAGTGAGCCCGTCCGAATTCGTGTGGAAGGCAGTAGGCGGTCCGTTGCGCTTCATCACCTGGACTGTCGCCGCTGAGACCGGTTCACCGGAAGTTCGATCCGCCACGAAGCCGAGAATCCGCTGTCTACCGACTTTCGTAACGAATACAAGATCTGATTTGATGACAATCGTGTAGGCGCGAAGACCGCCGCTGACAGCCTCAACCAAATAGATGCCCTTATCGTGTACACGGATGGGGACGTTCACCGAACTCCAGTTCTGCTTACTGAGAGGCTGGATGAATGAGAGCACTAATTGATCGCGGTTGAGGACAGGCGCTTCGGCAAAGTAGTTTTC
>Ga0134125_10009343_pt1 | contig 11043 bp, 11 predicted proteins | sample KB31751_FD_96464 | JGI IMG/M metagenome (GOLD analysis project Ga0134125, IMG submission 96464) | Terrestrial soil microbial communities with excess Nitrogen fertilizer from Kellogg Biological Station, Michigan, USA - KB3-175-1 | ecosystem: Environmental > Terrestrial > Soil > Unclassified ...
AGAAGTGGAAGCCCGGCGAGAAACCCGCCCAATTCTCCTCCGAATCCACCGAACACTGGATCACGATTGGCGCCCACCGCGGCCCGGACGGCAAAAAGCACGGCGGAACGCCCGTCAAGATTTCCGGCGGCAAGATCACCGCCGGCCCCAAGCACCTCACCGGAAAGACGCTGAAGGGCTTGGCCAAGAGAAAGCCGCACGCAGAACTTCGCCGCGCGGTTCGCTCTGCCGCCAAAGAACACGAGTTGCCCGAACGCGACTTGCACGACGCCGTTGAACTTGTGCATGGCGAGCGGTCCAAGCTGCACTCCGAGCGCGAGGCGGCGAAGGAATCGGCCCGCAAGCTGACCGGGTTGACCGCGGGCGATATTAGCCGCTTGGCCAACGCCGGCCACGATTATTCGAGCGCGCACAAGGTGGGCGGTGTGACGGGCGAGAAGATGCGGCACTTCGATGAGTTCGCCCAAGAGGCCGCCCGCGAGCATCCAGAATTGGGATTAGGCGACCCCGACGACCCGCACGCCAACTTCGCCGAAGGGCTTTGGAATGTGCTGGCTGAAGGCAAGCGAGAGGCGCCGGCGCGGCATCATCCCGACACGATCGAGGAGGCAGTGAACCTGTTGCACTCGGCGCGGAAGTATCAGCCGGTTGAGGAGGCGGACGCGGTGCCGTTCTCGGTGGAACATGCGCCGGCCGGCGGTATCGAGATTGGCGGCGAGCGATTCGAGGGCGGCGAGTTCATCCCTGAAAGCGCGATGGCGAAGGCGACGCCGAAAGAAAAGGCGGAACTGAGCGAGGCGCAAGGACAATCCGCCAAGGCGGTCGAGGATCACAATGAAGAACAGCAGGCGAAGGTCGAAGACTGGAAAAAGAACGGCGTCAAATCGAAGGCGTTCAAGAGTTGGTTCGGCGATTGGGAGAACGACCCGGCCGGAGCAAGCAAGGTTGTCGATGAAGACGGGAAGCCCTCTAAGAACCACGGGATAACGAAAGTTTATCACGGCCGCCCGGTTGCTTTTGATGCGTTCGACAAAGAAAAGATCGGTGAAAACGGATCGGTGGCAGGGAAGGGATTTTATTTCTCTGAGAATCCGTCTATCGCCAAGAACTATGCGACCGTGCAAAAGGGGCATGTCGTCGAGGCTTATTTGTCCATCAGAAATCCTTACAGCTTTGATTCTCGCGTTGGAACCAAGGAACTAGAGAGTTGGGCTGAGCACGCATACGAAGTCACGAGAGGGGCTTTCAAGCGAGCAGTATTTGAAGAGGAAGTAAAATCTCGCATGAAAAAGTCGGCAGACGGAACCATAAGCGGACTTGCCGCTTGGTCTGCGCTTTCAAATACGGTTGGAATGGGCCGCGTCAACGATGTGCTTTCCAAAGCGGGATACGATGGCCTTCATCATCGCGCCAAAGACGTGTATGGGACTCCGGTTACGGACACCCACAGCGGCGCGGATTTTGGAAATGTTTGGGTGGCTTTTGAGCCAAATCAAATCAAGGCTTCAGACAACCGCGGCACGTTCGACCCGAACGATGATCGCATTCAAATGTCCATCGTCGACCCGCCCCTAACCTCAAAGTCCAAAGCCGCCCAAGCCAAGGAAGCCCCGGTCGAGGCCGCGACGCCGTTGGCCGCGGCCATCCAAGCCCGGCTCGCGAAGCTCTTAAAAAAAAACTGAATCTCGGCATGCAATCCCGCTTGGAACTGGCGAACCAGTTTGAACGCTTGCTTATCGACACTACCCCTGTGGTTCAACAGACGATTTACGACGCCCTGGTCGCCGGCTGGCTGGCGGGGGCATCCCATGCGATCGAGGGCACTTCAGGCGCCGCCACGCCCGAGGCTCCGATTCCGGCGATGCTCCCGCCCGCTATCCCGCCCCCTGCGCCGCCCGTGGGCCTTGCGGCGTTTTATCCCGAGGGCGAGGAACCGCTAGTCCGGCTGCCGTCGGTCGAGCTGGGCATTCAGCAACTCCAAGAGCGGCAGATTTTGCAGAGCAGCGAGTTCTACGCCCTGGCCGGCGCGGCAAAGGACCGCGCCTTTACGATCACGGCGGACATTACGGCCGACTCCATCGCCAAGGTCCGCGACGCGATCGTGGAGGATTTGGAAGAGGGGACTTCGCTGACGAGCTTCCGCGAGAAGATCGCAGAGCGGCTGGAAACGCTGCCTATCAGCGAATCGCACCTGGAGCAGATTTACCGCAACAACGTGAATGAGGCGTTTTCTCAGGGCATGGAAAGGGTGCTGGAGCAGCCGCAAGTCGAAAGCGGCTTTCCGTACCGGCAATACGTCGCCGTGCATGACGCGAGGGCGCGGCATGAGCATCTCGAACTAGAAAAACTCGGTTTGGATGGCACTTCCGTTTATCACTTCTCGGACCCGACTTGGAAGCGGTTTCGTCCGCCCTGGGCTTGGTCGTGTCGCTGCGGCGCTATTGCGATCAGTATCCGCGATGCCGCGCGAGCCGGAGTCAAGGAGGCCCAAGAATGGCTCGACAATATCGAGCTGGCGAAAAAGGCCGGCACGTATGACGGGCTGCCCTCTTCGGTCGAGCCGGACCATTTTTGGGTCAATCCGCCGCCCTTCAATCCGCCGCCGGGGTGGGAGAGGCTAGGCGATGGCTGAACCGCTGACCTTCAAATTCGTGTTCGCCGATGAAAGCGAGGCGAGCGCACCTCCGCCGGACGCATCGCCTGGCGCAGCCGCGCGCACGACCCGCCCGCTTGCGCCGGACGAAACGCCTCCGCAGCCGCGGGCTGCGCCTTCCCCAAAGGCCAGCCCGGCAGCGCCGTCGACGTCGCCGGCGGCTCCGCGAGATGACGACGCCGAAGTGCAAGTCAGCCCGGCCCCGCGAACCGCGCCGCAGCCGAGACGCCAACCGCAGTCCCCCGAGGCAAGCACTCCCGACCGTCGGCAGCCGCGGGCGCCACAAGCTTCGTCGTCGGTCGAAGCCAGGTCGCCGCAAGCGGGCGGCGCCGATCGCCTAGCCCGCGACTTGATGGCCCATCTGTCAAGCCTGCCCGGACTCGGCAAGAGCATCGGCACGCTGGGGCGCATCATCGACCCGCTGTTGCAGGCCCGCTTGCAGATTGCGGCCGTTCGCGCCAAGGCGACGGGCGAAGCGACGCCGAAGGGACCGCGCCAAGCGTTGCCGCCCTTGGACGTGTCGCCGGCGCCCGCGCCGCGCCCGCCCGAACCGGAGAAAGCCGCTCCAACGGCCGCCGCGCGCCCACCCGATGAAAAGCCCGACGAACGAGCGCCGGGCGACATCCTGAGAAACCCGACGCCGGGGACGACGGCGGCAGCATTAGAAAAACTGATTACCGCCCTTGGCCCGCTGCCAGAAGAGCAGAAGGAACTGGCGGCCACGCTGAAGCCGCTGACCGCCTTGGGCTACACGCTCAAAGAACTGGTCGCGGCCGTTCGATCGATGCGCGATGCCGAGAAGGCGGCGAAGTTGGGGGGTGCAAGTTCGCCAGCCCCGAGGCCAGTTTCATCGCCCGCCCCGTCCAGTGGCGGCGGTTCGCCCGCGCCCGCGCCCCGGCCGCCCAAGCCCGGCCCGGCGACGATTACTCCGCGAGACGTGCGGCCGACGCCGGGCGACGCAACGCCAATTCCGGCGCCCGGGGCGGCGGCGGGCGCGGCCGATGCCGGCTTGGCGGATGCTGCGGCAGGAGGGGCCGTTGCCGCGGGAGCGGCAGGCGGCCCGGTGGGGATCATTGCCGGCATCGCCATTGTGGCGACGATCGGCGCGGCGAGCCGTGCGCTGGGGGCGTTGGTCAACACGGTCAAAAAGGTCGATCGCTCATTCGTCGAGCTATCGGGCAGACTTGCCCCGTTCAACGGGCGATTGGCCTTCGCCCAAGCTCGCGCGCAGACGCAACAAACCCTCTTGGACATTGAACGGGCCGGGCGGCTTGGCGGCGATTTGGCCAAGTTCACCGACGAACGATCGCGCATCAGCCGCGAATTTCAGCGAGTGGCGACGGAGTTTCAATCGGTCATTCTGCCGGCCGTCAACGCGGCGGCCGGAAAAATCGCCGATACGGTCGAGGAATCTCGGCGGTCGTTCGGGATGGGACTCGACTTCATCGGCAATTTGATGGGCAGCATGTCGGTCTCGCAGGCCGCCACGGCCACGGCGGCCAAGGCCCTAAAAAAGGCGGCCGACGAAATGGAAGCCGAACGCAAGGCGAAAGAAGCGATGGACGTGGCCGGAATCTTCTTCGGCGACGGCAGCAAGCAATTAAGCATCGGCGGCGTGGATTACGGCTCGGCGGCCGACTGGGCGGATTACATTCCGCAAGCGCCCGTCCGGCCGAATCGCAACGGCCCGACCTTCGGAGGGATTTAATGGATGAACCAAGCGGAACGCCGCTCGAAAAAATGACCGTCGAGGAATTGGCCGCCAAGCGAGCGCAGTTACTCGACGACCGCGCCAAACTGCAATTGCAAATCGACGCCCTATGGCATCGCCAAGCGGCCATCGACAACGACTTGACGATCCTTGGATTGCTGTCCGGGAAAGCAAAGAAGGCGGAATAGCGCAATGCCTCAAGCCATCAAGGATCTCGCGCCCGGCGCCGGCAACTATGGGATTATCGCCTACGGCCCTTATCAATTCGCCGTGCTGCGAAAGGCCGATTTCTCGGCAGTCGTCGTCTATGACGAGGCCGACCGCTCGGCGACGCACCTGAAGTACACGCTGCGCATTTCGGACGCCGTGATCTGGGGGGCTGACCAGAACAGCCAAAACCTGAACATGGCGACCATGCAGGGCATTCTGAGCCAGCCGGGCTTGGAGCTAATTATCGACGCCATTGGATTCGACACGCATCTCGACACTTCGCGTTCCGGCACGCGGCCGGACATGATCTGGGGCGCCAAGCCGCGGGCCTTCAACTTCCGTCCGACCGGCGGCGAACTGTCGTGGCAGTTCGACTGGGAATGCGAGTTCAACGTCAGCCGCTGCGCCGTGCCGTCGGCCCTTGGCGCGGCCGTACCGCCCCTGATGGCGTGGAACTATGAATGGACTAGCGCTGTCAACGTGGAAGGCTTGATGCAGCGCGTAATCTCGGGCTACGTCCAGGTGCCGGCCGTGCGCGGCGACAACCCGAACCAAAACAAAGTCTTGTTCGACGTGGTTGCGGCCTGGGACCAAATTACGATCAACGTGCCGGACGGCTTTCGGCGCACGGAAAACGTGCATAGCGTCAACAAAGCGAAAAACCGGGTCGATTTTTCCGTTACCGACACGGAGTTGACGAGCGACGCCTATCCGGCAGGCATCGTCGAATGCGAAATGGATTACGACATCAGTTCGGCCGTGGGGCTGGCTCAATGGACGGCTACGCTTTCCGGCACGCTGACCGTGGCGCCTGGATACCCGAAGTCGCTGGCGGCCGTCAAGTTTCTAGCCATCGTCGCGTTTTTCGTCCCCAAGATCAAAACCATCGCCATTACCAGCGACCAGAAACAACCGGCCGTCATTCCAGTCAATATGCGGCTTGGGCATCGCCTGTTTACGCGGACCAGTCGCTTTTCCGTGACCTATATGTTCGCAGCCACGGCCGACTCGCTCTTGCAAAAGTCGGGCATTTGGGACGCGGTTCCCGGCACGGATTACCAGCAATGGGCGACGTCCATGAAGGTCGCCGGCGTTTGGGATAACCACGGGACCAGCGGCGTCAAGTCCGCACCCGGCGACGATTCGCTGGTCACGGTCTGCGTCTCGATTGCGAGCACGACGCTGCAATCGTCGAGCCTCCATAAATACGATGGTTCGACGACGCCCGACCTGCAAGTCAGCACGCTTCAGGCTGGCGCCGGCACGGGCTATCTGGCCTATCAGAACGCCGTCGTTCCGCTGATGCGCCGCGATGCCGTGATTCACAAATTCGCACAGCAGTATTCCCCCGGCGACAAGGGTTATGAAGACCACATCGTCCAAGATCGCGCCGCGCCGGATCAGTTCGTCCGCATGGTGGGGTATGCCGTGCGATTGAACGCGGCGCCGGAAATGCCGCAACTCGACAAGGTCGGCACGAAATCCGTTGAGCTTTTGCGGCAAGGCGGCGGCCAAGACGACGAGCCGGTTTCTGAGGCGTTCGGAAATCGCATTTACCGCGCCCGCTGGGACAATCTCTATCGCATCGCTGGACAGCCCAGTCCGCCGCCCAGCGAGCCGGGCGCGATGCCCGTGGCGAGCCAGCTTTCTACGCTGCCGCTCACCGGCGGCACGATCATGGAATCGACGATCCGCGCCGCTGGCGAAGAGGAGCAGAGCTGATGCCGCAGCAAAAAGCCGAGTTCCGACTAAACGGCGCGCTCTGCCTCGCGTGGAACGCTGGATACCAGGGCGCCGATCGCGCGAATGGCTATTGGTGTCCCGGCGGCCCGACGCCAGGTGTGGCTTACGTTTGGTTGCTGGGAAAGGATAAAAGCGTCCTCTCCCTTGATGCTCCCATATCGCTGTCGATCACAGCCGGCAAGAGCATCACGTTCCCTAAGCTTTGGTTCGACACAGCCGTCGGCGCAAGCGGAGGCCCGGCGAGCGATGGCAACAGAGCCTACCTTGTGCGGCTCTATGATTCGCGGTTTCTGCTCCGCATGTCGGCGGTCAATCGGCAATTCAACGTCCGTCGGCCAGCGCCGGACACGTCAAGCACTTCCGGGACGGACATTCACGAATTCTATTTCGACTCCCTTTCTGGGGTCGAGCCGCATGACTGGAATTCCGCGGCCGAAGCCCTCTGGTCAAATCTGCCGGCCAGCCTGGTCGGGGCTTATCCGGGACTGCCCTTCTCTCCGAACGCCGCGCCGCAAAATATCCGCTATCAAGGAAAATGCGCGTGGGATGCGCTGCATGACCTGTTGCAGCAACTCGACTGCACGACGGCTTATGATCCGATAGCCGACAAGTTCTCAATCATCAAACAAAGCGGCCCGCAACCTGGCTTTCTCGCCGCCCAAGGGCTTTATCCGCTGCCGATCGAAACCGCCGCTCCACTTACGTCCATCGCAACGCGGCTGTCCGAAACGATCCGCGTCCATTTCCACCGGCAGGCGCAGCACTTCGGCACGGAGCCGGATACTGTGGCCGATGGCAATTGGACCGACGAGGGCGCGCTGTTTTGGCTGAATTTCTTCGGAGGCGGAACGGTGCCCGGCACCGTCGTTGAACTGTTCGACGACATGGCGGCCATCGTGAATTTCCAAGGCGAGATCATCAACCAATCGGAATTGTCGGCCCGCGGGCAAGCCCGCGCAGCGAGTTGGAGCGCGGCCCAAGTATCCAACGCCACGCGGCTCTATACGACCTATCAAGGCATCGCGCCGGAATTCTCGCCGGGCTCGCAAGTCTCTTCGGTTTGGTGGCGAGACGTGGGCGACGGCGTGCTGACCGAAGTGCAACACTACCCCGAACCGATCGCGCCGCCCTGGGAAAGAGCGTCAGCGATCGAATCTGGCGAGCCGCATCGCGGAGAAAACTTTCAACCGCCCGACTTCGCCCGGCATACCTTTCCGCTCTACCCGCGGAACCTACAACTGATTCAGGTTGCAAACAATGTCAAGGACGAACAGACGGGCTTGATGATCGGCGAAGTCGTCGCCGCCGACCCCGGCGGCAACTTCTCGCCCGATGCTTCTTTGACCACTCGCGAGCCGTGCCTGATCGCAGACGCCGAGCCGGCCGCGGCAGGGCAAGAGTCGCCACCGAAAACTCGCCGCATCAATCAGTATCTCTTCGGGCGTCTCAACGGAACGGCCGAAAAAGACGGCCAGCAATTGCCGCTCTATGTAGCCGATCGTCCGCCGCCATTGAAGCATGGCACGCTTCTGGAAATCCTGAATCCAGGCGGCCAGGCCGACGTTCAAACCGCCGATGGCGAAGTGATTCGCGGAAACGATTGGTGGAGTCAGCAGCCGGTCGACGAAGGGCAGCAGGTGTTCTTGCGCTGGGAGGAAGTGCAAAACAGTTGGTGGATCATTACACAGCCGCAGCCATCCGACGAATCGATCATTACGACCTGGCCCGATCCGCCGTTCCCGCCCGATACCGATCCCGAGCCCATCAACTGGACGAGCGACAGCGCGATCGCCGTGGCGCTGACCGACATTTTGGGCTATGGCAGCGGGTCCGCTCAACTGGTGCGCGGCAACCCCGTCTTCGCCGGCGCGCGGGTCAATCCGCTCAACGTGGCCGGGCCGCCTTTCACGGTGCGGAATTTCCAGCATCCCGTCATGGCCGGAGAGCTCGTCTATATCACCGCGCTGAACCCAAAACGGCTCACGACTTCCCTACGGTTCTTCGTGACGGGCAGCGAATACAGCGGCCACTTTTTGAGCAAAAACGCCGGCCCCTGGTCGAAAGGCGCGTTCAAGCAAATGAACGTCTATGGCGGCCCTCAAGGCGGAGAATTCCATCCGCAGCAAGGACTCGCGGGGGTTGATCTTCAAGCCGACGTCTTCAACCGCTTCGGCGACATCCCCGACGGAAAATGGGTTTGGGTCGAGTCCAATCCCTGGGGCTGGTACGTCACGAGCGCGGAGTGCTAGCCGATGGCCATTGGATTCTCGCCGGGATGCCCATGCTGTTCGCCATGCAATAATTGCGACGGAGGCGTGCCATCAAAACTTCAAGTCGCTTTGCCCGACTTTTTCAATGCCTTCGGAACTGGCGTCATTTGTTGTCCGTCGGTCAAGGGAAGCTATCTGCTCGATTTTTCTGGAAGCAATCCATCTATCGTGTCGCAGTTCGGCGGAGCAACGTGCATTTGGTTTATCGGATTTGCGCCAGCCAATCTTCGTTGTCGATTCTCAGGGATCGCGGCTGTACTGACAAAATTGAACGATGGAACGTACTCGCTTGACATTTACTTGCTTCATACCTTGGGCAATACATTCCACGTCTTTTCTGCCAACCTACCATCGAAGCCGACCTGTACGGCATGGGTAAGTCTCTTGGTTCCTGTGAAGACGCCGCTGATTTTGCAAGACTGCACCGTCTCCGATCCTGCCCTTGTATCTGCCGCATGAACTGCCTTTGGTGCGCCACCGGCTCGGGCAACGAAAAGAAATGTCGCCGGCCCGGCTGCACGAATCGGATGTTGACCGACAATCCGCCGGAGCGCTGCTTTGCGCAATGCGAGGCCGCGACCGGCGAATGCCGCCACTTCGGCGCCGAGACGCGGCGAGTGGGTTGCGAGAGTTGCGGTGGCAGAGTGCAAATCAAAGTCTTCGCTTGCTCGCTCAAAGGAGAATGCACGCTGGGCCAACCGCTTGACGGCATCGCCTGCTGTGCGACGTGCGAAGACTTCGCGGGGAAGGACTAACGCGAGTCGGCCGCAGCGACTGCGTCTCCAACAGCCGCCTTGCTCAGTTCGGCGCCGCAAAACGGACAGAACTTGATTTCCGACAGCACGTAGCAGCCGCCTCCACAGCACCCGTTGACGGACCATTTCCCGCCGTGCTCTTCAATGCCGACACTCGGCTCGCCTGAATTCTCGGCGAATTCCTCGCAGCAGCTATGTTTTTCGGGAATGCCCATGCGGCAATTATCCTCACTGCCCCCGCCCCGTCAACCAAAATCCGCTTCTCGCCGCCCCGGGGTCGCGGTAGAATGCGGGTCGCTTGATGAACCCGGTCTTTAGAGGCCGGCGGATTCTTGCTTTGCGGCTGCGTCACGGAAGGACGTGAGACGAGACGTATTCTCGGCTACGGTAGGGTAGGTTGCTCACCAGCACTTGCATGGGCAGGTCAAGCGCAAGACGACGGGTACAAGTGGGGAGCGTAGGCAACCAGCCGGCACTCAAGCCCGGCCAGCCGCTTGAATCAGAGGGACGGATGGCCAACGACCCAGATCCACGCCTGCTCTGCCCAAGCTGCGGGAGGCTGTTCGCCCGCCTTGAAGTCGAGTCGCTGGAAGTCTTTCCACCGCCTTCGCAGCCCTACCGGCACTTCCGACCGGGCGACCTCATCGGGATCTGCGATGAGCACGGCCCGACTCGAATTCAGGAAGCCGAGCCGGAAGAGGCGTATATGTGTCGACGCTTCGCGGAGGTGCAGGCATGACCCTCCCCCGCCGCACCTTCCTTGCCCTCTGCGCAGCGATGCTGGGGTTGCCCGTGCCTCTGACGCCTTCGCCCGCGTCCGCGTGGGTTACGCCAACCGGCTTCGAGTCTGTCGTCTTCGCCTTCACCGTCGGGCCGCCGTCCGGTCAATGCACGGTGACGGTTCATCAGCTCACCGCAGACGAGCGATGGGTGCGCATGCCGATGCCCGTGACGATTCTCTAGCTCACGCCGCCTCGGGGTCGAGGGACTTGGCTATCGCGGGGCGTGGTTCGCCGAATCGTGACGCCAGCCGTAGACCTCGATCATCTCTCGCGCGGCACTCTCTGCCGTCTCCGCTTCGGGCGCGCAAATCTCATAGGTCGATTCGGCCCAAAACTCTCCGGCGTCGGTGCAAAACTGGACACGCTTCAGCTTGCACCAATCTTGCTCGCCGTTGCTGCCGCGAAAACCAATCTCTAGCCCGGCGAAGGGCGGAAACGGCAACGAGAATTCCCGCGTCAGCGTCACGCTTTCGCTCGGCCGCTCTTGATCGAAGACGTTCCGCCTGACGTGCAGTTTCCAAGTCACCGCGTTCCCTCCGGTTTGCGTTCAGTTCCGTCGGGAGCATTTTGGCGCCTAAGTCGCCAAATGGCAAGAACCTACGGTATTGGCGGGTTTACAATCGGACGGCGTAGCATAGCCGCGGCATTCTGACCGCCCACGATCGAAGGGTCGAGATAGTGGAGTTGCGTCATGCGCGTTCCGCTGTGACCGAGGCTCGCGGTCGGGTCGCCGCCGGCCGCCTTGAGATGGCTCGCGTGCGAACGCCTCATGCGATGGAACTTGCTGCGGCGGTCGGCGGGCAGCCCCGCGCGAATCAAAAGCCGCCGGTAGTGGTTCCACAAGCTGTCGTAGCACTTCGCCCAAGCGAACACGACCTCCCTTTCCTGTTGCAAGATCGATCGCAGCCAGAACACGGTA
>Ga0134125_10009344_pt1 | contig 11042 bp, 10 predicted proteins | sample KB31751_FD_96464 | JGI IMG/M metagenome (GOLD analysis project Ga0134125, IMG submission 96464) | Terrestrial soil microbial communities with excess Nitrogen fertilizer from Kellogg Biological Station, Michigan, USA - KB3-175-1 | ecosystem: Environmental > Terrestrial > Soil > Unclassified ...
CCTGGTCGCCATCATGGACTGGTTCAGCCGCAAGGTTCTGGCGTGGCAGCTGTCGAACACGATGGATGCCGACTTCTGCGTCACGGCGCTGGAGCAGGCGATCGCCGGCTTCGGCAGACCTGAGATCTTCAACACCGATCAAGGCTCGCAGTTCACCAGCTTCGCCTTCACCAACACCCTGCAGCAGACCGGCATCCGTGTCTCGATGGATGGTCGCGGCCGATGGATGGACAACGTCTTCATCGAGCGGCTGTGGCGATCATTGAAATACGAATGCGTCTACCTCAATGCCTTCGAGAGCGGCAGTGAAGCGCGATCCAGGACCTGCAACCAGGGGGACGCTTTCAGCATCGCAACCTCTAAAGGGTTATACAACGTTATCAGGCCGTGTGTTGCGTTTCTTTGATTTCGATCAACGGGCGGCAAAGGTTTTTAGGAGGGACAACAATCCCCCCGAATGCGTACAGCACAATGGCGCCCCTATTTTCGCCGCGCATCGGCATTCACGGCTGCTGCTTGCGCGGGTTGCGGCGCGCCAGAACGTTTAGAAACTCGACCAACGCTGCGAAAGCCATGGACGAGTAAATGTACACTCGCGGGATGTGAAAGTGGAAGCCGTCAGCCAGCAGCGCTCCGCCAATCATCAGCAGGAACGCGAGTGCTAACATCTTAGTTGTGGGATGCTGCGCAATGAACCGCCCCACCGGGTTTGCCGCAAAAAACATGACGATCAGGGCGATTATAACAGCCGCGATCATGACAGTGATCTGATCGGCTAATCCGACGGCGGTAATGATCGAATCAATCGAAAAGACCAGATCGACGATCGCCAATTGTAAAATCACCATCCAAAGGGTTCGGACATTCGCGCCTTTCGGATGACTTTTCTGTCCTGCTTCGACTTCACCGTGGATTTCGCGGGTCCCTTTGGCAATCAGGAACAGTCCGCCCGCGATCAGAATGATGTCGCGCCAGGAAAATGCCGCTCCGGATACGATGAAGACCGGATTGGAGATACCCAGCAATGAGCTAAGCGACGCGAGGAGTAGGACTCTGAAAGCGAATGCCAGAGACAATCCAACCGCGCGGGCGCGACGTGATCGCAATGGGTCGAGCTGAGCGGTGAGAATGGAAATAAATACCACGTTGTCGATCCCAAGCACAATTTCGAGAGCGCTCAAGGTGATCAGCGCCGCCCAGGCATCTGGATTCGTGATCAGATCGGGCATCGTCAAGCTACCCTCCGATTGGGCTCATGATCGGGATCGCGTGACCCACGACATCATAGTTAGAACGCGCGCAATCCGCCTATTGGCGACCAAATCGATATGGATCAAACTCTCGATCGCAGATTGGTCAAAGTGCCACGAAATCATGCAGATAGGCGAGCTTTGATTTGCGAACACCGCCACACCGGTACTGGTCTTGTATCGGGACTTTGCGCTCGATCAAAGCGGCGCCAGTCTGCGTTCGCTAAGCCGGCGGTTCCCTTTGGACAAGCGGAGTAAAGACATGTCCCTTGCGTCGATAATGGTCAACGTCGACTTTGACGAGGCCGCCGATGACCGTATTAGCGCGGCGGCCGGGCTAGCTTCCCGGTTCCATTCTCTGCTTATTGGCGTTGGCTCATGGCCCTTGCTGAAGTCCGACCCGTTGTCGTCGCTGAAAGCATCTTCTCGCGAAGCGGACGAAGAGCGGCGGCAAGCGATTGAGCAGCGCTTTGTACAATTAGGCGAACAATTCCGCCAAGCTGCCGGGAAAAGTCCTTACGGCGTGGAATGGCGGTCATCTCCCCATTTCCCTCGTGAAGTTCTTATCGAACAGTCGCGCGCGGCAGACCTGCTCATTATCGGCGGCCAGTTAATTCCCGGCGACATCTATCACACTTATGACCCCGGTACGGTCATTCTCGGGGCTGGCCGTCCCGTTATCGCGTTACCGGCTGGAATTAAGCAAATCGACTGTTCGAGGATCCTAATCGCATGGAAAGATACGAAGGAAGCGCGGCGTGCTATCCGTGACGCGCTCCCATTTCTGAAGGAGGCAAATAAAGTCGCCGTTGGCGTTGCAAATCCACGGTCGTCACTGACAAGCGTAGACGAGCAGGTCGCTGATCTGACGCGCTACCTTGCACGCCATGGCGTGCGGTTGGACCAGGATATGGAAACCGTGGCCGGCGAGGATGACGGCACTATTCTGCTCGAACTCGCCGAAGGATATGGCGCCAGCTTAATCGTTGCTGGGGCTTATGGGCGCACACGTCTGAGCGAGTGGATATTCGGCGGCGTGACGCGGCACCTACTCACCAGTAGCACAATACCCTGTCTGCTCTCCAATTAGGAAGCCGGAGTGAGCTAACCACACCGTCACAAGAGCACGGTACGAACCCTCTCGTTGGGCCACGCGCCGTTTCGCGCCGGCCCCTCTTGTCGATACATTTGAGAAGGTCGAGAACTTCTATCGGTATGATCTCGGCAATCGGCTGATGAGCGAGCGGCGCCGCAAGGACTCGCAGCATCCAGCGGTTCTTGACCAAGGTAGCTTCCGCAAGCCCGTTCGCCACCATGTTGTCGAGGTGTTCGGCTGCGACAGCGCCGAAGGTGTTCTGCGCGGCCTTCGCCTCGACGATCCTATCAAGCTTTCTCTGCGCCGATGGATCGCGGCCGGAGCTAAGCAGTCTTCTCGCGTCGTCACGTTTCTCGCGCGCGGTCGCAAGTGTCACCTCCGGATACGAGCCGAACGAGATCAGTTTTTCTCTTCCAGCAAGGCGATATTTGAGCCGCCACAGCTTGCTACCGCTTGGCTGCCCGAGCACGTGCAATCCGCTGCCGTCGTCCAGCTTGAACGGCTTCTCCCGCGGCTTTGATGTGCGTATCGCTCAGTCGCTCAACACGTGGGAGTATCGCCTTCCGAACGGTTCTCAGAATACCCCCAAATACCCCCCAGCTGCGCGGAGATGCAAGATAAACACACGCTTAGGATGTGCAGCTTTCGACGAAATTATATCGTTAAAATCGATACTTCTCGTACTCTATGCGATGCTATATGAAGCAGCGATTCAACCTATTGGTGCCCGTGGAGGGAGTCGAACCCCCATGCCTTGCGGCGATCGATTTTGAGTCGATTGCGTCTGCCATTCCGCCACACGGGCTAGGCGCAAATATATAGGCGGAGGCGACCCGACCCGCCAAGAAAAATTCAGCCATCCGGAGCGAGGCGATTTCCTGGTCGCGCGCCGTTGTATCCGGGCCTTGCTTCTACCCCAATGATCGGTCATTGGCTGCGGCAACGAAGCCCTGCGGAGCCGCAAGACCAGGAGTCCGACCGGCCATGGACCAGACGACGGCGATCAACCACAGCGTGGTGCACGGGTCGGGCGTCGGCCCCGCCGCCCGGGCCGCGCTCGCCATCTTCGCGATCAGCCTCGCGACGCTGCTGGGCGCCTGGTTTTTCCAATTCGTGCTCGGCTATCCGCCCTGCCCGCTCTGCCTGCAGCAGCGGATCCCCTATTACATTGTCATTCCGCTGTCGCTCCTGCTCGTACTGGCGGCACGCGGCGGCGCATCGCCCCGGCTCCTCGCCGGGGGTCTCCTCGTGGTCCTCATCGCGGTCCTCTGCGGCGCGGCGCTCGGCACCTACCACGCCGGCGTCGAATGGCATTTCTGGCCCGGCCCGACCGACTGCTCCGGCCCGCTCGGCGACCTCGACAGCGGCCGATCGATGCTCGAGCAGTTGCAGAAGCCTATCCACGTCGTGCGCTGCGATCAGGCGGCGTGGCGCTTTCTCGGCATTTCGCTCGCGGGCTACAACGTGCTGATTTCCCTTGCCATGGGCGCAATTGCCGCGTGCGGCTTGCTGGCGCTGCGCAAACAGGCGGCTTGAGCAAGGCGGCGACGCGACAACCTGACCCGCCGCTTCCCGGCATCCGCGTTGCGTGCGCGCGTTCGATCAATTAACGTCGCGCTGACGTTGCCCGAGCACGGGCGCCCAAGTCAGCAAGCAACAACACGCCCGCCACATCAACAACGGCGGCACCAACAAAGGGAGGACGACATGCGTCCCAGAGCATGCGCCATCGCGGCGCGAATGACGGCTGCCGCGGCGACCTGCATCGTCTCGATCGCGCTAAGCCTCGGCGCGGCGCAGGCGCAAACCACGCCGTATGTCATGAAGATCACGACGCCCACCATTCACGCGGCGCCCGACATGTTCGCGCGCAACCTTGCCGCCGCCGTCGAGAAGGACTCCGGCGGCCGCATCAAGGCGCAGGTCTATCCGGCGAGCCAGCTCGGCTCAATTCCGCGGCAGATCGAAGGTACCCAGTTCGGCTCGATCCAATGCGCGGTCATTCCTCCGGAATTCTTCGTCGGCGTCGATCAACGCTTCGAGGTCATGGCCGCGCCGGGGCTCGTCGGCAGCGTGGCGCAGGGCCAGCGTGTCGCCGCCGATCCGGCGGTGCTCAAGGCGATGCTGGCGCTCGGCGCCGACAAGGGCCTGATCGGCGCTGGATTGTTTTACGCCGAGCCCGCAGAGGTAGTCTCCAAGACGCCGATCCGTCATGTGTCCGATTTCAAAGGCAAGAAGATCCGGATTTTTGCCTCCGAGTTTCAGTCCGAGGCTTTCAAGCGCCTTGGCGCCACGCCCGTCGCCATGTCGCCGGGCGATGTGCTGCCGGCAATTCAGCAGGGCACGCTCGACGGCGCGGCCTTCGGCGTCCAGCTGCTCTCGGGGCTGCATTTCTACGACAGCGCCAAATACGTTGCCATGACGAGCCACTCCTCGATCTTCATCATCGTCGAAATCAGCAAAAAGTGGCACGACTCGCTGCCCGCCGATCTGCAAAAGATCGTCGATCAGGATACCGCCAAGGAAGCTGTCGCGATCAATCCGCAGGCGCTCGATATCCTCACGGGCGCCCGGCAAGTCTGGACCAAAAACGGCGGCCAATTGATCGACCTGCCGGCCGACGAGCAGGCCCAGATGATGAAAACGCTTTTGAACATCGGCGACGACGTCGCCGCCAAGAAGCCGCTGGTCAAGACCACCTATGAGATCGTGAAGGAGGCCGCACAGAAACTGAAATGACCATGTGACCGCAATTCCGCGCCGCATGGATGCCGGGCTTGGGGAAGCCCGGTTGGGAGGATGTCATGCGCTCTATGGAATGCGAATTTCGCGCGGCGGCGATGGCTGCCGCCGGCGCTCTGGTGCTGTCGTTGGCGGCGCCGTCCAGGACGGCGCAGGCGCAGCAAAAATCATACTTGATGAAAATCTCGACGCCGACGATCCACGATATTCCCGACAAATGGTCGGCGAATTTCGCGGCGGCGGTGGAGAAGGATTCAGGCGGCCGCATTAAAGCGCAGCTTTATCCCGCCAGCCAGCTCGGCTCGATTCCGCGCCAGATCGAAGGCACGCAGTTCGGCTCGATCCAGATGGAGGTCGTGCCGCCCGAATTCATGGTCGGGCTCGACCCGCGTTTTGAAGTCATGGCCGCACCGGGCCTGGTGGACTCGCAGGCGCACGGCCAGCGCGTGTCCCACGATCCTGCGGTGCTCAAGCTGATGCTTGGCCTCGGCGCCACCGAGGGGCTGCACGGCGTCGGCCTGTTCATGGCCGAACAATCCGTCATCGTATCCAGGATGCCGCTGCGCCGCCTTGCAGACTTCAAGGGCAAGAAAATCCGAATCTTCGCCTCACAGTTTCAGAGTGAAGCGTTTCAACGGCTAGGCATCACCCCCGTCGCCATGACACTCGGCGACGTACTGCCCGCAATCCAGCAAGGCACCATCGACGGCGCGGTAACCGGCATCGGCCCGGTCGCCAATTTTCACATGGTCGACGCCGCGAAATTTGCAACGCAGACCGGCCAGCCGGCAATCTTCCTGATCGCCGAGGTCAACCAGAAATGGTTCGAGTCCCTGCCCGAGGATCTGCAGCAGATCATACAGCGGGACGCGAAGGCGCAGTCCTTGGCAATTGATCCGTACGCGGTCGAGCAGGTCAAACAGTCCGAGGCAAGCTTTAGATCCGGCGGCGGCGAGCTGATCACAATGGCTCCGGACGAGCACGCTGCGATGATGAAGACGATCGCCAGCGTCGCTCCGGACGTTTCAAGAAAAGAGCCGAAATTAGCCGCCGCTTACCAAATCGTAGCGGACGCGGCCGCGCGGACGCGGCAGGGGCCGAGCCAATAATCATGAGGCCGTCGATGGCGGCGACAGGTGGAAGGGCGCAAGCTGGACTGCGCCGATTGGCCGGGAGGTAGGACTATGGCGACTGCACGCAGAAGTGCCGCCCGCGCGTGGGCCGTCGTCGCCGTATTGCTTGCCGCGACGCTCACCGCGCGCGCCGCCGACGACAAACCATACGTCATGAAGATTTCGATCGCGACTGTCGGCGAAGTGCAGCATCAGTTTGCCAAGGCGTACGCCGCCGCAGTCGCAAAGGATTCGGGCGGCCGTATCAGACCTGAAATCTATCCGGCGAGCCAACTGGGTTCGACCCAGCAGCAGGCCGAAGGCGTGCAGTTCGGGGCTATCCAGTGTCAGGTCGTGCCGCCGGAATTCCTCGCCGGCATCGATGAGCGCTTCGAGCTTCTGACCGCTCCCGCTCTCGTCACATCGATCGAAGGCGGTCAGCGCTTGGCGGCCAACCCCGCGGTTCGCAATCTGATGCTCGGTCTCGGGGCCGACAAGGGCCTGCGCGGCGTCGCGCTTTTCATGGTTGCTCCGTCCGTTGTCGTATCGCGCAAGCCGATCAGCCATCTGGCCGATTTCAAGGACATGAGGATTCGCATCTTCGCCTCGCAATTACAGCGTGTGGCGATGCAGCGGCTCGGTGCGGTGCCGAAACCGATGACGCTTGGCGAGGTCCTTCCGGTGCTCCAGGACAACGCGCTCGACGGCGCGGTTTCGGCGATGACAGTGTTGAATTCGATGCAATTTCAGCGTGTGGCCAAATATGTGACCGAGATCGACCAGCCCGCGATCTTTGGCATCACCGAACTCAGCAAGAAATGGTACGATACGTTGCCCGCGGACCTGCAACAGATCGTCGATAGGGATGCCACCGCCGCGGCCATCGGGCTCAATCCCTCGGTCATTGATTTCAACGCCAGGGCGCGCCGAGCCTGGACAGATGCTGGCGGCCAACTGATTAGCCTGCCCTCCGAAGAACAGGCGGCCTTGTTGCGGACATTGGCCAGTGTCGGCACGGATGTCTCGAAAACAAAGCCAACGCTGGCCGCCGCATACAAAATCATCACCGATGCGGCGAAGTGAGCACGCGGTGCGGGGAGATTTTCGTTGTCCGCCTTGCGGCTATCCTCTAACCTTGCCGAGCTTAACGCCGCATGGTTGCACTCATACGCCGCAGCCATTTGAACAAATAGTCTTGGTGGGGGAATTATTGCTCGATCGGCGTGCGGCAGACGACGGCCACGATAGACGGTGCCGTCGTGCCGTCCGGTTGCGCCACGGCGTGGCGCGATCGGGACCGCAAACCCTTGGTCCGGTAACGACGCGACGGAACGGACGATGATCCCAGCGATACACAAGGGCGTTGAATGGCTGCTGACGCTGACCCGCACGGTGTCGGCAATCTGCCTGCTGTCCAGCGTCATGATCAATTTCATCAATATCATCGGCCGCTACGTGTTCAGCGTATCGATCCCCTGGGCCGAAGAGATCATGCTTTTCCTGATGGTCGGCTGCGTCTTCACCGGCTGCTGCGCCGTCGCCTGGCAGGGCCGGTATATCCGCATGGACATGCTGATTTCGCTTTTACCTGCCAAGTGGAACGCGTTCTTCAATCTGCTTTCCGAACTGGTGCTGATTGCGGCCGCCATTGCGGTGACCGATTTTGCCTATCCGGTCATTGTGCAGCTCGCCGCGTTCGACGAACGCAGCGAAGCGGCCGACTTCCCGCTCGTCATTCCACAATCGATGGTTCCGATTGGCTACACGCTGATGGGAGTGCTCGTCGCCATCCGGCTCTTAACGCTGCGGCGCACTCCAGCCAGTCCTTCGAGCGACGCACACGGCTGAACGAGCGGTAGTAATGGCTTATCTTATCTATTTCGCGCTGCCGGTAGTGCTGCTGCTGATCGGATTTCCGATCTTCCTCATTCTTTTGGTCACTTCGATCGTCGCAGTGCTCACCGTCGCCGGGGTGCCGACCGACGCCGTGCAGACCTACATGTTCGGCAGCCTCGACAATTTTCCGCTGCTCGCCGTGCCGTTCTTCGTGCTTGCCGGCGAGTTCATGGCGCAGGGCGGCATCGCACGGCGCGTCATCGCCATGGTGATGGCGATTGTCGGCGGGGTGCGCGGATCGCTCGCGGTGACGACGGTCGCGGCGTCGGAATTATTCGGCGCCATGTCGCACACCGCGGTCGGCACCGTCATCGCCATGGGGCGCATGATCTATCCGTCGCTCAAGGACGGCGGCTACAACGAACGTTTCGCGGTCGGCCTGATCGCCTCTTCGGGCGCGATCGCGGTCGTCATCCCGCCGTCGATCGCCATGATCCTGTACGCGGTATCGGCGGAGCAGTCGGCAGTCCAGCTGTTCACCGCCGGAATCCTGCCGAGCATCCTCATCGGCGTCATCGATGCCGGATTCGTCATGATCTATGCACGGATCAAGGGCGTGCCGCTGGGTAACCGGGCGCGCTGGGAGACCATCTGGAAAACCACCAAGGACGCGAGCTGGTCGATTGGTACCCTGGCGGTGATCTTCGGCGGCATTTACGGCGGCGTCTTCACGCCGACCGAGGCAGCCGGGGTGGCGGTGGTCTATTCGGTGTTCGTCACGATGGTCATCTACAAGGAAGTCGATATCGCCAAGTTCTGGAAGATTCTCATCGACTCCGCCTTCCTGATTTCGCAAATTCTGCTGATCGTGACGTCAGCCGGCATCTATTCGTGGCTGCTGACGACCAGCGGCATCCCGCAGCAGATCGTCGCCTCGATCGACGCGCTGCACATGTCGAAATGGGAGCTGCTGCTCATCCTCAATATCGGCCTCCTGATCGCCGGAAGCTTTCTCGAGCCTCCGGCCGCCATTCTTATTCTCACGCCTTTGTTGTTGCCGATCGTGCAAGCCGTCGGCGTCAATCCGATTCACTTCGGCATCATCGTCGCGGTCAATCTCAGTCTCGGCATGTACACGCCGCCATTCGGACTGAACCTGTTTTCCTCGCAGGCAATCTTCAACGCGCCTTTAAGCCGTATCTATCTGGGCGTCCTGCCATTTCTGCTGCTGAATTTCGCGGCGCTCCTGGTGATCACCTACGTGCCTGAAATCTCTATGGTACTGCTGCACCATTGATATTGCGCGACAGCGGCCGCAATCTCGACAATTAGTCTTACTGAGTCAGTACGTCGCATCTTTTTCCAATGAGACTCATGTATTTGGCAAGATTCACTTTTCAGCATGTGGAGGGGCTGAGATGAGTCTGCCAAAATCAGGTGAGGCTGCATCGCGGTTTTCGGCGTATGTCGAGGGTCTGACGAGCGCGATTGGACACGCGGACCGGGCCAGACCGCTTCGGGATTATTGCGTGGGGCTGATGATGCCTTGCGAGCGCAAGAGCGTCGAGCCGATGGCCGCAATCACGGCGCCTGAACGGACCGCGGCCCAACATCAGTCGCTGTTGCATTTTGTTGGTGAAGGCAACTGGTCCGACGAGAAGGTTTTGGCCAAGGTGCGCGAAATGGTGCTGCCGGAGATGGAACGCCATGGGCGGATCGAGGCCTGGATCATCGATGACACGGGCTTTCCCAAGAAGGGACGGCATTCGGTTGGGGTCGGGCGTCAATATTGCGGTGAGCTTGGCAAGCAAGACAATTGTCAGATCGCCGTAACACTTTCGATTGCCAATCATCATGCGAGCCTGCCAGCGGCCTATCGGCTCTATCTGCCGAAGGAGTGGGCGACAGACCGTCCACGTCGGCGCAAAGCAGGTGTACCCAAGGAGGTCACCTTCAAAACCAAGCCGGCAATCGCGCTCGATCAATTGCGATGGGCCTGTGCGGCCGACCTACCGCGCGGCGTGGTGCTGATGGATGCCGGCTATGGCGCCGACACCGATTTGCGTACCAACATCACAGCGCTCGGATTGAGCTATGTCGCCGGCATCATGCCACAAACATCGGTTTGGGGGCCGGGCACTGGGCCGCGGCCGCCAAGGAAATGGTCGGGCCACGGGCGACCTCCAAAGCTGTTGCGGCGTAACGGCAAGCACCGACCGATATCGGTCAAGAAGCTTGCGTTTGCCCTGCCGTCAGAGGCTTGGTGCAAGATCACGTGGCGGGAAGCCTCGGCAGAGCCGTTATCCTCACGCTTTGCCCGTGTGCGCGTTCGTGCGGCGCATCGAGATTATTGGCTGGCTGAAAGTCGACCAGAGGAATGGCTGCTGATCGAGTGGCCAGACGGCGAAGATGCGCCGACCAAATATTGGCTCTCAACGCTTCCGGCGAACATCGCGTTCGCTCAGCTCGTCGATACCGCCAAACTGCGCTGGCGCATCGAACGCGATTACCAGGAACTCAAACAGGAGGTTGGCCTCGGCCACTTCGAAGGGCGCGGATGGCGCGGCTTCCACCATCACGCAACGCTATGCATTGCGGCCTATGGATTCCTGATCTCCGAGCGGGAGACGATTCCCCCCTCAGGAACTCGTTCCCCCCGGTTGTTCACGGAAATTACAATTCCCGAAACTTATCGGCCCAGAGGGTCCGCCATTGCGGCCTGAGCGCCACGTTCCGAATTCCATCGCGACTATCCGACGGAGATTGATCGTCGCTCTCGTCGCAACGCTGTCACGATGTCCTTGCTGCGTCGGGCCAATCTCACGACAAGGTAGACATCGAAAGTTGTGACGCAGTAAGACTAGCAGGCTGCTGAAAAACTCTACTCGACTAGCAGGATGGCATGTGATTCCGTGGATTTGAAGCCACGGGGTGATTTGCCATGCGGGACGGGATGCTCGGTCGGAGGGGCTATTTTCATATGTACGATTGGAGGAGCGCATTCCG
>Ga0134125_10009345_pt1 | contig 11042 bp, 10 predicted proteins | sample KB31751_FD_96464 | JGI IMG/M metagenome (GOLD analysis project Ga0134125, IMG submission 96464) | Terrestrial soil microbial communities with excess Nitrogen fertilizer from Kellogg Biological Station, Michigan, USA - KB3-175-1 | ecosystem: Environmental > Terrestrial > Soil > Unclassified ...
CGCGATCATCAAGGCGCGCCACATGCGGCAGCGGCCGGCGACGCTGGCGTCGCTCGGCAAGAAGTTCGGCATCTCGCGCGAGCGCGTGCGCCAGCTCGAGCTGCGGGCGAAGGCCAAGCTGCGCGTGTTCTGTGGTGTGCGCGCCGATGCCCCGCCCCTCGAAGCCTACGCGTAAGACACGCAGGCCCCTCGTAGGGGCACGCCAGGAAGGACCAACAGGGAGATCCAAAAGATCAGGGAGACCAAGATTCTTGGCCTCCCTGATCTTTTGGATCTCCCTGTTGGCTTTTGTCGTGCGGTGCTTTAGTACGTCGGCGAGGTCGGCAGCTTTTCTTTCAGCTCTTCCTTGCCGCGCTGCATGAGGTCGCGGCCGCGCTCCATGATGTCATTGCGCAGCTCGCGGCCGCTCTTCGGCGCGACCATGATCGCGACCGCCGCACCGACGAGACAACCGACGCCGAATCCCGCCAGCGCCACCGTCCAGAAGTTCGACTCCGTCTCCAGCCCCAACGCGTTCAGGATGTCCCGCTTGTTGAAATCCATTGTCCGCTCTCCTGGGAAAAGGGTTACGACCGCACGAGGCGGCCGATGAGATAGCCGGCGGCCGCCGCGATGAGCAGCGACGTTCCGGGGCGCTCCTTGATGAACGCCACGGCGCGCTCGCCGAGCTCGCTGGCCTGATCGCGCAGCCGGTCGAGCTGCTGCATCGCCTGCTCGCCGACCTCCTCTGCGTGCTTCGCGAAATCTCCGTTCCTCGAGCTCATGCGATTCTCCATGGCACTCGCCTCCAGTTTCATGTGTCTCTGCGAAACGCGTGCCGCGTGTACGTGCTTGATTCGCGGTCGCGCTCACACCACTGTGTGCAGTCATTGCCATCGGCGGCGTGCGCGAGTGTTGCGCGTGGGCACAGCGGTGCAACGTTCAGCGGGAAAACGCCTGCTTTGCGGACGAGAGACGGCTCCGTCGAGCTGGCACCGCGGATGCAGCATCGATGAGCCCCGAGAGCGAGGTTCAGCGATGAGCGACACACCCAAGGTGTTGATCGTCGACGACGACGAGACCAGCCGCGAGTATCTGTCCGCGCTGCTGGATGCGCTCGGGTTTGCGGTGGAGGGCGCACCGGGGGGTCGCGAGGCGTTGGAGCGACTGTCGCATCTGCCGGCGCCGGACGTCGTGATCCTCGACGTGATCATGCCCGAGCTCGACGGCGTGGAGACGCTGCGGCGTTATCGCGCCGGCGGCGGCAAGGCGCCGGTGGTGATGTGCTCGGCGCTCGACGAGGCCGACACCGTCGTCAAGGCGATGCGCGCCGGCGCCAGCGACTACATCACCAAGCCGTTCAACGCCGAGGAGCTGCGCGAGATCCTCGAGCGCGTCGCCGTCGCCGGGCGCGCGACCACGGTGGCCACCGCGTCGGAGCCGCGCGCGCCGCGGGGGGCGGCCAACCTCGGGACGAGCCCGGCGATGCGGCGGGTCGACGAGCTCATCGATCGGATCGCGGACGCCGATGTGCCGGTGCTCATCACCGGCGAGTCGGGCGTCGGCAAGGACGTCGTCGCGCGCGAGATCCATGCGCGCTCGTCACGCGCCGGACGCGTGTTCGTGAAGATCAATTGCGCGGCGCTGCCCGGCGAGCTGCTCGAGTCGGAGCTGTTCGGGCACGAGCGCGGATCGTTCACCGGCGCGCAGAAGACCAAGCCCGGCCAATTCGAGCTCGCCGACGGCGGCACGCTGTTCCTCGACGAGATCGGCGAGATGCCGGTGGCGATGCAGGCCAAGCTGTTGCAGGCGCTGCAGGACGGCGAGTTCTACCGCGTCGGCGGGCAGAAGAAGATCAAGGTCGACACGCGCGTGATCGTGGCGACGAACGTGGATCTGGCGAAGGCGATGGAGCGCGGAACGTTCCGCGAGGATCTGTACTACCGCCTCAACGTCGTGGAGGTCGCGATCCCGCCGCTGCGCGAGCGGCGCGAGGACATTCCGCGCCTCCTCGAGCACTTCGTCGACAAATACGGGAAGCGGTACGGGCGCACGATGGCGGAGGTGCCGACGGAGATCGTCGAGCGCTTCTTGACCTACGACTTTCCGGGCAACATTCGCGAGCTCGAGAACCTGGTGCGGCGGCTCATCGTGTTGCGCGATCCGCGGTACGTGTTGTCGGAGCTGCGCGATCGCGGTGTGGGCGCGGCCGTCGCGGCGGGCGCAGCGGCGGGCGCAGGTGTCGCGTACGGCGCGCCGATGAGCGCGGAGGCGATGGCGGCGGGCGCGAACGCCGCGGGCGCGATGTCGATGCAGACGCCGTTGCCGCCGCCGCTGGTACCGTCGACGATTCGGCCGCCCGCACCGGCGGTGCCGACGCCGCCGGGCTATTCGTACGCGTACGCGTCGCCGTTCAATACGCCGAGCCCGCTGCCGCCGCCGGTGATTCCGCCGCCGCCGGTGAACGGCGGTTATCGCGGAGCGCAAGCGATCGCGGACGCGGCGGGCGCGCAGGTGGCGGCGGCGGAAGCCGAGGCGGACGACTATCGGATCGATCTGAAGGATCTGGGCCGGAAGGCGGCGCACGCGGCGGAGCGCGAGGCGATCATCATCATGCTGGGGCACACCGGCGGGAACAAGCGCGAGGCGGCGGAGCGGCTGGGCATCAGCTATAAGGCGATCCTCTATAAGATACGCGAGTTCGGAATCGGGCGGCCGAGGGCGGCGCGGAAGCCGAAGCCGGCGGTGGCGGCGGTGGCGGCGGCGACGGAGGTGGCGGCGGCGACGGAGGCGGAGGTGGTGGCGCCGCCGTTGGAGACGTGGCGGGAGGAGATCGAGGACGACGATCCGCCCGCGGTTTCTGGCTGAGCACGCCGCAAACACTTCGCACCAACAGACCGCACCGACACGCCGCACCAACACACCGCACCAACACACCGCACCAACACACCGCACACGTCCGTTCTCGTTCCCTTCCCCTCCCGTTACCGCGGGTTCGTTGTCCGTTGCCCGGGTTCGTCGGAGAACGGGAACGGCCAAGCGGGAACGGGAGCGGGAACGGGAGCGGGAGCGGGATGGTGCGGGGGTTGGTACTAGGGAGTGATCGCTTCGAAAGGCAGGGCGGGAGTGCGGTTCGTAACTGGCGCCACCGTCGGTAGCTCGATCGGATCCACATCCGTCGCCATCACCGTCTGCGTTCCCGTCTCCGACACCCGCTCGACCGCCGCCGTCGTCTCCGCCTCCGCCGTCGGCGCCGCCAGGATCAACACGACCCCGATCAGGCACAAGCCGATCGCCGCCGCCGCCGGCAGCGCGGCCGGCTCGACGAAGCGCGCGCCGACCGACAACCCCAGCGCGGCGCCGCTGAACAGCGAGATGCACAAGACGATCGATTTCCACATCGGTCGATGACCTCCGACCATTCATCATTCCAAGGGACGTGCCACCAGCACGTGCGCGAACCGCCGACCACCCACGCATTGACGTCTTTACGAACCGGCAATTCCAGAGACTTCGTTTTCCTCGTCGACGGCAAACGATTGCCACCCGTGCACCCGTCTCCAGCGGTCTTCCTCGCGAAAAGCCGCGAATCGCTGCTTGCTCTCCGAGCGTGGCGACGGTTGGAGACCGTGGCACGCCGACTGCTTCGTACCCGCCGCATCAACACCCAACCCTGGGAGCAGCGACCATGATGAAAACGTTTGGACTTGCGATCGCAGTGCTCGGCCTCGGGGCCGGCTGCGCGCACGAGACGACGCCGCCGCCGCAGATGCCGCAGGCGGAGTACCGCATTGGCAAGGAAGACGTCGTCGCCGTCGAAGTTTGGAAGGACGCCACGTTGTCGGCCAAGGAGCCGGTCCGGCCCGACGGCAAGATCTCGTTGCCGATGATCGGCGACATCGTCGCGGAAGGTCATACGGCCAAAGAGCTGCAAAAAGAGATCACCGACAAGCTCACGCCGATGGTCAACCAGCCGGTGGTCTCGGTGCAGGTCGCCGAGATCAACGCCGCCAAGTTCTTCGTGCTCGGCGAGGTCGCGCACGCCGGCGCCTACCCGGTGCGCGGCACGATGAACGTGCTCCAGGCGCTCGCGCTCGCCGGCGGCCCCACGGAGTACGCCAACCGCGGCGGCATCGTCGTGATCCGCCCCGGCGCCGGCGGCAAGGAAGCCCGCTACAACGTCAATTACCGCGAAATCGTCAGCGGCAAGGCGCAGGCGATCCAGCTGGCCCCTGGTGACACCGTCTTCGTGCCCTAATGTCGCGCGCTCGCTACATAGCGCTCGTGGTTGCGGCGTCGACGATGGTCGGCCCCGTGGCTGAGGCGGCGCCGCTCAACGAGCTGTCGGTCAGTGCAGCACTCGACAGCGCGTATGACGACAACGTCTACAACAGCCGCGGGCCCGACTTCGTCAACCGCATCACGCCGCACGCGTCGTATCGGCTCATCGATCCGCGCGTGAAGCTGGAGACGTCGTACGACTTTTCGTACTGGACGTACGCGCTCGGCAAAGCGGAGAACTCGCTCAACCACCGCGCCGGCCTCAGCCTCGAAGGTCACCCGACGCGCCGGCTCACCTTGGCGGTGTCGGACGAGTTCTCCCGCGCGGAGGATCCCGGCTTCCTCTCGCGCCTCGGCGTGGTGGCGCCGCAGATCGGCATCTTCGACAACGTGGCCGACGCGCTCGTCGGCGTGAACATCGTGCGCCGCGTGTTCTCGAGCCTCGGCTACACCTATCACTGGGCGCGCTTCGACGAGTACACGCCGATGCAGGCCATGACCTACCCGACGCTGTACGACGGCGCCGAGCACGACCTGCAGGGCTACACCGCGTTCTCGGTCACGCGCCGCGACGACCTGCGCTTCACCGGCCGCGCGCAGCTGTTCACGGCGGGGCCGCAAGCCACCGACGCGAACCGTTGGGACATCGGCGCCACCTATTCGCCGACGCTCGGCTGGCGCCACCAGTTCCTGCCGGAGCTGGAGGCGACCGCCGACGCCGGGCCGGTGTTCTACGACTCGCTCGCCGCGGCGCAGAACATCGTCAACGCCGACGGCGTGTCGATCGCGCCCAATTCGGGCTGGACGTGGCGCGGCTCGGCGATGCTGCGTTGGAACACGCCGTCGTGGCGCGCGTCGGCCGGCTACGTGCACGATCTCCTCGGCGCCACCGGCGCGGGCACGGCGTTGTGGGCCGACGCCGTCTACGCGCAGGCCGGCTGGCACTATCTCGAGAAGTTCGACGCCCACGTCGGCTTCGGTTACTTCCGCAACGGCGCCGCCGTGAATCAGCCGTGGTCGTATGACGGCGTCACTGCGGACACCTTCGTCGATTGGCGCGTCGTCGATTACTTCCGCGTCGGCGCGTACTACACGCTGCGCTGGCAGGAGACAGGCCCCGGTGTCGCTGTCGCCGGTGGCCAGTTTCCGAACATCACCCGAAACATCGTCGGCATCCGCCTTCTGGCGGTCTTGGGCGCCGACGCCAAACCGCCCCGGAGAGAGGTGCATCCATGAGTGAGGTTGGTATGACGAAAGTGCGCGGCGTGTTCCGCCGGCGCAAGATTGCGATCATCGCGACCGCAGTGGGTGTGCTCGGCGTGTCCGCCGCGCTCATCTACCAGGTCGAGCCGGGCTACAAGGCCTCGGCGGTGATCCGCGTCGGCGAAGTGCAGCCGGCCAAGGAGTACGTGGCACCGACGGTGGCCGAGCAGGTCGGCGAGCGTCTGAAGTCGCTGCGCCTGGCCGTGATGGCGCGGCCCATCGTCCTCGAAGCGGCGAACTCGCTCGGTCTCATCCGCGATCCAAAGAAGGCCGAGGACACCGTCGACGACATCAAGTCGCGCATGGACGTGAAGGTCGAAGGCGACGACACGTTCCTCTTGAGCTACGCCGATCCGAATCCGGAGAAGGCCAAGGCGCTAGTCAACAAGGTCGCCGAGCTCTTCATGAAGCACCACGTCGAGCGCCGCGAGCAGGTGGCGAACGCGACCATCGCCGCGTTCAAGGCCGAGCTGGCGACGCTGCAGCCGCAGATGGACGCGGCCGACAAGGCGGTGCGCGAGTTCAAGACCAAGCACTATGGCTCGCTGCCCGAGCAGCAGGAGGCGAACCTGCGCACGCTCGATCAGACGACGATGGAAGTGAACATCCAGTCGACGAACCTCGACATGGATCAGGAGCGCCGCCGCTCGCTGCTCGCCGCCGCGATGTCGCCCTTGCGCCATCAGGAAGAGACGCTCGCGGGCCAGCTCTACGAGGCGCGCACCAAGTACACCTCCGACAACCCCGAGGTGAAGAAGATCGAGGCCGAGTACGGCTCGGTGCACGCGCAGCGCGTCGAGGACGAAAAGGGCCTCAACGACAAGGTGCGCCGCAACAATCCGGAGCTGATGGCGCTCGAGGGCAACATCGGCCGTACCAAGGCGATGCTCGCCGGGCTGCGCCAGCGTCAAGCGGACGTGCGCGCCCGCGTCGACGCGACGGCGAAGAACGGGCAGGACCTGGCCGGGCTGCAGTCGACGTACGACTCGCTGAAGGACAAGTACAGCCTGACGCTGTCGCACATCCGCGACGCGGAGCTGTCGGCGGGTCTGGAGAAGGGCCTGGCCTCGATGCGCTTCGATCTCGTCGAGGGCGCCTCGGTGCCGGAGCACGCGATGTCGCCGAACCGCCCGCTGCTCGGGCTCGGCGCTCTTCTGCTCGCGATCGCGGCGGGCCTCGGCATCGGCTTCGCGCTCGACGCCAGCGATCGCAGCATTCGCGATCCGGAGCAGCTGCGCGACCTGTCGGTGACGACGCCGATCCTGGCGATCATTCCGAAGGTCGACCTGCCCAAGGGCAGCTACATCAACACCCACGGACCCAAGGCGGAGGCTTGATAGACCATGGCCACGATTACGAATGAAATGCCTTTCGGTGCGTCGACGGCGGCTCCCATCGTCGAGGCCGAGACCTACGAGCCGGTGTCGGCGCCGAAGGTCGTGACGCTGAGCCAGCCGAATCATCCGGCGGCGGAGCAGTACCGCGTCCTGCGTTATCGCCTCGAGTGCCTGGCCAAGTCGGGCATCAAGGCGCTGGCGTTCACCTCGGCGCAGTCGGGCGAGGGCAAGACGACGACGGCGGTGAACGCGGCGATCGCGCTCGGCAAGGGCGGCCGCAACCGCGTGGTGCTCGTCGACGCCGACCTGCGCCGTCCCGGCGTGGCCAACATGCTCGGGCTGCGCGCACACAAGGGGCTCACCGACGTGGTCGCGGGGCGGGCGTCGATCGACGACTGCCTGTGGCGCTTCGGCTCGGACGAGCTCTACGTGCTGCCGGCGGGCACTCCGCCCGACGACATCGCGTCGACGCTGTACGATCCGCGCCTCGGCGACATCATGGCGGCGCTCAAGCAGCGCTTCGACTTCGTGGTGGTCGACACGCCGCCGGTGCTGCCGCTCGCCGACGTGCCGACGCTGTCGCGCGATCTCGACGGCGCGATCCTGGTGGTGCGCGCGAGCCACACGCCGAAGGAGCTGGTCAACGCGTCGCTCGAGGCGCTGTACGGCGTGACCGTGCACGGCCTCGTGCTCAACGCGATCGAGGCGCGCATCGCGGACATCCTGCGCATCGCGCCGTATACGACGACCGGTCAAAAGGCGCTCCCGGCGAAGAGGTAGCGCATGTCGGTCCGAACCTACGTCGAGTCACGCAAGCTCGGCTTCTTCGTCGGCGAGCAGGTGTTGCTCTTCGGCGCGTTCGTGGCAACGGCGCACGTGGTGGCACGCGGCCTGGGGGTGAGCGCGGACTGGATTCGCGTTCTCGTCGAGGCAGCGTGCGCCACGGCGGCGCTGCAGGTCGGGCTGTACCTGGCCGACCTCTACGACTTCAAGGTCGCGTACACGGACGCGCCGCGGGCGACGCGGCTGTTGAAGGCGATCGGCGCCACCACGATCGTGTGCGGCATGGGCACGCTGCTCATGCCCGGGCCGTCACCGGATCGGGCGATCGCGGTCGCCGGGTTGGGTGGCGCGTGCACCGTCGCGCTGGCGTTGCGCGCGGCGCTGCCGGAAGTCGGGCGCATGGCGGCGTTGCGCGCGCGCGTGTTCCTGATCGGTCAGGGATCGCAGTCGTCGATGAAGCTGCAGCACGAGATCGCCCGCGACGGCCACACCGAGATCGTGGGATGGGCGCAGACCGACGCGAACGGTCTGGCGGCACGGGCGCGCGCGCGCGGCGCGAACGTGATCGTGGTGGCGGTGGACGATCGGCGCGGCCTGAACGTGCGCGAGCTGCTCGCGTGCCGCCTGGCGGGGCTCGAAGTGATCGATGGACCGACCTTCGCCGAGCGCGCGTTGAAGAAGATCCCGGTGGATCTGGTGAAGCCGGGCGATCTCGTGTTCTCCGACGGGTTCGAGCGGCCGGCGTGGCTGCTGGCGGGACGGCGGCTGGTGTCGCTGATGGCGTCGCTGGTGCTGTTCACGCTGGCGGCGCCGGTGCTGGCGGTGGTCGCGGTGATCATCAAGCTCGACTCGAAGGGTCCGGTGTTCTACTCGCAGGAGCGCGTGGGCGTGGGCGGGCGGACGTTTCGCATGCTGAAGTTTCGGACGATGCGGACGGACGCGGAGGCGGCCGGGGTGAAGTGGGCGCAGAAGAATGATCCGCGCGTGACGAGGATCGGAAAGTGGCTGCGCCGGTTCCGCGTGGACGAGCTGCCGCAGATCCTGAACGTCGTCAAGGGCGAGATGGGAATCGTGGGGCCGCGGCCGGAGCGGCCGGAGTTCGTGGCCAAGCTGCGCAGGCAGATCCCCTATTACGACCTGCGGACGCTGGTGCCGCCGGGGATTACGGGCTGGGCGCAGATTCGCTATCCGTATGCGGCGAGCCTCGAGGAGGCGCGCGAGAAGCTGCAGTACGATCTCTGGTACGTGAAGCACCTGTCGGTGCGGCTCGATCTATCGATCCTGTTTCACACCGCCAAGGTCGTCCTCTTCGGCCGCGGCGCGCGTTAGTTCCCTCCAATCCCTCCGTTCCCGTTCCCGTTCACGATCCCGTTACCGTCTGTCCCGTTCCCGTGGTCCGACGTTCCCCTCTCGGGCAACGGACAACGGGACAGACGGGAACGGGAGCGGGATCGGGAGCGGAAACGGGACGTGGGGCGCGAAGGGTTTTGGTGCTCTTGGCACACGACAAGCACTCCTCAGTAGTAGTCGCGCTAGAGGCCAACGAAGATGCTCACCCAAGGAACCAAAGTTCTCATCACCGGCGGCGCCGGCTTCCTCGGATCCCACGTCGCCCGCGCCCTCTCCGCCTCGGGCTGTATCGTTCGCGTCCTCGACGATCTGTCGACGGGCCGACGGGGCCGCATCAATGGACTCGCCGGCGTCGAGTTCCTGCAGGCCGACGTGCGCAACCCCGCCGCCGTGCATCGCGCGATGAACGACGTTCAAGCCGTCATTCATCTCGCCGGCGTGCAACCGGGCGTCGACCCGATCCGTGCGCAAGAGGTGAACCTCGGCGGCGCGCTGCACATCCTCAACTTCGCGCGCGACATCGACAAGCGCGTCCGCCCGCGCGTCGTCCTCTGCGGCTCGGCCTCGGTCTACGGCAAGCAGACCGGCTTCGTCCTGCACGAGGAGCTGCCGCCGCATCCGGCGACCCCCGAGGCCGTGATGGCGCTCGCCATGGAGCAGTATGGCCGCGTCTACCGCGAAGCCTACGGCGTCCCCGTCGTCAACCTGCGCATCTTCCGCTGCTTCGGCCCCGACGAAGACGCCGATCGCGCCGACGCCGGCATCGTCGCCAAGCTGGTCAAGGCCGCGCTCGACGGAAAATCGCCCGCCATCTTCGGCGACGGCCAGCAGACGCGCGATCTGGTCTACGTCGACAACGTCGTCGCGGCGATCCTCGCCTCGCTCGAGGTCGCCGATCCGCCGGCCGAGCCGCTCAACATCGCATCGGGCGAAGCCGTCGCGGTGAACTTCCTGTGGAACCTGATCCTCGAGGCCGCCGGCAAGCGTCGCCTGGCGATCGACCCGACCTACGTCCCGGCGCCGCCGTGGGATCCCAAGCACACGCGCCCGCAGATCGCGCGCGCCTGCAAGGTCCTCGGCTGGGCGCCGGCGGTACGGCTGCGCGAAGGCATCACGCGCACCGTCCAGCACTACCAGGCGCTGCGCACCGCCGATCCCAATGCCTGGTTCGCACCGAAAGAGGAGCCGAAGAAGCGCCTCACGCTGCCCAACATCCCGGTGCCGACGCGCCGCTTCGGCTCCGTCGTCACGCCGGCGTTCGGCGTACCGGTGCACACGACCAACTCGCAGTCCTCGCAGCTGCCGTCGCACACCTCGCAGGCCTCGACGCTGCCGTCGCAAGCCTCCGCGCTGCCGCGCCGCACGAGCTCGGTGGTGACGCCGCCGCCGATCCCGCGCGCGCGCCCGATCGCCGCGCCGCCCAAGCCGAAGAAGGAGGAGGTCCTCGAGGTCAGCGAAGCCGATCTCGTCGAAGAAGACGAGACCAAGCTCGACGACGGCCTCGAGTTCGAGTGGGCCCCCGTCCCCGCGGTTCCTGGTCTGGGGCGCTGAGCCATGGCCACCGCCTTCGAGCTCCGCCGCGATCACGCGGCCAACCCCAAAGACACGATCGACGCGCAGGACGACACGGCGATCGCCGTCGAAGAGCTGCACGATCGCGGCGCGCTGTCGTCGCTGCGCGCCGATCTGGTGCGCCTCGCCGACGCCATGCGCGCCGCCGGTTGGACCAAGGGCCCGTTCCTCACGCCCGAGTGGCTCTCCATCTACGCCGCCTCTCTGTGCGACGCGCACGACGCCGCGCGCGCCGGCGACTTCCGCCTCCTCATCGCGCATCGCGCCGGCCGCGTCGTCGCCGCGCTCCCGCTCGTCGCCGAGCGGCGCCGTCTCGCCGGCGTTCCGGCGCGCCTGTTGCGCGCGCTCTCCGACGATCACTCGCAGCGCTTCGATCTACTGCTCGATCCCGCGCACGCCGACGAAGCCGCCCGCGCGCTGGTCACGCACCTCCAGCGCGCCCGCGACTGGGACGCCGTCGAGCTGCAGAGCATCCTC
>Ga0134125_10009347_pt1 | contig 11042 bp, 8 predicted proteins | sample KB31751_FD_96464 | JGI IMG/M metagenome (GOLD analysis project Ga0134125, IMG submission 96464) | Terrestrial soil microbial communities with excess Nitrogen fertilizer from Kellogg Biological Station, Michigan, USA - KB3-175-1 | ecosystem: Environmental > Terrestrial > Soil > Unclassified ...
GGCCAATGCCGAGGAGCGCGCGGCCTATCTCAAGCGCGCCAACGCGGTGCGTCGCGGCATCACCGGGGAGAGCGAAGAGAACGGCGGCAACGGCGATGCCGAAGAGGCGACCGGCGCCATCGAACTCGGCCAGGAGCGCTACGCCGCGCTCTCTGCGGCCGAGCAGTTCGTGCTGACGATCTCCGAAAAGGGCTTCGGCAAGCGCACGTCGTCGTATGAATACCGCACCACCAATCGCGGCGGCAAAGGCATTGTCGCCATGGCGGTGACCGAGAAAAACGGCCGCATCGTTGCGTCGTTTCCGATCGAAGACAGCGACCAGATCATGCTGGTCACCGACGGCGGCCAGCTTATCCGCTGCCCGGTGGACGGCATCCGCATCGCCGGCCGCGCAACGCAAGGTGTGATCGTATTCTCGACTGGAGATGGCGAACGCGTGGCTTCGGTGGAGCGGATCTCGGAGGAGGGCGAGGAGAACGGCGGGGAGTGAGCGGGGCAACGCCGTCGCTATAACCGACGCCTTGATGCGGCCGGCGTCGGTGAGAGGAAACAATAGCGGACCTTACCCCGCGTAATCTCTGCGCTTCACGCGAGTCGCCGTCGTTCGTTATGCCACCGGCACAGCAGTTGTCGACAATATATTCATCGGCTCGCCGTCGATAACGACGGCGGCGTTGGGGATCAGCGTTTCCTCGCGGTGCGCAAATGCGCTCGGCGCGAAATCCGCAAGGCTGTTGATGACGGCAATCACCCTGGAGCGGGATTCCATGAAATCCATCAGGTCATGCGGCTGCAGCGGTTTCGTCAGATTGAGGCAGCCGATGCTGGAGAGGAATAGCGACGTCTCGGGAGGATGGCCGGGATGTATGAGAATACCGCCACGATTACCGGTACGGGTCAGAAGCACCCCGGGCATCGGATGTTGTTCCGGGTGCACGGTTGTGAAGCCGATCGTCACAAAGTGTTGCCCGAACTGGGTTGAAAGCGGATAGTTGCCTTGCAACACGCGCCGCGGGTCAGCCACGCTGGCCGGGTGGTCGTTCTCGCTTGGGCCGGGAGATTCGCAAACATTGCCGCTCAGTGCCGCGATCGGCTGGCCATCGAGAAAGGCCTGATAGGCGCCATAGGTTCGTGTCTGCGCGCCCAACTTGTGAATTCCTAGCCGCTCTACGTGAAACTCCCACCCTGTACCGGTTATCGGCATTTGTCGCTCCCATGATCGGAGCAATCTGAAATAGTGCTTTGCGAGTGTCAATCGTTTCGCTGGTAGGATGCTATTGACGTCTTGTCGTTAGTGGCGTGTACGACGTTCTCCGGATTTACTACTAATGAAGCTTGGCAGGGCGAAATTCCGATGACGACACCCATCACGCTGAACGACATCACCATTCATCCCGTGGTCGAGCAGCAGGGCGCATGGTTCGAGGTTTTCGGCTTCTTCCCGGCACTGACCAGGGAGGTGCTTGACGAGAACCGCGCGTGGCTCGAGCCGACATTTCTCGACCCGTCCAACAATTGTCTCGTCTTCTGCATCCAAGCTTTCGTCATCAAGACGCCGCATCACAACATCCTGGTCGACGCCTGCGTCGGCAATCAAAAGCCGCGCCCGACGCGGCCATTCTGGAACATGCTCGACAGCAACCGTTTCGAGAACGGACTTCGTGCCATCGGACTGAGCGTTGACGACATCGATTACGTGATGTGCACACACCTGCACGGCGATCATGTCGGCTGGAACACCCGCCTGGAAAATGGCCGCTGGGTGCCGACGTTTCCCAACGCGCGCTACATCATGGCGGATCGCGAGTTGGCGTATTGGACGGAGCGCGAGCGGGGCAATCCGCAGAGCGTGCCGTGGATCACCGATTCGGTGCTGCCGATCGTCGCTGCCAAGCGCGAAGAGATCGTGCGAAGCGATTTCGCGTTCGAGGAGCACGTCCGGCTCATTCCGACGCCGGGCCATACGATCGATCATTTTTCAGTGCTGGTGGGACGCGGTGGCGCCGATGCGCTGATCACCGGCGATATGGTGCACTCGCCGCTGCAGGGCAGATATCCCGAGCTCGGCATGATGGTGGATTATGATTCCGGGCAGGCCGGTCAAACCCGGCGTGCGATCTTCGATCCTCTCTGCGGCGAGCCGACCATCGTATGCGCAAGCCATTTTCCGTCGCCGTCGACCTGCCGCGTGCAGCGGTGGGGTGACGGCTACAGATTTGTGGCGGTCGCGGCGTAGGTTCTGCGCGCAGTAGGACTCTTTATAAATTGAGCGATTTTGGCGACCGGACCTTCAGCCGCCTGGCCTACGACAAGCCCTTGGCAAAACCGGGGGAACGTCATGCGCTTCGTTATTATGCTCGTGCCCTTGCTCGCCGTCGGCTTGGCTTATCAATACGTCAGTCGCCAAATCGCCGTGAGTGCGAGCGGCGTGGGCGTGCCGTTTGCGGCTCCGGGGGAGCCAGTGACGCTTAAGCCGCTCGAGCCGATGCGGCCGCCTGTGATGCTCGATGGCCGGGAGCTTGCACGCCTTAACGGTCAAAGCATTGCCGACCAGACCACGCGCTTCAATAACCGCATGGAAGACGTCCGCAACTACGGCCGCAACCCGGCAGGATGGAGCAGGGCACCTTTCTAGGTTTGCGGTCGCGCCGACCGGGCGCGATCGTGTTCGCGATCGCCGCCGGCGGACGCTTGGTTATGCGGCGGATATCAGGAGGCGACTAGGCGACGGTGAAGCAGCCGTCGAGATTGCCTACCCGCCGGCAGCCCATATCCGATAAAAATGCCAGCCGAAAGCGTGTAAGAGGCGCGAACAACGCGAGCGTGGCAACAGCAAGTTGCCGTAATTTTTGGTCTTTTTCTTATAACTTTTTCGTATACAACCTCCTCAAAAGAGCTAAGCTCTGGTGTCGGCGCCAGCTCTTCCCCCGCTGCGCGCCGGTTCACAAAAGCGGCGGCCGTAAACCGCTCATGCGGACCGCTGCGAGGAAACGACAGGAGATCCACATGAAGAAATTGCTGTTTGCTGCTTCAGCCGTGGCGTTAGCCGCTGCCATGAGCCCGGCTGTGATCGGTTCGGTGCAGGCGGCTCCGGCCAAAAGCCCGTACTGCGACATGGCCAAGAGCCAGAAGAACCTGGTGGCCTGGAACGCCTATTATCACTGCCTCGGCGAGGCGCCGCGTCCCGCCCATGTCGCGGTGCGTGCCCGGCCGGAGCCGGCGAAGGATCCGATGTGCAAGCTCGCTCCCGGCCAAAAGAACCTGGTGGCCTGGAATTCCTACTATCACTGTATCGGTCCGGCGCCGCGGGCCCCGCGCGCTTCTGCAGAGCGTCGGCGCGTCTACGCCCAGGCCCAGTTGGCGCCAGCGAAAGACCCGTACTGCGACATGGCCAAGAGCCAGAAGAACCTGGTGGCCTGGAACGCCTATTATCACTGCCTGAGCCGCTAACCACCTGACTACCGCGGCTGATCTTTAGTTTCGCAAAGCTGCGCAAAGGGGGCGAGGCATCATCGCCCCCTTTGTGATTCGCCGCCTACGAATGCGCGCAAGTCATGCTATACAGGAGGCATGACCGCCCTCGACCAACAGCATCGCTCCGCTGCATCCGACGCCGAGATGGAGCGCTGGAAGCACGACGGCGTGCGGGTCATTCCCGGCAATCAGCTCGATCCCAACGTGCCGTCGACGCCCGGCATGGACCGCAAGGCCGCCATCAACTTCGCCCGCGCCGGCGCGCAGAAACTGTGGGCCGGGACGGTGACGATCAAACCGGACGCCAAGACCGGCGCGCACCATCACGGCCATCTCGAAAGCATCATTTACGTGGTGCGCGGCCGGGCGCGCATGCGCTGGGGCGAGCGCCTGCAATTTGTCGCCGAAGCCGGGCCGGGCGATTTCATCTTCGTGCCGCCCTATGTGCCGCATCAGGAAATCAACGCCAGCACCGACGAAATCCTGGAATGCGTGCTGGTGCGCAGCGACGGCGAAGCAATTGCCGTCAATCTCGACATCGAGCCGGTGGAGAAGCCGGAGACGGTGCTCTGGGTCGATCCGATCCACCGCGCGCCGGGCGGTGCGAGCTGATCTTCGCTTTCGGCGGCTGCACCTAGCGGTCTCTTTTCTGCCGCCAGGCGCGGTCCTGCTCGCGCAGACGCTGCCGCTCGTTGGCGGTCTGCGACCGCGGAGCATGCGCCTCGGCGCTCTTGCGCAAAATGCTGTTGATAGCGCTGGTACAGTTGATACCGAAGAAATCGGTGTACTTGGTGTCGATCACGTAGGGCCGCTCAGCGATGCATTGCGCGATAGCGCTTTGCTTTTGCAGGCTGTCTTCGACCACCAGATAATCGCCGGCTTCGAGGATCGCGTCGATATGGCCGAAGAATCCCGGAAGCTCGCCGTGAAAATCTTCGATCATGAGACACGGCCGCTGCAGCGGCCGGTGTGAAGCCGCCGCTTCGGCGAGCCATTGCGCGCAATCGGCTTGGACGAACTCGATGCGCGGATCGGAGACCTCGCCGGTTTGCCGATCGATCGAAATAATCTTGGTCGTCAGGCCGGCCGCGGCGCACAGATCGGCAAACAGCAGGCCCGAGCCGCCGCTGCCGGCGCCGAGCTCGACGATGGTGCCGGGGCGCAGCTCGTGGATCAGCATCGGGTAAATGGCGAGGTCGTGCAGCGTCTTGAAGCAGGGCACGCCGCGCCAGCGGAATGCGCTGTCCACCCCTTGGCTATAGACCATCTGTGAAAAGCCGAGCTCGGTGCCGCTCACCGACTCGCCCTCGAGCTCGGCGAATTGCTGCTGGCGGCGGCGCCAATTCACATAGCGCTCGTTGGACCGGTGCAGATAGCGGGCGGCAAAAAAAGCGACCTGCGGCGGCCAGGTTTCCTGCTGCAGGTGCGTCAGCAGATAGTTCTGGAAAAAATTCGGCACGTCGTTGTGGGCGGCGACCTCGGCATTGAGCCGGCCGACGATCTTGTTCTTCGCGGCAGGATCGAGCCGCGGCAAAATCGGCGCGCCGCGCAGGAAGGATTGGATCAGCCGGTAGAGGTAGCCGGAGGAAACGTTGGTATTCAGCGCCAGATAGTCCGACAGCGCGTGGGCAAACTCCTTGTCGCCATTCATGTCCCGGCCTCTCACCTGCACGGGTGTCTTTACCCCGATTTGAGGGGGAGGGGCACGCTAGCCGGCTGCGGAAGAGCAGGCCGCGGGCCCGCCTCGCTTCGGCCTCCTTTCCGCACGGCGGCAACGTCTTGGTTGTCGTCCGGGTAGGTACACGGATCGATTGCGCGCGGTCGCGCTTTTCCCATAATGTATTGATTTATTGCATGTTTTTGGCTTGCGCCGTGCGCGGTCTGTCGTTCGTTGCAGAGCAACAATGTGGCTGACAAGTGCCGGTTTTTATGGACAGCAAAGTTCCGCTGCCGCTACTATGACGAATCTGCGGCCCGGGGAGGCGGCGATGCGGCGTAAGGCGATACTGGCGGCGGCCACGGTCGTGGCAGCACAGCTTGGCTTTGGCGTGGCGGCAAGTCACGCCTCCGATCTGATCTGGGAAGTCGAAAATCCTTATCGTTTCTTCAAGCGCAGCGCCTCCTTCGAGGTGCAGGAAAAAGCCTTCGATGCCGTACGCGGTGCGCCCGATCAGCCGCTGCCCCAAAACATCATGTGGCGGTTGGAGCGTCGGCTCAACGATCCCGATTGCAAGAACCGCGCGACCCCGGACTCCTGCCTGCAGACTGCCGGTCCGCATTATGCCCAGCGCCGGCTGGGCTGGGCCGCGCAGACCATCGATCTCAATTGTTACGACCGCAACGCACGGCCGCGTCACTATCTAACAACCTGCGACCGCCAATATTCCTGGGGCACTGCGCGCGAAGATTACATCCTGCCGGAGGCCCATACGGTCGTCGTGCGTATCGCGCCGGAGCAGCTCGCCACTGCGGGCAGCGGCGAGTGCGTGTGGCACTGGGCGCCGCGCCGCGGCGGCGCGGGCGAGACGCACAAGCAGGCCTGCAGCGCCAAGCTCGTCATCAAGCGCGTGCCGTTCTCGCTCGACCGCAATTCGTCGGGCGTGTCGGTTTCGGTGCGCTTGCCGAACGGCGCCGAACTCGCCGATCCGAACGTCGTGGTCGAGGATGTATTCGTCGTGGCGCTGGGTGACAGCTTTGCGTCGGGCGAGAGCAACCCTGACCGGCCGGTCACCATGAGCGACTCGCGGCAGATGCTCTATGACCCGGTGAACCTGCGCAGCTTCGCCGCCATGGGGGCCGGCAAGAAGAACAAGGTGGCGAACTACGAAGTCGCCTCGGCCGACGAGTTCAATCCCAAGGCGCTGCCGAAGCGCGTCATGGAGGATGAAGAAAAGGGGCTGATCTACGAGCCGAACTCGCGCGAATTCCGCGACGCGTTCAATCGCAGCCGCGCGCAATGGCTCAGTGCCGATTGCCACCGCTCGCAATACGGCTACCCGTTCCGCGTCAGCATGGGCATGGCGCTGGAAGATCGCCATCGCGCCATCACTTTCGTCAGCCTGGCCTGCTCCGGCGCCGATATTACCGAGGGCCTGTTCTCGGCCGCCGAGCCGCGCGAGGAGGTGAGCGGGCCGAATGCGGAAAAGAGCGTGCCGCCGCAATTCGAGCAGCTCAGCGAACTCATTTGCCGTAACGGCGCGGCGCGCAGCCGCACGGCGAGCTATCGGCTGCCTGTGTATTCGCAGGGTTCGACCGCCATCAGCGAAAAGGTTTTCAGCGAGCGCTGGTGTCCGCCTGAGAGCCGCAAGCGCCCGATTGATCTCGTTCTGCTCTCGGTCGGCGGCAATGACGTCGGCTTCGGCGCGCTCGTCGCCTATGCAATCACCAGCTCCGCGTCCGACATCGCGCCGGTCGTCGGTCTGATCGGTCACGAGATCCGCTACCCGCCGTCGGTGGCGGAAGCGTATTTGCGCGTGCTCGACCGCCGCGTCGAGGCGGTAAAACAGGCGCTCCACGACGGCTTTGGGGTCGAGCCCTCGCGGGTGCTGCAGAACGCCTACGAGCCTATACAGTTCGACGAGACCGGAAACGTTTGCGGCACGCAGCCGACGCTCGGCCTCGATGTATTTCCGAAATTCCGCTACGACCGGCAGCGCAGCCAGGAGGTGTCGCATTTCGTCGGCGAGCTGCAGAAGCGGCTCGAATGCATCAGCGACGCACACCGCGCCGGCTGTCCGGCCGGGCTCGCGACCGGCAGCGGCACCGGCTTCCAGTTCATCACCGACCACGTGTCCGAGTTCGTTCGCCGCGGCATCTGCGCGCGCGATCCGCAGCATGCGCTGAACGACCAGGTCAACATGGGCATGCCGCGGGTGTCGAGCGCGAGCGGCGCATTTTCGCCGTACTCGCCGGCCGGCTTCTTGCCCTACGGCCATCGCTGGCGGCTGGCGCGCGATCCGAACGACTCGTTCCTCGCCGCTAACACGCACCGCGAAGGCATCTCGCCGTTCGACGACCTGCAGCCGCCGTATGCGGCGCTGATGAGCGGCGCCTTCCATCCGACTGCGGAAGGCCACGCCATCGTTGCCGATCATGTTCTGCGCCACGTCAATCAGCTTCTGGAAAATCGCGCCGTCGCAGCGCGTAATGATAAAAATGACAAGTGGTCGGGAAGAGTTCCTGGGGGGCTCTCATCTTCACATATTGTGCAGGATGGGGCCGGTGATTGAGCGACGCGCGCGAGAGGGCGCGTAGAAGTTGGCCCATTCCCGACGCGGCCGTCGCGGCAGTGCCGGGGTGAGGTAGGGGCGCAACTTCCGCTCAGGGGCGCGGAAGATGGTGGCGGCGGTGCGGCTGGTTGCCGGGTGTGTGCTTGCGGCGTTCTTGACGAGCGCCGCGGCCGCACAGGCGATTCCGTCGAGTGATTTGCCGGGCCGCGAACGCGAGCGCTTCACCCAGCCGCCGGCGCCGCTGGCCCAGCCGGGCGGGCCGGCCATCACACTACCGAGCACGGTGGCGCCGAAGGGCGCCGAGAAGGTCATCCTGCGCGTGCGTAGCGTGCACATCGTCGGCTCGACGGTGTACAGCGCCCAGGAGTTGGCGCCGCTCTACGAAGATCTGCTCGGCGACGACGTGCCGCTGACGGCAATCTATGATCTGGCGCAGCGCATCACCGCCAAATACGGCAAGGACGGCTACGTGCTGTCGCGCGCCATCGTGCCGCCGCAGCAGCTCAATCCAAAAGGCGCCGTCGTCGAAATCCAAGTCGTCGAAGGTTACATCGACAACGTCGTGTGGCCGGCGCGGCTGTCGCACTACCAAAACTTCTTTTCCCATTACGCGGCCAAGATCGTCGCCGATCGGCCGGCCAATATCCGCACCGTCGAGCGCTATCTGTTGCTCGCCGGCGACCTGCCGGGATTGAAATTCTCCACCAGTTTGAAGCCGTCGAAGACCAGGCAGGGCGCTGCAACCCTGATCGTCGAAGTCGTCGAGAAGCGCATCGATGCCAATGCCCACGTCGACAATCGCGGCACCACGGCGCGCGGACCGTTCGAGTATTATGGCTCGGTCGCGATCAACAACCTGTTCGGCTGGCATGACGCGCTGACGTTGACCTATGCGGGCGTGGTGCCGACCAGGGAGCTCAACTACGCCGCCTTCAATTACCGCAAAGTGCTCAACGCCGAAGGTTTGGCCTTTTTCGCCGACGGCAGCTACGCCTGGGGCACGCCCGGGACGCTGCAGCTCGAGGCGCTGCAATATCGCACGCTCGGTCCGTATGGTGACGCGGGCTTCTCGTATCCGTTCATCCGGTCGCGTGAGCGCAACCTGACGCTTTCCGCTTTCGGATTCGCGTCCGACAACACGAGCTACACGACGCCTGGGCTCACGACCGACGATCGGCTGCGCGGCGCCCGCGTCCGCGTCGATGCCGACTTTGCCGACCAGTTCCTGGCCATCAATCAGTTCTACGCCATCTTCAGTCAGGGCATCGAAGGGCTGGGCAGCACGCAGAACGACAATCCGTTCGCGTCGCGACTGGGTGGATACGTCAATTTCACCAAGGTCGAGATGTTTTTCGGCCGCACCCAGCCGCTGTTTGGCGATTTTTCCGTCTATACTGCGGTCTACGGCCAATATGCGGCGACGCCGCTCCTGGTGCCCGAGCAATGCGGTTACGGCGGCCGCTTCTTCGGCCGCGCCTTCGATCCCTCGCAATTCCTTGGCGATTCCTGCATCGAAGCCAGCGAGGAGCTGCGCTACGACATCCGCAAGCCGCCGCCGTGGATGGTGGGGCTGACGCAGGAGCAGCTTTACGGCTTCGTCGACTGGGGCGAGCTGTATACGCGCAGTGCGACATTCGAAGGGATGCCCATACCGCCGGTCCCTGTCCAGGACGGCGCCTCCGTCGGCGTCGGCATCCGCCTGGGTTGGCTCAATCACATCAGCGCCGATCTGTCGATCGCGCAGGCTATCTCTGTCGATCACAACAACCAGGCCATCCCCGGTCTGCTCAACGAGCGGCGGTTCTTCTTCATCGTCTCGGCGACCTATTAGGAGCGCATCGCAATGCATGGCCGGGAAAAAATCTTGATCGCGCTGACGCTGGCGCCGATCGCGATCGCGCCGGCGCTCGCCGGGCCGAACAACGGCACCGTCGTCAACGGCAACGTCACCATCCAGGGCCAAGGCACCAACGCGGTCACTATCAATCAATCGAGCCAGAACGCCATCATCAACTGGCAGACCTTCAACATCGGCAAGGGTGAGAGCGTCCAAATTCTGATGCCCAACGCGAGCTCGAGCGAGCTCGATCGCGTCATCGGCAATTTCGGCCCCTCGCAGATCAACGGCAGCCTGTCGTCGAATGGCCGCGTCTTTCTGATCAATCCCAACGGTATCCTGTTCGGTCAGGGCGCGCAGGTGAACGTCAACAGCCTGCTCGCCACCACGCACGACATCTCCAATGCCGACTTCATGGCGGGGCGGTACAACTTCAACATCCCCGGCAACCCGACCGCGTCAGTCGTCAACCAGGGCAGCATCACGGCGCAGACCGGCGGCTTCGCCGCTCTGGTGGCGCCCGGCGTGCGCAACACCGGCACCATTACCGCCTGGCTCGGCCGCGTCGGCTTGGCTTCGGCGAACTCGTTCGCGCTCGATCTCTACGGCGACCATCTCATTCAGCTCAACGTCAACGACTCGATCGCCGCGCAAGTGATCGATGTGTCCACCGGCAAGCCGCTGAAATCGCTGGTCAGCAACGAGGGCACGCTGCAGGCGCGGGGCGGACGGGTCGAGTTGAGCGCGGCGGCGGCGCGCCAGGTCGTCGATTCCGTCATCAACAATTCCGGCGTGATCGAAGCCAACAGCATCGGCACGCATAACGGCATGATCGTGCTGTCGGCGGCGACCGCGGCCGGCAAGCCGGCCGGCGCGCCGGCGCAGACCATCAAAATCGCCGGCAAACTGTCGGCGGCCGGCGAGGATCCCGGCACGACCGGCGGCACAGTCGTGATCAGCGGCGAAAACATCGCGCTCAACGGCGCCCGGATCGACGCGTTCGGTGCCAACGGCGGCGGCACGGTGCTGATCGGCGGCGATTGGGGCGGCGGCAATCCGAACAAGGGTCTCGTTTCGAACCAGAGCGCCTATCTCGAATCCTACGCGGTGCCGAATGCGAGCAATGTGACTGTCGATGCGGCGACAACGATCAACGCCTCAGCGACGGTCAACGGCAACGGCGGTAAAGTCATCCTGTGGTCGGATGTGGCGACCGCGTTCTACGGCACTATCCTGGCCCGCGGCGGCGCGCAGGGCGGCAACGGCGGCTTTGTGGAAACTTCCGGCCACGACCTTGCCTTCAGCGGCACGGTCGACACCAGTGCGCCGAACGGCAAGGCCGGTGATTGGTTGCTTGATCCGACCAATTTGACGATCACCGCCGATGCCGCAAATACGATCTCACGCAGCCTCGAAATCGAGAATGTCACGATATTCACCCATTCCGATGGCAGCAACAGCTCGCCGCCCGGCAGCCCGAGTCCGGGCGAGGGCGATATTAC
>Ga0134125_10009349_pt1 | contig 11041 bp, 9 predicted proteins | sample KB31751_FD_96464 | JGI IMG/M metagenome (GOLD analysis project Ga0134125, IMG submission 96464) | Terrestrial soil microbial communities with excess Nitrogen fertilizer from Kellogg Biological Station, Michigan, USA - KB3-175-1 | ecosystem: Environmental > Terrestrial > Soil > Unclassified ...
ACGCCCGCTGTCGAGGAAGCCCGAGAAGACGGGGCCGTAGCCCTGCTTCCTCGACGGATAGGTCGCGGTATGACCGAGCGCGGCCTCGACGGCGCAGATCGCGACCCAGCCGGCGACGATGCCCTCCGTCGACGGCATCTTCACCGCCTTCACGGTGGCCCCGGCCTTGCGCAGCACGGACACCGCCTTCTTCAGGGTCGCCACGATCGCCGGGTCGACGTCGGCGCTGCAGTATTTCTCGTCGAAGCCGAGCGTGACGTTCTTCAGGCCCTTGCCGATGCCCGCGAGATAGTTGGGCACCGGCTCGGAGGAGCTGGATGGATCGTTCTCGTCGCGGCCGGCGATCGCGCCGAGCATGGCTGCGGCATCTTCCACTCGGCGCGTGATCGGGCCGATATGGTCCAGCGTTTCCGATAGCGGGAAGACGCCGTAGCGGCTGACCCGGCCCCAGGTCGGTTTCAGCCCGACGCAGCCGTTGGCGAGCGACGGAAATCGGATCGAGCCGCCGGTGTCGCTGCCGAGCGAGCCATAGCAGAGGCCGGCCGCCGTCGCCACGCCGGAGCCGGAGGAGGAGGCGCCCGACCAGCGGTCCTGCCGCCACGGATTCACCGGCGGCGGAACATCCGGATGATGCAGCGCCAGCGCCCCTTCGGTGAGTTGCAGCTTACCCAGGATCACCGCGCCGGCGGCCTTGAGCCGGGCCGCCACGGTGGACGTTCGTTTCGCGATGTTCGACCGGAACATCGGGATGCCGGAGGCAGTCGGCACGCCCTCGATATCGCACAGATCCTTGATGCCCAGGGGCACGCCATGCAGCGGACCCCGGACCTTCTTGGCCTTGATCTCGCGGTCGGCCTTCTTGGCATCGGACAATGCCTGTTCCGCCATCACCAGCTCGTAGCATTTGAGGCTGCCGTTGAGGCGCTCGATGCGCTCCAACATGGCACGGGTGGCTTCCGCCGACGTGATGGCGCCGCGTGCGATCTTCTTCCCAAGCTCGACCGCTCCCATGAAGGCGTGATCGTTTGTCATTCGTGGCCCCTCTCGACTGGCGGTTTCTGGATTGAGGATTGGATTCTGGACTGACTCGTCCGTGCGTTGGATGGTCGGCTTGATCGCCCCCGAGGCTTAGCCTTAGCTATCAGATGTATTGCCCCTGCGTCCATCGGGCCTAAGCACCGGTGAGTGTCGGGCGGAGACACAGCAAGCTCTGGCGTGGCAAGCGCAGAGAGGCTTCACTGACCACGCCGGCAGCCTGGCGTCGGGTTGCCGTGGCGGCACCATTGGGGATTACATGGCACAAGACACCGCTCCGCCCTTGCGCATCGGCCTCGTCGGCGCCGGCGCGATCATGCGGCTGTCGCATGCGCCGACGATCGGGCGGTCGGCGCAGGCGAAGCTGACGGCAGTCTTCGACGTGGATGCTGGCCGCGCCGAGGCATTGGCGCGCGATTTCGGTATTCCCCGCCACACGACCGAGCTGCGCGCGCTCGTCGAGGATAGGGATGTCGATGCGGTGATCGTGGCGACACCCAATCTCAACCATCCGGAGGCCGTAGTGGCGGCGGCCGCGGCCGGCAAGCACGTTCTCTGCGAGAAGCCGCTGGCGATCGACGCGGCGAGCGCGCGTCGCATGGTCGCCGCCTGCGAGCGGGCGGGCGTGCTGCTGCAGGTCGGCTTCAACCAGCGCTTCTGGTCGCAGGTGCAGATCGCCAAGGCGCTGATCGATTCCGGCTTCATCGGCAAGGTGCACGCCTTCCGCTCGGTCTATTCCGAGCGCTGGGACGCCTATCCAGCGGCCACCCGCTATCGCTACGACCTCGCCCGCTCCGGCGGCGCCACCATCATCGATCTCACCATCCACCGCATCGATCTCGCCCGCCATCTGCTCGGCGAGTTCGCCGCGGTCTGCGCGGACCTCGCGCACAGCGTCGTGCCGGACGCGGTCGACGACAATGTGTGGCTGCTGGCGCGCTTCGCCTCGGGCGCGCGCGGCTGCCTCTCCTCCGACCGCTATTCGCCGGCGATCGCCGACGGGACGGACATCTACGGCTCGGAGGGCACGATCCATATCGCGACGGAGACGCAGAACCCGTTCCACGCCACGCCGCTCGCCGTCTATACGGAGCGGCCGGCGGCGGAGCTCCCGGCGGTGCTGCGCGAGGCCCACTATCCCGACGCCTGGTGGAAGGGCTTCGAGGGCGGCTGGATTGCGGTGCGGCCGCCGCGCCGAAATCCCTATGATGCGCAGCTCGCCGCCTTCATCGACAGCATCCGCACGGGCAAGCCGGCGGCGATCTCCGGAGTCGACGGGCTGCGGGCGCAGGAGATCGTGCAGGCGGCGTATCTCTCGGTGCGCGACAAGGGCTGGATCAACCTGCCGCTACCCGAAGATGCGCCATTCGTGGTGCCGTCCTACCCATCCGCGTGAGGGAGACAGTGACATGCGCGCAGGCTTTCACAGCGTCGGGCTTTCCGGCCATTCCCTGGTCGACGCCATCGACAGGGTGGCGGATGCCGGCTACGACACCATCGAGCTGAATGCGGAGACCCTGCCCTGGGCACCGCCGCATGTGACGCCGGCGACGACGTCGGCCGAGCGCGCGGCCATCCGCGAAGCGACGAAGCGCCGGGGCCTCGGCATCAGCGCGGTCGGCGCGCATATTCCGATGGCCGAGGAGGCCGCGGCGGCGCGGCGTGCGGCGGTGGGCTTCGTCAAGGGCTGCACCGACCTGGCGGTCGAGGTCGGGGCACCCGTGGTTCACGTCCTGTCGGGCGAGGCGCCGAAGGGAATACCGCAGGCCCTGGCCTGGCAGTGGTTCGCCGATGCCATTGCGGAGACCGCGGCCTATGCGAGCGAGCGCGGCGTGCGGCTGGGGATCGAGGCCATCGCCGGGCAACTGTTCCATGCAATCGACGATTTCCGGCGCCTCGCCGCCGATCTGCCGGGCACGCCGGTGTTTGTAAACCTCGATCCCAGTCATCTGATCGTGCAGGGCGAGGATCCCATCCGGATGGTCAGCGAGCGCGGCGATCAGATTGCGCATGTCCATGCCAAGGACGGGACCGGCCGCTTTCCGGATTTCGCGTTTCCGCCGCTCGGGCAAGGCGGCATCGATTTCGCCGCCCTCGTCGGTGCGCTCGGCAAGGCCGGCTATGACGGCGTGATATCCGTCGAGTACGAGGCCCAGGTCTTCGGATTCAAGGAGACGGAGGCGGAGATCCTCGCGCATGGTCGCAGCTTCTTGCGGGCGCTCGGCATTTAGATGCGCAGCCGGACGGCGTCGCCCGCTTGGCCGTGATGGCGGCGACAAGCGGGCCGCGTGAGCGACCACGCGCCGATATCGCGGAATCCGACGCGCCTCAGTTCCCCTTCACGATCATCGGATGCACGGTGAAGACCTCGCGGGCATTGGGATCGACGGTCACCTTGACCCAGTGCACGTTCGGGCTGCCGAAGGTCTCCAGGCGGGTGAAGTTCTCGATCAGGTCGCTCTGCTTGATGAGCGGCTTGTCGAGCTTGAAGAAGTGCGTGTCGCCATGCACGAACAGGACCTGGCCGGGAAAGGCCTTGGTCTCCTCGACGAGCTTGGCGAGGAAGTTGGTGTAGCCGTCGTCGTCGGGCGATTGGCGTTCGTCGACGTCTTCCGTCTCCGGCAGGTCGAACCAGGGATCGGCCTGCTGCACCAGCACGATGCCCGGCGCCTTCTGCGTCTTCGCCAGCTCGAACGCCTCATGCATCCAGGCCAGGTTGGCGGCGTCGCGCTCGGCGTACTCGGCGTTGTCGGCGGCGCATTGCGCGGCCGTGCGCGCGCTCTTGTTCGTGCAGATCTTGTCGCTGTTGACCTTGTTGTTGTTCGAGCCGGGGATGTCGAGGCCGACGAAGACGATGCCGCCATGGACGAAGCGGGTGTTCTCCGCGAACTTCTCGCCGGGCTTGCCCTGGTGGTCGAGCGGCATCTTGCTCTGGCCGAAGCTCTGGGTATCCGCGAACATGACCTTGCGCAGGTGATCGAGGCGCTCGAGGTTGTCGTAGCCGCCGTTGTTGGTGCGGTGGCAATCGGTCCACTCGTTGTCGCCGGGCACGTAGACGGCGGGCGCCTTCAGCGCATCGAACCACTTGACGCCGTCGGTGTAGACGTCGTCGGTGCATTTCGAGCTGCCGTCCTTGATGTCGCCGTCATACATCGAGAAGGCGATGTCCGACGCGTTCATGTCGGCGATCAGCGGCGCGATCTTCGGCAGATCGTTCGCCCTGGCATAGGGCATGTCGCCCCACAGGCCGAAGGCGAAGGTCTGCTCATCGGCGCGGGCTGTTGCGCCGGCGGCAGCGAGCAGGGCGACGGCAAGTACGGCAATGCGGGCCAGGTGGCAGCGGCTGACCAATGTCGACGCTGCTGGTTGATCGTTCATGGTGGGCACATCCTTTCGTAGCTGGTCCGAGTGCGATCGCCGTTTGCGGTGCGCACCTCTCTACGCAGGATCGGCGGCAGATATCATTTCATCTAGGTGTCGGATATGTGACGAAGGCCGGTGTCGGCATCGAACAGGTGGATGCTGTCAGGCGGAATCCGCATGAACAGGGTGCCGCGCGTCGCGGGCGCGCCGGCCGAGGGAATGGCGACGACGCATTCCGCCCCCGCGAGGCGGCCATAGAGGAGCCGGCTGGCGCCGAGCTCCTCGACCATCTCGGTCTCGAAGGGCAGCGCATCGGCGCCCGCGGCGTCGACCAGTTGGATATCCTCGGGACGGAAACCCGCGACGACGGACGATCCCGCGGGCAGCGAGCCGTTGCCGTTCGCCAGCCGCAGCCGGTGATCGCTCTCGAGCGCGACGACATCCGAGCTCACGAGGCGGGCGGGGAAGAAGTTCATCGGCGGCGAGCCGATGAAGCCGGCGACGAAGCGGGTAACCGGGCGGCGGTAGACCTCGGCGGGGGCACCGAGCTGTTCGATGCGGCCCTTGTTCATCACCACCAGGCGGTCGGCGAGGGTCATGGCCTCGACCTGATCGTGGGTAACGAAGATGCTGGTGGCGCCCAGGCGCTGGTGCAGGCGCTTGATCTCGACGCGCATCTGGACGCGCAGCTTGGCGTCGAGGTTGGAGAGCGGCTCGTCGAAGAGAAAGACGCTGGGCTCGCGAATCATGGCGCGGCCCATAGCGACGCGCTGGCGCTGCCCGCCGGAGAGCGCCGCCGGCTTGCGGTCGAGGAACTCTGCAAGACCCAGGGTGTCGGCGACGCGGGCGACGCGGGCGACGCGTTCGGCCTTCGCCATGCCCGCCACCTTCAGCGCGTAGCCGATGTTGTCGGCCACGGTCATATGCGGGTAGAGGGCGAAGTTCTGGAACACCATGGCGCAGCCGCGCTCGCGCGGCTCCAGCTTGTTGACGACCCGGCCGGCGATGGCGATCTCGCCGGCGGTGATCGCCTCCAGCCCGGCGATCAGCCGCAGCAGCGTCGACTTGCCGCAGCCGGAGGGTCCCAGCACCACCACGAACTCGCCGTTGGCGATATCGAGGTCGAGGCCGTGGACGATCTCGCTGCGCCCGTAGCTCTTGCGGAGATTGCGGATGGCGATGTCGGCCATGGTCGCCTGCCTCTCACTTCTCCGTGGCGATCAGGCCGCGCACGAACCAGCGCTGCATCAGGATGACGACGACGAGCGGCGGCAGCATGATGACGAGCGTGCCGGCCATGGCGACGTTCCAGTCGGGAATACCGAAGGCGCCGGGAATCAGTTCGCGCAGCTCCATCACGGCGGTGCCATGATCCGCATCGGTGGTGACCAGCAGTGGCCAGAGATACTGGTTCCACGCCCACACGAACATGATCGTGCCGAGCGCCGCCATGTTGGTGCGCGACAGCGGCACGACCATGTCCCAGAAGAAGCGCAGCGCGCCCGCGCCATCCATCTTGGCGGCCTCGGCCAGCTCGTCGGGGAGAGTGAGGAAGAACTGGCGATAGAGGAAGGTGCCGGTGGCGGTGGCGATCAGCGGCAGGATCAGGCCGGTGTAGGTATTGAGCAGGCCCCACTGGAGCGCGATGCGGTAGCCGCTGATCTGCTCGACCAGCCAGGAGATGCCCGTGAGGTCGAGCAGCGTCTGGTAGGGGCTCAGCACGTTGGCGGCGACGGCGTAGGTCGGCACGATCCGCACTTCCAGCGGCAGCATGAGCGTGACGAAGATCAGCCAGAAGATCAGGGTGCGGCCGCGATAGCGGAAATAGACCAGCGAGTAGGCGGAGAGCGCGGCGATGAAGACCTTCCCGAGCGCGACGCCGGCGGCGAAGATCACGCTGTTCACGATCTTCGGTCCGAGATCGGCGCGTTCCCAGGCCTCGGCGGCGTTCTTCAGGAAATCATGGCCGGGGATGAGCGGCATCGGCACCTGGTTGACAGTACGCAGATCGTGCGTGGCGGCGATCACCACGATTGCGAACGGCAGCATCGCCGTCAGCAGGCCGAGCAACAGGATGACCTGGGTGATGATATCGAAGAGGGGCGTGCGCTCGACCATGGCTGCGGTTCACTTGTAGTGGATGCGCCGCTCGATGTAGCGGAACTGGGCGAAGGTGAGCACCATGACCATCAGCATCAGCACGATGCTCTGGGCGGCGGCGCCGGAATAGTCGAGGCCTTTGAAGCCGTCGAAATAGATTTTGTAGACCATGAGGTCGGTGGTGCGCGCGGGGCCGCCCTGGGTCATGATGTCGACGATGCCGAAGGAATCGGTGAAGCTGTCGGTCAGGTTGATCACGACCAGGAAGAACAGGGTCGGCGTCAGCAGCGGCAGCTGGATGTCGCGCATGCGCCGGAGGATGCCGGCGCCGTCCATGGCCGCCGCCTCGATCAGGGAACGTGGGATCGCCTGCAGCGCCGCCAGGAAGAAGATGAAGTTGTAGCCGATGTTCTTCCAGGCGAAGGCGGCGACGATGGAGATCATGGCGTCGATGCCGTCGAGCGCCGGATTCCACAGGCCCGGCCAGATCTCGTTGACGAAGGCCATGAAGCCGGCCTCGGGTGCCAGGATGAAGCGGAAGGCCATGCCGAGCGCGGGTGCGGCAATCGCGTAGGGCCACACCAGCACGGTGCGATAGATGCGATAACCGCGCAGCTCGCGGTCGGTCAGCAGCGCCAGCAGCAGCGCGATGACCATGCCGAGGCCGGTGCTCGAGAGCGCGAACACCAGGCTGCGCCAGATCGAATTCCAGTAGACGGGGTCGCCGATCATGGCGGTGAAATTGCCGAAGCCGACCCACTCGTTGCCGCCGCCCCACGGCCGCTCCAGGGTGAAGGCCCAGTAGAGCGCCTCGCCGGCCGGCCAGTAGAAGAAGGTGAAGATCAGCAGCAGCTGCGGCGTGATCAGCAACAGGCCGAGCGTGCGATTGGTGAAGAAGGCGCGCTTCTCCGTCGGCCGCATGGCCGCGTCCTGCTCGCGCTTGGCGAACAGGCGACTCGCAAGGCCTCGCCGGCCGCCGGCGACGATCCCCGGCAACGGCCGGGGATCGTCAGTCGCGGCGGTCGGTTGAGAAACCGCCACGCGGCCTTACTCAGGGCAGCTGTTCGCCCTTATAGGTCTGCTCGAAGCGGCGCAGGATGGTGTCGCCGCGTTCGACCGCCTCGTCCAGGCCCTGCTGTACCGTGGCCTTGTTGGCGAAGATCTCCTGCAGGCCGTTCGATACCTCGCCGCGGATCTGCAGGAAGTTGCCGAGGCGGATGCCACCCGGCCCCGAGCCGGTCGCGTCAATGCTCAGCTGGGCGATGGCGATTTCCCGACCCTTGTAGGGCGCCTTGTCGTAGAAGCCGTTGGCTTTCATGTATTCGTAGCCGGTCTTGGTGACGGGGATGTAGCCCGTGACGGTCGACCAGAACAGCGCCTGCTCGGGCTGGGCGATGAAGTTGAGGAAGGACGCCGCCGCCTTGTATTCCTCAGGCGTGTGGCCCTTGAGCACCCAGAGCGAGGCGCCACCGACGAAGGAGTTGTGCCGCTTGGTGCCGTCATAGACCGGCAGCATGGCAACGTCCCAATGCATGCTCGGATCGGCGGTGCGGCCGATGTTGCCGTGGTCGCCGACCGAGGTCAGCGTCATCTGGCAATGGCCGGATGCAAAGGCGGCGACATAATCCTCGCCGGTGTTCGGCGACTTGATCTTGGCCAATCCGTCATCGTACCAGCTCTTGAGATCAGTGACGAACTTCACGAACTTGGTCTTGTTGAAAGTGAGCTCGGCGTCGAGGCCGCCGAAGCCGTTGTTCTCCGTCGCGATCGGCTCGCCATGCACGGCCGAGAACTGCTCCATCAGCTGCCAGCTCTCGTCCTGACTGATGTCGAAGGCGAGCGGGCAGTCATAGCCGGCGGCTTTCAGCGCCTTCATGTCGGCGGCAGCCTCCTCCCAGGTCTTCGGCGCCTCGGTCTTGCCGATCTTCTGGAAGGCATCCTTGTTCCAGTAGAGCAGCGCGGTCGAGGAATTGAACGGGAAGGAGTACATCTCGCCCTTCGAGCTGGCGTAGTAGGCGCGGATACCCGTGAAGTAGTTGCTCCAGTCGATCTTGTAGCCGTTGTCCTCCATCAGCTTGTAGGCTGGGTAGTAGGCCTTGGAGAGCATGAGATCGAGGGTGCCGACGTCGAACACCTGGACGATGGTCGGCGGCTTGCCGCCGCGAAAGGCGGCGATCGTGTTCTGCACGGCGTTGTAGTAGGATCCCTGGCTCGTACAGACGGCCTCATACTCGGTCTGCGAATCGTTGAAGTGCTGGCAAACCTCCTGGACGCGTTTCGAGATGTCGCCGGAGTTGCCGTACCAGAAGTCGATCTTGGTCTTGTCGGCGGCAGCCGGTTGGGCAAAGAGCGCACCGATGGCGAGCGTGCCGATGGCGAAGAACAGCTTTCCGTGCATTGACTCCTCCCAAGGAATTTATGTTGAACCACAACCGCTTCATTGCGCAGCGGCACGACGTCGGATGGCGTCTCGGGCGGTTGCCGCAACGCCAGAAATTGAGCGGGCGCACCTTAGCGCCGCGTCGTGACAGTTTTATTATGATGCTGTGACGTGACGCCGGCAAGCCAGTAGCGCCGAGCTGCTGGTGGCCTCAGGCGGCGATGCGGCCGGAGGCCGCGCGCGCGTTAGATGCGGCGGGGGAAGACGGCTTTGTCCCCGCCCGATCTGTTACAAAGAGTCGGGCGTGACGACCTGGAGGCCGGGCTGGGGGAGCGTGCTCAGCAGCTGTGTGGAAACGTCGGCGAATGCCTGTTCGATTGAGCCGCCAAGCACCGAAAGGGCCGCGGTCACGCCGATGGCGAGGAGGCCCGTGAGCAGGCCGTACTCGATGGCGGTGGCGCCCGACTCGTTCTGCGCGAGAGTCTTGAGGGTTGTGAACATGGCGTTAATCACTCCAGGCTTTAACCGATGAACCCGCAGCATTTCGCTGACACGGGTGACTATGCCTGCGCGACGAGTCTGGCGTATGACTGAACGGGCTTCGGATGTGACATATTGTGAATGACGCGAGCCCGGCGGCCGACAGCTCCTCACGCAGCGTTAAGGCGCCGTGCGGGAGGGGCGTCTAAGGCCCGTAGGCCGTGATCGTGTCGCGGATGATGGCGACGATGTCGCCGGCCTCGGGTTGGCGGACATTCTGGTAGGCGATCGCGAACTTCTTGCTGCCCGGGAGGTCCGGGACCTTGCCGACATCCAGCGCCAGGATCTCCGAATCGATCGGCGTGCCCGCCATCTTGCCGACCGTGATCGTGCCCAGACCGATCTTGTTATGGGTCAGGGCGTTATCCGGAAGCGCGTCGGTGACCGATGATCGGGTCAGCCAGGATTTGTCGGACCCGCCGTTGGAGCGGACGGCGCCCTTCAGCCGCCGACGCATCTCCTCGCACACGGTGTCGCTGAGCACACCGCCGACGATGATGATTGCCAGCAGGCGCGCCATGGCATCGCTGGTCGACGCGGCCGCCTCGCTGCTGGCGGCATTCTTGGTGGTGATGAACACCTTCGGGCGCGTGCCGTTATAGTCGGTGCCGACCCACAGGCCGAGCCCGCTCTTGTCGATGAAGAAGCCGTGCGCCGCCAGGGTGCCGTTCATGTAGCCGTAGCCGACGCCGTGCACGCATTTCGAGGTCGGCAGATTTTCGCCCTTGATGATCATGCCGTCGAGGTTGGTCTCGTAATCGCGCTTGAAATTGATGCCGAGGCCGCTGCCGAGCTTGGTGACCTCGATCATGCTCGCATAGTCGGGCTTCACGATCGGCGCCTTCAGGGTGACGCGCGGCACGGCCGAGACGATGGCCGGCCCCATTTGCGCATCGAGCTGGGCGAACAGGTCCTTGGCGTCCTTCGGTTTGACCGTCAGGACGAACCGCCGGACCATGTCGCGGATCGCGAAGGCGGCATAGAGCACGCCGACCTTGCCGGCGCTGGCGATATAGTCCTCCTCGTTGGTGTCGTTGAAGCCGGCGATCGGCAACGCCGAGGCCCCTGAAGCGGCCGACTTCAGGTCGATGATGGAAATCGGACTCGGGAAATCGGCGACCGCGATCTTGCGTTTGGCGCAGATCTTGGCGATCGCGCCGTCGAGCGCCGCCTGCAATTTGGGATTCCGGGCGAACGTCGTCGTCGGCCGAGTCGCGAACAAGGGGACTGGCGGCGTGACGACGACGGCTGGCTTGCCCATGCGTTTCTCCATCGCGAGCACCATCCGAGATGGTCGCGGACGGCGTCAGGCGCAGGACGGTATCAGCTTTTGACCCGGCGGTGACTCCCGAATCTGCGCGCTGGAATCGCGGGCCTTCCGCCCCGGCCATGCAATCATCGCGCGATGATCTCGACGCCGGCCGGGCGGCCAACCACGATCGTCTGGGCCATGCCGATGAAAAGCCCGGTTTCGATGACACCCAGGACAGCCGAGAGGCGGGCTTCCAGCGCCACCGGATCGGATATCTCGCCGAAGGCGCAGTCGGCGATATAGTTGCCGCCGTCGGTCGTGAAGGGCTGTCCGTCCACTTCGCGCATCTGGGTCGCGGCGCCGAGCGCCGC
>Ga0134125_10009350_pt1 | contig 11040 bp, 9 predicted proteins | sample KB31751_FD_96464 | JGI IMG/M metagenome (GOLD analysis project Ga0134125, IMG submission 96464) | Terrestrial soil microbial communities with excess Nitrogen fertilizer from Kellogg Biological Station, Michigan, USA - KB3-175-1 | ecosystem: Environmental > Terrestrial > Soil > Unclassified ...
GGTTGACGCCAGCGTCGGGGCGTCGGGACCGCACGATTTCGCTCGTCCGCGAGGAATGCTTTCGTCGGCGCGCCAATGCGCGCTGAACACCCTCACGTCCATCGCATCCCGCTTCCAACGTCCGTGACGATCGCGATACGCCCCTCTCAAAGGAGGCGGGATCCGGAGATACAATCATGATTTTCCGAAAAACGGAAGTGGAATATTTTTGCAAATGAGGCTTGACATCAAACGAAGTCGTTTTCGATAAAACGAAGTGATTTGCCCGTCGGGCAAGCCTGCTATCTTTCAGGAGCCGGCATTTTGCCCGCGGCGATAGCATGTCTGCGTCGGGCAAAAAGAGAAATCCCAGCGAAGCTCAATTCCTTGACGCAGGTTGCAGGTGCCAAAGCGTCATATAGTTCATTATCGGCCGCTCGAACGTTGCCCCCTTGGCGACAAATTGTTTGCCCGAATCCAGCATCGGCTGGAATCGATCCAACTGCTTTGCCGCGTCCAAATCGACCCATAGACTTACATTCGTGAGTGACGAGGTCGTCTCGTCTGCGCCAGCGTAAAATGCAAGCAGCCCGCGCATTGACTCGATGCCGGGGCGAAGCACCTTGTCGGCCTCGATCATCATTTGCCGGATTTCGGTAAACTTGTCCGGCGGGCATCGAATGATGGAGACCCGTACGATTGGCTGCATTGGAAATCTTCCTCTCCTCACATCGACGTTGCTTTAAAGGGATATGTTGAATCGCCCACAATAACCGTGGCAACCGGCAGCATTCGGCGTAATCCGGTTCGGGTCATGAGCGCCCGTTCGCTTGATTTCTGCTTCGCCTCCGTCGCCACGGATGGCGTTTTGCTCCGCGATCTCGAAAGCAACTTGGTGTGTGCGGAGAATGCGGCGAAATCCGAGCACTATTCGATCACCTCGTCGGCGCTTGCGAGCAAGGTTGGCGGGACAATGATCCCAATGTCTCGCGCCGCTTTGGTGCTGATCGAGAACTTGAAGGAGGTAGGTTGACGGAATGGCATTTCTGCGGGATTTCCACCATCGAGTATCTGGGCCACCTGATCAGCCACTTGGCGGAACGCATCAAAAAGGTCGCGGTAATAGGCCATAAGGCCCCCTGCGACCACGAGATCGCGAAACGGATACATGGCCGGGATTTTCGCCTTCGTGGCGATGTCGACCAACGCCTTGCTGTTCGGCAGGTGTTGAGGTTCGTCCGAGACCAGTAGAAGTTCGGCACCCACCTTCGCGACAGAGTCGCAGGCGGCCATATAGGCTTCCTCGTTCAAACTGTTGCCGAGGTCGATGTGCAGGAGAGACAGACTTAGCGTTTCCGCAGCTTGCTTCACCATCGCCGCCTGAGGTTGCTTTAACGCTTCGGACGATGAGACATAGGCGAGCCGGGTCGCGTCGGGTCGCGTTTCCCTCAAGAGCCCCAGCCGTTTTCCACTAAGCTCGGCACCTGCATCGACTGTTATGCCTGTGACGTTCCCGCCGGGTCGCGCCAGGCTGGACACCAGCCCTAATGCCACTGGATCGCCGATGACGGTAACGATTGGAATCCTCTGAGTTGCAGCTTTCAGGGCCAAGGTCATCGGAGGCGCCCCTGTCAAGATAACCTCCGGGTGATTGCTGGCGACCGTTGCTGCCAAATCGGGGAAACGATCCATGCTGCCCATGGCCGCATAACGATCCACGATCAGATTGCGCCCTTCCACGTAACCATGACGAGCCAACCCATCCAGAAATTCAGCCTCAATGGGGTTGATCTTCGTGCTGTCCCAGCTCGGAAGAACGATTCCAATCCGCCTTTGTCGTGCGGGCTGTTGCGCATCTGCCGAGCAAGCAAGTGCGCTTGCCGCAGTCAGTGCAATAAAATCCCGTCTCCTCATTCGATCAAACCGTCAGAGTTGTTGGAGCGGACAGGCCCGTTGCCACCACATGTATTGAAGCGGAGAAAGCGCGAGGAGACAAGGCTCCCAGGTCCGAGTTGGGTCATGAGCGTCATTTTTGGCCGCTGCTCATCCAGGACCACAGAATCGTGGGCGGCACGCGGTAAATGTGCTAGCGTCCTTTTTCAACCGACCATGGGATCCGCCAAGTTTTTCGGCAGGATTCCGTAAGACAAGTCTTGCGCCGTCGCGCGATGGACCAGATCAACAGTCTTCTCGTCGGAGGTCAGGGCCAATGAGTCCCGTCATCATCACGCTGCTCGTGCTTCTGGTCATCGGGCTGCTGCTCGCGCTCTGGCTCATGGGCATCTACAACGGGTTGGTGGTCGCCCGGAATCGTTTCGAGAACGCCTTCGCCCAGATCGACGTGCAGCTCAAACGCCGCTACGAGCTGATTCCGAACCTGGTCGATGTCGTCAAGGGTTACATGCGCCACGAGAGGGAGACGCTCGACGCCGTCATCAAGGCCCGTAACAGCGCGATGGCGGCAGAGCAGAAAGTCGCCGCCAACCCCAGCGACCCGGCGGCCGTGACGGAGCTTAACCAGGCCGAGACTCAGCTCGGCGGCATCCTGGGCCGGCTCTTTGCGCTGTCCGAGGCGTACCCGGACCTCAAGGCCAACCAGAACATGCTCGCTCTGCAGGAGGAGCTGACCTCGACCGAAAATAAGATCGGCTTCGCCCGGCAAGCGTTCAACGACGCCGCCACCAACTACAACATCCGGTGCGAGGTTTTCCCGGCGGTCCAGGTGGCCGGCATGTTCGGCTTCACGAGGGCGGCGCTGCTCGAAACCGCAGAGACCGAGCGCATGGCGCCGAAGACGGTGTTCCAGTAACCCGAACCGCCACTTCGCTGTGCGTCTCCCATGCTTCCGGTTCAATGCTTCCAAAGCCGCCACGACCATGGCCCCCAATTTCTTTCAGCAGCAGGATTCGGCCCGACGCAAAACCTTCCAGCTGGTGGTCTATTTCGTCCTGGCGATCCTGATTCTGATCGCCCTGGTGTACGGCCTGTTGCTGGCGCTCGGCGAGTCGGTGTCCTGGTGGCAGCCGGAGCTGCTCCTGCTCGCGGGATTGGGGGTCGGACTTGTGGTCGGCGGCGCCAGCGCGTTCAAGGTGGCCCAGCTTGCTTCCGGCGGCCAAGCCGTCGCCCTCATGATGGGTGGTGAGGAGGTGCCCGGCACGACCACCGACGCGCGGCACAAGCGGCTGCTCAACGTCGTCGAGGAGATGGCCCTCGCCGCGGGAGTGCCAGTGCCCCCTGTCTATGTTCTGAAGGAGCCCGGCATCAATGCCTTCGCTGCCGGCTACTCCCCGGGCGATGCCGTGGTCGCCGTCTCCCAAGGCTGCCTCGACTACTTGAGCCGTGACGAGCTGCAGGGCGTGGTGGCCCACGAGTTCAGCCACATCCTCAACGGCGACATGCGGCTCAACATCCGGCTGATCGGCCTGATCTTCGGCATCATGGCGTTGTCCATCATCGGCCGCATCCCTCATGTTCGCGTCCCGCGGACGCTCGTCGGGAAGGAGTGATTCCCGCGGCGGTCTGGTGCTGTTGGGCCTGGGCGTGTTTGTGCTGGGCCTGGTCGGAGCGTTCTTCGGTCGGCTGATCATGGCGGCGGTGTCTCGGCAGCGCGAGTACCTGGCAGACGCCAGTGCCGTCCAGTTCACGCGCAACCCCGATGGCATCGGCGGGGCGCTCAAGAAGATCGGCGGGTTGGCGGAGGGGTCGCGCATCGACAACCCCCAGGCCGCCGAGGCTGGTCACATGTTTTTCGCCAACGCCTTCGCCGGCGAGGGGTTCTTCGGACTGCTGGCCACCCACCTGCCGCTCGTCGAACGCATCCGCCGGCTCGATCCCCAGTTCGACGGCCAGTTCGAGGAGGTGCGGCCGGTCGGCGTCGGTCGGGAAGAACTCGAAGGTCCCCGCCCGGGCCGCATTCCGCCGTTCGCCGGGATGCCGAGGTTATCGGGGCTGCCGCAGGTGCCGGCGCCGGTCTTGCGGTTCGCCGACGAAGCGGCGTCCCGGGTCGGCCATGTCGATCCCGAAGAAATCAGTTACGCCCGAGCGCTGCACGACGGCATCTCCGACGTGCTCCGCATCGCCGCCCAGGAGCCGTTCAGTGCGCGCGCCCTGGTCTACGCCCTTCTGCTGGACCAGCGGGCGGACTTGCGCGACCTGCAGCTGACTCGGCTGAAGGCCGTCGCTGCGCCGCAGGACTTCGCCGAAACCTTGCGGCTGGTCGCCCCTGTTCAGGCCCTGCCGGACACGCACCGGCTGCCCCTTCTGGACCTGGCCATGCCGGCGCTGCGGCAGATGTCGCCCGGCCAGCACCGGGCTTTCCGCGCCCAGGTCGAGATACTCATGACCGTCGACCAGCAGCTGAGCCTGTTCGAGTACACCCTGCGCTGTGTGCTGCATCGCCATCTCGACTCCCAGTTCCTGCCGCAGCGTCAGAGCCGTCCAGTGCACCGCTCGCCGCAAACGCTGGCGCGCCCGGTTGCGACGGTGTTGGCGCTATTGGCTTGGGAAGGTCAGCCGGAACCCGACCAGGCCGTCCGCGCTTTCGATGCGGGCATGCGCGGCTACATCGGCGGCGACTCCAGCTATCGCTTGCCGCCTCGCGAGGAATGCTCACTGGCCACGTTCGACGCGGCGCTGCAAACGCTCAACCAATCCGTCCCCGCCATCAAGCGCCGGATCGTCGTCGCCTGCACCGCCTGCATCCTGGCGAACCAGCAGCTCAGCGTCCGCGAAGCGGAGCTGCTCCGCGCCATTTGCGATACCCTCGACTGCCCGCTACCGCCGCTCGTCGTGAGGGAAGGGGAAGGACGATGAACGAGATCGCGGCCAGGCGGGCTATGTCTGAAATCACCGAAAGGCGCGTGAGGCCAATGTCGCGGGATATCCGATTGGCCAGACAATTTGTCCGCAGCGGTGCCACGGATCTTGCCGCACAATTTGCCTTCAGCTCAATTTCGGCAGAACCCTGTCCGTTAGCAGAGCAAAGGACTCCCGGCTCAGCGGCGCACACAGCAGATAGTTCAACTTGGCCGTCTCGCGTAAAGACAGGATCTGGTCGAGCACGGATTGCCATGTGCCGTGAATGATCACGTCCGCCACGTAGCGCGCGACGGGATCTGGAATGGCGACGTCGCTTTGCTCGTTTTTGATCGGGCGGTGCTGCGGGCCGACATAGGAGCTAACCATCCAGGCTGCACCCCGCGCGGCGATCTCAGCGGCATGGGCGGCATTGTCGGCGATTGCTATCAGGCGTGCCATCGGGATGTCGCGTCCTTCCGCTGAGAAGCCCGCGGCGGCCATCCGCTCGCCGTAGTGCCGGCGCTTCTGCGCAAGCTCCCCATGAGTGCAATGCGGATCCATGAGGATCGAGAAGCCGCGGCTCGCCGCCCAGTCGATAGCGCTCTCGGAGGTCGCAGCCATCCAGACCGGCGGATGCGGGCGTTGCGTGGGCTTCGGCAGTACTTCGACCGCGTCGCATTGAAAGTGCGGTCCCTGATAGCTTAGTCGTTCCTCGGTCCAGGCCCGAAGCACAATCTCGACGTTCTCCCGGAACCGTAATGTGCTCTCGTCCGCCGGGATGCCGAAAGCTGCGAACTCGCTACGCGCAAAGCCGCGTCCGGCGCCCCAGTTGACGCGTCCGCCCGAGAGCACATCGAGCAGCGCGACCTCCTCGGCGAGCCTGAGGGGATGATAGAAGGGCGCCAGAGACACCGCGGTTCCGATCCTGAGCCGCTTGGTCCGCGCGGCCGCCACAGCACCCATCATGTGCACGGATGGGCAGACGCTGAAGCTGGAAAAATGATGTTCGGCGAGCCAGACCGCGTCGTAGCCCTCGCGGTCCATGATATCGATGCGCTCGATAGCGCGCGCGTAGACGGAATTGAGATCAATCTTCCGGTCTGCCCACCCGAAAAACTGGAGAACCCCGACTTTCATCGCCGCCTCCCTCTGGCCGCTCGATCGTATCGTGATCAAGCGAAAGACCGCTACAAATGTCATACCAGACCGCCGCACCGTTCAATCATTTTTCTGCCGTGGGCGGCGAACGGCGTTCTCGCAAAGGCGACATCACGTGCGTGCTTGAAGGCCGCAATCGTGAGTGAAGGCACGCAGGCACGCGACCTTGCCATCCGGCGGACGATGAGCAGCATGGGCGGTTCTGACTGAGACCAACGTCGGCTACCGGGTCACGAACTGCCTCAAGGGGAATTTTCCCTTGGTCTGCTATTGTCCCGATGCCGGAAATCATGAAGCGTGGCTTGCAGGCACTTTGGTGCCTAAGCGGGGCGTCAAAGAGGCCGAGTCCTGGTGCCATGTTGAGTGCAACTCTCATTATTGTCGGAAGCGCCGCGTTGCTGGGCACCATGCTAGCTGTCCAGCATATGAGCGCCAAAAGCGCTGCTGCGGCGCCCTGGCAGATCGCCATTCTGCATGGGCTTCTCGGCATCGTCGGCTTGATCTGTCTCGTATGGGCGCTGCGAGGTCCCGCGAGAGGACTGGATCAAGGAACTGCATCATTCGGCCTGATTAGCGCCACGCTGATTGCACCAGCGGCGTTGATCGGCGGCGGGATGTTTGCCCTGCGCCTTCTTGGGAGACGGATACCGGGAACGCTGATCGGCGTACACGCGACACTTGCTGTAAGCGGCCTTGTCGTTCTTGCCGCGTACGTCCTCGTCGGATAGCGCCTCGTCAGCCTAATAGTCCGATCGCCCGTAGTTGCCGTAACCTCCGCCACCAGAGCCATAGCCGCCGCGCGGCGCACGCCGGACCACCGGGCGTTCGGCTCGCTTGGGCTTGCTGTCGGCCCGCTTCTTGGGCGGCGGCTCGAGCTTCTTCGCCGGTTCGCTGCAGGGACATGTCGGCGCTGGCTGCGGCGCATTAGCAGGAACGTTTGCGGCCGTTGCCGAGGCGCCCGGTACCGGGCTAGCCGGCACGATGGTGCTGGTAGTAGTAGCGGCGCTGGCTGCCGCCGCTTGCGCGGGATTCGGCCGGTTGCGCAGCCGTTCTTCGAGCTTGCGTGCGGTCGCGGTCAGGTCGCTGTCGGGATACCGCACGAGAAATGCATGGAAGCCTGATGCTGTGTTGGTGATGATTGCATTATTCCAAGCCGCCATCCTGCGATGCCGATCGAGCCAGTCGCGAGCCTGCGCACTGAACGGCGCCTGCGTATAGAGCCCAACAAAGGCCTCGTACGATTGCTCGGTCCCATCGGCGACGACAATCTCGTTGGCTTCCTCGACCGGTTTACCCTTGAGCTCGCTGCGCCAGTCCTCGACAGAGCGCTTTGCAACAAGATGCTTTGGACCAGCCGACTGATTTCCCGGCGACGGAACAAACTCGAAATTGTCCGTCAGCGACGAACTGTCCCAAGGCGTTTGACGGCCATCGGTTGTCTTGTTGACCGCAACGCGCAAGTGCTTGAACGCGTCTTCAATGGTGATTCCCTTCTCCTTTACCGCAGACAGCAATGCTGCCGCATAGGGGCTGTGATCGCCGCCGCCGTCTTCGGCTTCTGCGCCTGGCGACGTCGAGAACGAGATGAAGGTGCCGAGCACACCAATCTTGCTGTCGACGAGCGCCAGGCCGTGTCCCGCGGTTTGGTTGATACCGGTGAACGGATCGTTGCGGCAGGCATCGAGCAACACGATGCGCATTTTGTTTGGCGCTGATGTGAGCGCGTTGAGAAGGTCGTTAAGACGGATCGCCTGGATCGGGATGTCGGCTTCGCGCTTGGGCTCCACGTCGACCGGCATGAGATAGTTCTCGCCGTCGATCTGCACGCCATGTCCGGCGTAAAACACCAGCGCTACGGTGTCGGGGCCCTTATCGGCAAGCTTCCCGGCGAACTCGTCGATTTTTTCGCGCATCTGATGCTCCGAGAGATCGAAAGCGCTCGTCACCTCGAAGCCATCGCCGGTCAGCGCCTGGGCGATCGCTCGCGCATCATTTGCCGGATTAGGCAATGCGGGGACCGATCGGTAGGCCGACTGGCCGATCACCAGAGCGAGGCGGCTTTCGGCACTCGCGGGAACGCTTCCCAGAAGGCTCGTAGCGGCGATCAGAGCAAAAAGCCAAAGAAACATGACCACCTCGCCAAACGATTAGGACGCGTACTCATAAATCTTTCATGGATGTCCGCTTCGCACCGACACCGACCGTCTTTGTGCATCCGCAGCAAATAACGCGATGGGCAAAACCGAAAGTGACCATTGCGGTGAGGTGAGCGTGGGGCTGGTTTTCAGACCTCAGGTTCTGAGCCGGGTCCGGGCTCTTCGCTCCGACTATCCTGGTTTAGGATCGTCTGAAGGGCAGCCCATTGAAATCATCCGGTCATCATGCATGGCGGCGGACGCTCTGTCTGGCGGGTGCGGTGCTTGCCGACGATTCGCAGACCGTCGGCGATCCGGACAGTCTCGGCCTTTCGGCGCGGCGGTTGGAACACACACCTCTTGTTGGAGGAGCAGCACCTCCCGTCCAGTTCGCAGCTGCTTCGAAATCATCCGCCGACTCGACATCAGCTGCGTCAAGGGCGTATGAGCGAACCTACGCGGCTTTGGCGTCAACAACGGCATTCGGAGTATTTCCGGTCGTGGACACCAGCGATTTGATGTCGATCGACCTGGGGTTACGGGGCGCGGTCGTAGCATTGTGCCTGCTGATCGCAGCTATGGCGCTGCGCGATCGCCGCGACAGCACGGCCGCGCTGCTGGGCGCCGCGCTCGCGATCGGCGCCGCGGCTTCGATGATCTGCTCGGCGCCGACGTTCCCGCGGCCATTTGCGTGGTGGGGCCTGTTGCTGCTGGCGTTGTCCAGCGCGAACTGTGTCGTGTTCTGGCTATGGGCGCGTGCTGCCTTCGATGACGATTTCGTGCCGCGGCCCTGGCATGGCGTCTTGTGGGCGTCCGTCGCCGTCGCGCAATGGCTGGACGCCAGCGGCACCACACGGTCGGCCGCGCTTGAGCTTGCGATCGAACGCACGCTGTCGTTTACCTCTCTCTGCCTGGCGTTGTTGGCGGTGGCACAGACGCTTGTCACCTGGCCGGCGGACCTGGTGCAGGGCCGGCGTCGGCTTCGGCTGGTCGTCTTGATCGGGGCGTCGACCCAAATCGTTATCAACTCTTACTTGAGCTTTTTGCAGCAGCCCTCCCATCCCACTTTTTCCATGACGAGCCTCGCCAACGCCTTCGTTCTGCTCGTGTTGGTCGGCTTGAGCACATGGAATCTGCTGGAGGCGGGAACGCGGAACGGTTCGATCCTGCTGCCCGCGGCAAATGTCCCCTTGGGCGCACCAGCCAAGGCGTCTGACGCCGCGATTAAGCCGGCTCTCTTGCGCCGGTTGGAACAGCTCATGACCGTCGAGCGCATCTACCGGCGTGAGGGGTTGACCATCAAATTGCTATCCTCCGAGCTTGGCGTGCCGGAATACCGGCTGCGGAAGCTCATCAATGAGGGCCTCGGTTACCGCAATTTCAATGCGTTTCTCAATCATTACCGGATCGGGGAAGCCAAGGCGGCGCTGGTCGACCCCGAACAAGTAAAAGTCCCGGTGCTGACAATTGCCATGGACACAGGTTTCCAGTCGATCGGGCCGTTCAACCGCGCCTTCAAGGCCGCGACAAATTTAACTCCAACTGAATTTCGCCGCCTCGCCATGGCGGGAAATGCGCCCCGGTAAACGATCGATTGAAGATCGGCCAGTCGAGTTGAGGAATCGGCCAGCCGGTTTGCAGGAATCGGCGAGAAGGAATCGAAAACATTCGACAGACTGATGGCGATCCTTCCTCGCAGTAGTTGCGCCAACGGGGCTCCCCATGCGAAATCAACGGTTTGTCGTTCTATTGGCCGCGCTGGCGGCGCTTACACTCGGTCCGGCGGGGGCGGCGCTTGCCGACGATTTGCAGACCGTCGGCGACCCGGACAGTCTCGGCTTTTCGGCGCGGCGGCTGGCGCGCATGACGTCCTGGTTCGAAGCGCACAGCGAAAAAGGCGATCCTTCCGGTTTTGTTGTGGGGATCGCCCGGAACGGCAAGCTCGCCTATTTGCAAGCCACCGGCTTCGAGGACCAAGACAAGAAAATGCCGATGCGGCCGGATTCGATCTTTCGCATCGGATCGATGTCCAAGCAAATCACCAGCGTCGCCACCATGATACTGGTCGATGAAGGCAAGCTCGACCTCGATGCTCCCGTGGCCCAGTATCTGCCGGAGCTCAGGGATATGCAGGTCGTCAAAAAGGATCCGGTCACCGGGGATCCGATCCTCTCGGATCTTGCGCAGAGAAATTTTGAACCGGCGAAGCGCGCGATGACGATTCGGGACCTGCTGCGCAATACGTCCGGGCTGGTTTATGCGACGGGGGATTACGGCGATCCCGGATTTGAGAATGCGGCGGTGCATTTGCTTTACGGCATCAAGGCCCCGTTTCGGCGCGACAAGCCGATCGCCGATTTCGTCGCGAGCCTCGGCGCCCTGCCGCTTCTGCACCAGCCGGGCGAAGTCTGGGAATATGCCATCGGCTACGACGTGCTCGGCCGCGTCATTGAAGTCGTGTCGGGACAGCCCTTCGATCAGTTTCTGCAAAGCCGCCTCTTCGCGCCGCTGCATATGGTCGATAGCGGCTTCTCGGTACCGCAGGACAAGCTTGCCCGTCTCGTCGCCGTGCCGGGGCCGCAGCCCCAACCCCCTTTCGCGAATAGCGACGTCGGCAAGCCGCAGACGTTCTTCTCGGGCGGCGGAGGCATCGTCTCCACGGTTCCTGATTTTCTGCGCTTCTGCCAGATGCTGCTCAACGGCGGCGAGCTTGACGGCGTGCGTATCTTGAAGCCCGAAACGGTCAGGCTGATGACGACGAATTCGCTGCCACCCAAAATGCACATTGCGGGGCATGAAGTCGGTCCGGCCCACGGTACGGGCTGGGGGCTCGGTTTCGCAGTCCGCACCAGCCCCGATTTCAGCTACATTCCGGGCGCAGTCGGAAGCTTCAACTGGCAGGGAAGCTGGGGCACGTTCTTCTCGATCGATCCGGCACAGAAGCTGATCCTGATCATGATGATGCAGCGGA
>Ga0134125_10009351_pt1 | contig 11040 bp, 10 predicted proteins | sample KB31751_FD_96464 | JGI IMG/M metagenome (GOLD analysis project Ga0134125, IMG submission 96464) | Terrestrial soil microbial communities with excess Nitrogen fertilizer from Kellogg Biological Station, Michigan, USA - KB3-175-1 | ecosystem: Environmental > Terrestrial > Soil > Unclassified ...
ACCGGCACCTTCGCCAGCGGCACGACCGGCACCTTCGCCGGCGCCACGACCGGTACGACGCGGCAGATGACGCAGCGCATGCGTCCGGACTCCACCGGCTCGACGGCCGAGATGGAGGGTCCCACCGTTGAGCAGCCGCAGCTGCGCTCGAACGATAACCCGACCATCCGCCAGAAACTGGAGACCGCGCTCAAGCAGGGCGCCGGCGACCAGACCGCGGAGCTCGCCATCGATGATCTGGGGCTGGACGTCGGCCAGGTCGACACGGTCGATCAGCCCGGCATCGCCTCCGCGTCGGCCTCGACACCCGACGCGCCGACCCTGGTGGCGGGTATGGACGACCGCTCGCGCCGCGTCATGGAGGACGCACGGCAGCGGGCCGTCAAGGAGGAGACCGGCTCCACCACGGGCGCCTGGCAGTTCGACCAGGACGAGATCGAGGCGGCACTCACCTCCACCAGCCTGCAGATGCCCGACGTCTCTGCGACCTCGCGGCTCGCGGCACTCAGCAAGCACGACGTGGATGTGGACCTGGGCGATGCCACGGGCACGCACCCGTCCGTATCGCACTCCGGCAGCGTGGATCTCGACGTCGGCGATGCCACCGGCACGCACCCGAGCAACGGCGGTCTCGACCTCGACGTCGGCACCGCGACGGTGCCGGATGCGGCGTTCGCCGCCACGCAGCGCCTCGCGTCCGAGGATCTGGCGCTGCCGGATCTCGAGCCCGTGACCATGAGCGAGGTCGGCACCAAGCTCGACCTGGCGCGTGCCTACATGGACATGGGCGATCCGGATGGCGCCCGCAACATCCTCGAGGAAGTGCTCAACGAGGGCTCCGCTGCCCAGAAGCAGGAAGCGCAGCGCCTGATGGAGTCACTCCCCGGCTGACGGCGCAGCGCGCGCCGGCATCTTGCGCCCCGGGCCTGTGATCAGAATTGCCGTCGGCCTCGAATACGACGGCGCCGCCTACGCCGGCTGGCAGGCGCAGACTGCGCTGTGCACCGTGCAGCAGGTCGCCGAGCGCGCCCTCGCGCGCATCGCCGCCGAACCGGTGGCGCTGGTATGTGCCGGCCGCACCGACGCCGGCGTGCACGCCCGCGGCCAGGTGGCGCACTTCGATACGCACGCGCAGCGCACCACGCGCGGCTGGGTGCTGGGTGCCAACAGCGAGCTGCCCCCCGACGTGAGTCTCTCCTGGGCGGTCGGCGTGCCGGCGCACTTCCACGCGCGCTACTCGGCCTCGGCCCGTACCTATCGTTACCTGATTCTCAACCGCCTGGCGCGTTCGGCCCTGTACGCGCACCGGGCCGCCTGGATCCATCGCGCGCTCGACCACGAGCGCATGGCGGCGGCCGGGGCGAGACTGATCGGCGAGCACGACTTCAGCGCCTTCCGCTCCTCCGAGTGTCAGGCCAGGTCGCCCATCCGCCGCCTCGAGCGCCTGAGCGTCGAGCGGCGCGGCGACTGGATCAGCATCGAGGCCACGGCCAACGCCTTCCTGCACCACATGATGCGCAACATCGCCGGTCTGCTGCTGGCGGTCGGCCGGGGCGATGCCCCGCCGGAGTGGGCCGGCGAGATCCTGGCGGGGCGCGACCGCACGCGCAGCGCCGCCACCGCGCCGGCGGCGGGCCTGTACCTGATGGCGGTGCGCTACCCGGCCGCCTTCGCCCTGCCCGCCGCCCCCCAGGAGGGCCTGACGGGCTGATCGGCTATGATCGCGCCGTGACCTGGTTCGACAAGATCATGCCCTCCCGCATCAAGACCGAGCGCCGTACGCGCTCGGTGCCGGAGGGACTGTGGATCAAGTGCCCGGCCTGCGATGCGGTGCTGTACCGCGCCGAGCTGGAGCGCAATCTCTATGTGTGCCCGAAGTGCAGCCACCACATGCGCATGGGCGCGCGCGAGCGGCTCGAGCGCTTCCTCGATCCGGGCACGGGCGAGGAGATCGGCGCCGGCATCGCCCCGGAGGACCCGCTCAAGTTCCGCGACAGCAAGCGCTACCGCGACCGCCTGACGCAGGCGCAGAAGGCCACCGGCGAGAGTGACGCGCTGGTGGTGCTCGCCGGCACGCTGCACGCGCTGCCGGTCGTCGCCTGCGCCTTCGAGTTCCAGTTCCTCGGCGGCTCGATGGGCTCGGTGGTCGGCGAGCGCTTCAAGCGCGGCGTCGACTACTGCATCCAGGAGCGCCGGCCGTTCGTGTGTTTTGCCGCCAGCGGCGGCGCGCGCATGCAGGAGGCGTTGTATTCGCTGCTGCAGATGGCGAAGACGGCGGCCGCCCTGTCGCGCCTGGCCCAGGCCCACCTGCCATTCATCTCGGTGCTCACCGACCCGACCACCGGCGGGGTATCGGCGAGCCTGGCGCTGCTCGGCGACCTCAACCTCGCCGAGCCCCACGCGCTGATCGGCTTTGCCGGCCCGCGCGTCATCCAGCAGACCGTGCGCGAGACGCTGCCCGAGGGCTTCCAGCGCAGCGAATTCCTGCTCGATCACGGCGCTATCGACATGATCGTCGACCGGCGCGACATGCGCGACAAGATCGCGGCCCTCCTGCGGCTGCTGCTGAAGCTCCCGGCCGCCACCGCCGCCTGACACGGGCCGCCATGCGCACCCTGGCCGAGTGGCTGGCGCTGCAGGAGTCGGTGCACCCGAAGAGCATCGACCTGGACCTGACGCGCGTCACCGCGGTGGCGCGCACCCTCGGGGTGGCCGAGCCCGCCTTTGCCGTGCTCACCGTCGGCGGCACCAACGGCAAGGGCTCGGTGGCCGCGCACCTCGAGGCACTGTTCGCGGCGCGCGGCGTGCGCACCGGGCTGTTCACCTCGCCGCATTTCATCCGCTACAACGAGCGCATCCGCCTGGGCGGGCGCGAGGTCGACGACGCCGCGCTGGTGGCGGCCTTCGAGCGCATCGAGGCGGCGCGCGGGGCCACCACGCTCACCTTCTTCGAGTACAACACGCTCGCCGCCCTGCTGATCTTCGCCGCCCACCCCGTGGAGGTGGCGGTGCTCGAGGTCGGCCTCGGCGGGCGCCTCGACGCCACCAACCTGATCGCTGCCGACGTCGCCGTGCTGGCCTCGGTCGGTTTTGACCACCGCGACTGGCTGGGCGATACGCTCGAGCAGATCGGCGCCGAGAAGGCCGGGATCTTCCGCGCCGGGCGCCCGGCGGTGCTCGGCACGCCCGCGATGCCCGGCAGCGTGTTTGCCGCTCTCGGACGCCTGGAGGCGCAGGCGGTGGTGGCGGAGCGGGATTTCAGCTGGCGCACGCGCGCTGCGCGCTGGGACTACGACGGCCTAGGCGTGACGCTGCACGACCTGCCGGCTCCGGCCCTGGCCGGCGCCATCCAGTACCGCAATGCCGCCACCGCCATCGCTGCCATGCAGAGCCTCGGCGGCGGGCGCGGCGCGCGCGGCGCGGCGCTCGCGCTCGCCCGGCGTCTCGGCCCGCTCGATGCGCCACTCGTCAGCGGCGCGCTCGCGCAGGTGCGCCTCGCCGGCCGCTTCCAGATCGTACCGGGCGCGGTCGAATGGATCCTCGACATCGCCCACAACGAGCCGGCCGCACAAGTGCTGGCCGCGCAGCTCGCCGCGCGGCCGCCGCCGGGCGGCGCCGGCGCGCGCACCTTCGCGGTGATCGGCGTGCTCACCGATAAGGACGCTCCGGCCATCGGCGCTGCGCTGGCACCGGTTATCGACCGCTGGATCATGTGCGCGCTGCCGGGCGCCCGCGGCAGCAGCGGCGCCCAGCTGGCGGAACGCCTGGCGCGCCCGGCCTCGACGGTGCAGCTCGCCGCCTCCGTTACCGAGGGGTGCGCGCTGGCGCAGGCGGCGGCCGGCGCTGGAGACCGCGTCGTGGTGTGTGGCTCGGTCTACACCGTGGGCCCGGCGCTCGAGTGGCTTCGGATATACTAATGCGCGCGCCGGCTGTGCCGCGTGGTACGCGGCCGCTGCGGCGCTTGGCTTTCGCGTTTTCGCCCTCATTCTGAGTGGTCCAGGTGAAAGAACGGCTGACGGGCGCCATCATCCTCGTGGCCCTGATCGTCTTGCTGGTGCCCGAGCTGTTGACAGGTCCGGTCCGGTCCGCGCCGCGGGTCGCGACCGCAGCCGCTGCGGAGGGTGCGCCATTACGCTCCTACACCATCAATCTCGCCGACGACGCGCCCTCGCGCAGCGCCTCCCCCGAGGCGAGTGGTCCGGCGCAGCCGGCACCGCTGAGCGCGCCGGCGGCGGCGCAGAGCGCCCCGCCCGTGAGCGCGGAACATTCCGGAACGACCTCCGCGGCCCCGGCCGCGCAGCCCCCGGCCGCGCAGGCCCCGGCAGCGCACGCTGCGGGCAGCGCGAGCGCGCCGCCGGGCGCGACGGCGCCCCGCCCGGCGCGTGTCCCGAGCAGTGCGCCCGCGCGCCAGGCGAGCGCCGCGCCGGCGCCCGGCTCCGGCGGCGCGGAGCAATGGGTCGTGCAGCTGGGCAGCTTTGCCAGCCGTGCGAACGCCGAGCATCTGGCGCAGCAGGTGCGCGCCGGTGGCTTCCAGGCGAGCGTGTCGCAGGCCGCCACGGGCCGGAAGCTGTATCGGGTACGCGTCGGCCCGGTGCGCGACCGGGCGGCGGCGGGCGACCTCGCGGCACGGCTGCGGACGGCCGGCCATACGGGCTCGGTAGTGCCCAGGTAGGGCCGGGGGGCGTGACCCGCTGCTCAGGCAACGCCGGCGATGCTCTTGTACAATCCGCGCCGCGCGGAACGAGCGCGGATGCCACCGGTAGCGATGAACCCGACCGACTACTTGGTAATTGCCGCCATCATCATTTCTGCGGTTGTGGGCGCGCTGCGCGGCTTCCTGCGCGAGGCCGTGGCATTCGCGGCGTGGATCATCGCGCTGTTCGTCGCCTGGCACTTCTCCGACCTGATCGAGCCGCATCTCGGCGGCCTGATCGGCACCTCCGAGGTGAAACCCTGGGCGGCGCGCGTCATCATCGTCGTGCTGATCCTGCTGCTGGGCGCGGCCGTCGGCGGCCTGCTGGGTCACTTCGTGCGCCTGTCGATCTTCAGCGGCATGGACCGGTTGCTCGGCTTCGTGTTTGGCGTGCTGCGCGGCTTCGTGTTGCTGGGAGTGTTCGTCATCCTCGGCCAGACGCTGCAGCTGCAGGGCGAGCGCTGGTGGGGCCACTCGGTGCTGATCCCCTACGGCGAGAGCATCGCCAACGGCCTGCGGGCCATAGCGGGGGCGGAACGCGTGCCCCACGGCAACGTACGGGTCTGAGGAGCAGGCGCTGAATGTGCGGCATCGTCGGCATCGTCGGTACCAGCGCCGTCAATCAGCGCCTGTACGACGCGCTCACGGTACTTCAGCACCGCGGTCAGGACGCCGCCGGCATCGCCACCTCCTCGGGTGACGGCGAGCTGTGCGTGCGCAAGGGCAGCGGCCTGGTGCGCGATGTATTCCAGCAGCACCACATGCTCGAGCTCAAGGGTAACGCCGGCATCGGCCACGTACGCTATCCGACGGCCGGCTGCGACACCGCCTCCGAGGCGCAGCCGTTCTACGTCAACGCCCCGTACGGCATCTGCCTCGGGCACAACGGCAACCTCACCAACGCCGCCGAACTCGCCGAGATCCTGATCCGCGAGGACCGGCGCCACCTCAACACCACCTCCGACTCGGAGGTGCTGCTGAACGTATTTGCCTCCGAGCTGCAGCGCGTCGGCACCGCGCGCATCACCCCGGCGGACGTGTTCGCCGCGCTCACCGCCGTCTACCGGCGCTGCCGCGGCGGTTACGCGGTCGTGGCCATGATCATCGGCCACGGCATCCTCGGCTTCCGCGACCCGAACGGCATCCGCCCGCTGGTGCTCGGCGAGCGCCGCACGCCGCGCGGCACGGAGTGGATGCTGGCCTCCGAGAGCGTGGCGCTCGACAGCCTGTCGTTCCGCTTCGTGCGCGACGTGGCTCCGGGCGAGGCGGTGTTCATCGACGAGCAGGGCCGCCTGCACAGCCAGCAGTGCGTCGCCACGCAGCGCCACACGCCGTGCATCTTTGAATACGTATACTTCGCGCGCCCCGACTCCAAGATCGACAACATCTCGGTGTACCGGGCGCGCATGCGCATGGGCGACCGTCTGGCCGACAAGATCCTGCGCGAACGCCCGCACCACGACATCGACGTGGTCATCCCGATTCCGGACACCAGCCGCACCAGCGCGCTGCAGCTGGCACAGCGGCTCGGCCTGAAGTACCGCGAGGGCTTCATCAAGAACCGCTACATCGGCCGCACCTTCATCATGCCGGGGCAGGAGCAGCGCGAGAAATCGGTGCGCCGCAAGCTGAACGCGATCGACCTCGAATTCCGCGGCAAGAACGTGCTGCTGGTCGATGACTCGATCGTGCGCGGCACGACCTCCGCGCAGATCATCGAGCTGGCGCGCGAGGCGGGGGCCGCCAAGGTGTACTTCGCCTCGGCCGCACCGCCGGTGCGCTTCCCCAACGTCTACGGCATCGACATGCCGGCCGTCAACGAGCTGGTGGCGAGTGGCCGCACCGTCGACGAGATCAAAACCCTGATCGGAGCCGACTGGCTCGTCTACCAGGATCTCGACGACCTGATCGCCGCCTGCAAGCACGAGGACGCGCGCATCGAGGAGTTCGACACCTCGTGCTTCTCGGGCGAGTACCCGACCGGCGACGTCACCCCCGAGTACCTCGAGCGTCTGCAGCTCGAGCGCTCCGACGCCGCCAAGCTCGCCCGCCGCGAGCGGCGCGGCAAGCTGAAAATCGTGCACGGGAGCTGAGGCCCGCGGACGCTTCCGACCCCCGCCGCGACCTGCTGCTCGCCCTGCTGCAGAGCGGCTTGCGGCGCGTCGACGGGCGCCGCTGCGTGCGCGAGGCGCTGATGCACACCGCCGGCGCCGCGCCGGTACGGGTCGCCGCGGTCGGCAAGGCCGCCATCACCATGACGCTCGGTGCCTTCGACGCGCTCGGGGAGGCGATCGAGCAGGCTCTCATCATCACGCGTGACGCCGACACCAGCGGGGAGCTGCAGCGCCATGCCTGCGTCGAGCTGCTGCAGGGCTCGCACCCGGTGCCGGATGAGCGCTCGCTCGCGGCCGGCGCGCGGCTGCTGCGCTGGGTCGACGAACTGCCGGCGGCGGTGCAGCCGCTGTTCCTGATCTCCGGCGGCTCCTCGGCGCTGGTGGAAGTGCCGGAGTCAGGCGCCGGGCTTGCCGATCTCGCCGCGCTCACCCGCCAGTCATTCGAGCAGGGTATGCCGATCGGCGAGCTCAACGCGCGCCGTGCGGCGCTCTCGAGCATCAAGGGCGGCAAGCTCGCCGCGCGTCTGGGCGGGCGTGCCGCGCGCGCGCTGTTCGTCTCCGACGTGCCGCAGGACGACCCGCGGGTCATCGGCTCGGGACTGATGGGTCCGGCGCCGTCGGGCGCGGACCACGTGCAGCGCGAGGTGGTTGCGAGCGTCGAGCATGCCGTGGCGGGGGTTACCGAGCACGGCCGCGCCCTCGGCCTCACGGTGCGACCGGCGGGGCGTCGCTTCGACGACGATGCACTGCGCCTCGCCGCCCGCTTCGCGCACGAGCTCGAGCTGTCGGCGGCGCAGCTATGCGTGTGGGGCGGGGAGTCGACCGTGCGGCTGCCCGCGCAGCCGGGTGTGGGCGGGCGCAACCAGCACCTGGCGCTGGCGGTGGCGCGCCTCATCGCCGGCCACGATGACCTGATGCTGCTCGCCGCGGGCACCGACGGCAGCGACGGACTCACCAGCGATGCCGGCGCCCTGGTCGACGCCGAGACCTGCGCGCGTCTGGCGCTCGCCGAGCTCGACGCCGACCACTGCCTGGCGCAGGCCGACTCGGGGCGCGCCCTGGCGGCGAGCGGCGACCTGGTGCACACCGGCCCCACCGGCACCAACGTCGGCGACCTCGTGATCGGGCTGAAGCTTGCCCGGGCGGCGGCACGTGCTCTGCCGGTCCGCGCTGGACCGCGCCCCGGGCTGTTGTAATCTTCGCCGATGCGCCTGCTCCTGATCGAAGAAGACGCGCAGCACTGCGCGCGCATCCGTGAACGGCTCAACGCCTGGCGTCCTCAGGCGCAGCTCATCGTGCACAGTCCGGTACGCGCCGGGGCGCTGGCACCGGAGTTCCTGGCGCAGGGATTCGATGCGGTGCTGCTCGCCGACGAGTGGCCCGGGGGCCGCGGGCTCAGCTGGGCGCGCGAGCTCGCCGGCCGCGCCGGCTTCGCACCCCTCGTGCTGCTGTGTGGCGGCTCCGATCCGACCGTGGCGCGCGATGCGATCGCGCTCGGCGCCTACGCGCTGCATCGCGACGAGCTCGAGCGCGATGCCTTCACCCACGTGCTGACCGCGGCCGAGCGGCGCCAGGCCTATGCGCGCGCCGTGTGGCGCACCAGCCATGCCGGGCGTGAAACGCAGCGCTTCGGCGACGCCTTCATCCGCGGCTACCGCTGCATCCGCCGCCTCGCCACCGGCGCCACCACCGACCTGTACGTCGGCGAGAGCGAGGCCGCCGGTACCCTGGTGGCGCTCAAGGTGGCACGCGACCGCCAGGACGAGCAGACGCAGCCCTTCGATGCCTTCGGGCGCTTCCTGCAGGAGTACGAGATCGCACAGCGCATCGACAGCGCCGCGGTGGTGCGTCTCTACGATCTGGGTGTGAGTGACGAGCACGCCTGGCTGGTCATGGAGTATTTCGCACTCGGCGACCTGCGGCGGCGCATGCGCCAGGGGCTCAAGCCGCGCGAGGCCCTGCGCTACGCGGTGGCGATCGCCCGCGCGCTCGCTGCGGTGCACGCTGCCGGCGTGCTGCACCGCGATCTCAAGCCCGGCAACGTGATGCTGCGCGAGGACGGCAGCATCGCGCTCATCGATTTCGGCCTGTCCAAGGACGCAGCTCTGGCGCTCGACATCACCGACACCGGCATGATCTTCGGCACCCCGCACTACATGAGCCCGGAGCAGGGTCATGCCGAGCCGCTCGACGAGCGCAGCGACCTGTACAGCCTGGGAATCATCGTGTTCGAGATGCTCGCCGGCTCCAAGCCCTATCGTGCCGACAACCCGATGGCGATCGTCTATAAGCACCGCAAGGAGCCGGTGCCGCAGCTGCCGAGCCAGCTCGCCGCCGTGCAGCCGCTGCTGCAGCGCCTGCTCGCCAAATCGCCAGCCGACCGTTTCGGCAGCGCCGGAGAGGCCGCGGGAGCCCTGCAGGCGACGCTCGATGGCTGGCTCGCCCACGGGGCGCAGGCGTGAACACGGTCGCAGCGCTGGTGCCGACGGTGCTGCGCGCCGCGACGCCGCGCGCCTGGGTGGAGGAGGCGGTGCGGCGCTGGCCGGAGCTGCTCACCGACCATGCCAACTGCGAGAAGAAGGCCGCCTCCACCGCGCTCGCGCTGATGTTTGCCTACCCCGAGGACCGGCCACTGAGCCTGGCGCTGGCGCGCCTGGCGCGCGAAGAGCTGCGTCACTTCGAGCAGGTCTCGAAGGCCATGCAGGCCCTCGGTGTGTCGTTCGCGCGGCAGCGCCCGGGGCGTTACGCGCACGCGCTGCGCAGCGTGCTGCGCACCGCCGAGCCGGGCCGCAAGCTCGATCTGCTGTTGATGAGCGCGCTCATCGAGGCGCGCTCCGCCGAGCGCTTCGCGCTGCTGGCGCCGTGTCTGCCGCAGCCGCTCGCGGCGCTGTATGCCGAGCTCGGCCGGTCCGAGTCGCGCCACTACGAGCTGTACATCGGCTTTGCGCAGGCCGCCGCACCGCAGGAGTGGCACCCGCGACTGACCGCGCTCGCGCTCCGCGAGGCGCAGCTCGCGACTCAACCCGACCGCACGCTGCGCTTCCACTCCGGGCCGCCCGTGACCGCCGGCGTGAACTGAACAGTTACTTACAAATGGGCCGCGCCTGCTTCAGGCATCGTAAGACAGCGCGCGGCACCAAATGCGCTGCCGATGGTCTCTTGCCCCGGTATCCTGCAACCGAAGCGGGCGGAGCACGATGAACGAGCGACCACACCTGTTGATTGTCGATGACGATCGCGAAATCCGCGGCCTGCTCGCGCAGTACCTGGAGAAGCACGAGTTCCGCACCACCGCGGTGCCGGACGGCAAGGAGATGCGACGCATCATGGAGCGCTCGCACATCGACCTGCTGGTGCTCGACCTGATGCTGCCGGGCGAGGACGGCTTGTCGCTGTGCCGCGAGCTGCGGGGCCGCTCGCAGGTGCCGATCATCATGCTGACCGCGCGCGGCGAGGACGTTGACCGCATCATCGGACTCGAGCTGGGCGCGGACGACTACGTCGCCAAGCCCTTCAACCCGCGCGAACTGCTCGGGCGCATCAAGGCGATCCTGCGCCGCTCGGCGCACGCGCCGCGCGATCCGAGCCCCGACAGCGTGCGCGGCTTCTGCTTCGGCGGCTGGCGGCTCGACACCGTGACGCGCACGCTCACCGACGTCGAGGGCAAGGAAGTGGCCCTCAGCGGTGCCGAGTACCGTCTGCTGGCCGTGCTGCTCGGCTCCGCCAACCGCGTGCTGACTCGTGCGCAGCTCACTGAGCTGCTGCGCGGCCGCGACGCCGATCCCTTCGACCGCAGCATCGACGTGCGGGTCAGTCGCCTGCGGCAGATTCTCGGCGATGACGCGCGCGCGCCGCAGATCATCAAGACCGTGTACGGCGAGGGATATGTGATCGGCGTCAACGTCGCCAGCGACTGAAGCGCCCGGCGAGATGCGCGCGACGCTCTGGCCTCAATCGCTGTTCGGCAGACTGGTCGCGGCCTCGGTTATCGCGGTGCTGCTGGCGCAGGCCGCGGCCCTCCTGCTCATCGCCAGCGAGCGCGAGCACTTCGTACTGCAGAGCAGCGTGCGCGAATGGTCACGGCGCATCGCCGAAACCACCCTGATGCTGCAGCCGCTGGACGCGGCCGAACGCGGTGGCGCCGTTGCCGCGCTGCAGGCGCGCGGGCCCGGCTACGGGCCACGCCACCCGCCGCCACCCCCCGGCGCGCGCGCCGCGCGCGCGGCATTGCGT
>Ga0134125_10009352_pt1 | contig 11040 bp, 7 predicted proteins | sample KB31751_FD_96464 | JGI IMG/M metagenome (GOLD analysis project Ga0134125, IMG submission 96464) | Terrestrial soil microbial communities with excess Nitrogen fertilizer from Kellogg Biological Station, Michigan, USA - KB3-175-1 | ecosystem: Environmental > Terrestrial > Soil > Unclassified ...
AAAAGCGGCCAGCGCCAGCGTCCGAGATCGGCGATGCGCGCCGAGAATTTGCCGGCGACGGTCGCGCGAGCGCGGCGGCGCGCGATCATCTGCTGCGCGGCGACGAACGGCGCCATCAGCGCGATGCCGGCGATGCTCAGCGCGAAAGCCGCGCCGTAAGTCGGCGGCGAATCGAAGACATGGCTGTAAATCGCGGTGCTGAACACCGCGATCCTCGCCGGTGGCCCAAGGATCAGCTCGATCTCGAAGGCTTCGAGCGAGCGGATCGTGCCGAGCAGCACGACGACGAGGATCGTCGGCGCCAGCACCGGCAGGATGATGCGCCAGAGCATCCCGAGCGTACCGCAGCCCGCAACGCGGGCCATCTCCAGAATCGATGAATCGATGTTGCGGAAGGCCGGCGTGAACAGCATCACCTGCACAGCGAGCGTGTTCGTCATCAGATGGACGAAGATGATGCCCCACCAGGAGTAGATGTCGAAAGGCGGGTCGCTCGCCCAGCCGAGCGCGAGGATGAGGCGGTTGATCAAGCCGCTATGGCTGTCGAGCAGGAAGATCCAGCCGACGAGGACCGGCAAGGTCGGCAGGAAGAACGAAATCCAGAAGCCGAATTCCAGCCAGTGACGTCCCGGTAGATCGGTGCGCGCCAGTAGCCAGGCGAGAGCGATGGCGAGCGTGAAGGCGATGACCTGACGTGTCGCGGTCAGCGTGAGCGTGTTGACGATCGCGTTGCGCAGATTGGGATCGGTGAGCGCCGCGACCCAATTGCCGAAACCGAAACTCGTCGCCTGGCCGTATGTCCCGACCTGCAAGCTCGCCGAGACGAGAAAGCCCAACGGATAAAGCACGAAGAACGCGACGAGAGCGAGCACGAGCGCAAAGAGCAGCGCACGCGGCGAAAGCGACCAGCGCCGCGCCGGCGCCGATGCAACTCTGCCTTCAAGCGCCGCCGAGGTCATGCGTGCAATTACCTCATCCGATCGAACAGCTTGGGGAAAGCCACTTCTTCGTCATCGCGAGGCCGCAACGCGGCCGTGGCGATCCAGAAATCAGCATCAATCCGTGAGTTCCTGGATTGCCGCGTCGGCCTTCGGCCTCCTCGCAATGACGCATCGGTTTTCCGACAAAGCTCAATATCCCGCCTGGCGCGCGATCTCGATGACCTTGGTCTGCAGGCGCAGCCCTTCGTCGCTGTCGGTCATCAGGCCCTTGCCTTTCAGCCAGCCCGCCTCGAACCCCGCGAGCACCTTTTTCTGGAGATCGGGATCGGGATGCGAACTGTCCTTACGGCGGCTGACGCTCGCCTGTCCGGTCGCGGTATAGGCGCGCACCACCGCATCTTGCGTCTCTTTCGACAGATACCAATTCACGAAGACGATCGTCGCGTTGCGGTCGGGCGGGTTCTTTGGGATCGAGACCGAGCGCCCCGTGCCGGTCGGCGGATAGCCGCAGAGATTCTGGCTGACCGGCGCTTCGATCTTGCGCTTCAGCTTGTTCTTCAGGTTCTCGAGATAGCTGCCCTCGGCGCCGACCGTGACCGGGAAGCGTCCCTGCAGCAGCCAATCGGCGACGGTGCGGAATTCGGCCGACGCGATCGGCTGCTGCGCGAAGAAGGCGCGGACATATGCCTCCCATTTCGCATCGCTATCGAAAGCCGGGCGATAACAGGTCAGGGCGATGGTGAGATTGGCCGGCCGGCCGGGATAGTAGATGCCGAACTTGCCCTTCCATTCGGGCTTCAGCAGATCCGGCCAGTTGCTCACGTCGCTGGCCGGGACCTTGGCGCGATCCACATCGATGCCGACCGCGAGATTGGAGATCCCGTCATAAAAGACATAGAGCGGATCCATCGGCACATGCGCCGTGATGCCGCCATACCATTGCGCATCGTCATCGACATCGGCCCGCACGAGGAATGGCAGGATCGGCTCCAGCCCATGCGCCGGCTCGAGCACGAGCCGCACATTGTTCACCGGCTGGATCAGGACATCCCAATTGTATTGCCCGTTCTGCTGCTCGGTGAGGATTTTCGGAATCACCGCATCGGGCCGGCCCGGCGTCGCCTCGACGCGGATGCCGTATTGCTTTTCGAATTGCCGCAACACCGGCTCGATCCCCGCATCGGTGAAATGCGAGATGACGATCTTGCCCTCTTGCTTGGCCGCGGCGATGATCTTCTGCCAATCGGCATCGGAGGCCGGCGCGGCGAAAGCCGGCATGGCGGCAGCAACCAGCGCGGCTGCCGCCAGCCAAAAACGCGCTTTGCCCAACATCTCAGTTCCGCTGTGCCGGCGCGCCTTCGGCGACCCGCGCGGCGCCAGCGGCCTTGCCGATCGTGCTCGGATTCATCTTCGGCAGCAGCGCGCTGCGCCAATTATCGGCTTTCGGCAGGACGAGCTCGGCGGCGCGCGCTTCGTAATAGCTGGTGCCGACACCGGGCGGGTCGCCGCCACGCTCCACCGTCTCCATCGCTTCGAGCAGCAGCCTGCGCGTCGCCACAACCGCTTTGTCGGCGGGGCCGAGATTCTCGCGGCTGCGATCGACGATCAGCCCCATGCTCTCCTGCACGGCGCGATCCTGCTGATTGATGCCGGCGATGCCGGTGAAGGTCTCTGTCTTCTGCATCGCGCGATCGATGCCCCAATCATTGCTGCGGTTGCGCAGCGAGCGGAAGCTGTTCTTGGTGTCGACATGCGACCCATAAGCATTGCCGCTCGTGCTCGACACCTCGCGCTCGCCGATCGGCTCGTCGCCATAGCTGTGATAGAAATTCCACACCATGCAATTCTCGTCGTCCATCGGCACCCAGTAATGGCCGTGGACCTCCTGCTTATCGGGACCCGGCGGACGGAGCTGCGTGAACGGCATGACGAAGTGATAGCCGCGGACATAAAGCTTCTCGCCGCCGAGCGGCCGGATGCCGTAGTAGCGATAGCCGTAATCGGTGAAATCGACCTCGAGCGACGGCGCGCCGCCTTGGATACCGACATTGTCCGGCGTAATGCCCGGCTGCTTCGCATCCTTCTTCAGCGCGCGATGCAGGATGGTGAAATGCGAGGTGTCGATGCCGCCTTCGAGCGCTTGCAGCCAGTTGCACTCCTCCTTCACCTTGCTGACGGCGCGATGCGTCGGCGCCATCTGCGTCCATTCGAATTTCGGCGGCGCCGGCTGTTTTTCGGGCGGACCCATATAGGCCCAGATCACGCCGCTCATCTCATAGGTCGGATAAGCGATCGCCTTGATCTTCGCGCAGAATTGGCGCGGCTCGTTCATCTGATCGATGCATTGCCCGTCGATGCCGAATTTCCAGCCGTGATAGACGCAGCGCAGCCCGTTCTCCTCGTTACGGCCGAGCCAGAGCGAGGCGCGACGATGCGGGCAGAATTCCTCGATCAATCCGATGCGGCCATCCGTCGTGCGGAAGGCGACGAGTTCCTCGCCGAGCAGCTTCACCCGCACCGGCGGGCAATCGGGCTCCGGCAGCTCCCATGACAACAGCGCCGGCATCCAATAGCGCCGCATGGTCTCGCCCATCGGCGTTCCCGAACCCACACGCGTCAGACGCTCGTTCTCAAGTTTCGTGACCATGATCCGCTTCCTCCGACTAAAAGTCGCCCGAATTGTCGTGTCACGCCGCGATCAGCGCCTCTGTCCGATGTTGTTCTTCTGTGCGGTCAGAGGTGCTGCGGTCATCGTATCACTTTGTCATCGGTCCGACGACGGCTGATTCATGGCCGGTGTCTCAGTCTGATGCGCGAGCGCGACATCGCGATGCTCGCGCGATGACTGCAGGATGGCGAGGCAGACTTCCGCCGTCGCCATGCCCCAGCGCACATCGAGCATCGTCGGCCGGTCTTCGACGATCGCTTGATAGAGATCGAACAGCTCCGCCGCGCGGCCGCGGCTTGCCGGTACCTTGATCTCGTGCCGCCCGTCCTTGTCGTAGACGAAGAGCCCGTCGGGCGATTGGCGGATCACGCCGTTCTCGCAGCTCACGACGGTCAGCCCGAACATCGGATTGTGCAGCGGCCCGTCCTTCTTCCAGCCGCTGCCGGCGCCATAGCCATAGGGATTGCCGGCACGGACCATGGCGAATTTCTCTTCCGCCGAGATCGGGCCTTTCGGCCGATAGCGCGGCACGAGCGATTCCGCATTGAGGGATTCGAGACCGGACTCACCGATGCCCCAGGTCAATTCGGTGCTGTCGAAATAGCCGTAGCCGTCGAACACCATGGTCGCGCCGGTGCCGTTCTCGAATTCGAGCAGCGCGGTGTAATTGCCTTCGCATTTGGGGAAGTTCGGCGCCCAGCGCCCGGCAACGGCGCGGACGCTGCGCAGCTTCGCGCCGCCGATATAGCGGACGATGTCGGTCTGATGCGGGCCTTGGCGGAAGATCACGCCGGTGCCTTGCTCGGTATCGACCTCGCCCGGCATCAGCGCGCGGATCATCCAGTCGTTGTAGTTCCAGGTCTGGATATGGATGACGCGGCCGAGCTCGCCGCTGCGAACGATCGCGCCGATACGCTGGATCGGCGTATCATAAGCCTTCGAATGACCCTGCGCGTATTTAATGCGGTTGCGCTCGACCGCCTCGACCATCGCCTGGCACTGCTCCAGCGTCACCGCCATCGGCTTCTCGCAGATGACATGCTTGCCGTTCTGCGCGGCCATGATGGTGTGCTCGGCGTGATAGGCGTTGGGCGTCGCGACCCAGATCGCATCGACCAGCTTGCTCCGGCACAGCTCCTCGACATTGTCGAACATCGCCACCGGCTTGCCGAGCAACGCGACGAAATGCTCCATGTTGTCGCGCCGAAGATCGGCGAGCGCGGTCAGCTCGATTTCGTTCGCGAGTTTTTGCAGATCACGCAGAACCTGCAGCGCGGCAATGCCTACGCCCGCGATACCGAGCCGGATTTTTTCGGCCATCGCCGCTCACCCACCGATTGAAATTGCGCCACTCACGCCTGCACCTGAAAGATTTTCGTTTGAACGTCGACATCGGATTTCAGCAGGCCGTGCTCGCGCATGAGCGCCATTAGGTCTTTGATCGGCCCCAGCGTGACTCCCAGCTCGGCTTCCGGCACGACCATCTTGCCTGCCAGCTTCGGATCGATTTTCGTGTAGCTCGACACCAGCTTGATGAAGGGCTCGGTGCCGTGATGGGCATTCACCCAGTTCGCGCCCTTGCGATAGGCGCGGACAAAGCGCCGGACCAAGTCGGGCTTTTCCTCGGCGGTTTTCCCGGTGACGATCCAGAAGGCGGTCGCGCCGCCCGGGATGACGGTGTAAAGCGGCCAATCGATGAATTCCAACGCCGGATCATCGCGACCAATCGTCAGATAAGGATCGAGCACGAAGCCGACATCGACTTGTTTGTTCTTGATCGCATCGAGAGCCGAAGGGATCGGAACCTCGCGATAGGTGACTTTGTCAGGATCGCCGCCCGTCTTCTTGACCCAAGCACGCATCCCGAGCCATTGGATATTGTAGCGGGCATTGACGCCGACGGTCTTGCCTTCGAGGTCTTTGCCCGTGCGGAAGCCATCGCCCTTGCGCTGGAGCAGGCCGCTCGAATTGGGCGGCGGCGAAATGAGCGAGCCCTGGGCGATCAGACGAAGATCGATCCCGCGCTCCAACGCGGTTATCACCGAGATCGAATTGGAATAGACGATGTCGTAGCTTCCGCTCATCAGGGCCGGGATGCCGACGGCGCCGCCCTGGATCGTCGGGTCCGTGGTAACGGTCAGCCCTTCCGCGGCGAAATAGCCTTCGGCGTTCGCCGCGTAATACGGCGCGACATCGAAGATCGGGACGAGGCTTATATGCAGCAGCGTCGGCGCGTCGGCGGCACGCGCCAGGGGAATACCCATCACAACCGAGCTTCCGAGCACCGTCAGCGCAGTGCGGCGCGAAATCGTCAACGTCATTTTCTCCCCCGTCCTTGGTTATTTCTTTTCGCGACTGCATCGATGCCGGCTTGCCTCACCCCTCAGCGTTTCGCCGCCGCGAGCAGATGATGGACGTCGCCCGGCCCGTCCGGATACCAGGGCTGTGTATGGCTCGCGAACGCGATCAGCGTGTTCTTCGCCGGATCGCGGACGACCGCGACGGTCGGATCCTCGCCGCGCTCGACCAGATCGATCTGCTCCGCGAGCATGCGGCGGAACATGGCAATGCCGCGATCGGATTTGCCAAGCATCTCGTTGCTGCGATCGAAGATCGCGCCCTGCGTCTCCCACACGGCGCGGTCCTGGCCGTAGAAATTCGTCATGTCGATTTCGCCGTCGGGCGTCACATTGTTCGGCGTGTATTCGAATGGCACCATGCCGGGGGGCTCCGGCGGCAGCGCATTCGGCGGAAAGAGCCCGATCCAAATGATGCGCGTATGCGTGTCGTCGATCGGCACGCGGAAATGGATGCATTCCACCGGCCCCTGCGGGATGCGCAGGATGTTCGGGAAGATCAACGGCGGCCGCACTTCGATCTCGGGCTTGTCGCCGCCATAGACCAGCGTCTTCTCGATGCCCCAGTCGCAGACAGCGAAATCGTAGGACTGGATGGGACGATAGAAATATTCCCAGCCATTGACCGCCGGCAGATCGTTCACCGCCGAGTAATGGCCGTGCAGGTAATAGGTATGCACGGAATCGACCGTGTTCTCCTGCACCTGCAGCCAATTGCAGTCATGGACCGGGAAGATGATGATCTTCTTCGGCCGGTCCTCGCGCACCAGCACGTCCCAATGCGGCAGCAGCGGCGCACGCGCCGGATCGGGGCCCATATAAGCAAACAGCAGCCCGCCGCATTCCTGCACCGGATAGGCCGTTATGCGGACGTGATCCTTCGGCGCATCCTGCTCAAAAGGCCGCTCGAGGCAGCCGCCATCGAAACCGTATTTCCAGCCGTGATAGCAGCAGCGGATGCCGTCGGGCTCGACGAAGCCGAGATAGAGCGAGGCGCCGCGATGCAGGCAGCGCTCGCCGACGCAGCCATAAGCGCCCTGGGCGGTGCGGAATACGACGAGGTCTTCGCCCATGATGCGGATGCGCTTCTTCGGCTTCTGCGCCGTGAGCTCCGCCGCCGGACACAGCGCCTGCCAATAGCGCCGCAGCAACTCGCCGCAAGGCGTACCCGGCCCGACCCGCGTCAATCTCTCATTTTGCGCCGCTGTGAGCATGCTTCACCTCAACTCGGCATCCGGAGACTATGCATCGACAAGCCGGCCGTGCCGCCGCGCCACGGCCCAATAGAGTACGACAAGTGGCAGCATGACGGCGACCATGATCAGCGCCAGCGCCGCCGCATTGCCGAGGCCGCCGGCGAGCCACAGGTTCCAGATCTCGACCGACAGCGTAATGTTGCCGCGGCTGGTGAGGATGACCGCCAGCGTCAGCTCGCGCATCGTCAGCAACGCCATCCACAACCAGGCATAGAGCGCGGTCGGCGCGAGCAGCGGGCCGAGCACGCGGCGCAGGATGACACCGGTCGAAGCGCCGCTGACCTGCGCCGATTCATCGAGTTCGCGATGGATCTGGATGAGGCCGCTATTCGTCATGCGCGTCGCATAGCTGGTGCGCGCGACGACGAAGACCACGAGCAGGATCCAGATCGTGCCGAACAACGGCACGACCGGCTGAACCAGCGACAGCGTAAGAAGCAGCGCGCCGACGCCGAAGACGATGCTCGGCACGGCATGCGGCAGGAAGGCAATGAAGTCGAAGATGGCGCGGCCGCGTAGCCGCGAGCGTATGACGATCCAGGAGAAAGCGATGCTGATCAGGAGCGTCACGGTCGGCACCAACAGCATCAGCATGCCGGTGTTGACGACGCTTTCGCGGATGATCGTCCACGGCAGATCGGTGTAGCGCTTGGCCGAGACCGTGCGCCACGCCGCCGCCGAGGGTAGCTGGAAATAGGGCAGCACCGACGCCCAGGCGAGCAGCAGCAACGGCACGAGCTTGCTAGCACAGAGATAGAAGCCGGCGAACAGCCAGGCCGAATATTTGAGCGCGCCGAGCTCTTGCAGCCGCGGGCGATAGGCCTTGCCGCGTATGACCTGATAGCGGTGCGCACGTTGTTGCATCCGGCCGTACCACCAGCTCAGCGCACCGGCGAGTGCGATCATCAATGTCGAGAGCGCGGCGACCGCGCCATAATTCGGCAAACCCTTATTGGGATTGAGCTGCAGCACGAGATAGGTCGAGAAGGTAAAGAGCCGGTTGCCCCAACCGATGATCGCCGGCACGTCGAAGGCCGAGAAGCCGATCGTGAAGATGTAAAGCCCGGCGGCGAGGATGCCCGGCCAGGCGAGCGGAAAGACGATGCGCCCGGCAATCTGCCGGAAGCGCGCGCCGGCGATCTGCGCCGCCTGCTCCAGCGTCGGATCGGCGGCGCGGAACACGGCGGCAGTGAGGATGAAGGCGACCGGCGCGAGATCGAGCCCCTGCACCCAGCCCATCCCCGTCACCGTGCCGATATCGAAGGGCGCGGATTGCAGGCCGAAGGTCTGGCGCAGCCATGAATTGAGCAGGCCGATGCGCGGATGAAGCAGGAAGAGCCAGCCCATCGCGCTGGCAAAGCCGGGAATGGCGAGACCGATCGCCATCGCGGTGAAGAGCAGCGTCTTGCCGGGAAAATCCGTACGCTCGACGAGCCAGGCGAGCGGCACGCCGAAAGCGAGCGCCACCACCAGCGTCGTCGCGGCGAAGCCCAGCGTGTTCAAGAGCACGCGATAGGTGAAGGGATCGAGGAAGGTCGCCGTGTAATGGGCGATCGTGTAGTACTCCTCGCCGTTCTCGGCAGCATCGCGAAAGCTCAGCCAGATCACGATCGCGAGGATGGCGAGGATGATGGCGCTCGCCGCGAGCACCACCGCGAGGAAGAGGCCGGGCCAGGGATCGCCGCCGAGGCGCGGCCGGCGCCAGGCGCCCGCCGCGAGCGGCCGCGGCGCGCCGAGCGGTTGCCGGATGCCGATCCCCCTCGACATCAAGCTGCCGCCGCGGGCGGGCCGGAGGCGCTGCACGGTTTCATTGCTGCTTCGTGATGATATCGACGGCTTTACGCTGGGCCGCGACCACCTCGGGATGCTGCAGCCACCAATCGAGCGTGAATTCGCGGAATTTGATGCCCTTCGCTTCGTAATCCGCGATCACCTTGTGCATGCCCGAATCCGGGAAAGTATGCAGATCGTAATCGCCGGTCTTCCAGAGGATGCGCTGCCCTTCCGGGGTGAGAAGGAAGGCCACGAAGAGTTTGCCGGCGTTCGGATGCGCGGCATTCTTCGGGATCACCATGTAGTAGTAGCGCTGCGCTGCGAAATCCGAGGGCGTGATGAAGCCGAGCGGCGCGCCTTGGCGCTGGAACTGCACCCAGTTGCGGCCCGAGCAATCCATGGCAAACAGCACGAACTCGCCCGAGGCGACGCGCTCCATATCGGGACACCCGATCAGCCCGCTGATCTGCTTCGAGAATTTACGCGCGAAATCGAGCGCCTTTTCCTCGCCCCAGACATCGCTGGCGGAAATCAACTCGAACGAAGCACCGTACGGATTGGAGGCGATCTTGCCTTTCCATTCCGGCTTGAGGAGGTCCGCCAGGCTGGTCGGCGGATGCGGCGCAAGCTGCGTGTTGTAGACGATGCCGCCCGGCAGGGTCGTGAAAACACGCACCGCCAGACCCTTATCCTCGATCGTCGAATCAGTGATGCGGCCCGGCAGCAGTGCTGTCCAATCCGCGCCCTGGACCATATCTCTTTGAATCGCGGTGGCGATATGAGGGGTCGTTCCGACGAAGGCATCCGTCGGCGAGGGCTGATTCGACTTCTGCGACACGGCGACCTTGTTGAGAAGCTGCGGCACCGAATCGGGATCGGGCGTCAGCTTTGGCTCGAGATGCAGCCCGAACATCTTGTTCATGCCATCGACCGCCGCCGACACACCGTCGAGCCCGCCCAACAGACTGCTCGACCATTGCAGATCGATCTTGCCTTCGGCGGCGGCGCCCTTGATCACCGCGGCCAAAGCCGGGCTCGGCGTTTCGGCATCGGCCGGCCCGCGACCGCAAAACAGCAGCACCACCACGAGTGCCACGACCGTCCCGATGCCACGGTGCGCGCGAGCGTTTCTCGTCATCATCACGCCTCCCAACCCTGCGCGCTCGGCCGACATGGCCGGCGCGCTTATCGCATTATCAACCGGGCTGCCGCATGCCAGCGGCGTGCGGCAGCTTCGCTTCACTTGAGTCTATCAGAGTTCAAACGGTGCGACCACTTGCAGCTTCTTGCCGAGTTCGGGATTGCGCACGCCGCCTTCCTCACCGAGATTGGTCTTGAAGGCCTCGAGCTGGATGATCGGGTGATCGCCGCGGATGACGTGGATCGGATCCTTGCCCTTCTCCACATCCTTGATCGCTTGCGAGACCATCTTGCGCATCATGACGATGCCGCGATCGGAGGTTGCGAGATTCTCCTTCGTGCGATTCGTGATCAGCCCCTGGCTCTCGACCGCCGCGTCATCCTGATCGCGATCCCAGATGTTCCACCAGCCGTCCTCGATGCGGCGGATATCGCCGATCTCGGCATGCCGGTATTTGCCGGATTGGATCGTGTAGGGCCCCTTCTCCTGCTCCGAGCCCCAGATCTGGAACGAGATGCATTTCGTGTCGTCGACCGGCGTCACCCACTGCATGAACTGATAAGGCTCGCGGCCGACGCGCCAGATATGCACGCGGTTGATCGCCGGGAAAACGTAGTGATGGCGATCCTTCACATCGTTCGGATATTCGAGATACATCTCGATGCCGTAATCGCGCTCGTTCCACTGGCAGATATCCGGGCGCACCATGGCAAGCTCGGGATAGACGCTGGCGTGAAGTGCCATCACGTGCAGGGAATCGAGCATGTTGTCGACGCGCTGCAGCCAGTTGCCGTGAATGTCGCGGCCCTGGACAACCTTGTTGCAATTCGGCTCGAACAGAATGTCGTAGCGCGGGAATTCCGGCACCGGCTTCGGCCCGATATAGGCGAAGATGAAGCCCGAG
>Ga0134125_10009353_pt1 | contig 11039 bp, 9 predicted proteins | sample KB31751_FD_96464 | JGI IMG/M metagenome (GOLD analysis project Ga0134125, IMG submission 96464) | Terrestrial soil microbial communities with excess Nitrogen fertilizer from Kellogg Biological Station, Michigan, USA - KB3-175-1 | ecosystem: Environmental > Terrestrial > Soil > Unclassified ...
CCTCGGGTGCCCCGCCGTCGAATTCCGGACGCATTGGATGAACCAGCAGTCGCGCGCGGCGATCGAACGCCTCGGGGCCAAGCTCGACGGCGTCCTGCGCGCCCACCAGCGCACCGCCGACGGGTCGCTGCGCGATACCTGCGTCTACTCGATCACCGCGTCCGAATGGCCCCAGGTGCGGTCCGGGCTGCGTTTCCGCCTGGCGCGGCACGGCATCGCCCCGGGGCCGGCCGGACCGGACCGGGGGAATCGCCACTGATTTTCCGAATTCGACTTGCCAGAACCCAGCCCGGGGGAGTTGGCTGGTTGGCATGGCAAAAATCCTCATCCTCGGCGGGACCCAGTGGCTCGGCCGGACCATCGCGTTGCAGGCCGTGGGGGATGGCCATGACGTCGCCTGCCTGGCCCGCGGGGTGTCCGGCGGCTTCCCGGACGGCGCCACCGCCATCGTGGCCGACCGGGAGGCGGACGGCGCCTACGACGGCGTCGCCACGGGGCACTGGGACCTGGTCATCGAGCTGACCTGCCGGCCGGCCCACGCCCGCGCGGCGGTGGAGGCCCTCTCGCCCCGCGCCGGGCACTGGGTCTACATCTCGTCCTGTTCGGCCTACGCCGCGCATTCCACCCCCGGGGCCGCGGAAGCCGCGAAGCTGCTGGCCGCCCTGGACTCCAGCGCCGAATACAGCGACGAGCACTACGGGGCGGCCAAGGCCGGGTGCGAGTGGCTGACCGTCGCCTCGCGCGGGAACGCCGCGCTGCTGGTGCGCCCCGGGCTGATCGGCGGGCCGGGGGACCCCTCCGGGCGCTCCACCTACTGGCCCTTGCGCTTCGCCGCGGGCCGCGAACCGGTGCTGGTGCCCGACGACGGGGCGGACACCCGCTACGTGCAGGTCATCGATGTGCGGGACCTGGCCGCGTTCATCCTGCAGGCCGGGTTGGCCCGCCGCAGCGGCCCCGTCAATGCCGTGGGCGCCGAAATGCCGCTGGGGGACGTCATCGCCAGTGCGCAAAGCGCCGCTGGCTTCGCCGGCCCGGTGGCCCCCTATCCGCTGCACCGCATGGAGGACGACGGCGTGGCCCCCTGGGCTGGACCGCGTTCCCTGCCGCTGGTGCTGCCCGCCGACGCCGGGTACGCCGGCTTCGCGCGGCGCTCCGACCGGAAGGCCCTGCGCTGGGGGCTGGTGCGGCGGCCGCTGGCCGAGACGTTCGCCGACATCATCGCCGCCGACGGCGCCGTCCCCGGTGCCGCGGAGGGTCCGCGCTCGGGATTGAGCGCGGACCACGAAGCGGAACTGCTCGGCCAGCTCGCCTGAGCCGCCGGCCCCGCCCTCCGAACCGGCCAGCCGGCCCGGGCTACCTCACGGCGAGGGGATTGGCCGGCGCGCCGGCATAGAGCAGCTCCTCTGATGGGTTGCCGATGTCGAGCATCTGCTGGTTGTTGTGCAGCTGGAGCCGGTTCAGGCAGGACAGCTCGGAGTCCTCTCCGAAGATCTCCAACGCGTCGAACGCGCCGGCCGAGGTGGGGTTCCTCGCACGGTAGGCATGCAGGCAGTCCGCCGCGACGTCCCAGAACCGGCTGTCCGGGCGCGAGGTCTTCCGCGTCGCCATGGGGCGGCTGCTGCTGGCCGACCCGGCCCCACAACTGCTGCTGCCGGACGAGTCCACGCACAACCTCGACCAGGAGACCATGGAGCAGCTGTTCGGCGCCCTGCGCTCCTACGGCGGCGGCCTGGTCGTGGTCAGCCACGACGAGGGCTTCCTGCGGGACCTGGACGGGGCCGGCGGACCTGTGCGCCGACTCTGGCAACTCCAGCGCGCGGCGGATGCCTCCCCTGCGGCTTGCCCCGTGGATGTCGGCGGCGGGGCGGACTGAGACGGACCCGGTCGGGATCGTGCACCAAACCCGGCCGGGCCCGTGGGGGCCATCAGTGGGCGGGCCGCATCCGTGCCACCGCGGGTTCGCGCGCCGGGGCGTGGGCCATGGACCGCGCGCCCACTTCCGCCAGGGCGAGGATCCCGAAGGCCACCAGTCCGTGCAGCAGGCCAAGCACCGGAGTCGAGAAGGCGGCCAGTGCCAGGGCCACCTGGACGACTACGGCCAGCACCAGCCAAAGGGCCCAGCGGACGCCGGCGCGGGCGATGAGCGCGACGACCAGCAGTGCCAGCACCAGGACAGGAATGACATACATGCCGATCGTGCCGTGGAGCATGGCGGCGGCAGGCGGTCCGGAAACCTCTGCACCTGATTCGAGGCTGTTGATGACGATGAACGTAGTCCAGGCGATCAGGGCCGCCTGGATGACGACGGCTGCAGCGATGACGTGGGCAAGGATCTTGTAGGTTTGCCGCATGGTGGCGATTCCTCCATCGGGAATGGACGGAACCGGCGGCCCGTCCGGGAGTGGGCGCTGCGCGCCCGGATCAAGTCGCCGGATGACTGCCGACCACAATCGCACGCACGGCCGGGATGCGGCCGTTGGGGACACCCTAGGCCCCGGGGGAAGACCACGCAATATCATTGACAGAAATTCCGCCAAGAATCCTTGTCATCCGCCGACCCCGGCCTCACGGCCAGGCGGCCGCGAGCAGTTCGCCGAGCAGCTCCTCCGGGTCCTGGTCGATGCCGCGGGCGGCGAACCACGTGCAAACATTCCTGCAATCGCGCGCCAGCAGGTCCGCTCCCAGCGGATTTACCGCGAGGTCGACCAGCTGCGGCAGATCGATCACGACCAGCCGTGGTCCGGCCGCCAGGATGTTGTACGGCGAGAGGTCGCCATGCGCGTAGCCCAGCGCCGCAAAACCCCGCATGGCCTCGATGAGTTGGGTGTAATAGGAATCGAGCAGCGTCTGGTCGGGGCGCATCTGGTGCAGCCGCGGGGCCGCCGAGCCGGCGCGGTCCGGATCCTCGATGAACTCCATCAGGATCTCGGTCCCATCGATCTGCACCGGGTAGGGGACGGGGATCCCGGCGTCGTGCGCCTGGACCAGGTAGCTCCACTCCGCGGCCGCCCACTGGGTCGCTTCGACCTGGCGCCCGTAGGTGCTGCCGTTCTTCAGGGCGCGCGCATCCCGCGTCCGGCGGATTGTGCGGCCCTCGGTGTAGATCGTGGAGCGGTGGAAGGCGCGCTGGTCGGGGGGTCGGTAGCGCTTGGCAGCCAGGATCGAGCGGCGCCCGGCCGTTGCGCGTTCGATGAGGAAGACGTCGGCTTCCTTGCCCGTCTTCAGGACGCCCAATTCGGTGTCGACGGCACCGGCGTCCTCGATAACGAATTCGGGATAGGGCAGGGGCCCCCGCATCGATTTCTCGATGCCGGGCCAGGTGGACCAGCGTTGGTCCGCGGCGAGGTCGTCGTCCAAGGCGTTCCAGTCCGCCGGGCGCGCCTGGGCAGCGCGGGAAGGACGGTGTTGCCGGGGCTGGAAGGTGTCAGGGGTGTCGGCGGCGTCGAGGTCGATGCGTGAGGTCATGGTGTGGGGTACTCCCGGGATGCGGATGCTGGATGGTCGGGGCGTGCGGTGCGGTTCGGACCGTCATGGTGACCTCCCGGGAGTCGGCGATGGTGTTAGGCGGTTTCATCAAACTACAGTGATCGGCAAAAGTCAATCACTTTCTCGACGTCCTTTGGGAAGCGTCATGTAAGCTGGATCCCAAATACTGACCGATCGTTCAGGAAGGACTTGTCGACGATGACAACACAGACTGCCGAGCTGGTTCCCAGCTACGTCCAGGACGCCTGGTGGGCGCCGGAGAACCCCGATGGCGCCACCCGGGTGCTTGATGCCAACACCGGCGAGGAGCTGGCCCTGGTCAGCACCGACGGCCTCGACCTGGCCGCTGCCGTGGAGTACGGGCGGACCGTGGGCCAACGGGAGCTCGGCCGGCTGACCCTGCATGAACGCGCGCTCAAGCTCAAGGAGATGGCCCAGTACCTCAACGAGCGCCGCGAGGAGCTTTACGAGATCTCGTTCCGCACCGGTGCCACGAAGGTCGACAACATGGTCGATGTCGATGGCGGGATCGGCGTCCTGTTCACCTTCTCCTCCAAGGGCCGACGCGAACTGCCGAACTCCAACGTCATCCCGGACGGGCCGGCGGAGCCGCTCTCACGCGACGGATCCTTCCTGGGCGGCCACATCTACACCCGCATCCCCGGCGTCGCCGCCCAGATCAACGCCTTCAACTTCCCCGTCTGGGGAATGCTGGAGAAGTTCGCCCCGGCCTTCATCGCCGGCGTCCCCACGATCGCGAAGCCGGCCACGCCCACCGGCTACCTCTCCGCCGCCGTCGTGCGCATGCTCGTGGAGTCGGGCCTGTTGCCGGCCGGTTCGCTGCAGCTCGTCTCGGGATCGGCACGCACCCTGCTGGACGTCCTGGACTACCGCGACATGGTCTCCTTCACCGGATCGGCCTCGACAGCGAACGCCCTGAAATCGCACCGCAACGTGGTCACCGGCGGAGTGCGCTTCACCGCCGAGACCGATTCGCTCAATGCCGCCATCCTCGGACCCGACGCCACGCCGGGAACGCCCGAATTCGATGCGTTCATCAAATCCGTGGCCACGGAGATGACCGTCAAGGCCGGCCAGAAGTGCACCGCCATCCGCCGCACCATCGTCCCCGCAGCGGTCCGCGACGACGTGGTCGCCGCCATCGGCGAACGGCTTGCCCAACGGGTGGTGGTCGGCGATCCCCGGGCGGAAGGGGTGACCATGGGGGCGCTGGCCTCGCTGGAGCAGCTGCGGGACGTGCGCGGCGCCGTCGAGGCCATGGTGGCCGCCGGCGGTGAAATCGCCTACGGCACCCTGGACGCCCCCGTGGTGCGGACGGCTTCGGGCGAGGAACGCAAGGTCGCCGACGGCGCCTTCATGTCGCCGATCCTGTTGACCTGGGCAGACGCCGACGCCGAATCCGTCCATTCGCTCGAGGCCTTCGGCCCGGTATCCAGCGTGCTCGGCTACACGGACCTGGACGACGCGGTCCGGCTCGCAGCCCGCGGGGCCGGATCGCTGGTGGCCACCGTGTGCACCAATGACGGTGAGATCGCGCGTGAACTGACCACCGGAATAGCCGGCTACCACGGCCGCGTCCACATCCTGAACCGGGAAACCGCGCGCACCTCCACGGGCCACGGTTCGCCGGTGCCGCACCTGGTGCACGGCGGGCCCGGACGCGCCGGCGGCGGCGAGGAACTCGGCGGCATCCGCGCGGTCAAGCACCACATGCAACGCACTGCCGTCCAGGGCTCGCCCAACCTGCTCACCGCGGTGACCGGGGTCTGGCACACGGGGGCCGACCGGGTCATCGCCGGTGCCGCCGAATTCGGTGCCGTCGAAGGCGCCGTGCACCCGTTCCGCAAGTCACTGGCGGAGCTGCGGATCGGCGATGCGTTCGCCTCCCCGCTGCGCGAGGTCACGCTGCAGGACATCACGGACTTCGCGAACACCACCGGTGACACCTTCTACGCCCACACCGATGCCGCCGCAGCTGAGGCGAACCCGTTCTTCCCCGGCATCGTTGCCCACGGCTACCTGCTGGTTTCCTGGGCGGCGGGCTTGTTCGTGCAGCCGGCGCCCGGGCCGGTGCTGGCCAACTACGGACTCGAGAACCTGCGCTTCATCACCCCGGTGCCGGCAGGCGACAAGATCCGCGTCACCCTGACCGCCAAGAAGATCACCCCCCGTGTGACGGAAGAGTACGGCGAGGTCGCCTGGGACGCCATCATCCACAACCAGGATGACGAAATCGTTGCCACCTACGACGTCCTCACCCTGGTGGAGAAGGAAGACATCACCTACCGGAACTGGGCTTCCTAGCGGGAAAGCGCCGACGGCACAGGAGGACCTGCCCGACGGGCAGGTCCTCCTGTGCCATCACCGGCCCGCGGGTGCGGGCGCCAGGTGGGTCAGTAGGCCTTGACGCGTTGTTCGACGACCAGGTGGATCAAGGCGAAGCACCCCTCGTTGTCGATGGCGGAGAGCGCGGCCTCCAGCGCGGCCGGCACCTCGGCGTCGAGTTCCACCCGGACGCCGAAGCCGCCGAAGGCCCGGGCCATCATCGCGAAATCCGGGTTCTTCAACTGCGTGCCCGACACACGGTCGGGGTAGTCGCGCTCCTGGTGGGTGCGGATGGTCCCGTATTCCTGGTTGTCCATGACGATGACCAGCGGGGTGGCCCCGTACTGGGCGGCGGTGGCCAGTTCCTGGCCGTTCATGAGGAATTCGCCGTCGCCGGCGATGGTCACCACGCGGCGTCCCGGGCTGGCCAGCGATGCGGCGACGGCCGAGGGGATCGAATAGCCCATGGAGCCGTTGCGGGCGCTGATCATCGAGGCGTAGCCGTTGGTGGGGAAGTAGCGGTGGGCCCAGTTGGTGTGTTCGCCGGCGCCGAAGGTGACCATGGCGTCGTCGGGCAGCGAGGCCACGAGGTTCGCCATGAGGGTCGCCATCTTGGCCTGGCCGTCGCCGGGGGTCGCCTCGGGCAGGGCCGCGAACTTCTCCTGCTCCGCGCGCATGCGCTGGGTCCACTCACGCCAGGAATCCTTCACCGGCAGGTCCATGCGGACCAGGTCGCGGACGAAGACATCCGGCTTGGCCACGATCTGGTGGGACACCGGCCCGGAACGCCCGCGCAGCGAGGGGTCGATGGTGACCAGGAAGTTCTTCTTGTCCCAGTTCTGCCGGATCGCGAAGCCGTCGGTGATGACGTCACCGGGGACCGTGCCGACGAAGACGAGCAGGTCGGTTTCCTCCAGCAGGTCGTAGGTCGGCTTGGGCCGGCCGTAACCGATGGGGCCAACGTAGGAGGGCGAACTGAACGGCACGGTGCCCTCGCAGCGCCATTCGGCGGCTGCCGGGAGATCGTGGTCCTCCAACCAGGTGGTGAACGCGCTGGCCCCCTCGGCGCTCCAGTCGTTGCCGCCGAAGATGAACAGCGGCTTGTCCGCTTCCTTCAGCGCGTCGTGCAGGGCCTTCCAGTCGGTGACGGTCATGCCGCCGCTGGCCACCGGGATCCTGGGGTGGACCTCGGCTGGGATCTGGCGCTTGATGATGTCCTCGGGCAACCCCACGACCACGGGGCCGGGGCGGCCGGACATGGCGGCGAACATGGCCTCGGCGACGACCTCGGAGGCGCGTTCGGCGTGGTCGAGGATCATCACGCGCTTGGCGTTGGTGCCGAACCAGGCCTTGGGATCGAACTCCTGGAAGGCCTCCTTTTCGCGGTGCTCGAAGGGGATCAGCCCCACGAAGAGGACCATCGGCGTGGAGTCCTGCCACGCGGTGTGGAGTCCGACGTGCGCGTTGGCCGCACCGGGGCCGCGGGTGACCATCGCGATGCCCGGCAGCTGGTTCATCTTGCCGTCGGCCTCGGCCATGTAGGCCGCGCCGCCCTCGTGGCGGCAGACGACGGTGTCGATGGGGGAGTTGTGCAGGCCATCGAGGACATCGAGGTAGCTCTCGCCCGGGACGACGTAGGTGCGTTCCACCCCGTGTGCGACGAGCGTGTCCACGATGACGTGGCCGGCGGACTTGGTGGTCGGTCCTGCCGAGGCCTGGGCCGCGCTGGCGTCCGGCCCGGCGGGCTCGGTCTGGATGGTAGTCACGGGGTGACCTCTTTCGCCGTTGAAATGGGTGTCACGGAACGACGCGGGCGCCCTGGAGGAGCCGCGGCATCGTTGCCTACTGCAGGCCAAATTACAGGACGGACAGCAGCGACCCTAGAACGGGGGACACGTTGCCGTCATGTATGCGATGCGGGTCACGTTCGCTTGACCGGGGCATGCGGGCCCGTCGCGATCATAGGAGGGTGTGGTGGACGCAGAACGGCAGGACCCGGCGGACGTTCGACCCCGCACGGGCCTGCGCCCTGGAGGATGGATGATGCCGACGCGCGGGCGGTGCTCCACGCCTTCGCGGCACCCGACATGGTCGGCCAGTCCCGCACCCCCCTCGCCTCCTTGGAGGACGCCCGCGCCTGGATCAGGCCACTGCTTGCCGGTCGAGTGGGCAACGAGCCCCGGTCCGTGGCGTTCGCCATCGACATCGGTGGAAGGGCCGTCGGCAACGTGAGGGTCTCCGCCATTGACCGGCGCCATCTCACTGGCTGGGTCCCGTACTGGGTGGCCCAGCCCGCCCGCGGCCGGGGCTGGCCGGTGCGGCGGCCGCAGCCGTGGCGGGGCACTGCTTCACGCGGCTTGGCCTGGACCGGCTGGAACTGGGGCATCCGCTCAACAACCCGGCGTCCGGCCGGGTCGCCGCGGGGGCGGGGTTCACACAGGAGGGTGTGGAGCGGCAGAAGTTGCGCTACCAGGACGACGACGGCACCTGGCAGCGGTATGACACGGCGCTCTGGGCACGGCTGGCCACGGACCTGTTGCCCGGCATCGTGCCCCTGGAGATCCTCCGGACCTAAGGCCGTTGCGGGCCCGCCAACTCCGTCAGCTGTCGTGGCCCAGACCGGCCGCCGCGAAGGCCCGTCCGTAGATCCCGCGGATGACGTCTTCCTTGCGCGCGTTGTATTCCATGACGGTGCCGCCCTCGTCATTCGTCGCCCCGGCGGCCGCCTGCTTCGCCTGCCGGTACAGGTCCCGGTCGTCCCGATGGCCACGCAGCCAATCCCGGAACATCCGGTGCCTGATCGTCTCGGGGCAGTCGGGGCCGAAGACATGGAGATTGGCCGCGGGCACGTCGAGCCGGAAGCAGCGGTGTTCGTGCCAACCGGGCTCCCGGACGACCAGGGCGAACCCGGCGCCCTCCAACGCGCTGCGGTAGGCGGATTCGTCGGCGGGGTCCGCGACGGTCAGATCGATGTCGATCACCGGCTTGGCGGCCAGCCCGGGAACGGCGGTGGAGCCCACGTGTTCCACTGCCAGAGCCAACGGCCCCAGCGCCGTGCGGATTCGGTTTTCCAGCGTGGCGAAGTGTGCCAGCCACACAGGATCGTGGTCGACGATGACGACCGGGCCCGGGGTGGGGCCGCCGGCGAGCCAGACGGCATCTTCAGGGGCGGAATCGTGGTGTTCCGTGATCGCGGCGTCGCTGGGCATGGTGACCATGCTAGTCGGGTGCCCCGGCCGCACATAGGCCGGATCGGCAGCCTGTTCGGAGGGGGAAGGCGGGTACTCAGTCGAGTCTCCCGCAGTTGCCTGGCCAGAAATGGGCCTGTGCCAGATGCGGCCCCGCGGGGAATCCTGCGGGGCCGATGTTAGCCCAGCACCTGAAGGCCGTCAGCTGGTACCTACACGCGCGCCTTCCGCGGTCTCGTGGCCCTCTGAGTTCGCCACATACTGCAAGCGCTTCGGAACTGCCCGCAGGATTGAGGCAACGGCCTCCTGACCCCGGCGGAACCAGGCGGACGGAAAGGACAACTGGAAGGCATCGCGCGTGAAGAGGGAAATCGCTTCGACACCTTCCTCCAACACCTCGCGTTCCAGACCAACGACGTCTTCCCAGCGGACACTGGTGGTTTGCCCAAAAAGGGTGAGGGAACATCCTGCGTCTCCAACGATCAGTCTGGCATCCGCGGGGGCTCCGGCGAATCTGGCGATCAGGCCCCGCTTGTAGATGGTGCCCTCAATGCCCGGGGCCGGGGAACTGTCGCGGGCGGGGTAGATCATGCCGGTTGCAGGGTCGGCGTCATCGGGGATGATCTCCTCTGGCAGGCCCACCAGCAGGGTGCCCTCGAGGTCCCCGAGAAGGGTCGCCGTGTGCGACGCAGCATCGGACGTCAGGGCGTCGACATAGTCGGCATAGCTCCACGCACGCTGGCCCAGCAGCTGGCAGACGGCAGCATCGTATGTGTCAGCATGGGTACTGCCCGGTTCCTGGGCGTCCGCCGAAAGGCGCGCCACGGCGCGTCGGATCTCATCCTCGGTCGGGCCGTCGTCCCGCAGGGACCGAAGCTCCGCCAGGGTGCGGCGGACGGCCTCCACCGCGTTGCGCGGTGCCACATCCAAAGCGATGACTGTTAAAGAGTTTCCGTCGTCGACGTTGGCCGTGGACACTTCGCATCCGTAAACCAGGCCGTCGCGTCGGCGCAAGACGTCGTGGACTCTCCGGTCCAGGGTGTAGTCCAATAGGGGCATGGCCGCAGCGGCGTCAGTTGAACTTCCTGGTACGCGGAAGGAGATGACAGGGCGTGACCCCCCGCTTGCGTATTCCGCGGGCCCGGCGGCGGGGACCGGTGAGGCTGGTCCTATCGGCCGGCGTGCCCCGGGGGGAAGCGGGAGCCGAAGGCCGTCCGGAGGCGCCGAAGAACAGACGAGAACGGCATTGGCCTGGGTAAAAAACGTCCTGGCGTGGAGGGCCACTTCGTCGATGTCGAGTTGATCCAGGTAGTTTTCGGAAGCCGATGCCAATCCTGGCCCGGCCAAACCGTAGTGGTTGCTGAGTGCCTCGCCGACTTCCGGGGGAACCGCGCTCGTTTCGCCTTCGGCTTCGAGGATGGACTTCTCGCGCTCGAAGACCTGCGGATTGATGCGGCCCGCGGCAAGCTCGCCCAGGGATGTGCAGATCGCGGACAGCGAATTGGCGACCTCCGTCGTCGTTCCCTCGAAGGTGAATTCAGTCAGGGTTAGCCCGACCTCCCCGTTGGCCGCATGGTCCAGCGTGGGAATCGTGGCGAATGCCAGATGCTCCACGAGATGGGTGATGCCGGCTGCGGAGAAGGATTCGTCGCGGACGCCGACGCGGAAAACGAGGGAAACGTTGAACCGACCTGGCTGCTCGGTCCAGTGGACCGGTACTCCGTCGATGGTGAGGGAAGGGGACATGGCGGCGTACATCCTTGCGGTACGAGGGCGAGGGAAGAGCTTGGTGTCCAGATGCTAACCCGCGCCGCCCCGCCGGCTGAGTCGCCGCGCCGAAACCCTCGCCCGGCCGGAACCTACGCCTCCTGGTAGGGGCTCGGCGGGTATTCCGCGGCGTCGTCCTGCGTCGCCTCGGCCGGGAGCTGGCGCCAGGACCACCAGCCGAAGAGGGAGGCCCCGAACTGCAGGACCAGGACCGCCAGGGTCGCGAAGGCCGGCTGGTTGCCGAAGTAGACG
>Ga0134125_10009354_pt1 | contig 11039 bp, 10 predicted proteins | sample KB31751_FD_96464 | JGI IMG/M metagenome (GOLD analysis project Ga0134125, IMG submission 96464) | Terrestrial soil microbial communities with excess Nitrogen fertilizer from Kellogg Biological Station, Michigan, USA - KB3-175-1 | ecosystem: Environmental > Terrestrial > Soil > Unclassified ...
AAGGACATGCAGGAAGACAAGGAAGGGGCGATGGACGCGCTCGCCGCGCTGTCGCTGTCGATCGCGGCGATGACGGGGATGGTCGCCGACCTCGAGCCGGACGTATCCCGCATGAAGAAGGCGGCGGGCGAGGGCTATGCGACCGCCACCGATCTGGCCGACTGGCTGGTGCGGACGTTGAAGATTCCGTTCCGCGAGGCGCACCACGCAACCGGCCGTATCGTCGCCAAGGCGGCGGAGGCAGGCGTGGCGCTGCACCGGCTGCCGCTCGCTACGATGCGCGAGATCGAACCGCGAATCAGCGAGGATGTCTTCAGCGTGCTCTCGGTAGACCGCTCGGTGAAAAGCCGCACCAGCTTCGGCGGCACCGCGCCCAAAAACGTGCGCGCGCAGGCGAAAAAATGGCTGCGAAGGCTGGAAAAAGAGAAGTCCTGACTTCGCCTCGATTGCCGTGATAGGGTCCGCGCAATGAACCGCTCCCGCCTTGTCTCACGCGTTGTTTTAACAGTCGCGCTTGCCGCCGCGCTCGGCCTCGGCGCCTGCGGACGCAAAGGTGCGCTCGATCCGCCGCCCGGCGCTTCGCTCGAGGGCGAGCCGCAGGCGAACATGCCCTCGCTGATGAGCTCGAAGGGGCAGGCGCAGCCGGGCAACCCCGTGCAACCCTCGAAAAAACACATCCCTCTCGACGTTCTCCTGAACTGAGACGCGCAGCGATCCCGCGCTTTCCGCTTTTCGGATAAGATCGCGCGCAACCGGACCCAAGAAGTCATGCATCACTTTGCCTATCGCAACGGTGTGCTGCACGCCGAGGCGGTGTCGCTCGACACGATTGCCGCGAGCGTCGGCACGCCGTTCTATTGCTACTCGACCGCCACGCTGACGCGGCATTACGAGGTGTTTGCCGGCGCCTTCGCCGACGTGAATGCGCTCGTCTGCTACGCCATGAAGGCAAATTCAAATCAGGCGGTGGTGCGCACGCTCGCCCGGCTCGGCGCCGGCGCCGACGTCGTGTCGGGCGGCGAGCTCAAGCGCGCGCGGCTCGCCGGCATCGCCGCCGACAAGATCATGTTCTCCGGCATCGGCAAGACCGCCGACGAACTGGCGCTCGCCGTCGACGAGGGCATTCTCTGCGTCAACGTGGAATCGGAAGCCGAGCTCGAACTTCTGTCGTCTATTGCCGTGGCCAAGGGGCGGCCCGCTTGCGTTTCCGTGCGCGTCAATCCCGACATCGACGCCAAGACGCATCACAAGATCGCCACCGGACGCGCCGAAAACAAGTTCGGCATTCCGATCAGCCGCGCCCGCGACGTTTACGCGCGCGCGGCAAAGCTGCCCGGCCTGAAGGTTACCGGCGTCGACATGCATATCGGCAGTCAGATCACCGACCTCGATCCGTTCGGCAATGCCTTCACGCTGCTCGCCGAGTTCGTGCGCACACTGCGCGCCGACGGTCACGTCATCGGTCACGTCGATCTCGGCGGAGGCCTCGGCATTCCCTATCGCGACGACAACGAGCCGCCGCCGCGCCCGGAGGAGTACGCCAAGGTGGTCAAGCGCGCGACGCGCGACCTGAACTGCCGGCTGATCTTCGAGCCGGGCCGGTTGCTCGTCGGCAATGCCGGCATCCTGGTGACGCGCGTCCTGTTCGTGAAGCAGGGTGAGGCGAAAAAGTTCGTGGTCGTCGACGCCGCGATGAACGATCTCATCCGGCCAACGCTCTACGAGGCCTATCACGAGATCTGGCCGGTCAAGGAACGGCCGGCCGGCGCCCCGCAGATCCGCGCCGACGTCGTCGGGCCGGTCTGCGAGAGCGGCGATTTCCTCGCCCTCGGCCGTAACCTCGTGGAACCGAAAAGCGGGGATTTGCTTGCGGTGATGTCGGCAGGCGCCTACGGCGCAGTGCAGGCCGGAACCTACAATACACGCGCTTTAGTGCCGGAAGTGCTGGTCAAAGGCGGCGAATGGGCTCTGGTCCGGCCCCGCCTTGAAGTTGACCAACTCATTGCGCTCGATCGCATGCCGGCTTGGCTTTAGGCGCATAAAGGCGCGCGTGGCCGGGGAATTGGCTGCGTGTTAGGGTACGCGGCAGCAGATTCTCCAGGCCGAGGCGACGGAGCGGTTTTTGGACGAATTGGACCATCCCACCCAAGAGCCGGAACAGCCGATCCGGACGATGTTGACGCGGGCGCTTAAACGCGCGCGCGGCAGCCTGCTGTGGGAACGGCTGTGGCCGGCGCTTGCCAGCGTGGCGACGGCGCTCGGTCTGTTCCTTGCGTTTTCCTGGGCCGGGCTGTGGCTGGCTTTGCCGCCTCTGGGCCGCGCCATCGGGCTTTTCATCTTTGTGCTGCTGACGGCAGTCGCCGCGCTGCCCCTTGTCCGGCTGCGATGGCCGAGCGTGCATGAAGGCTTGCGCCGCCTCGACCGCGGCAGCGGCGAGGCGCACCGGCCGGCCAGCGCGATCGCCGATCAGATTGCGAGCAATCAGGCCGATCCCGTCACGCAGGCCCTGTGGCGCGCACATATGGAACGCGCGCTGATGTCGGCGCGCAGGCTCAAAGCCGGGTGGCCGCAGCCGAAATTGGGTTTGCGCGATCCGATGGCGCTGCGCGCGCTGGTGCTGATTTTGGTGGTGGCGAGCTTCTTTGCCGGCGGCGACGACCGCTTCAAACGCATCGCTGCCGCTTTCGATTGGCACGGCGTGGTGGCGCCGCCCAATTTCCGCGTCGATGCCTGGGTGACGCCGCCGGTCTATACCGGCCGTCCGCCGGTGATGCTGCCGGGCTTACGTCCGGGCGAGACCGCGCAAGCCGCAGGAACCGTGGCGGTCCCGGTCGGCAGTCAGCTTCTGGTGCGCGCGAGCGGCAACGTGCATTTCTCCGTGGAGCACAAGGGCGGCCTGGAAGATGCGGCCGCTGCGGCGCATGCGACGTTACCGGCGGGGACCGAGGAACGCCGCTTCGTCATCAAAGGCGACGGATCGGCGGCGTTGCGCGGCGTCGTCGGTACCGACCTCACCTGGAATTTCACCGCAATCCCCGACCGCCCGCCGACGATTACGTTGATCGGAGAGCCGCAGCGGCAAGTCCGCGGCGCCTTGCGCGTCGACTATAAAGTGGAAGACGACTACGGTGTGGTCAGCGCGCAGGCCACGTTTGCGCGCAAAGCGAGCGAAGACGCCGAAGCCAACGGCGAAAAGCCGCCGCACCCTCTGTTTGAGCCGCCGAATTTCCCGCTGACCCTGCCGCAGGCGCACACCCGCGTGGGTGCGGCGCAGACCACGCACGATCTCACCGAACATCCGTGGGCCGGCTCCGAGGTCACACTGACGCTGGTGGCGCGTGATGAAGCGGGCAACGAGGGCCGCAGCGAGCCGTTCGATCTCGAATTGCCGCAACGCATTTTCTCCAAGCCGGTCGCCCGCGCCCTGATCGAGCAGCGCCGTATCCTGTCGCTCGACGCCGAACAGAAGCCGCTTGTGCTTGCCGCTCTCGATGCGCTCACGATCGCTCCCGAGCAATTCACGCCCGAGGCCAGCGTCTATCTCGGCCTGCGCTCGATTTATTACGACCTCGACCGCGCAAGGTCCGACGACGCGCTGCGCGAGGTCGTGGCGCGGATGTGGGCGATGGCCGTGCAGATAGAGGACGGCAATGTCAGCGAGGCCGAGCAGGCCCTGCGCCAGGCGCAGGACGCGCTGCGCGAGGCGCTCGACCGCAACGCCAGCGACGAGGAAATCAAGAAGCTCACCGACCAGTTGCGTGCCGCGCTCGACAAGTTCCTGCAGGCGCTTGCCGAGCAGATGCGCAAGAACCCGCAGCTTTCGCGCCCGCTCGACCGCAATTCGCGCATGCTCAGCCAGCAAGACCTCAAGAGCATGATCGACCGCCTCGAGAACATGGCCAAGCTCGGCAACAAGGATGCGGCGCGGCAGTTGCTCGATCAGTTGCAGCAGATGCTGGAGAATTTGCAAACCGCGCAGCAGGGCGCGCAAGGCGACCAGGGCGACGACGACATGATGTCGGCGCTCGATGAGCTTGGCGACATGATCCGCAAGCAACAACAGTTGCGCGACAGGACCTTCAAGGAAGGTCAGGACATGCGGCGCGACCAGCAGCGCGGCAAGGGCCAAAGGCAACTCGGCGATCTCCAGCAGGACCAGCAGGCGCTGAAGGACCGGCTCAACAAACTACTCGAACAGTTGCGCCAGCACGGTCTCGGCAATCCCGACCAGGGCAAAAGCGGCCAGGGCAAGAACGGCCAGGGCGAAAACGGTCAGGATCAGCTCGGCAGCGCCGGCGAGGCGATGGGCGAAGCGGAAGGCGAACTCGGCGAGGGCGATGCCAACAGCGCGGTGGACAGTCAGGGCCGGGCGCTCGAAGCCATGCGCAAAGGCGCAAAGGGGCTTGCCGAACAGATGCAGCAGGACGGCATCGGCATGGGGCCGGCGCCCGGCCAGCCAGGGCGTACCGGCCGCCAGCGCGCCGACCAGAACACCGATCCGCTCGGCCGGCCGATGCGTGGCCGCGAATATGGCGACGACGTCACGGTGAAGGTGCCGGGCGAGATCGATGCCCAACGCGCGCGGCGGATTCTCGAGGAATTGCGCAAGCGCTACGGCGAAAGCTTCCGTCCGCAGCTCGAACTCGATTACATCGAGCGGCTGCTCAAGGACTTCTGACCGCCGAACCCGGAAAGTTAGTGGCGCGCGACCAGCGCTTCGCGCACCGCGCCCTTGATCTGATCGAGCGAAAACGGCTTGACGATGACGTCGTGCACCAGCGCGTCGAGGCCGTGCGCGCGTTCGCGCTGATCGGCATAGCCGGTCATGAGCATGATCGGTATATCGGGGTGATCGCGGCCGGCAGCGAGCGCCAGCGCCACGCCGTCCATGACCGGCATCTTCACGTCGGCGAGCAGCAGGTCGAACCCGCCGCGATGCTGTTGCAAGATCTCCAGCGCTTCCGCGCCGTCGAAGGCTGCGGTCAAGGCGTGGCCGTCCTCGCTGAGAGCCCGTATCACCAGATTGCGGATGGCGTCGTCGTCCTCGGCAATCAGGATGCGCGCCATCAGGCTATTTCACCCCGGCGGCGGCGTCCTGTGCGTTGTAGAAGCGCACCAGTACGTCGGCGGCGTCGGCCGGCGGCGAGGCGAGCCGGCTGTGGAAGTCGAGCCGCGCGCCCGGTTCGAGGATGCTGCGTGTCGGCAGGGCGGTCCAGGTATAGATTTCCTGGCCGGAAGCATTGCGCACGGAGAAACGCAGGCGCGGCACCTCGGTCGCCGAATTGCCGGTGCTCACGATCGTCCCGTCGACGATCAGCGTGCTGATGCCGTTCTCGCTCTCTTTGGAAATCTTGACGTTCTCGAATTTGAGATTGCGCAGATTGACCGGCAGGCCGATCGCGGCGAACAGCGATGCAGTCTGCGGCAGGTAGCGCACCACCTCATTGCGGGCGCCGACCAGCGCCACGTTGAATGCGACCAGTACGAGAATAATGGCGGTCCAGCGCGAGGAGCGGCGCTTGGTCTCGCGCCGGACGCGCAGTCGTTCGCGGCGGGCGGCAAAGCTCTCGACGTCTTCGGCCTCGAATCCGGGCGCGCCGGCGTCGGGCATGCGGATCTGGGCGACCGGCGCTAGCGGCGGCGCCTCGATGACCGGCACATCCTGCGTTTCGGCGGCGGGTCTGGCCGCGACTGCATCGGGTATCGCGGGCGGTTCGGCAGCAGGTGCTTCGTTGATCGCGGCGTCGGGCTCGCCGCCAAAATCGTCACCCGCAGGCGGGGGCGGCGCATCGGCCATGCCGGTTGCGGATGGCGGGGCGGTGCTCGTTTTCGCCTCGGCTTCGGCGATCACGCCATCGACGAAGGCGTTCACGGCGGCCTCGGCCTTGGGACCGCCGGCAAACCAGGTGGCCTTGCAGCGGGCGCAACGCACGGTACGCCCGGCAGGCGCGACCGAAGCCGGGTCGATCATGTAGGACGTGGCGCAGCTTGGACAGACGATCAGCATGGCGTTTGCGGGCGTTTGGCTCGCCCGCAAGCTAGCAGCCGACCGTTAATGGACCGGAAACCATGGGTCCGCGCCCGGCGGGGAAAGTCTCGCGAATAACGCGCTAAACCGCACTGGCGGCCTCGTGATAATGCTGTAAAAGCGCTGGAATCGCGTCGAAGACGAGCCGGTATGGGGCCCTGCCGCCCCGGGGGCCGTCGGCAGGCCGCCCAGGCCGGAGCGAAATCGTCGGAGTGGGGTGTGGTCCGATTCGAAAATGTCGGCTTGCGCTATGGGATGGGCCCGGAGGTCCTGCGCGACCTCACGTTCCGCATCGAGCCGCATTCGTTCCAGTTCCTCACCGGCCCCTCCGGCGCCGGCAAGACTTCGCTGCTGCGGCTGCTCTTCCTGTCGCTGAGGCCGACGCGCGGGCTGATCACCCAGTTCGGCCATGATGTCGCGACGCTGTCGAAGGACGCGCTGGCGACGCTGCGGCGGCGCGTCGGCATCGTGTTCCAGGATTTTCGGTTGCTCGACCACATGACGACTTACGAGAACGTGGCGCTGCCGCTGCGCGTCATCGGCCGCCCCGAGGAAAGCTACCGCGACGAGGTGATCGAGCTGCTCAACTGGGTCGGCCTTGGCGAGCGGATGTGGGCGTTGCCGCCGGTGCTGTCGGGCGGGGAAAAGCAGCGCGCCGCGATCGCCCGCGCGGTGATCGCGCGCCCGCAACTGCTGCTCGCCGACGAGCCGACCGGCAACGTCGACCCCTCGCTCGCGCAGCGGCTGCTGCGGCTGTTCATCGAGCTCAACAAATCCGGAACATCGGTGCTGATCGCCACCCACGACATCGCCTTGATGGACCAGTACGATGCCCGCCGCCTCGTGCTGCACGACGGCCGGCTGCATATTTATGACTGAGATGACGGATACCTTGCGCAACGATTTGACGGCGCCGCCCCGCATGCCCGGCGGTGCCTTGCCGCGTTTCGACACGCCACTGGTGCCGCGCAACTCGATTTCCGGCCGCGCGCTGGTCGCCGTGGTGGCGATCATGACGTTTCTTGCCTCGCTGACAACCGGCGCGGTGATGCTGATCGCTGCTGCGGCGAGCGAATGGCAAGCGGATGTGGCGCGCGAGGTGACTATCCAGGTCATACCCGCGCCCGGCCGCGATGTTGAAGCTACGGTGGAAAAAGCCGCCGCGGTTGCCCGCGCCTTTCCCGGCATCGGCGACGTGCGGCCCTATTCGAAGGAGGAATCCTCCAAGCTCCTCGAGCCGTGGCTGGGCGCCGGCCTTTCGCTCGACGAACTGCCGGTGCCGCGGCTCATCGTGGTCAAGATCGGCGCTGGAGCTGCGCCCGATATTCCGCAGTTGCGCCGTCTGCTCGCCGAGCAGGTGCCCGGTGCCACGCTTGACGATCACCGCGGCTGGATCGACCGCATGCGCACCATGGCCGGCACGGCGGTCGCCGCCGGCATTGCCGTACTACTGTTGATGATCGCCGCTACCATGCTTTCCGTCGCTTTCGCCACGCGCGGCGCCATGGCCACCAACAAGCCGGTCATCGGCGTCCTGCATTTCGTCGGCGCCAAAGACGGGTTCATCGCCGGCCTGTTCCAGCGGCATTTCCTGCTGCTGGGCCTCGAAGGCGGCGGCATCGGCGGGGGCGCGGCCATCGTGCTGTTCCTGATTGCCGGGACGCTGAGCCGCTGGTTTGCAAGCTCGGCCGGCGGCGAGCAGACCGCCGCCTTGTTCGGCACCTTTTCCATCGGGCTTTCCGGCTACGTCGCCGTGCTCGCCCAGGTGGTGCTGATCGCGGTGGTGACGGCGTTGACGTCACGGCATACCGTCAACCGCACACTGGAGACGATCGAATAACATGCTGGCAGGGTTTGCTCGCTGGATCGGCTTTCTCACCATGGCAGCCGGCGCCGCGGGGGCGCTGCTACTCGCCGGCGGCTTCCTGTGGTTTGCCACGCAGGTGCCGTCCGAGGAGGTCATCCTCGACCGCAAGGCCGACGGCATCGTGGTGCTCACCGGCGCCGCAACGCGCATTCCCGACGCCATCGAATTGCTGGCCGCAGAGCGCGGCAAGCGGCTGCTGATCACCGGCGTGTATCGCGACACCAGCAAGCGTGAGATCGCGCGCGTGACCCCGCTTTATTCCCGCTATTTCGCCTGCTGCATCGATCTCGACCGCTCGGCGCTGAACACCTTTGGCAACGCGCTGGAAACCAAGCGCTGGGCGCGCGAGCACAATTTCAATTCGTTGATCGTGGTTACCTCGAACTGGCACATGCCGCGCGCGATGGCCGAACTCAGCCATCAGCTTCCCGACGTCACGCTGATTGCAAGTCCCGTGGTGTCGGAAAAGAGCAAGGCCGATCCGTGGTGGTCGAACGGGCAGACGGCGCGGCTGTTCATGTCCGAGTATCTGAAATATCTGTTCGCGCGGGTCCGCATGTGCCTCGACCCCGATACCGCGACGTGACGGAGCGTGCCAGCGTGCTGATCATCCTTCGCTCCGTCGCCTTCAACGTGTTGTTCTATCTGAACACGCTTCTCTATTTGATCGTGGCGCTGCCGACCTTCTTCATGCCGTATCGCGCCATCATCGCGGTGGCGAAGGCGTGGGGCCGCGCCAACCTGGTGCTGCTGCGCGTTGTCGCCGGTATCGATTGCGAAATCCGCGGCCGCGAGAAGATCCCGAAGGGCCCGATCATCGTCGCCTCCAAGCACCAGTCGGCCTGGGAGACGTTCGCGCTGCTGCCGCTGTTCGACAATCCGGTTTTCATCCTCAAACGCGAGCTGCAATGGATTCCGATCTTCGGCTGGCTCACCATCAAGGGACGCATGGTGCCGGTGGACCGCGGCGCGGGATCGGCCGCGCTTGGCGCAATGACCGAACGCGCGCGCATCGAGCTTGCCGACAACCGCCAGCTCATCATTTTTCCCGAGGGCACCCGCCGCCCGCCGGATGCCGAACCGAAATACAAGTACGGCGTCGCGCATCTTTATGGCGCCGAAGGCGTGCCTTGCGTTCCCATTGCGCTGAATTCCGGGCTGTTCTGGCCGCGCCGCTCGGTTCGCCGGCTGCCGGGCACGGTGATTGTCGAGGTTCTCGATCCGATCATGCCGGGACTCGGAAGGGACGAATTCTTCAAGCGATTGCAGGCCGAGCTGGAGGCTGCGACCGCGCGTCTGATCGAAGAGGGCCGCAGGCGCTTAAGTTGAAGCCGAAGCAACGTCGCGCGTGCCTTTAAGCTTCTCGGCCAGCATGTGCAGCCCGTCGTCGCGATAGCCTTGCGCTTCGATCTCCTTGACCGTCGCCAGCACATAATCGCGGTTGTTGCCGGAGCGTCCGTGGCCCTGGCGGACGAAATGCAATTGGCGGTCGAGCGGGAGGCGTCCGGCATATTGCCGGTGACCGCGGTCGACCATGTAGCAAACGGCGCGCACGTTTTGCTGCGGGTCGTCGTCGAGCCAGATGGTGCGATAGGCCTCGCGATAGACGAGTGTCACCTGCTCGCGCGCGCGCAGATAGTCGATCGTCGCGGCACGTTTTGCCGCGGCGACCCGATAGGCGATGCCGCGGCAATTTCCGCCGCGGTCGAGGCCAAGCACCAGCCCCGGCCGCTGCGGCGTGCCGCGATGCACGAAGGAATAGACGCAGAGCGCCCGGTGCGCGCCGATTACGCGCGCATGGCGTCGCTCGAGGAATTCGAAGCCCGGCCGCCACATCAGCGATCCGTAACCGAAGACCCACAGGTCCGCGTCGTTTTGTTCGAATGTTGTGCCCATCGGGATCGGAAGACAAACCGCGGCGTTGATATGGCGTATAATCGGCCCGGCGATTGCGCTCGCGTATCAGGGCCGGCGGCATCGCGCAACCGGACACGCGGGCCGGCGCATAAACGCCGCATTCGGCATGCTGGTGAAATCGAATGGCGCGCAAGGCAAAAGGGATCCAGACAAGACGCCGCAGCGGCCGGCGCTATACCATCACGCTGTTTCTGGCCCTGGCGCTGATCGGCGGCTGGGCGTGGCTGTGGCATTTCGCCGCGGGCAAGGCGCAACAAACCATCGACGGCTGGCGCGCGCGCGAGGCCAAGGCCGGCCGCGTCTATACCTGCGGTGCCGAAAGCGTCGGCGGCTTCCCATTTCAAATCGAGGTCGACTGCGACAAGGCCTCGGCGGTTTTCCGCGGTAGCCAGCCGCCGACAGAGTTGAAGGCCCCGCGTATCGTTGCCGGCGTTCAGGTTTACGACCCGACGAAGGTTGTGAGCGATTTCACCGGGCCGCTTTCGATCGCCGAGCCGGGGCACGCGCCGAATTTGATCGCTAACTGGACGCGGATGCGGTCGAGCGTGCGCGGCACGCCGGCGGCGCCGCAGCAGGTGTCGATCGAATTTGACCGACCGATACTCGATCAGGCGGGTAGCGCCGGCCGGCAAAGGCTGCTGAATGCGCGCCGCATCGACATCAATGGCCGTATCGTCGAGGGCTCGGCCGCCCGGCATCCGGTGATCGAGGCGGTCTTGCAGTTGCGCGCGGCCTCGGCGCCGGGCCTGCATCCGGCGGCGGTGCAGCCGGTCGACGCCGATATCACCGCGGTGCTGCGCGGCCTCGACGACTTTTCGCCCAAACCCTGGGCGGCGCGCTTCCGGCAGGTGCAGGCGGCGGGTGGCCGCATCGACATCACCCATGCCCGCGTACAGCAGGGCGAGACGCTCGCGATCGGCGAGGGCACGCTCTCGCTCAACGGCAATGGCCGTCTCGACGGCCAGTTGCGCGTCACCGTTGCCGGCATCGAGCCGTTTCTTGCGGCGATCGGCGCCAATCGCGCCGTGCAGCAGTCGCAGCCGATGGACAAGCTCGCCGGCACGCTCAACCGTCTCGCGCCCGGCCTTGGCGATGTGGCGCGCGCGCAGGCGGGCGCCAATCTGTCGTTCGGGCTCAACCTACTCGGCGAGCAGACCACGCTTGAAGGCCGCCGCGCGGTGACGCTGCCGCTGCGCTTTTCCGACGGGTCGGTGTATCTGGGGCCGA
>Ga0134125_10009356_pt1 | contig 11037 bp, 19 predicted proteins | sample KB31751_FD_96464 | JGI IMG/M metagenome (GOLD analysis project Ga0134125, IMG submission 96464) | Terrestrial soil microbial communities with excess Nitrogen fertilizer from Kellogg Biological Station, Michigan, USA - KB3-175-1 | ecosystem: Environmental > Terrestrial > Soil > Unclassified ...
AGCGGACAGAGTTGTAGTAGAGGAATGACAGGGTTTGTATTGAGAAGTTTTAGCTGTCAGCTAAGAGCTAACAGCTAGGAGCTAAAGGCTGATTTATGGGACAGAAGGTACATCCTTACGGATTCCGGCTGGGGTACACCAAGCCGTGGAAGTCGCGCTGGTTTGTGGAACGCGACTACGACAAGCTACTGCTTGAAGACGTCAAGCTGAAGAATGAACTGAAGGACAAGCTCAAGTCGGCGGGCGTGAGCTCGATCGAAGTGGAGCGTCCGGGCAATAAGTTGCGCGTCATTATTAAGACGGCGCGTCCGGGGATCATTATCGGCCGCAAGGGCGCGGAGATAGATAAGTTGAAAGGCGAAGTGCAGAAGCGCACCAATCGCGAGGTTTACATCGATATTCAGGAAGTGCACAAGCCGGAGCTTGATGCGCAACTGGTGTCGGAGGCGATTGCTCTGCAATTGGAAAAGCGCGTGGGATTCCGTCGCGCGATGCGCAAAGCTGTAGACTCCGCGCTGCGCTTTGGTTGTAAGGGAATTAAAGTGCGGGTGAGCGGGCGTCTGAATGGAAATGAAATCGCCCGTTCCGAGTGGTATTTGCAGGGAAGGTTACCGCTGCACACGTTGCGAGCCGACATCGAGTACGGGTTTAGCGAAGCGCGAACCACGTACGGTGTGATTGGCGTGAAGTGCTGGATCTATAAGGGAGAAATTCTGCCAACGAAAAAGCGGGAAGCGCCGGTGGCGGCGGGAGCATTTTAGGGAAGGCAGAAGTTAGAAGTAAGAATGCAGAAGTAAGATTTTCGATTCTGAATTCTTAATTCTTCATTCTGCAATTTGCGAGATTTTAGGGAAGGCAGAAGTTTAAAAGTAAGAATGCAGAAGTAAGATTTTCGATTCTGAATTCTTCATTCTGCGTTTGCGAGAGCTGATTTATGTTGATGCCGAAAAAAGTTAAGTACCGCAAGCAGCAGCGCGGGCGCATGACGGGCAAAGCCTGGCGGGGCGCGGAGTTGTCATTCGGGGATTTCGGGCTGAAGGTGCTGGAGCCGGGCTGGATCACCGACCGGCAAATTGAAGCCAGCCGTGTGGCTATGACTCGTTTCGTCAAGCGTGGCGGGAAAATTTGGATACGTCTATTTCCGGACAAGCCAGTCACCAAGAAGCCGGCCGAAACCCGTATGGGAAAAGGCAAGGGCGCGCCCGATCATTGGGTCGCCGTCGTAAAGCCGGGCAAGATCTTGTTTGAAATGGAAGGCGTGACTTTGCAGGATGCGACCGAAGCGATGCGGCTGGCCTCGCACAAACTGCCGCTGCGAACGAGGTTCGTAAAGCGCGAGGGGCACTGAAATAGCTGTCAGCCATCAGCTATCAGCCGTCAGTAAAGACGGTCTGGATGCGCCGAGGGCTGAGAGCTGAAAGCTGAGAGCTTTGATATGGAAGCAGAAAAAATTAGAAATCTGACCGACGAGGAACTTCGGCATCAGGTACAGGAAATGAGCGATCAGCTGTTCAAGCTGAAGTTTCAGCTCAACATGGGACAGACTGAGAGCCTGAAGAAGCTGCGCGGGTTGCGCAAGGACATTGCCCGGATCAAGACGATTGCCCACGAGCGCGCCGCGGCAGGGGAGAAGAAGTAATGGCGGAAACAAAAGCTGCCGGAAGGCGCAAAGAAGTGGTCGGCGAAGTGACTTCGAACCGCATGCACAAGACGATTGTGGTGCAGGTGATCCGCCGGCGGGCTCATCCGCTTTATACGCGGGTCATTTCGAAGGCGAAAAAGTTCTACGCTCACGATGAGAAGAACGAAGCCCATGTAGGCGATGTGGTGCGGCTTGAGGAGACGCGTCCGCTGTCGAAGTTGAAGCGCTGGAAGCTGAAAGAGATTGTGCGCAAGACTGCGCTGGTGCCGGAAGTAGCGGATGTAGTGGAGCAGAAATAGCAAGGCGTAAGCTGTGAGCCGTGAGTCGTGAGCGGTGAGCGACCATCGAGTTTGCTCAAAGCTCGGTGCTCAGAACTCACCGCTTAAAAGCCCGCAGCTTAGAGAAAATTTTATGACTGTAATGATGCGAAGCATGCTCGAAGTCGCCGATAACAGCGGCGCGCGCAAACTGCAGATGATCCTGCCGTTGGGGGGATCGACTGGTCTGCGTGCCGGCCTGGGTGATGTGGTTACGGCCAGCGTGAAGGAAGCAGCGCCGGAAGGGCAGGCCAAAAAGGGCACCGTGGTCAAGGCGGTCATCGTGCGCACTCGCAAAGAGCACCGGCGGCGAGACGGGACTTACATCCGCTTCGATTCGAATGCGGCGGTGTTGATTAACGATGCCGGAGAGCCGGTGGGGACGCGCGTTTTTGGTCCAGTGGCGAGAGAGTTGCGCGAGAAGAAGTTTTTGAAGATTGTGAGTCTGGCGCCGGAAGTTTTATAGGGCGATTTGGTAATTGGGTAATTTTGTAATCGGGTAATTTGAAACCCACTTCCCGATTGCCGCAAGCTGGCAAAATACGAGATCAGGTTTTTTGATTATGGGAACAGCGACGACAACTGCACACAAGCGAATCGACATTCGCCGCAATGACACGGTGAAGGTGTTGAGCGGGCGCGACAAGGGCAAGCAGGGGCGCGTGCTGCGCGTGTTTCCGGATACCGGCAGAGTCCTGGTTGAGCACGTGATGATGGTGAAGAAACACATGCGTCCCAGTCAGAAATCGAAGGGCGGTATTGCCGAGCAGGAGAGTCCGGTCTCGATTTCGAAAGTTCAACTGGTTTGCAGCACCTGCGGGCCGGTGCGTATTGGGCACGAAGTGCGCGGCGACCGCAAGGTCAGAGTTTGCAAGAAGTGTGGAACGACATTGGATAAGACCTAGCTGTTAGCTCTTAGCCCTTGGCCATTGGCCGGGGTTGCTAAGAGCTAAAGGCTAAGAGGTAAGAGCTGATTTTTATGGCTAAAGACAAAAAAGACAAAAGAGGCGGATCGCAGCCGGAAGAGCAGCGCGCGCCACAGGTGGCGCGGCACAGCGCGAAAGAGACTCCGCGATTGAAGCAACGCTTCCGCAAGGAAGTGGCCCCGGCGCTGATGAAAGAGTTCTCGGCGGATAACCCGATGGCGGTGCCGCATCTGCACAAGATCGTGGTGAATATCGGAATGGGCGAAGCTACCCAGAACGCCAAATTGCTCGATCCGGCGGTGAATGAACTCGGGCAGATTACCGGGCAGAAGCCGGTGGTGACGCGGGCGAAGAAATCGATTGCGGCGTTCAAGGTGCGCGAAGGCATGCCGATCGGGGCCATGGTCACGCTGCGTGGTGACCGCATGTACGAATTTTTTGATCGCCTGGTGAACATTGTTCTGCCGCGTGTTCGTGACTTTCGCGGAGTCTCAACCAAATCGTTTGACGGGCGCGGGAACTACACGATTGGGTTACACGACCAGTTGATTTTTCCGGAGATTGATTACGCCAAGGTCGATAAGTTGAAAGGCATGAACGTGACCATTGTGACTACGGCGCGCGATGACAATGAGGCGCGGTCGTTGTTGAAGCATTTGGGGATGCCGTTCAGGGCGTGAGGCGGATTGAAGATTTGAGATTCAAGATTTCAGATTTGAGCTGGTACTAGGAGCTGATTTGTCAACTACAGCAAAAAGAGTTAAGGACGAAAAGATTCAGGAGAAGTTCAAGCAGGCGCGCGATAAGAAACAGGCGCGGCCTAAGTTCTCCAGCCGGCGGCATAATCGCTGCAAGATTTGCGGACGCCCGCGGGCTTATCTGCGCAAGTTTGGGCTGTGCCGGCTGTGCTTCCGCGGTCTGGCGCTGCGCGGGGAGATTCCCGGGGTGGCGAAGGCTTCGTGGTAGGTTTCGTCCCGCCCACCCTAAATTTCGCGGAGAACGCGAAATTTAGAATGGGGCACCCGGGGGAAATTTGAACAGGCACCCAGTTTGAAAGTAGTAAGCCATCGCTGGTTCTCCGCTGGGGCGGAGAGAACGGGTGGTTTGAGGAGAAATAAAAGATGAATTTGACCGATCCGGTCGCAGACATGCTGGCGCGAATTCGCAACGCGATCCGTGCGCGGCACCAAAAAGTAGATGTCCCAGCTTCTAAGCTGAAGCTGGAGATTGCCCGCATTCTGAAGGAAGAGGGCTACATCTCGAACTTCAAGCCAACTGAGGACGAAGGCCACAAGGTGGTACGCATTTATTTGAAGTACGACAACAATAATGATGCCGCGATTTCGAACGTGGAACGCGTGTCGCGCCCAGGATGCCGGGTGTACGTTCGCCGCACGGAAATTCCGCGCGTGCTGGGCGGCTTGGGAATCAACATTCTGACTACGCCGCGTGGAGTGATGACTGGGCGCCAGGCGCGCAAGCAGGGCGTAGGTGGTGAAGTATTGTGCGAGGTTTGGTAGAACCCAGCTTTTAGCTATTAGCCTTTAGCTTTTAGCTAAAGGCGGTACAGCTAAGGGCTAATAAGCTAAAGGCTAAGAGCTGCTTTATGTCACGAATTGGAAAAAAGCCGATTGCACTGCCTAAGGGCGTGACGATCAAAGTTGAAGGCAATACGGTCGCGGTGCAGGGGCCGAAGGGCAAGATCGATACTGTTATTCCGCGCGGGATTCGAGTGGAGCAGCAGGACGGCCACATTGTCGCGCTGCGCGAGAACGATTCGCAGGCGGCGCTGCATGGACTGACGCGCGCATTGGTGAACAACGCGGTTGAAGGTGTCACTAAAGGCTGGACCCGCGAGCTGGAAATTGTGGGAATTGGGTATCGCGCGGAGATGAAGGGCAAAGGCACGGTGGTGTTCACGCTGGGCTATTCCCATCCGATTGAATATCCGTTGCCGACGGGCGTCGATGTTGCGGTTGATCCCAAGCAGACGAAATTGACCGTGACCGGAATTGACCGTCAGAAGGTTGGGCAAGTTGCGGCGGAGATGCGGTCGCTGCGTCCGCCTGATCCGTATAAGAACAAAGGCGTGCGCTACACCGGCGAGCGCTTGAAGAAGAAAGTTGGAAAGACGGGAGCGAAATAAGATTTGGTAATTGGGTAATTTTGTAATTTGGTAATTGAAACCAGCGCATTAGCTGATTCAAATTGCCCAATTATCAATTACTCAATTACAAAGTAGGTTTTCTCATGCTTACAATTTCATCGAAAAATGTAACTCGACGGCGGGTGCATAAGCGCATTCGCAAAAAGGTACTTGGCACGGCTGAGCGACCGCGACTGAATGTTTATCGTTCGCTGAATAATATTTATGTTCAGGTGATCGACGACTTGCAGGGCGTGACCCTGGTTTCCGCGAATAGCGCAGAAGGCAAAAAGGGTACGCGGACTACCGGCGGAAACCTGGCGGCGGCGAAGTCAGTGGGCAAGGCGATCGCCGACCGTGCTAAGGAAAAGGGCATCAGCAAAGTTGTGTTTGACCGCGGCGGGTACATTTATCACGGTCGCGTGAAGGCGCTGGCAGATGCGGCGCGTGAAGCGGGATTGCAGTTTTAGAAGCAGCGAGCGGCGAGCAATGAGCGAGCTTAGTTCGCTCGCGGCTCCAGGCTCATAGCTCAAAGCTAGGAAATTATGCCAACTATTGTTAAGAAAATTGATGCCGGCTCCTACCAGTTGAAAGATCAGGTAGTGGCCATCAATCGAGTCACCAAAGTGGTGAAGGGCGGCAAGAACCTGTCGTTCGCGGCGCTGGTGGTGGTCGGAGACCCGACGGCAGCGGTGGTCGGCTACGGATCGGGCAAAGCCAAGGAAGTGCCGCAGGCCATCCGCAAAGGGATTGAGTCGGCTAAGAAAAACCTTATCCGGGTAAATCTGACGCAGACCAGCATTCCGCATGCCGTGCTGGGAAGGTTCGGGTCCGGCATGGTTCTGCTGAAGCCGGCGCCGGAAGGAACCGGAGTGATTGCCGGCGGCGCGGTGCGCGCCATTATGACTTCGGTGGGAATTCAAAACGTGCTGACCAAATCGATTGGGACGACCAATCCGCACAATGTGATCAAAGCGACTTTCGACGCACTGAAGAAATTGAAGAATAGAGAATTTGTTGCCGGAGTTCGCGGCAAGACGGCGCAGGAACTGTAATCATGACCACAGCCAAGACGAGCACAAAATCCAAAGCGAAGGCTCCAGCGGCCGCGGGCAAACTGCACTTGAAGTACGTGCGTTCGGTGATCTGCACGCCGGTGAAGCACAAGCTGGTAGTAAAGGGACTGGGTTTTACGAGGTTGAACCAGATTATCGAGCGGCCGGATACGCCAGCCATTCGTGGCATGGTGGCAAAGGTGCCGCATCTGGTGGAGATATTGCAATAAAGGCGGAGCTATTAGCCTTTAGCTCTTAGCTTTTAGCCAAAGCGGGGCCGATTTGGTTCAAGCTAAAGGCTAAGAGCTAACAGCTAAGAGCTGACTTATGAATCTTTCAAATATTCGAGCGCCGAAGAAGGCGAATGAAAACAAGAAGCGCGTGGGGCGGGGTATGGGCTCTGGTATGGGCAAGACTTCGACTCGCGGACACAAGGGCCAGCGCTCGCGCAGTGGTTCGCGCATGATGCGCGGATTTGAAGGCGGGCAGATGCCTTTGCATCGCCGGGTGCCGAAGCGCGGGTTCACCAACATCTTCCGCGAGGAATACAACATTGTGAATCTGGAGAAGCTGGCGGACCTGGGCGAGAGTACGATCGATCCGGACATGCTGCGCAAAGCAGGCGTGATCAGCACCAAGCGAAAGCTTAAGATCCTTGGTGACGGTGAACTGAAGTCGGCCATCACGGTTCGTGCGCACAAGTTTTCGAAGTCAGCACAAGAGAAGATCACGAAGGCGGGCGGTAAGTTTGAAGTTTTGACGTAGTAATGAGCAGTGAGTGATGAGAGGTGAGCGAGATTACTGTGGTTGCTCAAGACTCGCAGCTCAGTGCTCATAGCTGAAAGTTTTTTATGGTAGAGAAGTTCCTTAACATCTTTCGTATTCCCGACCTGCGCAATCGCATCCTGTTCACGCTGGGATGTCTGGCGGTGTATCGCGTGGGCGGGCACATCCCAATTCCCGGAATCAATTCGGATATGTTTGCGCAGTTTATCCAGCAGAACCGCGGAACGCTGCTGGGTTTCGTTGACCTGTTTTCGGGCGGCCAGTTCCGTCGCATGACGGTTTTTGCGTTGGGCATCATGCCGTACATCACGGCGTCGATCATCCTGCAGTTGCTCACCGTAGTTTATGAACCACTGGCTAAGCTGCAAAAAGAGGGCGAACTCGGGCGCAAGAAGATCACACAGTGGACGCGGTATCTGACCCTTGGTTTGAGCGCGGTGCAATCTTTCGGAATCGCTTACAGCCTGCAGAAGGGTGGCGGGTTCGTGCTGACGCCGGGCATCGGTTTCGTCCTGATGACGGTGCTGACGCTTACCACCGGCAGCGTTTTCATCATGTGGCTGGGTGAGCAGATGACTGAACGCGGCGTGGGAAACGGCATGTCGCTGCTGATCTTCGCGGGTATTGTGGTCGGTCTGCCGCGCGGCATTTTTGATTTGTGGGACAAGGCAAGGAATTTCGCATTCGGACCCCTGACTCCGATCTGGATGATTCTTCTGATTGTGGTTATGTTCGCGATCGTTGCTTTCATCGTCTTTGTGGAGCGCAGTGAACGGCGTATTCCGGTGCAATACGCCAAGCGTATCGTCGGCCGGAAGATGATGGGCGGGCAGTCAACGCACTTGCCGCTGCGCGTCAACTCGGGCGGAGTCATGCCGGTCATTTTCGCGTCGTCGATCGTTACTATCCCGCAAACGCTGTTATTTGGATTACGCGATAATCCGCACTTCGGGCCGATTCTGCGAGCGCTGTACTGGGGCGAGCCGATGTACACGGTGTTGTACGCGGCGGGGATTGTCTTTTTTGCCTACTTCTATGTATCGATCGTCTTCAACCCCAATGAGGTTGCCGACAACATGCGGAAGTACGGCGGTTTTATTCCCGGTATTCGTCCCGGGAAGCGCACGGCGGACCACATCAACGAGATTCTGACGCGGATTACGCTGGTAGGCGCGATTTACCTGATCATCATCTCGCTGATTCCGGAATGGATGATTACCGGTATTCATTTAAACCATTTGTATGGGCCTATCGGCAGGTTTTTTGAGAACATGCCGGACCGGGTGCTGAACGGTCTGGGGCTGAATTTTTATTTTGGTGGAACTTCGCTGCTGATCGTAGTGGGCGTGGCCATGGACACAGTCAACCAGATCGAGTCTCAGCTGATCATGCGGCACTATGACGGGTTCACTCCCAAGAGCGGACGGGTTCGCGGCCGACGCAACTGGGCTTAGTACAAAGCAGGCGGATCTTTGGCTTGGCAGTGATTCTGGTACAGGAGCGGCTTGGGGCCAGTTCGATGGCGGAGCAGATTTTGCGGACTATCGGACCCGTTGTGCTTCTCGGGCCACCGGGCGCAGGTAAAGGCACGCAGTCAAAGAGAATCACTGAGCATTATCATATCCCGCAGGTTTCGACCGGCGACCTATTGCGAGAGCATGTAAGGCAGCACACTCCGCTTGGGGTCGAGGTGCAGGCGACCATCGCTCGGGGTGAGTTGGTTCCTGACAACCTGGTTTGCGATATCGTGGCTTGGCGGTTACGACAGCCGGATGCCGACCGCGGTTTCATTCTGGACGGCTTTCCGCGCACCCAGAAGCAGGCGGCCTGGCTGGATGCGTTTCTGAAGTTCGAGTTCTTTGAAAGCGGAAAGTGGGCGGCTTGGCTGCCGATTGTGATCCGGATGGAGGTGGATTATAATAAGTTGTTGCTCCGGATCACTGGACGACGGACTTGTCCCACCTGTGGGTCGATCTACAACGTCCATTCCAAGCCTCCGCTAGCTGACGAAACCTGTGACAAGGATGGCACGAAGCTGGTCATTCGTGATGATGACCGCGACGAGGTCATACGCGAACGCCTGGATACGTACGAACACCAGACCAAGCCAGTCGCGGAATACTACGAGAAATTGGGCCGGTTAGTCTCGATTGACGGAGACCAGCCGGTGGATGACGTTACCGCCCGCATCCTGAAAGAAATTGATGGGCACGCTTGCGATGTGGTCAAAGCAAGCGAAGCTAAGGGAATTTAGAGTGGCGATTGTTTGTAAATCGCAGTCGGAAATTGAAAAGATGCGGCGCAGCGGCCACATCGTGCGGCAAGTCCTGGATGAGATGAAGGCGATGGTCGCTCCGGGCGTGAGTACGATGGACCTGGAAAGAGCGGCTGAGCAAAAAATCAAGGACTTGGGTGCGAAGCCGGCGTTCAAGGGTTATTACGATTATCCGTGTGTGCTGTGCACGTCGGTGAACGAAGAGATTGTGCACGGGATCCCGTCGGCCAAGCGGGTACTCAAGACCGGGGACATTGTTTCGATTGATTGCGGCGTGGTGCTCGAGGGATATTACGGTGATGCAGCCATCACCGTTGCTGTAGGCGAATCAGTTTCGCCGGAGCGGCAGAAGTTGTTGGAAGTGACTGAGGCCTCGCTGTACAAAGCGATCGAGCAGGCGAAGGTCGGCAACAGCATCAGCGATATCGGTGCGGCGGTGCAGGAATATGTTGAGGCCAATGGCTTCAGCGTGGTGCGTGAGTTTGTAGGGCACGGCATTGGGACCAAGCTTCACGAAGAGCCGCAGGTCCCGAATTTTCGGGCGCACGGTGCAAACACCAGGCTGCGCGAGGGTATGGTGCTGGCCATTGAGCCAATGGTGAATTCGGGGCGTCCGGAAGCCAAAGTTTTGGATGATAAGTGGACTGCAGTCACGGCCGACGGCAGTTCCAGCGCGCATTTTGAGCACTGCGTGGCAGTAACGAGAAATGGGCCGGTGATTTTGACGCAGTGAGTGTGGAGCGATGAGCAGTGAGCCGTGAGCAGGCGAGTAATGGGTTGCTCACAACTCGCGACTCGCCGCTCAGTGCTGATCTTAGGAGCGAATGAGCAAAGAAGACGCGATTGAAGTAATGGCGACGGTGGTGGAACCGTTGCCCAATGCCATGTTCAAGGTGGAATTGGAAAACAAACACCAGGTACTGGCGCACGTTTCCGGGAAGATGCGGAAAAACTTCATTCGTATTTTGCCGGGAGACAAAGTTGCGGTTGAGCTCTCGCCTTACGATCTGAATCGCGGAAGGATTGTTTATAGGTATAAATAGCTTTTAGCCGTTAGCTCTTAGCCGTTAGCTAAAAGCCAAGAGCTAAGAGCCAAGAGCTAAGAGCCAAAAGCTGAGGAATTATGAAAGTAAGAGCATCGGTAAAGAAAATTTGCGATAAGTGCAAGGTCATCCACCGCAAGGGTGTGGTGCGGGTGATTTGCACGAATTCGAAACATAAACAGAGACAAGGGTAAATAAGCTTTTAGCCGTTAGCTTTTAGCCTTTAGCTAAACCAGTTATTCGGGCGGCATCGGCGAAAGCGAATGTGGTTTTGGTTTGAGCTAAAAGCTAATGGCTAAAAGCTGGCAGCCGATAGCAGGAACTTTGGAGGTTCAGATTTTATGGCACGAATTGCAGGCGTCGATCTTCCGCGCAACAAGCGGACATTCATTGCGCTGACTTATATTTACGGAATCGGGAACGCGCGCTCGACGCGCATTCTCGACCAGGCCAATGTGGATCCGATGAAGAAGATCCAGGACCTGGGCGAGGACGAAGTTAACCGCATCCGCCAGGTGATTGAAGGCGAGGGGCTGGTCGAAGGCGATCTGCGCAAGGAAGTTTCGATGAGCATCAAGCGGCTCATTGAAATCGGCTCCTATCGCGGCTTCCGTCATCGCCGCAACCTGCCAGTCCGGGGACAGCGCACCCATACGAACGCTCGTACTCGCAAGGGTCCGCGCAAAGGAACGGTCGCCAATAAGAAGAAGGCGGCGGCAAAGACATAACAGCGAGTGGCTAGTGGTCAGCGGTTAGTGGTCAGCTAACCAGTGTGCCAGAACTAGTCACAAACCACTGACCACTGGAAACTACTATGGCAAAACCAGCAGCAGCGGGCGGCGCAGCG
>Ga0134125_10009357_pt1 | contig 11035 bp, 12 predicted proteins | sample KB31751_FD_96464 | JGI IMG/M metagenome (GOLD analysis project Ga0134125, IMG submission 96464) | Terrestrial soil microbial communities with excess Nitrogen fertilizer from Kellogg Biological Station, Michigan, USA - KB3-175-1 | ecosystem: Environmental > Terrestrial > Soil > Unclassified ...
CGCCTCGACCGCGCCGCGACAGCGCTCGAGCACGCCGCCGCCCGCAAGCCGGCCACGGAGGCGGCCGGATGAGCGAGCCGCGGCACTTCCTCGACCTGATCGACGTCCCGCCGCGCGATCTGCGCGCGATCATCGACGCGAGCCGCGCCATGAAGAAGCGCGGCCGCGCGCGCGCCGCGAAGCCGCTTGAAGGCCGCACGCTGGCGATGATCTTCGACAAGCCCTCGACGCGCACCCGCGTGTCGTTCGACGTCGCGATGCGCCAGCTCGGCGGCGACGTCATCCTGCTCACCGGCCAGGAGATGCAGCTCGGCCGCGGCGAGACGATCGCGGACACCGCCAAGGTGCTGTCGCGCTACGTCGACGCGATCGTGATCCGCACGCTCGATCACGCGACACTCATCGAGCTCGCGCAGCACGCCACCGTGCCGGTGATCAACGGCCTCACGCGGCGCTCGCATCCCTGCCAGGTGATGGCGGACGTGATGACCTTCGAGGAACACCGCGGGGCGATCACGGGCAAGACCGTGGCGTGGACCGGCGACACCAACAACGTGCTCGCCTCATGGATGCATGCGGCGCAACAGTTCGATTTTGCGCTCAGAGTCGCGACCCCGGCGGAACTCGCGCCGAAGAAATCGCTCGCCGACTGGGTCAAGGCGTCACCGGCCCAGATCCATCTCGGCAATGATTCCGAGGCGGCCGCGAAGGACGCCCATTGCGTCGTCACCGACACCTGGGTGTCGATGGGCGATCGCGATGGAACCAAGCGGCATAACCTGCTCAAGCCCTACCAAGTCGACGCGCGACTGATGGCGCACGCGCGACCCGACGCGCTGTTCATGCACTGCCTACCGGCGCACCGCGGCGAGGAGGTCACCGACGAGGTGATCGACGGGCCGCAATCGGTGGTGTTCGACGAGGCCGAGAACCGCCTGCACGCCCAGAAAGGCATTCTCGCGTGGTGCTTCCACGCGGGCAGCGAGTAACTATCTAGGCGAGACGTGCCGCGCCGGCCGCAGATCGCGGCATCGGCCGGCAGCGCTTTTTCCGAAAGCCCGCATCCGAAAGCCATATGACCGAGATCGCGATCCCTACCCGCACGCCGGCACCTGCGCCGGTCGAAGACGCCATCCTTCCCTTCGAGGTCGCGAGCCTCGACCTGCGCGGCCGCGTGGTGCGGCTCGGGCCGGCGCTCGACCGTATCCTCGGCGCGCACGACTACCCGCTGCCGGTCGCCAAGCTGCTGGGCGAGGCGATCGCGCTCACCGTGCTGCTCGGCTCCTCGCTCAAGTTCGAGGGCCGCTTCATCCTGCAGACGCAGACCGACGGGCCGGTGCGCATGCTGGTGGTCGACTTCACCAGCCCGGGCCGCGTGCGCGCCTGCGCGCGCTTCGACCGCCCGCGCGTCGAGGCCGCGATCGCGGCACGCACGGTGTCGGCCGGCGAGCTGCTCGGCCACGGCCACCTCGCGATGACGATCGATCAGGGCACCGACATGAGCCGCTATCAGGGGCTGGTGGCGCTGACCGGCGGCAACCTCGAGGACGCGGCACACGAGTATTTCCTGCGCTCCGAGCAGATCCCGACGCGGGTGCGCCTCGCGGTCGCCGAGGAGTTCAGCGCCGCCAAGCCCGCGACGAAAGCCGACGGCAAATCGGACACCGCATCAGGCCCGCGCCACAACTGGCGCGCCGGCGGCATGCTGCTCCAGTTCCTGCCGAAGTCGCCCGAGCGCATGCGCGTTGCCGACCTCGATCCGGGCGATGCGCCGGAGGGCACCACGCCGGACGTGGTGGATGAGGACGACGCTTGGCGCGAGGGCCGCGCCCTGATCGACACGGTCGAGGACCTCGAGCTGATCGATCCGGATCTGTCGAGCGAGCGGCTGCTCTATCGGCTCTTCCACGAGCAGGGCGTGCGCGTCTTCCGCTCGACCGACGTCGAGGCGCAGTGCTCGTGCTCGCGCGAGACCGTCGCGAACATGCTCAAGAGCTTTTCGCAGGACGACCGCGACCACATGGTCGAGAACGGCGTGATCTCGGTGACGTGCGAGTTTTGCAGCTCGAACTATGTGTTCGAGCCGGCCGACGTGGAGAGCGATGTTGCGTAGGATGGGTTGAGCGAAAGCGAAGCCCATCGCTTTCGCATCTGGCGCATAGAGGATGGGTTTCGCTTTCGCTCAACTCATCCTACGCCGATCGCCAAACTTTCAATTCAGCGTGCGCTTGCTTTCGGGGCCGTCGAGCGAGAAGGCGGGAATCTGGATGTCGAAGTTCTCGCCGTGCGCCGACACCATGCCGTAGGTGCCGACCATGAAACCCGACGGCGTCGGCAGCGGCACGCCGCTCGTGTATTCGTAGGAGCCGCCCGGCTCGAGCACCGGCTCCTCGCCGACGACGCCGGCGCCGCGCACCTCCTGCACCCGGCCGAACGCATCGGTGATGCGCCAGTGGCGGGTCTTGAGCTGCACCGTCTCCTCCCCGCGATTGTTGATCTCGATCGTGTACGCCCAGAAGAAATAGCTCTTCTCCTGCGAGGAGCGCTCGGGCAGGAACTTGGGCGTCACGGTGACCTCGATGTTGCGGGTAACAATGTGATACATGGCCAGTCTCCGCGGAAACCGCGCGCGTCGTGCTTCGCCGTATTGAATCGCGTCTTGGCGTGGCACGCAACTGTCCGGCCAAAACCCCGTAAACTCAGCAACTTAACGGCATGCCGACGCGTCCCCGCCAGCGTCGCGGCAAGCGCGCCGATTTGATGTCGAATTGATTTCCCCGCAGTGCAAAAAGCGCTAGGTCTCGCGTCGGACGCGAGCCGTGAGGCGTTGCCGGGCCGTCGCCAGCCCATGCATTTCCATCAAGGACACGCGATGTCCCCCGTCACGCCACCCGGCCGCGACCTTCGCCTCGACCTGTTCCGCGGGCTCGCGCTGTGGCTGATCTTCCTCGATCAGATCCCGTCGAACGCGGTGAGCTGGCTCACCATCCGCAACTACGGCCTGAGCGACGCGCCTGAGATCTTCGTCTTCATCTCCGGCTACACGGCCGCCTTCGTGTACGGCCGCGAGATGGACAGCCGCGGCGTCACGGTCGCGAGCGCGCGCGTCCTCAAGCGGGTCTGGCAGATCTACGTCGCGCACATCTTCCTGTTCGTCGTCTACATGGCGGAAATCGCCTACGTGGCGTCGAGCCTCGACAATCCGCTCTACAGTGAGGAAGCAGGCATCCTGAACTTCCTCAAGGAGCCGGGCGTCACGATGGTCCAGGCGATGCTGCTCAAGTTCAAGCCCGCCAACATGGACGTGCTGCCGCTCTACATCGTGTTGCTCGCCGGCTTTCCGCCGGTGTTGTGGCTGCTCCGGCGCGCGCCGACGCTCGGCCTTGCGGCCTCGGTCGCGCTCTACGCGGCGGCCTGGATGTTCGATTGGGATCTGCCCGCCTATCCCAAGGGAACCTGGGTCTTCAATCCGTTCACGTGGCAGCTTCTGTTCGTCACCGGCGCCTGGTGCGCGCTCGGCGGCGCCGCACGGATCGCACCGTTCGCGCGCTCGCGGCCGGTGCTGTGGCTCGCGGGCGGCTACCTCGCCATCGCGTTCGCGATCATGCTGGCGTGGCATCTGCCGCACCTGGCGAGCGACCTGCCGCGCTGGCTTACCGACTGGGTCAATCCGGCGGACAAGAGCAATCTCGACCTGCTGCGCTTTGCGCATTTTGTCGCACTCGCCATCCTGACGTTGCGGTATATCCCGCGCGACTGGCCGCTCCTCACCTCCCCGTGGATGCGCCCCACGATCATTTGCGGCCAACATTCCCTGGAAATTTTCTGTTCAGGCGTATTCCTGGCGTTTGCAGGGCATCTCGCGATGGTCCAGCTGTCCGACGGACTCGGTATGCAGATTCTGGTCAGCGCAGTGGGAATCGCCACGATGGTGGGCGTTGCGGCGCTGATTACATGGTATAGAAACGTTGAAGGAAAGAAGCACGGCCCGCGGCAGACACCAGTTGTGAACGCGGACCTCGCTGGGGGCGAGGCATGAAAGTGCTGATGGCCGCCGCCGTCGCGGCGATGCTTACGACGGCAATGCTTGCGACACCTGGCCTCGCGGCCGACGAGGGAGCCTGCTTCGTCGCCTCGGGCCTGGTGCAGGCGGATTTTGCCTTGCCGCACGTGGCGGCCGCGATCGCCGAGAAGCGCCTCAACGTCGTGGTGCTCGGCTCGGCGTCGTCGTCGCTGCCGCCCGCGGCGGGCGGCGCGCCCAAAGCTTATCCGGCCCGCCTGGAAGACGCGCTCACGCACCGCCTGCCGGGCGTCACCGTCAAGGTCGTCGCGCATACCAAGGCGCGCGAGACCGCGACCGACATGGTGAAGACGCTGCGCCAGGTGCTCAAGGACGAGAAGCCCGACCTGGTCGTGTGGCAGACCGGGACCGTCGATGCGATGTTGAGCGTCGACCCCGACAACTTCCAGACGGCGCTCGGCGAAGGCGTCGACGCGTTGCACGAGGGCAAGGCCGACGGCATCTTCATGAACATGCAGTACAGCCCGCGCACCGACTCGATGGTCGCGATGGGTGCCTATCTCGAGGCGATGCGATTTATTGCGCTGCAGCGCGAAATTCTCTTGTTCGACCGCCTCGGCGTGATGAATGCTTGGAACGAGATGAACGTTTTCGATCTGTCGGCGGCGACCAAGACGAACGACGTGGCGCAGCGCGTGCACGATTGCATTGGACGCCTGCTCAGCCGCCTCATCGTCGACGGCGCGAAGCTCGGACAGGCAAGCAATACGGGCGCCGGGAATATGGACCATCCGAACAAGGACATCCGCTAGCCATGGCATCGTCGCGATCCTTGACGAGGCTGGCTGCGGGCCTGATCGCGTGCACGCTTGCCCCGGCGCTCGCCGGCGCGCAGGGACAGCCGCACGCCTGCGACGCCCCCAAGGACCTCACGCTTCTGGCGCAACCGCTGGCGCGCACCGCCGACCGGCTCGCCCGGCACCTGCCGCTGACGATCGTCGCGATCGGCTCCTCGTCGACCTTCGGCGCCGGCGCGAGCTCGCGCGACAAGTCCTATCCGAGCCGGCTGCAGGCGGACCTGCAGGCGCGTTTTCCGCAAAGCCCGATCACGGTGGTCAACCGCGGCGTCAACGGCGAGGAGGCGCGCGAGATGCTGGCGCGCTTCGGCGACGGCGTGATCAAGCAGCACCCCGATCTCGTGCTGTGGCAGGTCGGCACCAATTCGGTGCTGCGCGACCACGACATCAAGCCGACGACGGCGCTGATCCTGCAAGGCACGCATCAGCTCAAGCTGCTCGGGATCGATGTCGTGATGATCGACCCGCAATACGCGCCGAAAGTGCTGGCGAAGCCGGACGCCGAGCAGATGGTCGGCCTGATCGCGACCGCCGCCAAACAGGCGGACGTCGACCTGATCCGCCGTTTCGCGATCATGCGCTACTGGTACGAGCACGATCACCTGACGTTCGCCGACTTCATCTCGCCGGACAAGCTCCACATGAACGACTGGAGCTATGGGTGCCTCGCCAAGCTGATTGGCGGCTCGATCACCGAAGCGTCGCAGCGCAACGTCGCGGCCGCGCAGGTGCACGCGACCGTGCGCAGCGTGACGCCGTAATCCGCAAATCAGAGATCAGCGGTTAGTCGGGTCGAGCCCTTCGCGAGACCCAACACCCCGCGCACCAAGGCGTTGGGTCCCGCAAGGGCTCAACCCGACCTACGGCTTGCCGAATCGCCAAGACGTGGATGCCCGGCGCAAGAGTGCCGGGCATGACGGTTTGGTCGTGCGCGCTGTTTCAGCTCACGCCTTGTCGAGCGCCGCCACCACGTCCTCGAGGATGTCGTCGGGATGCTCAAGCCCGGACGAGAAGCGCACCGTGCCGTCGCTGATGCCGATCGCGGCGCGCTCCTCGGGCGAGAGCCGCTGGTGCGTCGTGGTCGCCGGATGGGTGACGAGGCTCTTGGCATCGCCGAGATTGTTGGTGATGCGAACGAGCTTGAGCGCATTGAGGAAGCGGAACGTCGTCTTCTTGTCGCCGTCGATCTCGAAGCACACCAGCGTCGAGCCGCCGCGCATCTGCTTCTTCACCGTGGCCGCCTGCGGATGGTCGGCGCGCCCCGGATAGATGGCGCGCTTGACCCGGGGGTGCTTGGCGAGCGTATCGGCGACGATCGCAGCCGTCTCGCTCTGCCGCCGCACGCGCAGATGCAGCGTCTCCAGGCCCTTGAGCAGGACCCAGGCGTTGAACGGCGACATGGCCGGGCCGGTCTGGCGCAGCAGCATGTGGAAATTGTCGGCGATGAATTTCTCGGAGGAGAGAATGACGCCGCCGAGGCAGCGCCCCTGCCCGTCGATGTGCTTGGTCGCCGAATAGACGACACAGTCGGCGCCCAGCGCGAGCGGGCTCTGCCAGATCGGCGTCGCGAACACGTTGTCGACCGTGAGCGTCGCGCCGGCCGCGTGCGCGATCTCGGCGATCGCCGATATATCGTACACGTCGAGGGTCGGGTTGGTCGGGCTCTCGAGGAAGAACGCCTTGGTATTTGGCCGGACCGCCTTCTTCCACTGGTCGAGATCGAGGCCATCGACCAGCGTCGAGGCGACGCCGAAGCGCGGCAGGAAATCCTCGACCACCCAGCGGCAGGAGCCGAACAGCGCTTTGGCGGCGACCACGTGGTCGCCGGCGCGGACCTGGCCGACCAGCGCCGTGGTCACGGCCGCCATGCCGCTCGCGGTCGCGCGCGCCGCCTCGGCGCCTTCGAACTCCGCCATGCGGCGCTCGAACATCGTGACCGTCGGATTGGAGTAGCGCGCGTAGATGTAGCCCGGCTCCTTGTTGGTGAAGCGGGCCTCGCACTGCTCGGCGGTGTCGTAGACGAAGCCTTGGGTGAGGAAGAGCGCCTCGGACGTCTCGCCGAACTGCGAGCGTAGCGTGCCGGATTGGACGAGGCGGGTTTCGGGGCGGTATTGGCGGGCAGGTGCAGACATCCTTGGACTCCTTCCGGCCGCATGGACCTCCATGCGGACAACAAAAAAACCGGCCGAGGGAAATATCCCAAGCCGGGTCCAAGCGTCCCCGGCCTTTTAGCAATTTATTTTACGTGGCTGCAAGCCGGCCGGCTCAAATGACCACGGGATAACGCGGAGGTTTAAGCGGGCGCGGGCTTTCCGTCAAGGTGGGCTTGCGTTACACGTCGCCGCAGCTTGGCCTCGGGGGACCACGGTGGCGCTGGCGTTCCGCAGCGACGACAAGGGCATCCTTCCCGACCGCATGATCGCGACGCTCGCGGACGCGGGCGGCATCATCGCGGCGGCGGAATTCGCCGACGACCAGATCCAGCCCGCGAGCCTCGACCTGCGGCTCGGCGAGGTGGCGTACCGGGTGCGCGCGAGCTTTTTGCCCGGCCCGGGCGCGACGGTCGCGGAGCGCATCGACGATCTCAAGCTGCACGAGATCACGCTCGGCGACGGCGCCGTGCTGGAGACCGGCTGCGTCTACATCGTGCCGCTGCAGGAGAGCATGGCGCTGCCCGCCGACGTCGCGGCGGCCGCCAACCCGAAGAGCTCGACCGGCCGGATCGACGTGTTCACCCGGGTGATCGCCGACCAGACGCGCGGCTTCGACCGCATCGAGGCGGGCTATCACGGACCGCTCTACGCCGAGATCAGCCCGCGCACGTTTCCGGTGCTGGTGCGCGAGGGCTCGCGGCTCTCGCAGATCCGTTTCCGCCGTGGCCAGGCGATCCTCGACGCCGAAGCGCTCACCGCATTGCACGCGGCCGAGGGCCTCGTCGACGACGAGGAGGCCGACGTGCGCAACGGCGTCAGCGTCGGCGTCGACCTCAAGGGTTTCGACGGCCGCATCGGCTACCGCGCCAAGCGGCATACCGGGTTGATCGACGTCGATCGCCGCGGCCGCTACGAGGTCGCCGATTTCTGGGAGACGATCACGGCGCGGCGCGACCAGAACCTCGTGCTCGATCCGGACGAGTTCTACATCCTGGCCTCGAAGGAAGCCGTGCAGGTGCCACCCGACTACGCAGCCGAGATGGTGCCGTTCGATCCGCTGGTCGGCGAGTTCCGCGTGCACTATGCGGGCTTCTTCGATCCCGGTTTCGGCTATGCGGGCGCCGGCGGGCACGGCGCCCGCGCCGTGCTCGAGGTACGCTCGCGCGAGGTGCCGTTCATCCTCGAACATGGCCAGACCGTGGGCCGCCTCATCTACGAAAAGGTGCTGGCGCGGCCCGATCAGCTCTACGGCCAGGGCATCGGCTCGAACTACCAGGCGCAGACGCTCAAGCTGTCGAAGCATTTCCGTAGCTGAAGCACGACACCGGCGCCCATTCACCTCGGTCATCGTCCGCACGCGGACGATCCAGTACGCCGCAGCGTATCGACGTAGCACTGGCAGCGTTCGGTCGCGTGACTGCAAGTACCGGATGGCCCGCGCAGGAAATGACGCGGCAGAATTCGGCGTACTGGTGCGTCGAGACCGCGCCATAGCGTTACAATATGTTTGTCAAAATGTTTGTCAAAATGCGGACACGAGTCCGCAAGCAGATTAACCCGCGCTCTGCGCTGCGCTTGAGTTCTCGGTAACGATCGCGACGCTAGACAAGCGTCCATTCTTGCGGGACCGGAACGTGTCTGCTCTGGGTGAGTTGCGCATATCCTTGCTCGGGGAATTGGCGGGGACGCGCAATTCGATCGGCAGCCACGTTGAGGAGATTATGGATGGAGGAGCGCAGGGCCATCGTGCGCACACGCGTGCGGCGCGCCGCCGAGATCGTGCTCGGCGCGGACGCGCCCGCGAAGATTCGATGCATGCTGCGCGACCTCACCAGCGCCGGCGCCTGCATCGCGCTCGAGTGTCCCTATGAGATGCCGGACACGTTCGAGCTCACCCTGGACCGCGGACGTTCACTGCGACCGTGCCGGGTGCGCTGGCGTTCGCACGACCGGCTCGGCGTGTCGTTCGAGATGCCGGCCGCACAAAGCAACGCGGCCGGCGTCGGATGACGGCCGGCCGCGCATTTAATAATCATGCCCGGCCTTGTGCTGCCTTGTGCCGGGCATCCACGTCTTGCTTTGGAGCGAAGCCGTGGATAGCCGGACCAGCCCGGTCATGACGCACTTTGAATATCAGCCCTGCTGCGGAGGCGGAGGGGGCTCAGGACGGTTGCGCCGCTCAGCCATGAACTGGTCGAACTCGGCCTTGTCCTTCGCGGCGCGCAGGCGCTGGAGGAAATCGCGAAACTCGCGCTGCTCGTCCTCGAGGCGGCGCAGCGTCTCGGCGCGATAATCGTCGAAGGCGCGATTGCCGCTCGATCCGCCACCGCCCCAGTTGCCGCCGAAGCGGTCCATCTTGGCGCGCATGCGGTCCATCTTGTCCTGCATGTGGTCCTGCCAGCGGTCGTAGCCGCGTCCGCCCCAGCAGCTCATCTTCCGGCTCCCGATCACCATGCCGAGGATGAGCAACCCGACCGGCCACCAGAAGATGAATCCGAGGATCATCACGATGATCCAGCCCGGGTGCCAGGCCCACATCGACCACGGGGGCGGCCCATAGCCGCGTTGGGCCGAGTCTTGTGCCGCATAGCTCATCGGAATCCTCCGACATGGGTTAACGTGAATGTTAATTACATTTACATAGCGACCCGCCAACTGTCAACGGCGCGCCGAAAATAATTGGCCCACTATTGGGCATGATCTTTTTCCGAGAAACGGTATCCGCTTCTTGAGATCATGCCGGAGTCAGCCGCCCTCGGGCAGACCGAGACCCCGCAGATAGACCAACACGCCGGCCTCAAGTAGTTCCTCGGGCGACATCGGCAAGGTGCGGCGGCCGGCATCGGCACGGCCAAACAGCGACGCGATGCCGTGCGACAGCGACCAGATGTGCAGCGCCATCATCAGTGCGGGTGGACGCCGCCCGGGGGGAAGCCGCGCGATCAGCTTCTCGGCGGCGGCGCGCAGCACCGCGAAGGCGGCCTCGCCCGCCTCGCGCAGCTCGGGGCTCGCATCGTGCGGAATGCCGGCCTCGAACATGGCCGAATAATAGGCCGGCTCGCTGCGGGCGAAGTCGAGATAGGCGCGGCCGACGCGCTCGAAGGCGGCCATCGGCTCGGGGCGCCCGTCATCCCAGGCGCGTGTGAGGGCCTGGGTGAATTGGTCGAAGCCGCGCCGCGCGACGTCGATCAGGAGTTCGTCGCGGTCACGGAAATGCCGGTACGGCGCCGCCGGGCTCACGCCCAGAGCGCGCCGCCTCGGCGAACGTGAAGCCGCCCGGCCCCTTCTGCGCAATGAGATCGAGCGCCGCCTGGATCAGCGCCTCTTTCAGATTACCATGGTGATAGCCGCGGGGGCCGCGGTCGCGAGACCAGCTCATGTGAATGGCTTTTACATGAGCCGCGGGCGGCCGTCACGGGAGCCGGGAAGGCGCATCCACCCGTCATCCCCGCGCTTGTCGCGGGCATCCACGTCTTCCTTGCGGAACGTCAGCGAGCAAGGCGTGGATGGCCGGGACATAGGCGAGCGAAGCGACGCCGTTCTTCGAACGGCCATGCTCGGCCATGACGAGTACGGCGGCGGCTACGCCTCAGCCTCACCCCAGCGCCCCGCTCATCACCGGGCCGACCGCGACCCAGCGCTCGCCGTCGAAGCGCTGCATCTGCATCTGCTTGATCGGGTAGAAGTCGTTAGGCCCGGTATTGATCGTGATGCCGGGCAGCAGCGTGCCGAACTTGAGGTCGTGCAGGTTGGCGGCCTCCTTCATCACGTTGGCGCGCGTGAGATTGTCGCCGCACTGCTTGAGCACCTGTGCGAGCGTCTGGGCGACCGTGTAGCCGTAGACCGGGAAGCTCGAGGTCTTGTCGCCTTCCGGGAAGTACTTGTCCATGAAGGCGAGCCATTCCTTCTTGCCGGCGTCATTGTCCCAGGTCGGATCGGTCGGGTCCTTCAGATAGCCGGTCGAGAGCACGCCCTTGGAGGCTTCGAGCCCGGCGGGCTTGATC
>Ga0134125_10009358_pt1 | contig 11035 bp, 7 predicted proteins | sample KB31751_FD_96464 | JGI IMG/M metagenome (GOLD analysis project Ga0134125, IMG submission 96464) | Terrestrial soil microbial communities with excess Nitrogen fertilizer from Kellogg Biological Station, Michigan, USA - KB3-175-1 | ecosystem: Environmental > Terrestrial > Soil > Unclassified ...
CAAAGCGGCGGCTGCCACGAGTGCAGAATGCTTTCGCATATCACGTCTCCTCAGTTCGGGCCCGCTGAAATGGGCCGACCATTTGCATGGCTAACCGGTCGCCGTCTAAGTCGGAACTTCGGATTTTCCGGACGTGCCTCGATCGCACGGGATCGCAGCGGCCCGATCGGCGCACGCTGATTCGAAGGCCACATCTGGTCAGGGGGTGACAAATCGGCGAAACTGAGAATCGGCAGCCAGCTCGTGCGCCAGCAATGCGTATCCCTGTGTCAGGGGGTGACTGGCATCGGCATAGAGGTTTGACGGAAGTGTCTCCGGAACGACGACCGGAAATCGATTGGCGTCGAGCCAGCTCACAATCTGCTGGCGCATCAAGTGGAACGTCGGCCGCTGCTCGGGAGCGATCATGTGCTCGTTGAACGGCCCGAACACCACAAGCACCTGATTGCCGCGACTCCTGAGCATCTCGACCGTCTGTTGAAACGCCTTCCACTGAAGTGAATCGTCAAGCGGAACCCAGTCAAAGGTGGTTGGCCCCTCCCCGCCGCTGTTCCAGGGTTTGTGCCGACTGCTCGATGGGCCGCGATCGGGGTCATTCGCCGGCTCGGACGGGATTCCCGATTTCAGCGGCGCGATCGGATTTCGCCAGGCGTTCGGATGGTTCGGAGGATCATTGTCGTCCTCCTCCAATGTCCACTGGGCGATGCTCTTCTGGTCGTAATACGCGTTTTGCAGGTGGGACGCCCAGGCGAAGTAGGGAACGTGCTGGTCGATTAGCGCGCTGAGCCGCTCGTTGGCGTCGGCGCCGTAGCTGGGCAGGGATGGAAAAAACTGCGGGACCAGCCGCGAATGGTTGAACTTCTGCGGCCGCCTCTCGCTCAAATCTGCCTTGGGGCTGGTCATCCAGAGCACGTTGCAGTGCACGATCACTCGAGTGTTGCGGATCGCATTTCCATAATTTGCAACCAATCCCTCCATCGCCAGCGGGAACAGCCCGTTCACGCCGCAGTTGACGAAACGATTGCCCGATGAAGACCCGGCGTTCAGAAAATGAGACAGTGTTCCGTCCGGCCTGACGTATTCGCCCCAGACGACTGAGTCGCCGAGCACCAGGACCTTCTCGGGCGTTGCCACCTGTTCCAGACGGCGCTGGTACAACCAGTAGTCTTTGCTCAGAACATATGGGATGCGATAGTCCGGCCCCGGGGCAAACGGCTCGACGCTTTTCCAGATCCGCGGTACGGCAGCCATGCAGACCAGGACGATCCCAAAGGAAATCACCCATTCCCGCGCGCTGAGCCGCAGCTCATTGGAACCGAACGGCGGGACCTTTTCAGGGTCGGCCTGAGCGGGAGCGGTCTTCGGGATTTGGGGCGCAATGGCTGACATATCAGAACTGGAAGTAAATGAACGCCTGCCCGCCGGCGGAGCAGAGAGTCAGGTAGAGCATCATGCACGTCGCCAGGCCGATCCGGACCGGGCTGAATCGCAGCAATCCGCGAAGGCTCGATTCGTAGATTATCTCGTACGCCCAGACCGCGAGGATCAGGGCGAGCATCAAGGCAGGGATCTGAGGATTTGACCAGACGCTCGTGAAGATCCGGTCGACGATCAGCCACGCATCAGAAAGAGATGACGCGCGGAAGAAGATCCAGGCGAAACAGACGAACGCGAAGACCCACGCCTGCTTGAGCAGTCGCGGTACGCGCTCGCGGTAGAAGCGCGAGCGTTCGAGTTGGCGCGTGAGAATGATTCCCGCGCCGTGCAAGAAGCCCCAGATGACGAAGGTCCACGCGGCCCCGTGCCAGACGCCGGAGACGACAAAGACGATCAGCAGATTGCGATAGGTGTTGAGCAGCCCATGGCGGTTGCCGCCGAGCGGGATGTAGAGGTAGTCGCGAAACCACGTGGACAGGCTGATGTGCCAGCGCGACCAGAACTCGCCCAATCCGCTGGCGAGGTACGGGTTGTTGAAGTTGCGGACGAGGTTGAATCCCATCATGCGGGCGACGCCGCGGGCCATGTCGGTGTAGCCGCTGAAGTCGAAGTAGATCTGCCAGGCAAAGGCGAACGTCGCCAGCACCAGCCGGCCGGCGGGGTGGTTGGCCGGATTGTCGTAGATCGGGTCGACGTACATCGCCAGGTAATTCGCCAGCGCGACCTTCTTAAACAGGCCGACCAGGAACAGAGACATCCCGTCGGTGATGTTTTCGAGCTTGAACCGCGGCACTTGGTGGAACTGCGGCAGCATCTGCTTCGCGCGTTCGATCGGACCCGCCATCAATTGCGGGAAGAAGCAGACGAACGTCGCGAACCGCAAAAAATTCCGCTCCCGCGGCACCTTGCCCAGATAAAAGTCGATGGTGTAGCTCATCGACTGGAACGTGAAAAACGAGATCCCCACGGGCAGCACGTACTGCCAGCCGTGCGGCATCATCGTTTGCGGATCCGGCAGATGCGCGGGCAGGTGTGCCCAGGCGAACACCTGGTTCAGGTTCTGGATCACGAACCGGGCGTACTTGAAGAAGAGCAGCAGGGCCAGGTTGTTGACGATGCTGATGAACAGCCAGATCCGCGTGCTGGCCAGACGCGAGCCGACGGCCATCAGGAACACCAGGCCGGCGAAGACGATGCATGTGGGCCGAAGCGTCGGCGGGCCGGCAATGGCTCCGACCATCAGGGTGATCGTCAGGATCGAGGAGATCCAAAACGCCACGAATAGGACGCGGTCGGCGGGACCGCGCAATGTTCGTTCAGCCAGGCTCCCGGGCCGCTCGCCGCGCGGGCTGTGGTCCATGAGGGTGACCAGCAGGTAGTCGAGCGCCGTCGAGTAGATGACCAGCAGCAGGTAATACGGGTTCCACCACGCATAGAAAAAGTACGATGCCGCCAGCAGCCAGGGGATCCACAGCCGCGTGCCGCGCAGTGCAAAGAACACCGGCAGCACCACCAGCATGAAGACCAGAAAAGGCCAGGTGTGGAACAGCATGAACCCGATCCCCTGTGACACGGGTTTTCAACCCGTGCTGGCGACGTTCTGCGACGAATGCCGGTGATTCTCGGCGCCTTTCAGTATGCGGCCCGTCTGCACGGGTTAAAAACCCGTGTCATAGGCAGCCGTCTCAGCGCGCAATCGCAAGTTGTGCGATTTCAGAAGTCGTCGCCCGCCGCACGCACCGAAACCCGCAAAAGTCCGTCGCAAAACAAGCGTCGGTGTTGCCCGTCCGCTGCCCCTGCCGGTACGTCGCCCGGCACGCATCAGGCCCGACGTTCCAGTTCCCGCCGCGCATGACGCGCTTCACGTCCTTGCCACCGGGGTTCGGCGGGCCGGTCGGATCTTTCTCGGGACTGTCTTTGTAATACGTCGGGCTGTACACGTCCTCGCACCACTCCGATACGTTCCCATACATATCGCACAACCCCCAGGCATTCGGCTTCTTCTGCCCGACGGGATGCGTCTTCTGCTCGGCATTCTCGGAATACCACGCGTACTGCCGCAGTTTGTCGGGCGAGCCGAAGTCATAGGGCGTCTCCGATCCCGCCCGAGCCGCGTATTCCCACTCGGCTTCGGTCGGCAGTCGGTACCCGTTAGCCGCGTAATCGCAATCCCACTCCGGCGTCTTCTCGTTGTAGCAGGGCGTCAGCCCTTCCGCCCGCGACCGCTCATTGCAATATGCCTTGGCGTCCCGCCACCGCACCCGCTCGACCGGCCCCTTGGGATTCTCCTGCCAGTGCGATGGGTCCGGCAACTGCACCTTCGCGAACATCTCGTGCGTCACCTCGAACTTGTCCATCAGGAACGAACTGACCGTCACCTTATGCGGCGGGCCTTCCTCCGGATTACCCTCGCTGGTCCCCATCGTGAACGTCCCGCCGGGCAGTGAGATCATTTCGATGCCAGACTTGGTGACGACCGACTTCGGCTGCTCCGCCGCCCCACTGCCGCTCGATGAAGCCCCCGGTGCATCCTTGCAGCCGACCAGAAGCGACGACGCGCCGGCACAAACCAGAATCACGAGCGCGAGAAGTCGAACGAGATGCCTGTGACACGGGTTTTCAACCCGTGCTGACGATCTGAACGAAAAAGAATTGAACATCTGCGGCGCTTTTGGAGTTTGTATCCCGCTCGCACGCACTTAAAAGTGCGTGTCACGACTTTCCCGGCCGGTTGGGCCAGAACCAGAACGGCTCCTTGTTGCTGTCGCCGTTGTGGGTCAATTGCAGTACATCGTCGGGGCCGGCGCTGTTTAGGTCGATCGTGCGGGGCTTGTCCGCGGGCACGGCAAAGAGGTCCCAGTGCGTGGCATAGACGCCGATGATCTCGCAAGCCGCGGTGAACGTGCCCTGTTTGCTCAAATCCCCCTCCCCGTCCGGCCCGCGGCTGAACGCCACGAACCGCCCGTCGGGCGACCAGGCGATGTGATACACCTTGTTCTTGTCATCGCGAATCCGCACCTGCCACGGCCCGACCTTCGGCGTCTCCGAATCGGTATCGAGCAGCGCGGTGTCGAGCTCATGATCTCCGGAGCCCCATGCAATGTGCTTGCCGTCGGGGCTGATGCTCGGCCGGCAGCCGGGGATCTTCAAATTAATGATCCGATCCCCATGCGCTTCGATGAGCAGGATGCTGTGGCTGAACCCCATGCCGCCATGCACGGTGGCGACGATCCACTTGCCGTTGGGCGAGAACCGCGGGTGATACAGGTGCCGCAGCTTGGCCGCGTTGGGGTGCGGCTCGGTCTTGCCGCTGTCCAGGTGATAGAACATCATCCCCTTCGTGTAGTAGTCGATCACGTCGAACTTGGCATACTCCTGCGGCAGGTACCCGATCACCTTCCCATCCGGGCTCCAGAACGGCTCACGGGCCTCGTCGGCGATCTTCCGCCGGTTCTTCCCGTCCACGTCCATCACCCACAAGCTCCGCACCGCCGAGCGGCCTTCGCCGGTGTCGACGTTAAAACAAATCCTCGTCCCGTCCGGCGACACCTGCGGGTAATGCTCGTTCGCATCCGGCGTGTTGGTGACGTTCACCTTCCCCGACCCGTCGGCGTTCATGATGAAGATGTCGGAATTGCCCTTGACGTACGCCTCGTAGGCAATTTTGTACGGCGTGGATTTGAGCTTCTGAGCCAAGTCAGCCGAATCTTCCGCACGGGATGGGGTGGCCGCGCTGATGAAGAGGCCAACGAAAGCCACCAAAACCGCTGTCTGTCGAGTGAGGTTGAGGATGGGCATGCTCCCAACCGTAGTGGAGGCCGGCGGCTTTGCAAGCCCCTGATTCGTCCGCCTTCCAGAACCGGTCGCTGCCAGACTGGCAGCCGATTTGAAACGCCCAACCGTGTTTGGCAGCGGCCAGCATTTCGCCGCAGCATTCGACAATTTCAATGAGACTGAGGCGGGAACTTAAGATTATGTCTGGACGGCAGTTGCGCGCACACGATTGCGGCGCTTCGCCCGCCCGTTTCGGCACGCTCCTTGTTAATGGCCTTTGCGCTATCCGTCCGGCTCTGCCGGGATGAGTTGGGTATGGCAGCAGCAACCGGACAACATCGTTTCACCGTTCTGCTGGCCAACGAACAGGAGGACTGGCATCAGACGGTTCGCGGCCTGTTGGAGCCGCAGGGCGTGCAGACCATCTCGGCCCGCAGCGGGCGCGAGGCGTTGGAAGTGCTGGAATCGCGGCCGATTCACGCGGCGGTGCTGGATCACCAGATGCCGCAGCTCGGAGGCTTGCAGGTCATCCGTCTGGTCCGCGAGATGCACAAGCCTTCGCCGCCGGCCATCCTGCTGGCTAACGACCTGACCAGCTATCTGCTCCGCGAGGCGCTGGGGATGCATGTGTTCAGCGTCCTGAGCAAGCCGGTCGACCCGAATCTCCTGCTGGATGCCCTCGCCCGCGTACTTCGCCGGTACTACGAGAGCCGCTGGCCGGGAAAAGAATGAGGAGGGGGTGAGTGGGAGAGGGGGGGGAGGGGGAGACAGGGAATTGGACGCAGGACAAAGGACCAGGAACAAGTGATATCCATGCCCGTGAGCAGCCTCTCACTGGCAACTGGCAATTAACCACTGGCAACTATTTTTCAAGGAGTGAACCATCATGGCCAAACTTCGTCCCCTCGGTGACAAGATCCTCGTCAAGCGTGTCGAGGCCGAGAGCAAGACCAAGAGCGGAATCGTTTTGCCGGACACGGCCAAGGAAAAGCCCAAGCGCGGCAAGATCCTCGCCATCGGCGATGGCAAGCGCCTCGACAACGGCGAACGCGCCCCCTTCTCCGTCAAGAAAGGCGACGAAGTCATCTTCACCAGTTACGCCGGCACCGAAATCAAGCTCGACGGCGAAGAAGTCATGATCATGAGCGAGGATGACATCCTGGCCATCGTGGAGTGATCGACGAGCAATATCCCTCGCGTCTCGGTGCGAGTGAAACGTGAAGACGTCAAACGTGACAAATGCGAGTCTCTTCTCACGTTTTACGTTTCACGTTTCACGTGCCGCGACCGGAAACAACCACCCCAACTAAAATAACAGGAGCTAACCCCCATGGCAGCAAAGAGAATTGAATTTGACCAGGCCGCACGCGAGTCGCTGCTTCGCGGCGTGCGGAAGCTGGCCAAGGCCGTCAAGGTCACCCTCGGTCCTTCGGGCCGCAATGTCGTGCTCGAAAAATCCTTCGGCGCCCCCACCGTCACCAAGGACGGCGTCACCGTCGCCAAGGAGATCGAGCTGGACGACGCCTATGAAAACATGGGCGCCCAAATGGTGAAGGAAGTCGCGTCAAAGACCTCCAGCGTCGCCGGTGACGGCACCACCACCGCCACCGTCTACGCCGAATCCATCTTCGCCGAAGGCATGCGCAACATCGCCTCGGGCGCCAATCCCGCTCAGGTGCAGAAGGGTATCCATCTGGCCGTCGAGGCGATCGTCGACGAGCTGCAGAAGATGAGCAAGAAGATCAGCAGCTCAAAGGAAGTCGCCCAGGTCGGCACCTCCAGCGCCAACCAGGACGAGCAGATCGGCAAGCTCATCGCCGACGCGATGGACAAGGTCGGCAAGGACGGCGTCATCACCGTCGAAGAGGGCAAGAGCCTCGACACCACCGTCGAGCTGCTCGAAGGCATGCAGTTCGACAAGGGTTACCTCTCGCCCCACTTCGTCACCGACCCGCAGACGATGGAGGCGGTGCTCGATGACGCCTACATCCTGATCCACGAGAAGAAGATCAGCTCCGCCCGCGACCTGGTTCCGGTGCTGAGCAAGGTTGCCGAGCAGGGCAAGCCGCTGCTGATCATCGCCGAGGAAGTGGAAGGCGAGGCGCTTGCGACCCTGGTCGTCAACAAGCTCCGCGGCATCCTCCGCGTGTGCGCGGTGAAGGCCCCCGGTTTTGGCGATCGCCGCAAGGCCATGCTCGAAGACATCGCCATCGTCACCGGCGGCACCGCCATGTTCGAGGAACTGGGCCTCAAGCTCGAGAACGCGGAGCTGTCGCAGCTCGGCCGGGCGAAGAAGATTCGCGTCGATAAGGACAACACCACGATCATCGAAGGGGCCGGCGAAGAGAACGCCATCAAGGGCCGCATCGAGCAGCTCAAGAACGAGATCGAGAACACCACCAGCGATTACGACCGCGAGAAGCTCCAGGAGCGCCTGGCCAAGCTCGCGGGCGGCGTGGCGCAGATCAACGTCGGCGCGGCCACCGAGGTCGCGATGAAGGAGAAGAAGGCCCGCGTCGAGGACGCCCTGCACGCCTGCCGTGCGGCCGTCGAGGAAGGCATTCTTCCGGGCGGCGGCGTGGCGGTCATCCGCGCCGCGGCCAAGGTCCTCAATGGCATCGGCAAGAAGGCCCCCAACGACGACCAGAAGATCGGCGTCGAGATCGTCCGCCGGGCCATCGAGGCCCCAATCAAGCAGATCTCGGACAACGCCGGCGTCGATGGCGCCGTCATCGCCCAGAAGGTCAAGGAGTCCCAGGACGTCAACTTCGGCTACAACGCCCTCACCCACGAGTACGGCGACCTCATGAAGATGGGCGTCATCGTCCCGACGAAAGTTGAGCGCACGGCCCTGCAGAACGCTGCGAGCATTGCGTCGCTGTTGCTTACGACCGATGCGGTCGTCAGCGAGATTAAGGAAGAGAAGCCCGAACCTGCGGGCGCCGGTGCCGGTGGTGGGATGTACTAAACAACAAGCGAGTTCGTCGACTCGAACCGCTTAAACTCGGAAACAGCCCGCACAAGCCCAGGGAGCTTGCTCCCTGGGCTTCTTTTTGCGCGCGGGCACGACCCACGGTACGAGGAGATCGCCTTTGGTTTGCTACCGCCAGATTCTGCTTTTAGCGTGCGTTCCGCGGCGGTATCCTGCCGGCATGAAGCCGCAATTCCTTCTGCTGGTTGCACTTCTCATAACCTCGGCGGACGCGAAACTCATCGTCAAAGACCTGCGATGTGAGTACAAGGTCGATCCGATCCGAATCGACGTGACGCGGCCGCGACTGTCATGGACGCTCGCGTCGGACGAGCGGCATCAGAAGCAAACCGCCTATCAGATCCTCGTCGCCAGTTCGCACAAGCGCCTCGAAGCCGACAACGGGGACATCTGGGACAGCGGCCGCGTGGAAAGTGATGCGACCTGCCAGATCGCCTACGCCGGCCCGGAGCTAAAGACCGCTCAGCAGTGCTTCTGGAAGGTGAAGGTCTGGGATCGAGACGGCAAGGAGTCCGATTTCAGTCCGCCGGCACGATGGGAGATGGGGCTGCTGAATCCCGGGGATTGGAAAGCGAAGTGGATCGAGGCGGCGCAGCCTGCGTCGAACAAGGCGGATTTCCAGGGCGCAAGCTGGATTTGGTATCCGGAAGGGTTGCCATCGATTACCGCCCCGCCGGGCCGCAGGTACTTCCGGCGGCAGTTCGATTTACCGAAGGACCATCGCGTCAGGAAGGCGACGCTGCTCCTGACCGTCGACGACGGGTTCAGCCTCTACGTCAGCGGGCACCCGGTTTTTGAGAGCATCGGCATCACGGACGACTGGAAGAGCCGCAAGAAAATCGACCTTACGCGTGAGCTGGTGCCGGGCAAGAACACGATCGCGATCGCGGCGATCAACGAGAAAGGCCCCGATGGCAAAGGCACGCCGGCCGGAGTGCTGGGGAAGTTGATCGTTGAACTCGAAGGCACATCGCCGCTGGTGATCGTGACCGACCGACAGTGGACGACTTCGCAGAGCAAGCAGAAAGGATGGGAGGCAACCGATTTTGCCGCGACGGGATGGAAGGACGCGATGGAAGTGGCGTCACTCGGGCAGTCGCCCTGGGGCGACCGGTTCGGCACGGACGCTAGCACGCAGCCGCCCTACCTCCGCAAGCAGATCGCCCTGAAAGGCCCCGTGAAACAAGCCCGGCTCTATGCCAGCGCGCTGGGGCTCTACGATTTCTATATCAACGGCCAGCCGGTCGGCGATGCGGTTTTCAAGCCCGACTGGGACAATTACCAGATCCGCGTTCAATATCAGACATACGACGTGACAAAGATGCTTCGCGAAGGGGACAACGCCCTGGGCGCGATCCTCGGCCCGGGCTGGTACAGCGGGCACGTGGGCCTGACGCCCGGTCGTGTCTACGGCACCCGCCCGGCCCTGCTGGCGCAGCTCCACGTGCAATATGCCGACGGGAGCAGCCAGACGTTCGTCACCGATTCGTCCTGGAAATGGGGATCCGGCCCAATCGAGTTCTCCGATCTTCTTGATGGCGAAGTGTACGACGCGCGCAAGGAAAACCCAGAGTGGGATCGTGTGGGCTTCGACGACTCCAAATGGCAATTGGCCACCGTGCGGGATTCGGCGGCAAAGCTCGAAGCACAGGTCGGCCCGCCGATCAGGCGAATGGACGAGATTTCAACGCTCTCGGTTTCCGAGCCGCAGCCGGGACGGCAGACGTTTGACCTCGGCCAGAACATGGTCGGATGGATCCGGCTGAAGGTGCAGGGAAAGGGCGGCACGAAGCTGACGATCCGATATGCCGAGATGCTCAACCCGGACGGCACGATCTACACCGCCAATCTGCGAAACGCCAAGGCAACGGACTACTACACGCTCAAGGGCGGCGGTGAGGAAACCTGGGAGCCGCACTTCACTTTCCATGGGTTTCGATACGTCGAGATTACCGGCTACCCCGGCAAGCTCCCGCCGGATGCGGTAACCGGCATCGTCATCCACTCCGACACGCCGCGCACCGGCTACTGGGAATGCTCGAGCGACCTGCTCAACCAGCTTTACCACAACATTCTCTGGGGCCAGTGGGGCAACTTCCTCAGCGTGCCGACCGATTGCCCCCAGCGCGACGAGCGGCTCGGATGGATGGGCGATGCCCAGGTCTTCATCCGCACCGCGACCTACAACGCCGATGTCGCCAGCTTTTTTACCAAGTGGATGCAGGACGTGAAGGACGCGCAGTCCCCCGCCGGCGCGTACACGGACGTCTCCCCGCGGGTCTGTTGCGGCGAAGGCACCGCCGCCTGGGCCGACGCGGGCGTCATCTGCCCGTGGACGATCTGGCAGGTCTATAACGACACGCGAATGGTCGAGCGGCAATACGACTCGATGGTCAAGTTCGTCGAGTACTTGAAGGAACACAGCCAAGACCTGATCCGCCCAGCGGAGGGTTACGGCGACTGGCTCTCGATCGCCGCCGACACGCCCAAGGACGTGCTGGCCACCGCCTACTTCGCCCACAGCGTCGACCTGCTGTCACAGATGGCCAGAACCATCGGCAAGGAGGACGATGCGAACAAGTACCATCAGCTTTTCGAGGACATCAAAGCCGCGTTCAACAAGGCGTTCGTGTCAGAAGACGCGCGCATCAAGGGCAACACGCAAACGTGCTATCTGCTCGGCCTGGCGTTCCACCTGCTGCCCGAAGGCAAGCAAGCGGCCGCCGTCGAGCACCTCGTCGCCGACATCAAGGCCAAGGGGAACCACCTCTCCACCGGTTTCGTCGGCGTCAGCTACCTGCTGCCGGTCCTCACCCGCCACGGGCATCTCGA
>Ga0134125_10009360_pt1 | contig 11033 bp, 10 predicted proteins | sample KB31751_FD_96464 | JGI IMG/M metagenome (GOLD analysis project Ga0134125, IMG submission 96464) | Terrestrial soil microbial communities with excess Nitrogen fertilizer from Kellogg Biological Station, Michigan, USA - KB3-175-1 | ecosystem: Environmental > Terrestrial > Soil > Unclassified ...
CTGGCGCCCTGCCCGCAGCTGCGCCGGATCCGCCGACGGGAAGAGATAGAAGATCACGAAGGTGATGAAGCTCACCAGGATGAGCAGCACCACCATCCATAGAAGTCGGCGAATGATGAAAGTTCCCATTGCGCTGGTCCGGCGCCGGCCCCGCCGGCGGATCCGCCGGCGGGGCCTTTGCCGATGTCGTCAGTTCAGGCCAAACCCACTACTTCAGCGAGCTGTAGGTCAGGTCCCATGCGTTCCCGTTGAACGAGTTCTGCACGCCCTTCACGTTCGTCGACGTGAAGTTGACCTCGTTGTCCCAGAGCCACACGACGTAATAGACCTGACCGGTCAGGTCCTTGTCGAGCTGGCCCCAGGTCTGGGCACGCTGCGCCGGATCCGTGAGCTCCTCCGCCTTGTCCATCTGGGCGTTGAACTTCGGATCGTTCGCCTGCGCCGTGTTGACGTTCCCCGACTGCGTGATGTTCTTCCCGTTGAAGATCGGGTCGACCATCGACTGCGCGTCGAAGAAGTCCTTGCCCCACCCGAGGGTCGGGCAGATCGCCACGTTCTGCTTCGGCGTGCCGCAGAACTTCCCGATCACGCTGGCGTGCGGGATCTCGCGCAGCTGCAGCTTGATGCCGATCTGCGAGAGCTGCTGCTGGAACGCCTCAGCCGTCTCCTTCGCCGGAGACTGGTTGTCCGCGATCGTCAGAAGCGGCGGCCCGGTGTACTTGCCACTCGGGTAGCCGGCCTTCTTCATGTACGACTCGGCAAGCGCCACGTCACCCGACGGGTTCTTGTAGAAGTCGTAGCCCGGCCCGGCGTTGCCGCCGGCCTCGTCGAATCCCGGAATGTCCGGCGGGATGAAGTGCGTCGCCACCGTGCCGACCGCCGGGCCGCCACGGGTCTGACGCAACGCGTTGCGGTCAACCACCGCGGCGATCGCGCGACGGAAGTTGACGTTGTCGAGCGGCTTCACCTTCGTGTTCAGGGCGATGTAGCGGTTGCCGCCGCTCGGCGAGATCTGGAACTGCGACTTCTTGTTCGTCAGCCCTTCCTTCAAGACCGCCGGCGGGGGCACTGCCGAGTCGCCGCTCATCATGCTCTGGCCCGCCAGGACCTGACGCGACGTGACGCTCACGTCACCGCCGTTCTTGATGATGATCTTGTCGAAGTAGGCCGGCTTGAAATCGGTCGACTTGTCCCAGCTCGGGTTGCGGACCAGGCTGATCAGCTTGCCGGGCTGATAGCCGCTCTGCGGCACAGTGCCGCTGCCCGCGCCCTCGATCATGTACGGACCGGTGAACACCTGGTGCTCGCCGTAGGTCGAGGTCTTGCCCTTGTCGTACTTCTCCGCGTAGTCCTGCGGAACCGGGGCCGTGCAGGGAAGCCCGAGCGCGGCGCCCGTGGCGAGCACGCCGACCGGCTTGTTCAGCTTGATCACCAGGGTGTTGTCGTCGGGCGTCTGGAGCCCGGTGACCTCGGTGGCCTTGCCCTGGGAGTAAGCCGAGGCACCCTCGATGTCGCCCCAGTACACGAGCGCATAGCCGTTGCCGACCTGCGGCAGGAAGCAGCGCGACATCGCGTACTTGACGTCCTTGGACGTGACCGTCCGGTTCGCCAGCGGGGCGCTGTACTTGATCCCCGGCTTGATCTTGATCGTCAGCGTCTTGCCGCCGTCCGCGACCTGGGGCAGGCCCTGGGCGACGTCGGGCGTCGGGGTGTTCGAGTCCGGCTTCCAGCTGTACAGCCAGCGCTGGGTCGTGGTGCCGAGCTCCTCGTAGTCGGTCTGGTAGTACCAGTAGCCCGGATCGAGGCTGTCGACGCTACCCGCCGTATCCAGGATCGTGACCGTGCCGCCCGTCTTACCGTTGGTGTTGGTAGACGCACCGCTGCTGGTACTGCTCTTGCTGCCTCCGCCGCCGCATCCGGCGGCTACTACGAGAGCAAGAATGCCCAGCGCGGCGAGCGGCAAAAGCCTCCTCAACTTCTGCATTGCCGTCCTTTCCGTTGTTGACTCTCTCCCAACCCCGTCATGCGTTCCTTCCGCTCTTCGGGTTGAGGGCATCCTGTAGCCCGTCGCCCAAGAGGTTGAAGGCGAGCACCGTGAGCAGCAGTGCCACTCCGGGGAAGACCATGTACCACCACGCCGTGTCGAAGATCGACGTGGCGTCGGCGAGCATCGCGCCCCAGCTGGCGTTCGGCGGCTGAACACCGACCCCGAGGTACGACAGCGCCGCCTCGAAGAGGATGTTCTGGGGGATGATCAGCGTGCTGTACACGATGATCGGCGCCACCAGGTTGGGCAGGAGCTCGCGGAAGATGATGCGCGAGTTGGAGGCGCCCAGCGAGCGGGCGGCCTCGACGAACTCCTTCTCGCGTAACGACAGGACCTGGCCGCGGATGATGCGCGCGATGTAGGTCCAGTTCACGAAGGCGATCACGAAGATCACCACCGTGAGGCCGGGCTGGATCAGGCCCCCGAGGCAGCCTTTGCCCAGCGAGCAGGCGGCCGCCAGGCCGAGTGCCAAGAGCAGGATCGGGAACGCCAGCAGCACGTCGATCGCGCGGGAGATCACGGTGTCGACCGCGCCGCGGTAGAAGCCGGCGAACAACCCCATCACCACGCCGATGAAGACCGAGATGGCCGTGGCGATGATCGCGACCTCGAGCGACACGCGGGCGCCGTAGAGCACGCGGCTGAACACGTCGCGACCCAGCGGGTCGACGCCCATGACGTTGTGCTTGCTCGGCCCGGTGGGGGTGCCGAACGAGTCGAGGTACTTCGTGGCCTGCGCGTTCGGCGGCCTCGCGCCCACCAGCTTGATGATCAGCGGTGCGCAGATCGCAACCAGGACCAGGAAGATGATGAAGCCGAGGGAGACCATCGCCACCCGGTCGTCCCTGAGCCTGCGCCAGAAGAGCTCCAGGGGGCTGCGAGCCTCGATTCCGCCTACTTCGACTTCTGCGGAGGACTCGCGAGCGAGATCGATGGTGCTCGTCACGTAAGGATGTCCTGTATGTCACTCACGGCCAGCCATAGACGCACGGCGCCATGAGTACTGCGTTCGATGTGAATCTCCCCGGTACTCCTTGGTCCTGCCCCGAAGGGCACGCCCGCACAGTCTTCGCGCTTCGGAAAGTTACACCTTCATTCCGGACCTAAGCGTGCGTCCATTGTTGCCGCCGGATTAAGCGGCGTTCTAGGACAGCTCCTGGCGCATGCGTGCGAGCGACTTGCGGATCAGCCTCGAGACGTGCATCTGCGATACCCCGATCTGCTCTGCGATCTGGGTTTGAGTGAGCCCGTCCTCGAAGCGCATTCGCAGGATTTCGCGCTCTCTGCCGGGCAGCATCTCGAGCGCCGGCTCGAGCGAGGCGCGCTGCTCCGTGCGCTCGAAGTTGTCGTCCTCCGAACCGATCGTCTCCATCGGATCGAGCTCGCCGTCGGCACCAGGACCTGCCGACAGGGAGACCGGCGAGTAGGCGGATCCGGCCTCTAGCGCCTCCAGCACCTGCTCCGGCGTGGTGTCCAGCTTCTGGGCGATCTCGGCGATGCTCGGTGAGCGTCCCAGCTCGGCGGTGAGCCGCTCGATGGTGGACGACATGCGGGCGTTCAGCTCCTGGAGGCCGCGCGGGATGCGGATGGCCCAGCCCTTGTCGCGGAAGTGGCGCTTGATCTCGCCGACCACGTTCGGGGTCGCGTAGGTGGTCAGCGCCACCTCGCGCTCCAGCTCGTAGCGGTCGATCGCCTTGATCAGGCCGATCGCGCCCACCTGCTCGATGTCGTCGAGCGACTCGCCGCGGCCCGCATAGCGGCGGGCGAGCGCGCGGACCAGTGGCAGGTGGCGCTGCACGAGCTCCTCGCGGGCCGAGCGGTCTCCGTGCAGGTGGTAGCGGCGGAGCAGCTCGCGGTCCTCCGCCGGCGAGCGAGGTGGTGCCGGGGTCACCGCTCAGATCCCCCGCACGACCTTCTCGAGGCGGACGATGAGCTGGTCGTCCTCGGCGACCTGCTCGACGCCGAAGGAGTCGACCACGGTCTCAAGGATGCGCCGCAGCGTCAGCTCGCCGGGCGCCGGCGGCGGTCCCTGGAGCGCCTCGGCCAGCGGCGCGCCGCGCAGCGGCCCGATCCGCGTGCGGACGCCGTTCTCCGACACCTCGAACGACAGCTTCACCGAGTCCTGCGAGCCGGCCTCGAGCAGGAGCCGCTCGACGGCGAGCTGGAGGTCGTCGAGCTCCTCGAAGCCCAGGTTCAGCCGGTCCGCGATCCCGCCGAGCACGAGCCGCACCACGGGATCCCAGTCGCGTCCGACCGGCGTGGTCAGCTCGATCGTGTCAGGCGGCATCGGCGGTCTCCTCGGGTTCGCGGATGGTCGCCCATCCAAGGATCGTCTCTCCCCGCATCAGGCAGGCGGTCTGGCCGGGCGCCGCACCATCGACGGGTTCGTCTAGCGATATCACGAGTCGCCGATGGCTTCCCGCCGGCGGATCGCCGTCCACGCGACAGGCGAGCGGCCGGGAGCGGTAGCGCAGCTTCACGCGGTCCACCTCGGCGCCGGGGCGCAGCAGGCCCGCGTTCTCGACCACGACGGTGCGGGTGGCGAGCGCCTCCCTGGGACCCACCACCACGCGGCTGCCCCGCTTGCCCACGACGTAGAGCGGCTCGGCAGCCACCCCGATGCCGCGCCGCTGGCCGACCGTGAACCCCTCCTGCCCGCCGTGCGTGCCCAGCACGCGGCCGCGCAGGTCCACGATCTCGCCCGCCGTTCCGGGCTCGCCGTGGCGACGCAGGAAATCTTCGCGGCGGGTGCCCGCCAGGAAGCAGAGGTCCTGGCTCTCGGGCTTCTCGGCCACCGGCAGGCCGGCCGCTCGCGCCAAGGCGCGCACCGCCGGCTTCTCGAGCCCGCCGAGCGGGAACCAGGTGCGTTCGAGCTGCTCGGGGCGAAGCCGGGCCAGCATGTAGGTCTGGTCCTTTTGCGGGTCGGCGGCGGCGCGCAGCAGCGGGCCGGAGGGGTCGCGCTCGACGCGCGCGTAGTGGCCCGTCGCAAGTCGCGGCGCGCCCAGCCTGCCGGCCAGCTCGAGCATCGCGTCGAAGCGCACCAGGCCGTTGCAGCGCACGCACGGGTTGGGCGTGCGACCTGCGCCGTGCTCTGACAGGAAATCCTCCACCACCTCCCGCCTGAAACTCTGTCGCAAATCGAGCGTCACGTGCGGCAGGCCCATCCGGTGCGCCAGCGCCCGGGCGCCCGTGACGGCCTGCGGCGAGCAGCAGCTCAGGCTGCCGTCACCCGCCGGATCGGCCCACAGCTCGAGCGTGACCGCCACCACCTCGTCGCCGCGGTCGAGCGCCAGCTTCGCGGCCACGGCGCTGTCCACACCGCCGCTCATGGCCACGAGCGTGCGGGTTGGGCTCGGCTCGAGCACGCAGGCGCCGTCCTTCGCGGCGGCGCCCAGGGCGCGGTGCAGAGCGTCGGCCACCAGCTCGGCGGCGTGGCGCTTCGACGGGATCAGCCCGCCGAGGGCGTCGGCCACGTCATCGGGCGTCACGCGCGCCGCGTCGAGGAACGCCTCGCCTTGGACGAGCGTGACGGCGGCGCTGGCCGCGGCCGTCACCGCGCCGCAGCCGCTTGCGTCGAAGCCGGCCTCCGCCACGCGGTCGCCCTCCACGCGCACGGCCACCCGCACGAGGTCCCCGCAGGCCGCCCCGCCGGCGGCGCCGGCATGCTGCGAGCCCACCAGGCGCCCCTGCCCGCGCGGGTGGTTGAGATGATCGTGGAAGCCGGCTTCTAGCCCCAGGTCGCCCATGGCTCCCTGAAGGCTCTCAGAAAGAGCATCCGAAGGGAGAAATTCGGCCCCAGCTTGCCGCTGCCGCCTCGGGAGTTGAACCTTGCTTAGCAAGTTTGGGCGTCCTCCGGGGCGGGCCTCAACCCAACCCCGAGCCGGACACCCTTCTCCCGTGGTGTTGGCTCAAACATTGAGACGGCTGGCGCACAAGCTCGGGCCACGGCGAAAGCTAGCACCCTCGGATGTCGTGCCTCGTGACTCGGGACTCGTGACTCGGACTAGGTTCCCGGCGGTTTCCGCAGCTGGATCCCGAGCTCGCGCAGCTGCTCCTCGTCCACCGGCGCCGGCGCTCCGGTGAGCGGATCCGCGCCGCTCGCGGCCTTCGGAAAGGCGATCACCTCGCGGATGGAATCGGTGCCGGCGAGCAGCGCGATGATGCGGTCCACGCCGAACGCGATGCCGCCGTGCGGGGGCGCCCCGTAGCGGAACGCCTCGAGCAGGAAGCCGAAGCGCGCCTCCGCCTCCTCGTCGCTAAGGCCGATCGCGTCGAACACCTTGCGCTGCACGTCCGGGCGGTTGATACGGATCGAGCCGCCGCCGATCTCGTTGCCGTTCCAGACGATGTCGTAGGCGCGGCTCCGCCAGCTCCCCGGGTCGCCGTCCAGATCGCCCGTCGGGGAGGTGAACGGGTGGTGCAGCGCGTCCCAGCGCCTCTCGTCCTCGTTCCACTCGAACATCGGGAAGTCGAGGACCCAGAACACGTCGTTGCCCTCGAGGTCCGCCGGCGCGAGCTCGAGGCGCAGCGTGCCGAGCACGCGCGCGGCCATCGCGGCGGTGTCCGCCACGATGAAGATCGCGTCGCCCTCCTTCGCGCCGACCTGCTCCGCAGCCGCGGACATCTCCTCGGGCTTCAGGAACTTCGCCACCTGGGAGCGCCACGAGCCGCCCTCCTCGATCACCGCCCACACGAGTCCCTTCGCGCCAAGCTGCTGCGCCTGCTCGGTGAGCTCGTCGAAGCGCTTGCGCGTGAACTCCTCGGAGCCGTCGTGCTTGAACCCGCGCACCACGCCGCCGCCCGCGAGCGCGCCGGAGAAGACCTTGAACTCGGAGCCCGCGAAGACCGGCCCCAGGTCCTGGATCTCCATGCCGAAGCGCCGGTCGGGGCGATCGCTGCCGTAGCGGAGCATCGCATCGTCGTAGTCGAGGCGCTCGAAGGGGACCTGCACCTCCACCCCACCCGCGGCCAGGAAGTCCCGCACGAGGCCCTCGCAGACCGCGATGACGTCCTCCTCGTCCACGAACGAGAGCTCCATGTCGAGCTGCGTGAACTCGGGCAGGCGATCGGCGCGTGCAGCCTCGTCGCGAAAGCAGCGCACCACCTGGTAGTAGCGCTCGAAGCCGGACACCATCAGGAGCTGCTTGAAGAGCTGCGGCGACTGCGGCAGCGCGTAGAAGGAGCCCGGCTGGATGCGGCTCGGCACCAGGAAGTCGCGGGCGCCCTCGGGGGTCGAGCGGGTGAGGAACGGCGTCTCGATCTCGAGGAAGCCCTGCTCGTCGAGATAGCGGCGCATCGCCGCCACCACCCGGTGGCGCAGCTCGATGTTCTGGCTCATCCGCTCGCGGCGCAGGTCGAGGTAGCGGTAGCGCAGGCGCAGGGTCTCGTCCACGGCCTTGTCGCTGTCCACCTCGAAGGGCGGCGTCTCGGCGTCTGCCAGCACCTCGAGCTCGTCCACCGCCAGCTCGATCTCGCCGGTGGGGAGCTGAGGGTTGATCGTGCCCTCCTCGCGGCGCACGAGCCGGCCCCTCGCGGTGAGCACGTCCTCGGCACGCAGGCCGTGCGCGGCGGCGTGCGCCTCGGGCGCCTCCTCGGGACGGAACACGAGCTGCAGCAGGCCCGTGCGGTCGCGCAGGTCGATGAAGATCAGGCCGCCGTGGTCGCGCCGGCGGTGCACCCAGCCGGCCACGCGCACCTCGCTGTCCACGTTCTCGGCACGCAGGGTCCCGGTCCAGGCGGTGCGGTACTCGTTCTCGCGCGGGGCCTTCATCCCACCATCCCGAGCGCCTCTTCGGCGCTCAGGCCCTCCACCTGGTCGCCGGTCCGCATGTTGCGCACGCGCACGCCGTCGCCCGCGACGATCAGCACCCAGCTCGCGCCGATCCGGTCGGCCTGCTTGAGCTGGCCCTTCAGCGAACGGCCGGCCTGCTCCATCTGGGCGCTCAGGCCGCGGGCGCGCAGCTCCCGCAGCAGCCGGAACGCCTCGCGCGGGTCGCCGTCGCCGTCATGCGCCACGTACACGTCGGTCTGCGCCCCTGGCGCCTCGAGGTCGGACACCATCAGGATCCGCTCGATGCCGGAGGCGAAGCCCACGCCGGGCGTGGCCGGGCCGCCGAGCTGCTCGATCAGGCCGTCGTAGCGGCCGCCGCCCCCCACGCCGCTCTGCGCGCCCAGCGCGTCGCTCGTGAACTCGAACACGGTGCGCGTGTAGTAGTCGATCCCGCGCACGAGCGTCGGGTCGACCTGGTAGACCTGCCCCGCCTCGTCGAGCAGCGCGAGCACGGACTGGAAGTGCTCCTGGTCTTCGCTCGCCAGCCGCTCGAGCAGCTTCGGCGCCCCCTGCATCACCGCCCTGGTGCCCGGGTGGTCGGAATCGAAAGCGCGCAGCGGGTTCGCGTCGAGGCGTCCGCGCACCTCGTCCGACAGCTCGGACTCGTGCGCGCGCAGGTAGGAGCGCAGCTCGTCGGAGTAGGCGCGGCGCGTCTCGGGTGTGCCGAGGCTCGAGAGGCGCGCGCGGATGCCCTTCGCGCCAGCGCGGCCGAGGAGCTCCGCGAGCAGCAGGATCGCCTCGGCGTCGAGCGACGGCTCGAGCGACCCGATCGCCTCGATCCCCACCTGGGTGAACTGGCGGTAGCGGCCGGCCTGCGGCGCCTCGTGGCGGAAGTACGGGCCCCAGTACCAGAGCTTCACCGGCTGCGGCAGCTTGTGCATGCCGTGCTCGAGGTAGGCGCGGCAGACGGGCGCCGTGCCCTCCGGGCGCAGGGTCAGCGAGCGGCCGCCCTGGTCCTCGAAGGTGAACATCTCCTTCTGCACGATGTCGGTGGTCTCGCCCACCCCGCGCGCGAACAGCTCGGTGCTCTCGAAGACCGGCGTGTCGATCGTCCCGTAGCCCGCGGCGGCGAACACCTCCTCGGCGATCCGGCGCAGCGCGGCGCGGCGCGGCCCGTCGGCGGGCAGCACGTCGAAGGTGCCCCGCGGGGCCTGGAGCTTGCCGCCCGCCATCTTTAGCGGGCCAGCTCGGCCAGGAACGGGTTGGTGGCCCGCTCGGCGCCGAGCGTGGTGAGGCCCATGTGGCCGGGATGGACCCTGGTGTCCTCGGGCAGCGAGTCCACCAGCGTGCCGAGCGACTCGAGCAGCGTCGGCCAGTCGCCGCCGGGCAGGTCCACGCGGCCCACCGAGCCCTGGAACAGCACGTCCCCGGAGAAGACCGCGCCCTCGTCGGGGATCGAGTAGGTCACGTGGCCGGGACTGTGTCCGGGCGTGAAGATCACGTCGATCTCGAAGCCCGCCAGCTCCAGCTTCTCGCCGCCCTTGACGGTGTGCTCCGCGTCCCAGCTGTCGAACGGCCCGAAGCCCTCCCAGGGCACGTAGCTCATGATGTCCGCCAGCACCGGCTTCTCGATCTCCGGCACCCACACCTCGGCGCCCGTGGCCTCGGCGATCGGCGCCACCGCGCCCACGTGGTCGAAGTGCGTGTGGGTGATCAGGATGCCGTCGAGCGTCACGCCCAGCTCGTCGATCGCGGCGAGCAGCCTGGGCGCCTCCTCGCCGGGGTCGACGATCAGCGCGCGGTCGGAGCCGTCGCGCCGCAGGATGAAGGTGTTCTCCTGCACCGGGCCCACGGTGAACATGCGCACGTCCATGGGCGAATCAGCCTACTTACCGGCTTGCATCTTGGCCTGACGGCGCTTGTACATCGCCTTGTCGGTCCAGTACGCGATCGGCAGGTAGAGGAAGAACACGAAGACGACCGTGACCACGATCGTGCCCACGCCGCCCTTGTTGTGGAACAGCGTGGCGCTGAGCAGCGCGAACACGAGCGCCGCCGCGGCCGCCTTGTAGCCCGCGAACTTCCAGGTGGGCGGTCGCACCGTGCGCTGTTGCCGCTGCGCCGGGCGGCTGGTGCTCGCCGCGGCCTTGGTGGTCTTCCCCGCGCGATGCGACGGCGTCTCGATCGTGCCCGCCTGCGTGCCGCGGTGCTTGCGGCGCCGTTTGTTCCTGCTCTGAGCCATCAGTTGAGGGAGCGTACTGCGTTCTCGACCAGGTGCCGAGAGGCATCGAACCCGCGCAGCGGCACGTCGCCGGGGAAACCCTCGAACGCCGCCTCGGGCGCCAGGCCCACCAGTTCCGCCTCCGCGATCGGCGCCTCGGCGCGCACCTCCTCCACCAGGATGCGCAGCGGCACGGCGTGGTGATCGTGCACGTTGAAGGACACCTGGGCGCGCTTTCGGGCGGGCAGGTGGAGGCCGATGGCGCGCACTCCCACCAGGCCGCCGCTCGACTCCCGCAGCCGGGCCGCGATCCGCTTCGCCAGCTCGAGGTCCTCGGTGTCCAGGTCGAGGTTGAACGCGATCAGCGGCGGGCGGGCGGTGACCAGCAAGGCACCCGCGGTCGGGTGGATCCGCTTCGGGCCGAAGTCGGGGGTCAGCTCGCCGCTCTCGATGCGCGCTTTCAGCGCCTGGGGCCCGCCCCTGCGGATGGCGGCGCGCTCCTTGTTCGCGTCGGTCGTGGCGAGCTGGCCGTAGAGGATCACGGGGAGCTCCAGCTCGTCGCCGATCAGCGCCGCGGCGGTCAGCGCCTCGGCCACCGCCGCGCCCCGCCGCTCGTCGTCGAGGTACACGACGGGCGCCACGTCGATCGCGCCCACGTGCGGGTGGATGCCCGGGTGGGCGCTCACGTCGAGCCGCTTCACCACCTCGGTCGCGCCGTTCACGAGCGCGTCGGCGAGCACTCCCTGCGGCGCCGCGAGGCTGAAAACGCTGCGCCCGTGATCGGGATCGCTGTGGACGTCGAGCAGCGCGGCGGGGGCGAACGCGGCGCCGATCGCCTCGATCGTGTCGCGGTCGCCGCCCTCGCTAACGTTGGGCACCGAGAGCAGGAGGGGGCCGGTCGTCACGGCTTACACTCTCCTACACGCAGGGCTCCGTAGCTCAGCTGGTTAGAGCGCACCACTCATAATGGTGAGGTCGGTGGTTCGAGTCCACCC
>Ga0134125_10009363_pt1 | contig 11031 bp, 11 predicted proteins | sample KB31751_FD_96464 | JGI IMG/M metagenome (GOLD analysis project Ga0134125, IMG submission 96464) | Terrestrial soil microbial communities with excess Nitrogen fertilizer from Kellogg Biological Station, Michigan, USA - KB3-175-1 | ecosystem: Environmental > Terrestrial > Soil > Unclassified ...
CGGCGTAGTACCGCACGCCCGATCCGGCCGGCGGCGATGACGCCGACGTCCATACCCTCGAGGTCGTAAGCGCGCTCGACGCAATCGGCGATGTTCCAGCCGCCTTCTGCGGCCCACCGATGCGACGGCACGAAATTGCGCACCAGCGCCAGAATCTGCATCACCGCGTGCTCGGCGACGCTGATGCTGTTGCTGTACGTCACCTCGGCCACGGTGATGCCGCGCTCCTGCGCCGCATCGAGGTCCACGTGGTCCGAGCCGATTCCTGCGGTCAACGCCAGCTTGAGTTTGGGCGCCTTGGCGATGCGTTCCTTGGTCAAGTAGGCCGGCCAAAAGGGTTGCGAGATCACGATTTCGGCGTCGGGCAACGCGCGTTCGAACTCCGAGTCGGGACCGTCCTTGTCCGACGTCACCACCAATTCGTGCCCGGCGTCTTCGAAGAATTTGCGCAGCCCGAGCGCGCCCGACACGCAGCCGAGGAGCTCACCCGGGGTGAAGTCGATCTTCGACGGAGTCGGCACGGTGCTGCCGTCGGGATATCCGTGGATCGTCGGGATGCTGTCGCGCGCATAGGTCGGCGGGTATCCGTCGACGGGGTCGGGATAGAGCACCATCACACACGTGGCCATCGAACTCTCCTTTGACTGGCGATCAAGCCAGTCTCCGGGGACAACCACGGGCTGTCCAAGACGCGATTCCGACCGGCTGATAGGCAACGCCGATCAGCCGAGGTGCTGGCTAGGACGGCTCACTGAGTGCGGCACCCATGCGGGCCTCACGGGCGGTCCGTCGCAACGCGCGGGCCAGCAACGAGCCCGGCTCCGCCCGGTTGGTGACCAGCGCGATCAAGGCGGTGACGGAGGGGCGCCGCAACCGCAGCATGCTGGCCCCGGCAGGTATGCCGAGGGTGTGGATCCACGGTTGGGGCACGATGCTCGCCCACCGGCCGGTGCGGACGTGCGCGAACAGTGCTGCCACCGAATCGGTTTCCAGCTGCGGTGTCACTTGGAGGTCGTGGGTGGCCAGCGCGTCGTCGATGATCCGGCGGCCACGCATGCCCTGGGTCAGCAGGCACAGCGGTAGCTGCACGGCGTCCGACCACGCGATGGTGTCCGATTCGCCGTCGAGCAGTTCGGCGGCGGCGATGAGCACCGGCTGCTCGTGGTAGAGCGGGGTGACCAGCAAATCGGCCGTGTCCTGTTGGTCCGGATAGAGGATGCCGGCATCCAATTCGAACTTGCGGACCCTGTCGACGATGCCGGCCGAACGCAGATTGACCTCGAGCCGGACCCGTACCAGGGGATGCGCGGCACAGAACGGATCCGTAAGCAGCGCAACGGTGGTCGAGGCCGCCGGGACCACCCCGAGCCGCAGCTCGCCGGTCATCCCGGCGTGCAACGCGGTGACTTCCTGTTTGAGCGCGTCGCGGTCCGCCAGGATGCGCCGCGCCCAGGGCACCAACCGCTCGCCTTCGGGAGTGAGCCCTTCGAACCTCTGCCCGCGCCGCACCAGCGGGACGTTGAGCTCGGATTCGAGCTTGCGGATGGCCTCCGAGAGCGCGGGCTGGGATACGTAGCAAGCCCGCGCGGCGCGCGCGAAGTGGCGCTCGGAGGCGAGCGCGACGAATACTCCAGCTGACGAAACAGCATGGGCCCATTCGATCACGTGGCCGACCGCTGGCGGCGATCGAACCCGAGACAATTCCGCGCAATGATTGATGAAGCGAAGCAGAACGCACGCGAAGGAGACGCACGGTGCCGAAACATTTCAAGGTCGGAGACCGCGACAAAACCGACCACATCGCGATGCACAAGGGCGGCGCCCTGGAGAAGATCAACTAGAGGCACAACACGACCATGAGCGACGCCGGTGAGATCTGGACCATCGGACACTGGACATGCCCGGTGCCGACCTTCTCGGAACCCATGGATCGCGCCCGCATCAACCTGCTCGTCGACGTGCGCGCCCAGCCCGGCTCGCGACGCAACCCCCAGTTCGGAAGTGCGGAGATGTCGGGCTGGCTCAACGACTCCGGTATCCGCTACGTCCACCTTCCCGAACTCGGGGGGCGCCGCCGTCGGCAGAACGTCGATCCCGGCATCAACGCAGGCTGGCAAAGCGTGAGCTTCAAGAACTACGCGGACTACACCCTGACCAGCGAATACCAGCGCGGCCTCACACGGCTGCTTACCCTCGCCCGCTCGCACCGACTAGCGATCATGTGCGGCGAGCCCCTGCCATGGCGATGCCATCGACTATTGATCGCGAATACCCTTGTCGCGCGGGGATGGACGGTATGGCACCTCATGAGCGGATCCGCCCCGCGTCAGCACCGGCTCGGCCAATGGGGCGCCACACCCGTCGTCGACGAGCGCAAGCACGTAACGTATCCAGCGAACGCCAGCAGTGCCTGAAACCCCGGTGACGGCGCCCGGAACTTGCGCCCGACCGCGTCGGCGCGGCCGCACGCCCGCTCCGCGCGACGCAGCGGCTCGAACCATCGCACTTCACGATAAAAACGCTTGATGCGGAAGCCGCTCGGTTCTAAGGTATGAGTAATTGTCCGTTAGCTTTGAGGAGCTCTGATCACCATCGCTCACCACCCCGCAAGGATCGTGTGAGCGGTCGTGACATGGGACGATGCAGATGACTTGGCGCTGATGTGGCATGTCGTCGACGAACGGTCCGCGGACCTACCGCACGCCGACCGGTCCGCGGTGCGCAGCGTGATCGCCACCAGCGTCTTGCAGGGCAAGTTTCCCACTGTCGACGAGATCGGACATCTGATCGCCTTCGCGGCCGGGCGGATCAGCATGGGCGAATACTTTGTCCTCGTCAATCCCCTCCGCCCCTGAGACACTCGCTGCTTGCGCCACGAGAGCCCTTCTAGCCTAGAATCTTTGGCGTATCGCGACGTCCGCGTGGCCCGCATGCGAGGAACAGATGCGCTGTCCCCGAGGGCTATTGGGCGCTCGGGGCGACCACTACACAACACCTGCCCGGGGTCGGCTGCAGCCGGGCATCTAGGCAATGCGGGGTTAACGCATCGACCATCCCATTGATCAGCGCATGATTCATGCCGCAGGCCAATTCGGTCTGCTCTTGAGCCAGCGCATGGAATGGGCAGTTGACCAGGTACACCCCGTCGTCGTCGTGACCCGGTTCATAGCCATACTCCCGCAACAACCGTGCCACTAACTTCAGCGCAGCCCCCGCGTCGGCCGGCGGTCGCTTGGCGGCGCTCAGCGCGGCATCCGCGATGTTCCGGCCGTAGTCATGGGCGTTGCGGTGCAACACCTCTATGACGGGCGCACCGCTCTGCTGGGATTGGACGATGGCCTGGCCCATCAGCCGCCCGGCCAACTCGTACTGACGTTGCGGCAAGCTGACGGCGATGTCGCGTCGGACCCGCCGATACAGTTTCGAGGTGCGTCCGGCCCCCGGGCCAGACCGACCTGTCAACCGGGCGTAGTCACATTCCAGCAGGCCCTCGGCCGTCAGCCGATCCAGATGAAACTTCGCCTGATGCCGGGCGATTCCCACTACCTCGGCCGCCTGATCACGGCTCACCGGGCCGGGTTGCGAACACACAAACTGATACAGCTCGTAGCGCACCGGGTCGGCGAGGGCGCCGATCCCGGAGGCGTCGCGTCGCAGTTGGTCCATCGCGCCTATCTTCTTGGTCACAAGAGCCTTGACGTTACCGCCAATAATTTCTAAAATTTAATTACTTATCTGTTAGTTTTCAGGAGCCGCCATGGTCACCGTCCACGCCAGCGCCGCCCACATCACATGGTTTGACGATCAGGCTACCCGCGCGCATTGCCCGCCGCGATGCGATGTCGCCGTAGTACAGACGCCAGCATCGTGAACCACTTTGTGCTCCGAACCGCTGCGCGGTCGGCAACGTGGACAATCGGGTTGGCGTTGGCGGCGAGGACTGTTCCCCATGTTGTGCTGACGGCATCGGGTCTCATCGTCGCCGTGGTGTTTTTCTCGATAACGCAGACCACCCTGTCAGTGAAGATCTTGAAATTGCCTCATGGATATGCGTCGCTGCTGCTGGGATGCACCGGCCTGACCCTGACGATCGGCGCGATGAGCCTTGCTTCGGTGTCAACGCACGGACTCAGCATCTATGGGGGCGCATCATGGCTCGCCGCCACGGTCATCGTCTGGCTCGTGACGACGATCGGCGCGATCCTGCTGTTCGACGTCTATCTTCCCCGTGATGTCGGCCTCAAGTTGACCAAGACCTGATCAATCGGAAGCGCCGGTCATCCGAGGCCCGGATGCGCGCGCCGTAGACAGCCCCGATGTTACTGAGTCACTGGGGAATTGACTGACGAAAGGCAGCCATGGGAGACACACACCACGATCCGACGGATCGGCACCGGACTGCAAATCCTCGCGCCGGTCTCACCATGAAAGACAATTTCTTTTGGCCCGGGTTCATTCTGCTGGGCGTCGCGTTGTCCGGCATTATCGCCAGCTTGGCGGTCGCCGCCTACCACCATTACGAATGGCTCACCACGGTGGCGATCATCGCGCTGCTCGCCACCGTCGCCGCAACCCTGTGGTTCGTTGTGGAACTTCGCCGGGTCACCCTCTTGGAAAATCAGCAAGACTGGTAGTGGAGACGCCGCTGCTACGGGGCGGCCATCTTGGCGGGGCGACTGGATATTTCAGATCACCAGGCGGGGTCGTAGCCGCGGCGCGGTGACCTCGACCCCGGCCGCGAGGTCGTCGATCAGCGCATCGGCGTAGTCCACCAGCCCCGCGGCGTCGATTGCGTGCGGTGCCGGCCGATCCTCGTGGGCAAGGTGGGCGGAGGCCCGCCGAAGCAGCGTGGTTGCACCCTTGAGGTTGCCCCGCTGGACGTGGGTGATCCCCACCGCGAGCTGCGTCAGGCCTTGCCACAGCGCCTGCTCGTCGGCCGGACCGCTCTTCCATGCGGCCTCGAGCACCTCGTGAGCGTTGAACGCGAGGCCTCGATCCAACAGATCCTGGGCATATGCGAGGGTCTCGGCCGGCGCCAGCGCCAGGTCGTCCGGAATGCGTGGAACGCCTGCGCTGCCCGGCGGAAGCGGTCGCCCCAGGGTGTCCCGCGGTCGGGCACTTCGCGGCCGGCCGGATTCGTCGCGATCACGCTGTGCCATCTATCTATCATGACAAGCTCGGGGTGGCGTCGTCATTACTCGCCCGCCACACTCGCACAATGGAGTTGACAATTACAGCGTTTCGTCCAGCTCACCGAGGCGGTCGGTCAGCCGCAGGTTCTCGGAATAGTCGACCGGGCAGCTGATCAGCGAGACGCCGTCGTCGTCGAGCGCGGCGCGCAACGTGGGCAGCAGCTCTTCGGCGCTGTTGATCCGATACCCCTTGGCGCCGAAGCTTTCCGCGTACGTCACCACGTCGGGATTGTTGAATTTCACGTAGTAATGCGCCCCGAGTTCGAGATCCATCTTCCATTCGATGAGGCCGTACCCGCCGTCGTCCCAAATCAGCACCACCAGCGGAATCCGCTCGCGGACTGCAGTCTCGATTTCTTGCGAGTTCATCAAAAACGCGCCGTCGCCGGCGACGGCCAGCACCTTGGACTCCGGCCGCGCCAGTTTGACGCCGAGAGCCCCTGGGAGCGCAAAACTCATGGTGGACAGGCCATTTGAGATCAGGCAGGTGTTCCGCTCGTATGTCGGGTAAAGCCGGGCCATCCACATCTTGGTGGCGCCGGTGTCGACCAAAACGACGTCGCTGCGGCCCAGCGCCGCGCGGGTATCGGCGACCACCCGCGCCGGCGCAATTGGGTAGCGCGAATCCTGTTGGCCCCGAGCGAATTCCTCGGCGAGCAGGCCCGACCCGGGCGCGTCGGCGGCGTGGCTGAAGCTGTGACCGGAAAGCGCGTCGGTGAGGGCGTCGAGCGAATCGCTGATGTCCCCAATGATCCCCACGTCGACCGAGTAGTGCGCGTCGACCTCGGCCGGGAACCGGTGAATGTGGATGATCTTCTTGTCGGCCTGCGGGTTGATCCGGATCGGGTCGAATTCTTGCAACTCGTAGCCCACGGCGATGACGACGTCGGCGTTGTCGAACCCGAAGTTGACGTAGTCGTGCCGCATGAAGCCCAGCGTCCCGATGCTGTTGCGGTGATCGTCCGGCATGACGCCCTTGCCGTGGAACGTGTTGGCCACCTGGATGCCGAACTCGTCGGAGAAGCGCACCAGGGCCTTGGTGGCGTCGGCGCGCGCGGCGCCGTGCCCGGCCAGCACCACCGGGCGCCGGGCGGTGCGCAGGATTTCGACGGCGCGTTCCACCTGCCGGGGCGCCGGGGCGTCGGGGCGGACGACATTGCGCGGCAACGGTCCCAGGTCGTAGTCGGCGTCATCCGCGTCGATATTCTCCGGCACCGCAAGATAGACCGCCGCCGGACGTTCGGACTCGGCCAGCTTGAACGCCTTACGAACCATCTCGGGGATGGCGCGCGCGGTCGGGATACCGGCCGACCACCGGGTGATCGGGGCGAACATCGACACCAGATCGACGTACTGGTGTGACTCCTTGAACTCCCGGTCGTGGCCCACCTGCGCGGAAATGGCGACCAGCGGGGTGCTGTTGGTGGTGGCGTCGGCGACGCCGAGCTGCATGTTGATCGCGCCGGGCCCCAGGGTGGCCGACACCACCGCCGCCCGGCCGGTCACCCGCCCATACATCTCGGCCATGAAGGAGGCGGCCTGCTCGTGCCGGGTGAGCACGTAGCGGATGCTGGAGGACGCCAGCGCCTGCACGAATCGGATGTTCTCCTCGCCGGGCAGCCCGAACACGACGGAAACACCCTCGTTTTCCAGGCACTTGACGATCAGCTCAGCGGCTTTGCTCATCCGACACCTCCCGTTGGCCACAGTAGTGGCAGGCTGGGGTGGTGGCTCTTCACACCGACTACCCGAGCGGAGGATGTCAGCGTGCCCATCGCGACCATTAACCCGGCTACCGGCGAGACGGTGAAGACCTTCACCCCGGCCACCGATGCGGAAGTCGACGCCGCGATCGCCCGCGCCTACGAACGCTTCCTCGACTACCGCAACTCCACCACCTTCGCGCAGCGCGCGCAGTGGGCGAACGCCACCGCCGACCTCCTCGAGGCCGAGGCCGACGATGTCGCCGCCATGATGACGCTGGAGATGGGCAAGACCCTCAAGTCGGCCAAAGCGGAAACCCTGAAGTGCGCCACGGGTTTTCGCTACTACGCCGAGAACGCCGAAAAGCTGCTGGCCGACGAGCCGGCCGACGCGGGCAAGGTCGGCGCGAAGAAGGCCTACATCCGCTATCGGCCGCTGGGCGTGGTGCTGGCCGTGATGCCGTGGAACTTTCCGCTCTGGCAGGCCGTGCGATTCGCGGCCCCGGCGCTGATGGCCGGCAACGTCGGGATCCTCAAGCACGCGTCGAACGTCCCGCAGAGCGCGCTGTATCTCGCCGACGTCATCACCCGCGGCGGCTTCCCCGAGGGATGCTTCCAGACCCTGCTCGTTCCCTCCGGCGCCGTCGAACGCATCCTGCGCGATCCCCGGGTCGCGGCGGCCACCCTGACCGGCAGCGAGCCCGCCGGCCAATCGGTGGCGGCCATCGCCGGCGACGAGATCAAACCCAGCGTGCTCGAGCTCGGCGGCAGCGACCCGTTCATCGTGATGCCCTCGGCCGACCTCGACGCGGCCGTCAAGACCGCCGTCACCGCCCGGGTGCAGAACAACGGCCAGTCCTGCATCGCCGCCAAGCGGTTCATCGTCCACACCGACATCTACGACGCGTTCGTCGACAAGTTCGTCGAGCGGATGCAGCAACTCACCGTCGGTGACCCGACCGACCCGGGCACCGACGTGGGCCCGCTGGCCACCGAGTCGGGCCGCGACGAGATCGCCAAGCAGGTCGACGACGCCGTCGCCGCGGGCGCCACGCTGCGCACCGGCGGCAAGCCGCTGGACCGGCCGGGATGGTTCTACCCGCCGACGGTGGTCACCGATATCACCAAGGACATGGCGCTCTACACCGAAGAGGTGTTCGGCCCGGTCGCGTCGATGTACCGGGCCGCCGACATCGACGAGGCCATCGAGATCGCCAACGCCACGACGTTCGGGCTGGGGTCCAACGCCTGGACCGACGACGAGGCCGAGCAGCAGCGCTTCGTCGACGACATCGAGGCCGGCCAGGTCTTCATCAACGGGATGACGGTGTCCTACCCGGAGTTGGGGTTCGGCGGCGTCAAACGATCGGGCTACGGCCGCGAACTCGCCGGCCTGGGCATCCGCGCGTTCTGCAACGCCAAAACCGTCTGGGTCGGCTAGCGGCTGGCTTGCCGAGCAGACGCAGAATCGCACGAATTCGCGCCCGAATACGCGATTCTGTGACTGCTCGCCGTTAGACGGCCGCCAGCGCCCGCTCGTCCTCGTCGGCGAAGGTGTCCTCGAGCTGCAGCGGGGAGTAGTCGAGGTCGATCTCGGCGAGCGACCGCCCGCGCGCGCTGTTGATCGTGCCGAACCGCCGCATCCCCTTGTCGGCGGCGTACTGCATGAACTCGTCCGTCGAAATGCCGAAGGGCATCGGGTCGTACAGGGCGAAGCCTTCCTCGATCAGGCGCAGCCCGAGCGGCATGAGTTCGTTCATACGCGTTTCGAAGACGCCCCAGTTGGCGTCGTCGGCGGCGACGTGGCGCCGGCAGGTGAAGGTGCCCCACGCCATGTGGCGCCGCTCGTCGTCGCCGATGCGCCGGACCAGCTCCTGCATGCCGGGAAGGATGCCGCGTTCCACGCAGATCTTGTGCCAGGCGAAGTAGCCGGTCAGCGCCAGCATGCCCTCGACCATGTGGTTGTAGGTGACCGACGCCCGGACCTGGGCGGCCGGGGACGGATCGGCCGTCAGGACGTTGAGGCAGGCCGGCAGTTCCTCGTAGAAAATCGTGCGGTAGGTGGGGATGTCGTCCAGATAGCGGTGCAGGTCGTCGGTGACGCCGACGGCGTCGAGCCACATGCGGAACACCTGGACGTGCTTGGCCTCCTCGAAGGCGAACTGCGTCAGATACATCTCGTCGCCGAGCCGGCCCTCGGCCCGCATCGCGGCCATGAACGGCTGAATGTCCTGGGTCACCGATTCCTCGCCGGCGATGAACTCGGCACATAACCGGGTCGCATAGCTGCGTTCGTCGTCGGTGAGGCGTTCCCAGTCCTCCCGGTCGCGGGAAAAGTCGATGTCGGCCGGATTCCAGAATTTCGCGTTGCCGCCCGCAAACAGCTTGAGCGGCAAGCTTTCCCAGTTGAGACCGCCCTCTGCCATCGAAGCGATTCGGGTGCGATTCATGTGACCTCCTCAGATCGTTTGGGGGCTGAGTTGACTGGCGGGGTTTTCGGCACGGCCGAGAACGCGGCCGCCAGTACCCCGACGAGCCTGCGCACGGCAAGCGCCGGCTGCTCGGGGCTGGGTTCGTCGAGTCCGAGGATCGGATCCAAGCCGCGCATGTAGGGCGCCAGCGCCAGGTGCGGAAAGATCAACAGCAGCAACGACAACAGCGCGTCGGTGTCGGACTCGGCGCGCAGGTCGCCGCGAACCTGTGCGTCGCGCACGAGTGGGCGCATCACTTCCAGGTAGTGGCGGTGGATGACGTTCTGCACGCTGACCCGGGCCTCGGTGTCGACTTCGAGGGTCGCCGCGGCGTGCAGAGCGCGCTCGTGCGGGTGATCCGCGAAGTAGGCCACCCAGGTGTCGAGCCAGTCGGTCAGAAACTCGAAGAAGGGCCGGCTGGGGTCGAGTTCGTGGATGCGTCCCTCCATGTAGGCCCGCACCCGCTGGCTGCCGATGTCGGCGATGAACGCGTACAGGTCGCGCTTGTCGGCGAAGTACTGGAACAGGCTTCCCTTGGCGACCCCCGCGCGGCGCGCGATGACGTTCAGGCTGCCGCGTGAAAACCCGTGCGCCCCGAATTCGGACTCCGCAGCTTCGATGATCGCGGCGCGACGAGCGGGGTCGACGCGCGCCCAGGTGACCGTCGGCAATGCGCCTCCTCAGATAAATGACCACTGGTCATTTTACTGTGAGACACCTCACAGTCAAGGGGTTGGCCGCAGTCGCTGCTCAGTGTGCGTCGAGCCGCACGTTGGGGCTCGAGTGTGCGGCCTGCCGCACGCTCGACGAGTGAACCTCAGGCGTGGGGTTCGCTTGCCGAACGTGACACTGCAGTCACGTTCGGCCCCGGGCGTGACTGCACAGTCACAGCCGGCATCAAAGGCAACGACATCACGGCCGCATCCGGTAGGCGCCGCTGAGCGGCAGGACGTGCTCCTTCCAAATCTGGTCGTAGCGGGCGGGGTCGTGCGCGGGGCGGCGAATCATCCGGATCGCGAAGCGGGCCTGTGCGTCCGTCGTCGCGGGCTTGTCGCTCAGCTCCACGGCGTAGGCGTTGAAGTCGCGCACCAGCACGGCGAAGATCTCGTCGATCAGCCCTTCATCGACACCCGACAGCCCGGCCTCCTCCAGGATGAGCTGCGCGTAGGGCACCGTGGCGAACAACTGGCCGACGGCGAACGCGAAGTCGATGTCCTTCTGCTGCACCGCATCCGGGGTTGCGCTGGCCAGCATCTCGGCGAGCACGTCGATCTGCGCGCGCAGCAGCGCGACGTTCGGCAGGTGGGCGTAGGTGTCAAATACCGCTCGCCAGTCTCCGAAGCGCACCTTGCCCAGGCCGCCGGTCGCGCCTTGCGCGAACAGGAAGGTGTCGTCGGCCGCGTCGTCGCGACGGCCGATCACGGGGAGTTCGGTATTCGGCGCGAACAGGAAGTTGGGCATGAACTTGCCGAGCAGCCCGATGTTGATGTGGACGGTGCCCTCTAGCCGGGGCAGCAGGCCGATCTCGCGGGTCATCGCCTCGAAGATGGTGTCCTTCTCCACGCCTTTGGCGGCGATCACGTCCCACAGCGCGGTGATGACGCGTTCGCCCTCGCTGGTGATCTTCGCCTTGGTGAGCGGGCTGTAGAGCAGGTAGCGGCGGTC
>Ga0134125_10009364_pt1 | contig 11030 bp, 1 predicted proteins | sample KB31751_FD_96464 | JGI IMG/M metagenome (GOLD analysis project Ga0134125, IMG submission 96464) | Terrestrial soil microbial communities with excess Nitrogen fertilizer from Kellogg Biological Station, Michigan, USA - KB3-175-1 | ecosystem: Environmental > Terrestrial > Soil > Unclassified ...
CGGTCAGTCGCTTTTAGATCGTCTCGGCCCGCTCGCGATGCGCGCGGATGCAGAAGTGGACGTGATTCCGACAGATCGCGCAGGCCCACACCCTATAGCGGCCCTCGATTACGCGCGAAAATGCCTACCCCAACGCTTGTCGTTTGGCGTGATCAAACCAAATGGATTCATATTTCAAGAGAAGTTCGGCACGTCGGTAAAAGTCTCTCAGCTCTTTCTTCGGTGGTTGGATACGTTTGCGCCCGTAGTGGATCGGGCCCAACTCCCCAAGTTTCTCCCGCTTGAGGTGCGTTGAACCGCTCCCCCGGATGTCGTTCGGCAACCAATGCCCATATCCGGTGAGGATGATGTGATGTGCAATGACGCGCCTGCGCCGGGGAACGTTCTGCGGCGACCCGCCAAACGGCAAGCGGAGGTCGATGCCGTCTAATTCGTGAGGGTCGTCCGAAGTGGGAGGCATCCCACGGAAGCATATCGGGCGACATTTGCTTCTCGCAAGAAGCGGGTGGTTACGCATCCTGCAACGTCTTGACCCGCGAAGATCGAGCCTCAGAATCGGTTGAATGAATTCCAAACTGGGAATCTTGATCGCCATCATCCTGTTCGCTTCAGCTCCGTCCCACGCCGCCCAACCCGCGACAAACGCCAAGTACCTCGTCCTGGTCGATCCCGACAACGCGGTTTCGTTTTCCGTCCTCGGCGGGCCAAACGGGCCGGAACAATCCATCGCGAAGGTAGGCCTTGCCGGCTGGGGGCCGAATTGGGCGTGGGTGGGGATCGAATCGAAGGAGAAACCCCGCGGGGCATTTGTGGTGCATGTGCCGTTTGTCGTGAACCGGGCGGCGGGGCAGGCGATCGGGGTGGAGCTGGGGGTCAGACAAGCCGGCAGGCGATCGGTCGCGTTTACTTACGATCTGTCGGCCCGGAAGGATGTGCCGCTGACGCTGCTTTGCGCGACGATCGGGATCGCCAAATCGGAGCACGGACAGATGATCGCGACCAGCCGCGACAAAGATGAACGGGTGACGCTGCCGCTGTCGCGCGGGCTGCTCGCGGACATTTCGCGGCTTCGATTCAAGCTGGACAATGGGGCGGCATTCGACGCTGAACTCTCCCCGGCGGTGAGTGTCAGTATCGACGGGGACGCACGGATTACGCTGGCAGAGCAGACGTTTGCGGCCGGGAAGCGGACGGTGACGATGACGCTTAGCTTCCCGGCGGACGTGTCGCTGGTGACCTCGCCGGCGGAGGTGGGGCGGTATACCACGTCGCTGGCGGGGCGGGATTGGTTTGCGTTCAGGCCCGGCAACGATCTTTCGCCCGGCGCGATCGGGATGGAGGGGTGGCTGGAAAAGCCCGCGGGGAAGCACGGCGGAGTGCGGATGGTGGGCGATCATTTTCAGCTTGAGGACGGCACGCCGATCAAGTTCTGGGGGACCAATCTGGCTTATGCCAGCAATTGCGCGCCGGAGAAGAAGGTTGCCGAGTTCACCGCCCGGCGGTTTGCCAAGTACGGCATCAACGCCGTGCGGCTGCACAAGTTCACGTACCCGACCAACGAGAACGGGATCGGAGATCGAAATGATTCGACGAAGTTCGATCCCAAGGGGCTGGACCGCCTCGATTACTTCGCTTCGCAACTGAAGAATAACGGCGTCTACTTCGGCTGGTCGCACACCTACGGTCTGCACGTCCGCCCCCGCGACCGCGCTCGCCTGCTGAACTACGACGAGATCGCTCACGCCTTTCCCAACGGCAACACGTACGCCTTCATCAACTTCGCGCCGGACGTGCAGGCCCTGCTGATCGAATCGGTGGTCAACCTGCTGAAGCACAAAAGCCCCTACACCGGCCTCACGTATGCCCAGGAGCCGGCGCTGTGTTACATCGAGCTGCAAAACGAAGACGACATTTTCTTCTACACGTCCAGCAACGTCTTCGACCATTGCCCGACGTACAAAAAAGAGTTCCTTCGCCGGTTCAGCAATTGGGTCAAGGCGCTATACGGATGCGAAGCTGCGCTCAAGCGAGCGTGGCAGAACGCTCTCAAGCCCACCGAGACGCTGGCATCCAGCAACATCGACGTTCAGCTCAACCCGTGGTTCTACAGCGAAGACCATCTGCCAAAAACGTCGGGCGGCGAGCACCAGCGGCTGCTGGACATGGCCGCGTTCCTGCACCATTGCCAGGACGAGTATTACGGCCGCTTCGTGAAAGCCATTCGCGCCGCCGGGTACAAGGGGCCAATCAACGGATCGCCATGGCAGGCGCCGTCGGGGTTGCCGAACTACTACAATCTCAAATCGGACTATGAAGCCGGCTACATCGACCGGCACAATTACTTTGGCGGCCATGTGTCTGACACGATGCTCTCCTCGCCGGGCAGCGGGTATCTGTCCAGCGGGCTGCAACAGGTGATCGACCGGCCGTTCGGGTTGTCGGAATGGATCACGGTGTATCCGTCGCTCTACAGCGCCGAGGGCCCGCCGCTGGTGGCGGCGTACGGGCTGGGGTTGCAGGGATGGGATGCGAGTTATGAGTTTCAGTCGAGCGCGTCGATGCAGGTGTTCAGTAAGCTCGTGGGCAACCTCCCGTGGGGCGTGTGGGATGCCGATACGCCGACGCAGATCGGGCAGTTCCCGATCCTGGCCCGCATGATTTATCGCGCCGACGTAAAAGAATCGCCGGTGATTTCGGTTCGCAACATCAGTGATACGGATCTGGCGCAGGGCCGGTTTGCCTTTTCGGACAAAGTCACGCAGCAGGGCGATGTGAAGACGTTTACGGGCTCGGTCCCATCGGAAGCCATCGCGGCGGGGCGGGTGGTCGTGCGATTTGGCAGCGATGGGAGATCCACTTTCCCGGACATGAGCCGCTATCGGCAGGGGGATAACATTGTGTCTGCGACGGGGCAGCTTCGGTGGAACCCCACTAAGCGATACGTCACGATTGATACCGAAGGCACCAAGGGGGTGGTCGGCTTCGCCGCCGATCAGGACATCACGCTGGGCAACGTACACATTCGCAGTCAGTGCCCTTACGCGTCGATCCTGCTCACCGCGGCCGAGCCGCACGCGATGCTGGCCAACTGCAAATCGGCCCTGCTGAGCGCGGTCTCGCGAAGCTGCAACAGCGGCTTTGCCGTCTTCGGCCCGGACCAGAAGATCGCCAACAACGGCGCCGCTCCGATCCTTCTCGAACCCGTACAGGCATCGCTTGCAATGACCGGCCGCATGCCCAAAGCCGTCAACGTCCTGGACTTCGACGGAAAGCGCACCGGCAAGACCGTCCCCATCCACGGCGGTGTGTTTGAAATCAACACCGCGCGCGACAAGACGATCTACTATGAGCTGACATTCGACTGACTCCTTCGCGGCTGTCGGGCGTCCGGCAGCTCGCAACCATTTTCACACATTTTTGTTGAGCCGCCCCATTCCGCTTGCTAAGCTTGCGGCCGGTTCACGGGCATTGGGTCACGGGGCAGCATCTCTTAGTTTCAGGATAACGCCTCGCAACGCGGTGTCGCTCTTGTCGGGATTGGAGGTCGGATGTGGCGCGCGCGTGTTCGTCAGGATTCGCGGTTCGATTCGCGTCCTCAGAATGCGACTCGCTGGGTTGTCGAGCCACTTGAACGACGGGTTCTGCTCGCCGCCGTCACGTGGACGGGGGCGGCGGGCGACAATCTATGGACCACGCCGGGGAACTGGTCCACTAATGCACTGCCGGGTCCTGCAGACGACGTCACGATTGACGTTGCCGGAAATCCCACCATTACACTCGCCTCGCAAAGCGATCCGGTAGCGATCAACAGCCTCTCCGCTCGCGACGGCCTGACGATCAGCGGCGCCACCCTTTCCATAGCGGCCGCCTCTCAATTGGCGAACCTCACGCTCTCGAACGGCACGATCACGGGAAGCGGCGACGTGACCATCGCCGGGACGTTTAACTGCCCCAGTGGCACGATGTCCGGCAGCGGCAAGACCATCCTTGCCTCCGGGTCAACGGCCACGCTCACCAACAGTTATTTAGTGCTCTCCCGACAGCTCGACAATCACGGAACCGTGAACCTCACCAGCACCGCCGCGGGGGAGGCCGAAATTCTCTCGGGGGGCGGCAGATTCGCCTTCAACAACCTTCCAGACGGTATTGTGAGCCTTAGCACCGCAACCTCCGACAGAACCGTCGGGTTGTTCGGCGGTACAGACTCCGTGATCAACAACGCCGGCACGATGAACTGCCTGGGGCCGGGGACGGTATTCGTCAATGATCCACCGCTTAACAGCAGCGGCACCTTGAACGTGCTTGGCGGCACTCTGCACCTCTCTGGCGGGACAACCTCCGGTCCGGTCAACGTCGCGGGCACCCTGGATTTGAATGGCGGCATGACCTGGCTGACGGGAGCACTGCTCTCAGGCTCAGGCGCGTTCGTTTTCGATTCCGGCGACCAGGCTTTCGCCACCGACCAGTTCCTCCCGACCGGCTCCGTCTATTTCAACAACGGCACCGTCACGATCAATAACACGATCCAGCCCGCCTATCTCGCCCCCATTCACTCTGCTGCAGTCGTCGTTTTTGATGCGACTCAGACGTTTGCCAGCCTCTCGCTGGCGGGCGGCACGATCACGGGAAGCGGCGACGTGACCATCACGAACTCGTTCGTCTGTCCAGGCGGCACGATGTCCGGCAGCGGCAGGACGATCCTGGCACCCGGTTCGACGACTGATCTCACCAACAACGGCTATCTGTTTCTCGATCGGGAATTGGACAATCACGGCACGATGACACTCGCCTCAACCCCTGCTGGAGAGTCAGGTATCGTCACCGACGGAGCAGGCAGCTTCATTTTGAACAACTTGGCGGACGGCGTCATCAACACCAGCACCACCGCGCCCGACCGGGACATCATCTTCAATGGCGGTTCCAGCTCGGTCATTAACAATGCCGGAGCGATTAACAACCTGGGCCCGGGCGCGGTCGTCATCAATGATACTCCGCTGAACAGCAGCGGCACCTTCACGGTTCTGGGTGGCACCGTGCTTGTTGACGGTGGCGGGACGATCGCGGGCCGAGTCAGCGTGGAGGGGGGGACGACCTTGTCGATTGGCAACTCAATCACCTACGGTGCCGGCGCTCTGCTGGACGGCGCCGGCGCATTCGTTTTTGATTCCGGCACGCATACCTTCGCGGCCGGCCAGTTCCGCCCCATGGGTTCCGTCTACCTCAACGGTGGAACGATCACCATTCCCGACTCCTTTACGCCGGGTTACATGGGCCCGATTGGCGGGACGGCGACGTTCCAATCGGCAGTCAACTATTCCGGCATGATCACGATCAGCGGAGGCGGTTACGCCACCTTCGGCGCCAACCAGACGTTCAGCGCGTTGACCCTCAGCAATGGCGGCACGCTTGATGGGTCGGGGGACGTTTCCGTTAGCGGCACGCTCTCATGGACCGGCTCTTCAACGACGCAAGGTGCCGGCCGCTTGATTCTCCTTCCGGGGTCGACATCCAATATCGGAAGCGGCAGTTTCTGGTTGGAACGCGAGTTGGACAACTCGGGCACGATCAATCTGGCGAACAACACGTCCGTTGCCGGGACCTTTACGTTTAACAACATGGCTGAGGGAGTAGTCAACGCCAATGCTGCCAATGACGACGTCCTCTTTGGCGGCCCTGTGAGCACGGTATTCAACAACGCCGGCACGCTGAATAATGTCGGATACGGGCCACTCATCTTTAACGGTCCAACGCTCAACAACTTGCCAGACGGGGTCCTCAGAATCCAGAATGGTTCTCTGACTCTATCAAACCCCATTGCCGTGAGCGGTGCCGGAGTCATTCAAACGGCGGCAAATACCACCGTCTCAATTTCGGGGGGCGCGATCACCGGAGACACCGCCAACAGCAGTCTCTTCTCGCCTCGCGGCGTCCTTCAGATCGACGCCCCCGGCGCGGCGGATTCGCCCGAGCTGCTGGAAGCCATGAGCAGCGATCAAGGTAACGTCGCATCCGGCTACGATCAGAACTTCGCGTACGGCACGATCGACCTCGGCAACTCCACGTATGTGAAGCTGGAGGACGAGCAACGCAATTCTTCGGGAACCGGCCCGGAAGCCGTTTACGTCAACACGCTGTTCGTCCCCAGCGGCGCTACGCTCGATCTCAACGGACTGCATCTTTATGCCCGCGCAGCGCAGGTCACCGGCACCATCTTGAATGGAACCGTCACGATGGTGACGGATGGGGGACCGATCGCTTTCGACACGGCGACGCCTGGAAACATCTCGACGATTGGTGAGACCGACGACTGGACCTTCTTCGGCCGTGCCGGCCGCTTCGTGACGATTACGGTGAACTCAAGCACGGGCGGGACGTCTCCCGCCGTGCCTCCGCCGCTGGCTTGGGCGCAGGTGCAACTGCTTGATTCAGCCAACAGCGTCATCGCCACGGCTGACAACGTTGCCGGTGGTGCGGGATCTCTCCTGACGATTCCCGGGGTGCAACTTGCAGCGGATGGCGTGTATCACGCCCGCATTTCAGCACCGCCGGCCGAGGCCGACGCCACTGGCGATTACACGCTCACGGTGGACGAGGCCAAAGTGGACCAGCTTTCGCTTGACCTCAACACCACCGAAATCGGCGCCATCGCTGCGCCATACGACATCGCGAATTGGTCGTTCGCCGCCTCCGCGGGACAGGCGTTGCAATTCCACGTTGTCAACAAGGCGGCCCCCGGCCTTGCCTTCACGCTGATCGGCCCGAACGGTGCGATTTTCACCGACGTGCCGGGCGACTGGCCGACAATTCCGATCCAGACCACCGGCACGTACACGCTGTCCGTCCGCAGCACCAATGGCCAGACCGGAGCCTACGCCTTCCAGATGAATGGCTCCCAGGTCGTGGACCTGACCAGCGGCACGCCCTACACCGGCGGCTTGGCTGGAACTGGCGAAGGCCGGCTCTTCAAGATGACGCTCAATCAGCCTCAAGTCCTGTCGTTCCTTCTCACCGACTCGAACTCAGATGACAGCAACGAAATCTATCTGAAATTCGGCTCGGCTCCCACCCGCGGCGACTACGACTACCGCTCCAACTCACCGGCGAGCAACCAGAACGTCTTCGTCCCCAGCGCCTTCGCCGGCACGTGGTGGGTGCTGGTGTACGGCCAGTTCACCATCCCGCCCAACAGCTTTTCGCTTCTCGCCAATGTGTCGCCGATCAGGGTCACCAGCGCCAGTCCGAGTCGCACCAGTGATGTCGCTCCGATGACGATGAGTATCAGGGGGGCGGGCTTCACTGTCGGAACGACCGTTGCGCTGGTCGCCGCCGACGGTACGGCAAGCTATGCACCCAGCAGCACAACTGTCGACAACTTTACCGGCATTACCGCCACGTTCCCCGCTGGCATTCCCGCCGGGAACTATTCCGTGCGCGTCACCAGCGGCGCCGCGAGCGACACGTTGAGCAGTGCACTCACGCTGACGGCCGCCGCCGGCCAGCCAAACCTCCAAACCAAACTGATCCTTCCAACGGCCTTCAACATCTCCCGCGGAGTCGCCACCGTATACATCGAGTACGCCAACACGGGCGATGCGCCCATGCCTGCGGCGATGATCGAGCTGTCCTCCGCGGATCCGCAGCACCAGCCCATCCTTTCCCTCGATCCCTCACGAACGAACGTCGGTTTCGTATCAACAGGCGTGCCGCAAGGCGACGGAACATCGGTGACGATCCTGGCTCAAGGAGCCCAACCCGGTGTGCTGAACCCAGGTGAGCGCATCGACTTTCCGGTGTACGTCCTGGGGATGATCAGGCCTCCTGACTCTGCCAGCATGAACTTTGCGCTACCCCTGGGATTGTCGGTCGTAGATGCGACGAACGGCGCTGCCATGGACTGGGGCGGCACAACGTACGAAGTGGTTCGCGTAGACCGCTCCGGCACGTATACCTCCTTCGACAGCTCGGCCGGCGTTTGGAAAAGGGTTTCCTGGTCATCCACCACATATCCAATTGTGGAGGTTCCATGGCAAAACGGCGCGCCGCCTTCGGATGACCAGGTGGCGACGGCTGTCGCCAAATCAGATCAGGTCGCCGGTCCTGACGTCCGGTCGCTTCAGCTTCTGGAACGCTACGATGACCCTGGCGTGCTACAACTCAGGCCCGATGGCTTTGATCCGAGCGCCTGGCTCGCCATCGTTGGCAATCTTCAGAACAAGGTCGGCAATACTCTCGGCGGGTGGGTTCGGGCGCTCGACAACGACGCCGCCTATCTGGGCCGCCAGGGCATCATCGACAACAATGTTGCCGACCTCTGGAGCTTCGAGGTCCAACAGGCTGCCGGACTCGGCCCCGCCCAGACACTCGGCGCCACCACCGATGATTCGGTCGTCGTCCCCGGCACGAGCCTCTCATTTTCCCGCAGCTTCTCCAACACCATTCAGGGTCGCTACGCCTTCGGGCCCCTCGGTTACGGCTGGGAGACCAACTGGGACCTGCATCTAAACGTCCACGCCGACAAGATCGTCACGATTGACGACTCCGGCGGTCCCGTGCTGCGATATGAGCCGGATCTCCGCACGGTCGGAGCCTACACGTCGCAGCCGGGCGACAGCAACGTTCTGGTGGGACTGTCGGACGGCGAATTCGAACTACGCGATCTCCACGGATCAGTCACGCGCTTCAACGCCGACGGCTCGATCAGCTACGTGCAGGACGCTAATGGCAACCGCGTCACCGCTGGTTACACCGCCGGCAAGCTCACAACGCTCACCCACAGCAGCGGCCCATCGATCACAATCGATTACAATGCGGCCGGCTTGATCCAGACCGTCAGCGATTCCGGTGGCCACACCACCACTTACGGCTACGACCCGTCATTCACGCACTTGCTCACCGCCACGACTGACGACGGTAAGGTCACGAGCTACACGTACCAGACCACCGGCCCGGCCAATCAACTACATGCCCTGCTGTCGATTACCGGCGGCGGTACGACACGCAGCTTCACTTACGATGCCGAAGGTCGGCTCTACACGACCTACCTCGCCGGCGGAGACGAACTGGAGACTTTCGGCTACGACTCGGCGGGCACCGTCAGCGTGACGGATGCTCTGGGCACGACACAACTTTCCTACGACAACGCGGGCCGCCTCGTGAAGACGCAGGACCCGCTGGGAAATATCACCAGCAGCCAGTACGATCCCTCGGGGCGGCTCAAGGTGCTGACGCTGCCCACGGGCCAGTTCCAAGGCTTCGCGTGGTCCACTGCTAATGATCTCACCAGCTCAACCGACGAAGCTGGGAACAAGACCTCGTTCACTTATGGCGGTGCCGAGGACGGACTCACGAGCTTCACCGACGCGAACGGCAATACGACGAAATATACCCACGATGCCGGCGGAAACCTGCTCTCAACCAAATATCCGAATTACTCAGTCGAGAGCTACTCGAACTACACGCCGGCCGGCCTGCCGCAGACCTACACGAACCGCCGTGGCCAAGCGATGAACTACACCTACTGGCCTTCGGGCCAGATCAAGAGCCAGCTCTACGCTGACGGCAGCCACGATGATTTCAACTACGACGCCCGCGGCAATCTTCTGACCGACACCTTCAGCCCGGTCATCGGCTCGCCGCAGGTCACCACGTATAGCTACGACACGTCGAGCGACGGCGACCGGCTGAAGCAGGTCCTGTACCCCAATGGCCGGTGGGTGAAGTACGGCTACGACGTGTACGGCCGGCGGGAGGAAATCAGCGACAGCAGTGGTCAGGACACGTGGTACGACTATGATGCCGCTGGTCGGCTGTGGCACGTTCGCGACGGCAGCCCAAGCGGCCCGGTCTTAGCCGAGTACCTCTACTTCCCCAGCGGCCAGCTCCAACGAATCAATAAGGGAAACGGCACCTACACGACCTACCAGTACGACGCAGCGGGACAGATCCTCCACCTGGTGAATTACGCCCCCGGCGGCTCGGTCAACAGCCGCTTCGACTACACCTACGACAGCCTCGGCCGCCGGATGACGATGTCGACCGTCGATGGCGACTGGAGGTACACGTACGACGCGACCGGCCAGCTCACACACGCCGTGTTCGCGTCAGCAAATACTGCGGTCATTCCCAACCAAGACCTGACGTACAACTACGACGCGCTGGGCAACCGCACGAGCACGGTCCTCAACGGTGTAACGACCGCGTACGTGCCGAACAATCTGAACCAGTACACGAGCGTAGGCGGCGTGGCATACCAGTATGACGCGGATGGGAACCTGACGTTCGACGGCGTGAACACTTACGCGTACGACGAGCAGAACAGGCTCGTGAGCGTTAGTGGACCGTCGGGCGTTACGCAGTTCGAGTACGATGCGTTTGGGAATCGGACTGCGGCGGTTCAGAATGGTCACAGGACAGAATTGCTTAACGAGCCGTTGGGATTGAACAGCGTACTAGTCGACTATGGTGACATGAGCAATGTGGTCGCGACAAGTACCTACGGGCTCGGGCTTGTGGAGCAGTCGGCGGATGCCGGCACAAGCTACTTCGATTTCGATGCGCTTGGCGCGACGGCCGACCGCACGAACAACGCAGGTGTCATCACTAGCCGATATGCGTATATGCCCTTCGGCAGTGTTCTCGCATCTGCGGCACAGGCAACAAATCCGGTTGAGTTCTTGGGCCAGTTTGGTGTGACACAATCCGCAAATCTAGTGGACGACGGAGCACGCCAGTTTGACACAGGCTTGGGGCGATTCATGTCGGCGGATATGGCGGAACTGGCGTCGGGAGACATTAACTATTACCGCTACGCCGCAAACCAACCCACGCAGTTCGTCGATGTAACAGGGCGCGATATTGCGGACGTCGAGGAAAAGGTCCATTCGTTCGTGAACCGCGCCGACTTCGATCCACTAGATACCGAAAATCTGGAGAAGAACCTTGCCGGCGCTACTGAAAAAGGTCAGCAGTTGGGACATGCGACTCAGGATCCACAGATTGTTCTGCAACTCAGGCCCTACATACCAAGCCGC
>Ga0134125_10009365_pt1 | contig 11030 bp, 8 predicted proteins | sample KB31751_FD_96464 | JGI IMG/M metagenome (GOLD analysis project Ga0134125, IMG submission 96464) | Terrestrial soil microbial communities with excess Nitrogen fertilizer from Kellogg Biological Station, Michigan, USA - KB3-175-1 | ecosystem: Environmental > Terrestrial > Soil > Unclassified ...
CAGCTTAATTGGTTTGCATCGAACCCCGCGGAGCGTCGCAATATGGGTGTGCGGGGTCGCGCCAAAATCGAATCCGATTGGAATTACGAAAGAGCTTTCGCGCCAATTCTCGCGGGCTTGAAGGAGATCAGCTGTTGATTCGAGAGGGATGTAATGGCGGCGAGCCTGGTTTGTTGGTGAGGCCGGGCGGTCTGTGACAGTGGATCCAAATTCTGTGTCAGATCAAATAGCCTGTTTGCTGCCTCTCAAGGGAAAAGTTGCCCTGCTCGTTCCCACTCTCAATTCGGCCGCAACATTGGCGGAAACGTTGGAATCCATTCAGGCGCAAGGAGATGAGGTATTGCAGCTGTTTCGGTGCATCGTAATTGCCGATGGAGGCAGTTGCGACAGGACCGCGGAAATTGCCAAAGAGAGCTGGAAAAGTTCAGTTCCGATGCATGTGCGCATAATGGGTCGCAATCGCGGAGAGGCCCGCGACGTTACCGATGCGGCCTTGAGCTTGCCCTCGGGCGTCGAGTGGTTTTGCCTGATGCATTCGGACAATGTGGCGAAGCCGGATTGGCTTGCAAGTATCCTCAAAGAAGTGGTGTCGGCCGGCGATCGGGTTGCTTCGGTATGTTCGAGCTATGATTCCTGGATTCCCGGCGTCAAAATTACCAGAGGAGAAAATGTCTTTGGCGCGGACTCTGAACTGATTAATGGAAATCGCGCCACAGTGCGCGAGACACTTTTGCGCGGGTGCTGGTGGCATCATTCTACGGCAGCTATTCGGGTTGCAGCCTTGCGGGAAATAGGAGGTTACCTCCCGGAATTCCGTCAATATCTCGACTGGGATTTTCTCCTTCGCTTGCTGGAGGCAGGGTGGAACATCGTTTACGTCCGTAGATCTTTGATGATGTATCGTGAGCATGCCGAAAGCATTTCCAGCCGCAATATCTACGGCCATTTCGATATTTGGGAATCGTTCAAGGTGGTTCGAAAGCACCAGTATGCTTTCACGAATGTCGACCTGCTTAATTTTCATGCCGCGCGTTTGTTGCAAATCATCAGAAGGATGGCGTCTTCGATTTGCCGAGGCCAAGGAGGACGGTTGTTGCGTGCCGTCAGTCTCGCATCTTATGTACCCATGAGCTTCTTGTTATGTCTCAAAGATCGGCGCTTGCACCATGTGAACTTGCTAAAGACCGATAACTCCTGACCTGCGCTATGGATACTGCTCGCAAATGACTCCGTTGGCGGCAAATGCCATGCGTAAAATTCGGGTCGGTTTTCTGAACACGCATCCGATCCAGTATTTCGCGCCGCTTTATGCCTATCTCAATCAGGCGGAGGATCTTGCGGTTACAGCGCTTTATTTGTCCGATTACTCCCTGCGCGGGGCGCAGGATCGCGCCTTCGGTCGCGTGGTGAAGTGGGATGTGGATCTCCTATCCGGATATGAGGCGCGCTTCGTTAGCGGTGCGGCCGGACGCGATGAGCCTCGTGGTTTCTTCTCTATGTTGGCGCCGGCCGTGTGGAAGGAAATCCGCATCAGCGCGCTCGATGCACTGGTCGTGCACGGTCATTCGCCGGCGGCCCTGATCGTAGGCATAGCCGCCGCCAAAATGTTCGGAATTCCTGTTTTCATGCGTGGAGAAACACACCTCGCCTTGAGTCGCAGTTCATTCAAAGCGTGGTTACGCAAGTCGATAATGCGCGCGTTCTATGCGAGTCTGAATGGGGTGCTGGCGATCGGTTCCGCCAATAGGGACTTTTATCGCGCCATGGGCGTGCCGGAACGGCGAATCTTTCGGGCGCCTTACACGGTCGATAATGCGAGATTCATGGAAGCTGCTCGGATGACGGAGAGCGAGCGCACCGAAATGCGCGCCAAGCTTGGTGTCCATGATGATCGGCCCATTCTGCTCTATTCTGCGAAATTCGAAGAACGGAAATGTCCAGGCGACCTGCTGCGTGCATCGGCGCAGCTCAATGCGGACGGCGAAGTGTTCCAGCTCGCGATGGTTGGTTCTGGCGCGATGGAAGCGGAACTGCGAGGCTTGGCGGCGACACTGGGCATGGGAAATGTGCATTTTCATGGTTTTGTCAATCAGACCACCATTCCCAGAATTTATGCGGCATGCGATGTTTTCGTGCTCCCGTCAAAAGACGAACCTTGGGGCCTGGCAATCAACGAAGCGATGTGCGCGGGGCTGCCGATCGTGGCCTCGGCCGAAATCGGCTGCGTTCCCGACCTGGTACGTGATGGCGTGAATGGGCGGATATTCCGCGCTGGGGATATCGCAGAATTGGGAAGCGCTTTGCGGTCCATGATCGGCGATCGCGAGACCCGCCTCGCAATGGGAGCCGCGAGTCGCGCTATCATTTCGCGTTGGAGCTTCGCGGAGGTGGGCGAAGGTTTGCGTATGGCTTTGAGGAGCGTCGGGCTGTCTGTTGTGCCCGCGAGGGCAACAGCGGAATGAAAATCGCTCTGGTGGGTCTTTCCGGCGGGACACATATCGGCGGAAGCTTCGCCAGGGCGGCGAGAGAATTGGGAATCGCCACCATCTGGTTCGATGCCGACGAAGCCTTTCAAGCTCCGCGGCTTTTGCGCGCGCTCAGTTGGCGTTTTGCAGCGCGTCGTCCTCCCAGGCTCGGGAGCTTTTCGGACAAGGTCGTGGACACGTGCGCCCGTGAGTCGCCGGAGCTCCTTATCGCGCTCGGGACTGCGACGCTGACACGATCGGCGCTACAAAGATTGCGCAGCTTGGACATCACCTGCTTGGCCTTTTCCAGTGATGATCCTTGGAACTGTAATTTGCGAGCCGGTTGGCATCTCGCGGCGATTCCGGCCTACGACGTCATTTTTACGCCGCGTTCTCTCAATTTGGAGGATTTTCGCCGCTTGGGCTGCGCCGACGTGCGTTATCTGCCGTTCGGATATGACGACGAGATTTTCAACCCTTTGCGAGGGCGGGTGGACGCGCCGAGGTGGGACGTGCTCTTTGTCGGCGGCGCCGACCGGGACAGGAACGCATTCATGTCGGAATTCCTGCGTTCCGGTTTGCGAACTGCCTTGGTCGGAGGTTACTGGGACCGCTTTCCGCAAACGCGTTCGTTCGCGTTGGGCTTCAAAACACCTGACGAGCTTTTTGCGCTGACTGCAGCCGCCAAAGTGAATATCTGCCTGGTGCGGCGAGCGAATCGCGATGGCCATGTGATGCGAAGCTTCGAAATTGCCGCGGCGGGCGGCTGCATGCTGGCGGAGGATACGGACGAGCATCGCCAGATATTCGGTCCGGATGGAGAAACCGTCCTATATTTCCGCAATGCCCGAGACGCATCTGAGCGAGCGTCGTTGCTCCTGGAGAGGCCGGCGGAGCGCGCACGTTTGGGAGCGGCAATTCGCGCGCGGGTCGCTGTCCCCCAGAACACTTATCGCGCCCGGCTCGTCACCATGCTCGAAGCGGCGGGCGCCTTACACTCGCGCATAAAGACGCCACCTCCCAGGATCGCGGCGCAATGAGCGATCTTCTCCTGATCTGGGTGGGTCTTCTCGTAGCCCTTCTTGCATTCGCTGTGCGCACGCCAGGAACCGGCGGGGCGCTCATTCTCTCCTACTTCCTTGGGCTGTCGCTGATTCACGTGCCCGGCGCACTCATCTATCTCGACCCGCTTTCCATCGCGCCAAGCCGCATCGAAACGGAGTTGGGATTTACGTTGACGATTATCGGAATGGCCGCCTTCGTTGCCGGCGCGATCTTTGCGCGCGCAACATATGCTCAAGGCAGTTTCGTAAGCACTGCGGATGCGGTCCCTGCGTTATCGCCGCATATATGGCCGCTTATCATCTTCGGCGTGATTTCCTATTTCATCCTCATGCCGCGGGCTTCTGCGATACCTTCCGGCACAGCGTTGGTTTCGTCCCTTGCTACGCTCCTCATCATCGGTCTGTGGTTGCGTTTTTATACCGCGAATTCGACCGGTAATTACGGGCGCACTCTGACTACGCTTTTGATACTTCCACTGCTGCCCCTGGCAACGCTGACCACTGGTGGATTCATCGGCTTTGGAGTTTATTGGGCGCTGAGCTGCATCACCTTTCTTTTCGTCATCGCTAGGCGCCGCTTCTGGTTCTATCTGGGAAGCCCGTTTTTTGGACTCTTGAGCCTTTCCCTTTTTGCAGTTTATTTTTCTGTCAGGGACACCATCCGAATCGTCGTTGGAGTCGTAGGGGCGGGGCTGTTCGACAGGCTGGCGGCCATTTGGGAGATCGTAAGCAGGTTTGAGGTTCTAGATCTGAATTCGCCGTTGTTGATTTTCGCCATAGACCAGCGGCTCAATCAAAACTATCTGGTTGGCTATGCTGCTGAGCGCTATCAAGCGGGAGCTGTAGACCTGCTGTATGGCTCCACGATTCAATTATGGGCGCTGGTTCCGCGCGCGGTATGGCCCGACAAACCCGAAGTGGGCGGCGGCGGCGATATTGTGTCCCATTTTACCGGCATGGCCTTCGCGGAAGGGACCAGCGTAGGCGCCGGGCAAGTGCTGGAATTCTACATGAACTTCGGCGTGCCGGGTTTAATTATCGGCTTCTTCGTGCTGGGAATGGTGCTGATGGGGCTTGATCTCGGGATCATGCGCTCCTTGCGCAGCGCCGATATGCGCGGACTTCTGTTGTATGCAATGCCGGGGCTGACGCTCATGCAGCCAGGTGGAAATCTGCTCGAAATCATGGTTGCTGTGGTCGGCGCGATTGTGGCATCCCGGCTGATTATTCTAGGTGGCTTTTTCGGCACCGCGCCTGACCGTCCGATCCCGAAATCCGTTCCGGACATTGCCGAATAAAACTGACCGCTTCCAAAACCGCCGGCTGAGGATCGCGATTGCGACCGCAGGCCGCTTTCACGTACTTGATCTCGCTCGGGAATTGAGCGCGCTTGGCCACGAAGTGAGGCTGTATTCTTTCGTCACCCGGCGTCGAGCGGGCGCATTCGGGCTTCCGCGTGAATGTCATGTCTCCCTTCTGCCCTCCGTACTCCCGTTGCTGATCTGGGAGAGACTTTTGCCGAGACTTGCACGCGGCTTGCGTGAACGCCTGCTGTTTAAGGCGCTGAACTGGGCGGTCATCCTGCGCATGCGGCGTTGTGATGTGTTCATTTTTATGTCGGGAATTTATCTCGAGGCTGCGCGCACGGCGAAGCGGCGCTTTGGCGCTCGTTTGTGGCTGGAACGCGGGAGCCAACACATTCTGGCTCAGGACGAGATTTTGGCGCGGATTCGAGCAGCGCGCCCCAGCGCACTGGCCATCCGGCGAGAATTGGCCGGCTATAGGGCCGTCGATCGCATCGTCATTCCTTCTATGCATGTCCAGGAGAGTTTTGGTCGAGACCCGCAGTCGCACAGCAAGCTTTTCCGCAATTCCTATGGCGTGGACACGAACATGTTCACCCAAGCTCGATCGAGGGGGCGCCTGGATCAGCCGGTCAAGCTACTCTATGCAGGGGCTTGGTCGCTGCGGAAGGGATGCGATCTTCTGATCGAAGCTGTTCGGCGCCTGACAGGTGTTCGCCTGGTCCATGTAGGCGCCATTGGCGATCATCCCTTTCCGCAAAACGATGAATATTTTTTCCATATCGATGCGGTCCCCCAGTGGGAACTCCCGAAGCTCTATGCGGAGGCGGATGCGTTTGTGCTCGCATCTCGGGAAGAGGGGTTGGCGTCCGTGTTGGCGCAAGCGCTCGCAGCCGGACTGCCAATCGTAGCGACTGACCGCACCGGAGCGGCTGATCTTGCCCTGACGCCTGCCTTGGCGGAGCGCATCACCGTTGTGCCACACGAAAACGCCGATGCGCTTGCGATCGCGATAGCCGGTTTGCGGGACAAGCTGATATCAACCGGTCCTTACCCGCGCTTGGCCGAGGAGGACCGGGAAGCGCTCTCCTGGACCGCCTATGCCCGCCGTTACAGCGCCGAGCTCTTGCGGGATTGTGGCCGGGAAAAAGCTTGCTGAATGCACGCGGTCCACATTATCGCCGGTCTGCGGGTGAGGGATGGCGGGCCGGCTTACAGCGTGCCCCGTCTGTGTCGCGAGCTCGCCGATGCAGGGGCGAAAATAGACCTGATGACGGTAGCCGAAGGCGCTGCAGAGGAGAATTCGGAAGGGAGTTATCGCGAACGGCGCTTCACATGGGATCATGCCGGGATTCCCATATTGCGCGGTGTGCGGGCATCTTCGGCATTGGCGCAGAGTTTACGCCGCGAGACGTGTGCCGCCGACGTGATCCACAATCATGGACTTTGGCTGCTGCCTAACGTCTATGCAGGAAGGGAAGCGGCGCGCGCGCGCAAGCCGCTCGTCGTTGCTCCGCGGGGAATGCTCAGCCCTGCCGCCCTATCCTTTTCGCGGTTCAAGAAGCGCAGCTTCTGGTATTTGCTGCAACGCTCGGCGGTGGCGAGCGCCGCCTGCTTTCACGCGACGAGCGAACAGGAATACGAAGAGATAAGAGCCTTTGGATTAAACCATCCCGTAGCAATCATCCCAAACGGCATTGATATCGAAGATTTCCCGCCTACTACCGAACCTGCTTCACCACGGCGCACGCTTCTTTCGCTCGGCCGGATTCATCCCAAGAAGGGCTTGGATACTCTCTTGCGCGCTTGGGCAAAGGTGGAACCGGGGCGGCCGGACTGGGCCTTGCGCATCGTGGGACCGAGTGAGGGCGGGCATGATCGGACGCTCAAGGCGCTTGCCGTGCACTTGGGCCTTTCCCGCGTGTCTATTGAGGGGCCGGCCTACGGCGAGGATAAGACCCGGGCTTACGGCGCCGCGCAATTGTTCGTGCTTCCGACCTTGAACGAGAATTTCGCGCTGACGGTGGCCGAAGCTCTTGCCGCCGGTGTTCCCGTTATCGCCACCAAAGGTGCGCCCTGGGGGGGACTTGTCGACGAAGGCTGCGGCTGGTGGGTCGACCACGGTGTTGAACCCTTGGCGGCGGCGCTTTCCGATTCGCTCGCAAGGCCGCAAGAAAATCTGGTCGCGATGGGAGAAAAGGGCAGGGCATGGATGGCCCGGGATTTTTCCTGGGACCGCGTCGCCCGCGACTCGCTCGATCTTTACCGTGGGTTGTCTAATGGCCAGGCGCGCCCCTCTTTTGTCCGGCTCGCGTAATTTGCCATGTGATCGGGCAGTATGAAGAGACGTATCTTATTAGCCGGCATTGCAATTCTGCTTCTGATCGGTTCCATTCTGGCGGTGCCGATTCTCGGTCTCTCACAGATCATCGTTGGATATGTGGACCAGCTTCATTCCGCCAATGCGGATGTCATCATCCGCTATTACCCGTTACTCCTCGTCGCCTATTTTATCGCTTATGTCCTGACCGTGGCGCTCTGTCTGCCGCTTGCGGCCTTGATGGCGATTATCGGCGGCTTGATGTTCGGTTTTGCAGGTTTTCTGACGGCACTCCTCAGCGTGACCGCCGGCTCTATCGTGCCGTTTTTGGCCTCGCGGAAATTCGCCCGTCCAGCGCTTGCGAATATCGACTCCGAAACAGTGCAACGGGTTCGGCGTGGATTCGATCGCAACCAGTTTCAATATCTCATTCTCATGCGGCTGGTTCCCTGGGCGCCGTTCACCGTCACGACGATTGTCGCCGGCGCCCTCGGAATGGGTTTGGTCAGATTTCTCACCGGCACCGCACTCGGATTTGTACCGATAGGCCTCGCCCTCAACGCGATTGGGCATGGGCTCGGGCGTCTGGCCGAGCTGCGCAATATCTCGGCCGTCCAACTCTATCGCGATCCTGATTTCCTCATGGCGACAGGCGGCGTTGGCGCGATTGCGCTCATCACCCTGTTGCGGAAAGTTCCGGCAGTGTCGCGCCTCTTCGGGTAAGTATGAACCTCCTCCTCAATAAAAGGCTGATCCATGCCTGATTTAAGCTCAGCCGAAGGCCTTGGCTTCTCTGCTCCTACCATTCACCGCTGGATCCGGCCCGTGGTTCACGCGGTAAGCGATGCAGTCCCTTTTCTGATTCGCCTGTCGATAGGCTTGGCGCTTGTCTATGCCGCAACAATCGCATACGGCGCCGCGGCCGGATACGCGTTGCCGACCACGACTATTTTTTTTCTCCTGCCACGTTCCGAGCTCATTACCCGGCTCGAAGTGATCCTGCCACGCGCTATTTTATTGGTTGCGATTTTGGGAGCGAGTCTGGGGTGGTTGGCCAAGTGGGGTCTTGTTGACGCTTCGCGATTGCGGCGGAATGAGCTTTCCAGCACGCGGTTGTTGCGCCGCTGGGGTCTATTTCTCCTTTGCGCGGCATTCGTCTTGGCATTGAGCGACAAGGGCTGGAGTGGGAATATAAACACCACGTATGAGTTGAATTATTTCAGCCTCGCCGGAGTGATCCCAAACTCCGATGCGGCCAACTATTTTTTGAGTCCGCTGGAGCAGGCGCTGACCGGCTCATGGGACCCCGTTGCGTCGCATCGGCCCTTGGCCGCGGCAATGCGGGACCTCACGATGGCCTTGACGGGCTTCTCCTATGTGGGGACGCTGTTGCTCCAGGCTGTGCTCATTTCTGCCGCTCTCTTCGTAGCGGCGCGCAATATAGTTCTTTGGCGTGGTTTGTGGGCCGGCCTAGCCTTTTGTGCGTTCATTTACATCCTTGCGCGTCCCTTTCTGGCGGCTGTTCTTACGGAACCGCTCGGGCTGATCTGGGCATTGCTGTCGATTGCGCTCCTAGTCGAGGCGATGCGGCTCAAAGCGACGCGTTACGCCTTGCTCGCACTAGTTACGCTGACTCTCGCCGAAGTGACCCGGATGGGGAGCGTGTTTACCATCCCCGCTCTTGTGCTGTGGGTTGCGTTTGCCTTCGCGTCAACGTTACGGGATAGGATTCGACTGTTTGCCTTGGGTTCAGGTCTTGTCGTCCTGGTTCTCTCGATTCAAAAACTCTGCGCTTCTTTGTACGGACATCCCACTACCGTCACCGGCGGCAATTTCGCCTACACGTTATGCGGTCTAGCTTTGGGAAGAGATTGGACGAGCTGCCCACAAATGTTCGCGCACGATTTCAGCCGATTCGCCGCGGAGCGCGAGCAGGTGGCGTTTTTATATTCCAAAGCAGCTGAGATGATCATCAATAACCCACAAATCATAATGACCAAGATGCTCGATAACATCTATAACTTTGGCAGGCAAATGCCAAAGTTCATGCTCTTTGGATATTATAGTCAGGGGAGTTTGCACCAAGAGTTAGGGTTTTTTGCCCTTATTTCCGGATTGCATTTTGCAATATACCGGACGTATCTGCACCGTGAACTTGTATTCTGGATTGTGATGTTTAGCAGTATGGCCTTGTCTGCATCAATCATTTTTGCCGACGACGGCTGGCGTGTGATGTACGCGACATGGCCTCTGGTCGCGTTGTTTCTGTCTCTCGGGTTCGCATCACCCGCAACACTGGCCTTTCCTGCCAGGCGTTTTCGACCGTCACTTTCTTGGCGCGGAGCAACACTGCTAATTGCCGTGGTTGCAGCCATGATAGTCTTGACACCGAGCGTAACCAGACTATCGCGCGGAGCCGAATTGGCCCGCGTTCCGAATCTGGACAAGCAGAAAAATGATGAGCACGCAGTCCTTGTCGGTCGCACGCTGACGGGTTTTATTGTCATTCCGGATGACGTGGCCCGACCCAAGACCGTACCCTCGCTTCATGCTGGAGACTTTGCCAGATTGATACGCGATACCGGCATCGAACGCGACTTTGGGCAATTTCTGGAAATCACTATGAAGCAGGTTCCGTTCGCATTCGTGACGGCGGCACGGGTCAATGATCCTAAAAACCAGCCTGAACAACTCTACGTCGCGCCTGTAGAGATACTGACCGAACCTCCCGCTAGAGCTTGGCGTGTTACGATAGGTAACCGCATGCACAACAAATCAATTCGTGACGTAATCGCGGTCCAGCGCTTGCCGTAGGGAATGAAGGAAACAGTGGATCTCTGTTGTAAACTGCCCACCGGTTCGCGATGAGTGCGCGAGAGACCTCTTCTCTCCCGCTTGAGAGGCGCGCCGAATTTGGCGGCGGGCCGCCTTCAATACGGCAGGTGCAATCGGAATCCATCTCCGCTCGCAAACGCGCGCTAGTGGACCTAGCCGATCGACTAGCCCCGGCTCGGAGGGATTGGCGCCATAAAGCTGCTTTCTTTCACCAAGAGGACGAGAGATATCTGCGCTTTTTGATCCCGAAAGGTCTGTCCATCCTCGAGCTCGGATGCGGGAGCGGGGACACTTTGGCTAGCCTCGATCCTCGCTTTGGGGTCGGCATAGATATGAGCGCCAGAATGGTTGCGGAAGCGCGGGATAAACATCCGCACCTCATTTTTCATGTCGGAGATGCGGAGGACGAAGACATTTTGGATGGAATAGCCGGTACATTCGACGTGATTCTTATCGTCGATACCATGGGGGTCTTTGACGATTGTCAGGCTGCGTTGGAGAAACTGCACCGATTCTGCCGGCGCGAGACGCGCATCATCATCAGCTACTACTCACATCTCTGGCAGCCGTTTTTGAAATTCGCCGAAATCATCGGGCTGCGCTCCCCTCAAACAACGCAATCGGTGTTGTCGGTAGCCGATATCGGAAATTTCGCCCATTTGGCCGGGTATGACCGAATAAAATCCGTGCCGAGGTTGCTATGTCCGTTCCGGCTCCTCGGGCTCGGACGCTTTATAAATCGATTTCTGAGCCCGCTGCCAGGCCTTCGGCAACTCAGCTTTCGGCACTATACAGTATGCCGGTCGCTTCGATCGTGCGAAAATGACATCGACACAGCGACCATCGTGATCCCGGCACGCAATGAACGCGGCAACATCGAAGCTGCGATCGAGCGTTTGCCGACATTCTGTACCGACGTAGAAGTAATCTTTATAGAAGGCCACAGCAAGGATGGAACCTTCGAGGAAATCGAGCGTGTTCAGGCAGCTTATCCTGACCGCGACATCAAGATCATGCGCCAAGCCGGCAAAGGCAAGGCGGA
>Ga0134125_10009366_pt1 | contig 11029 bp, 4 predicted proteins | sample KB31751_FD_96464 | JGI IMG/M metagenome (GOLD analysis project Ga0134125, IMG submission 96464) | Terrestrial soil microbial communities with excess Nitrogen fertilizer from Kellogg Biological Station, Michigan, USA - KB3-175-1 | ecosystem: Environmental > Terrestrial > Soil > Unclassified ...
CAAATCCGCGTCGTGGTAGTTGGACATCGAAGGGTCAAGCGAAAACTCCACCAGATGGTCGGTTGCCATGCCCGTCGGCTGCTGGCGCAACTGGTGCAGTGTGCGCACAAAAAGTCCAGCGCCCGCCAGCAGAAGAACGCTCAACCCGATTTGCAGACCAACGGCTGTCATGCGCAAAGTCTGCGCCGCGCCCAGGTTGGTCCCAGACTTCTGCCGCAGTCCGTCCGTCATATCCGGCTTCATCATCTGTAGTGCCGGGGCAAGGCTGAACAACACGCTGATCCCCAGCGAAAGCAACAACGTAAATCCGAGCACCCATGCATCGGGCCGTGTAGCCAGCGGTGACGTGCCGGTTGCTCCGGCGATCTGTCGCACCAGCACGCCTGCGGCCGCGGGAGCAACCGCCAGTCCAAGCAAACCTCCAATCGCGCCCAGCAACAGGCCCTCAACCAGCAACTGGCGCAGAATCTGCATGCGTTTCGCGCCCAGCGCATACCGTACGGCAAACTCTTTGCCCCGCGCTGCGCCCCGCACCAACAGCAGGTTGGTCAGGTTCGTGCAGGTCATCACGGCCAGCAGAAATACCATGCCCATCAGGATCAGCAATGGCGTCTTCACCGCATCGCGCAATGGCGAAAAGCCTTTCGCGTTGTCGACCAACACGATATTCGATTGCGTAACAAAGCGGTCGGCAAACTTCGGCGTCGGATGCTGGATCGCGGTCAACTCGTCAGCGCGCAGTTGCTTCCACAACACTGTCATCTGCGACTGTGCCGTCGCCGCGCTTACGCCGGGCTTCAACCGCGCCACAATGTTCAGCCACCTCGAGCGCCGCAACGCAAGATCGTCGCGTCCTGGCGACACTGCCGGCTCCATCGAAATAGGAGCGAAGATCTTCGGCTTGAATCCATTGATCACACTGCTGAAGTTCGCCGCCGCTACGCCCACAATCGTGAACGGCTGACCATTCACCAGCAGGGTCTTGTTGATCACGTCGGGCGATGAAGCAAACCGCGTCTTCCAGTAGTCGTAGCTCAGCACTACGACCGGGCTTCCGTTTTTCACGACATCGTCGGAAGGCAGCAGCGTCCGCCCCATCGCTGCCTGCACTCCAAGTACCTGGAAGTAGTTGCCGCTCACAACTTCGGTATCGGCAACTTCACTCTGGTCTTTCCACACCACACCCGCGCTCGCTTCCGTATTGGCCAGCACGCCGCTGAAAACCGTATTGCGGCTCGCGAGATCGCGATACATCGGGTTTGAGAAATACATGTTCGAGTCGCCGCCGAACACGAGGATGCGTCCGGTATCGGAACCCGTGAACGTCACCTGCACCAGCTCCTGCGGCTTCTCCACAGGCAGCATGCGCAGCAGCACCTGGTTGAACACGGTAAAAATGGCCGTGTTGGCGCCAATGCCGAGCGCCAGCGTAATCACCGCAGTCAACGCGAAGACGGGGGCTTTGCGCAACTGCCGCAGCGCATACCAGATGTCTTGTATCAGTCCGCTCATAACAAATCTCCTTACTCTGTCCGCAATGCCTGCATGGGGTTAGTGGAGGCGGCACGCCGCGCCGGAATCAGGCCGGCAATCAATGCAGATACCGCCAGCGCCAGCACCGCGGATGCGAATACCGACACGTCATGCCCTTCGACGTTGTACAACTGCGTCTGCACAAAGCGGACGCACAGCAACGCCACAGGAATACCGATAGCCAGCCCAATGCCCGCCTGCAGCATCGCCTCACGCATCACCATGCCAACCACACGGCCTCGATCCGCGCCCAGCGCCATGCGAATACCTATCTCCGAAGTCCGCCGCGCCACGGTGTACGACGTCACGCCATAAAGACCGACGGATGCAAGAGCCAGCGCCAGCAGACCGAACAATAACGTGAGCCGCGCCATCAGACGGTCCTGGTTGAACTGTCCGGCTATCTGCCCGGAGAACGTGTCATACATCACCACGGTCAAATTGGGATTGATGCCCGCAAGCGTCTGCCTCACCTGCGATTCGAGGTTGTCGATATTTCCCTTCGTTTGCAGGGTGATCGCATTGGCATAGAGAGATCCACCCAGCACAACCCCGTCGGACGCCTTGACTATTTGCAGCAGCGGACGGAAGTACATCGCTCTCTGCGGACGCCGAACTGTTTGGTACTTGACGTCGGCAACCACACCGACAATCTCCAGATCACCGGCACTGTCCATGTCCCCCAGCCCGAAGTGCGCACCGATCGGCTCCTGCCCGTTGGGGAAGAACTTCTTGACGAACGCTTGATTCACTACCGCAACGGGCGTCGACGTCGCCGTGTCCTGCGCTGTTATGCCGCGTCCCTTCAAGACCCGCTGTCCGATGGCCTGCATAAAATCAGGGCTTACGCGAAGCCACGACGCACCCGTGTTTTCGTGCGGTCCCGACGCGGGCCTGCCCTGAATGACGACGCCTTCCCCCCAGTTATCGCCTTCCTGTGGCGTGTAGGAAGAAAGCCCGACCCGCTCGACTCCCGGCAATGCCTGAAACTTCTGTTGAAGCTGATCGTTGAAGGCCTGCAGACCTTCCGGCTTAATTCCAGCGCTCTCCGGATTGATATGGACAATGACGCGATTGGCGGTCTCCACGCCAATATCCTGATGCTCCAGCTTGTTCAAGCTCTTGGCCAGCAATCCTGCAGCGATGAGCAGGATCAACGACAACGCCGCCTGCAGCACCACCAGAGACCGCTGCACGAACGAAGAGCTGTCGCGTGTCGAACGGTTGGAGCCGCGCAGCGCTTCAGCGGGCTCGGAGCGAGATGTTACCCACGCCGGCGCGATACCGAAGATCAGCCCGGTGAGTAGCGACACACCGAAGGCAAAGCCAAGTACGGCTGCCGACGGGCTCGCGGAGATCGGCAGGCCGACCGCGGCAGGAAACGCAAGCCCCAGCAGCAACCGCGTGCCGCCGTAGGCGACTCCTAAACCAGCGAGACCGCCAAGACACGAGAGGACAATGCTTTCCGTCAGCATTTGGCGAACGAGACGTTTCCGCTCCGCACCCAGCGCCATCCGGATCGAAGTCTCTGCACTCCGCGCCATGCCTCGCACCAGCAGGAGGTTGGCAATGTTGGCGCACGCGATCAAAAGCACCAGGGCAGATATGGCCATCAGCAGCTTCAATCCACTGCCGTAGTTGTCCTGCATCTGCGTTATGCCAAGCGCCCCGGAAGTCAGTACCAGATGGGTTTGTGCAAGGTCTTTCTTACCCTGCTCCGATTGATACTGCGGCTGGTCCGCAAGCCATTGACGCAGGGTTCCGCTCATCCTTGCCTGCAGCGGACCCAGCGCCACGCCAGGCTTCACCCGGCCCAGAAGATAAACCCACTCGAGATCGTGACGGTGCAACAGCGACGACGCTCCCATCAACGGCTCAACCGACATGGGGAGGAAGAAATCGCGTGACGCATCACTCAGGCGATCGCCATAAAAAGCCGGCGGCGTGACTCCAACAATCGTCACCGGATGAGTGTTCAATGTGAAGGTGCTTCCAATCACCGAGGGATCGAGCGCATAGTCGCGCTGCCACGCCTGATAGCTGATCACCGCGACCGGTGGCGCACCAACCGCGTCGTCCGACGGCGCCAGCAACCGGCCGGCAAAAGGCCTCAGGCCCAGCGTCAGAAAATAATTTCCGGAGACATATTCGCCGCTCGCCGACTTTGGCAGACTTTCGGCTGCGGCAGTTCGAACCGTAAGTGAACCGGTCGGCGTGCCGGCCTGTACGGCAGCAAGCTGCTCGAACTCGGGAGAACTGGTCTGAAGCGCCTTGTAATTGTCGTAGGCAAAGATCGAATAATCGTTGTCGGCTGGCGCGCCGCCATTGATGCAACAATCGTCCGTATCGCCGACGCGCACCAGCATCTTCGGATCTTCCACGGGAAGATTGCGCAACAGCACAGCATGCACCAGCGTGAAGATGGCCGCATTCGCACCGATGCCCAACGCCAGCGTCAGCACTGCGACAAACGTAAAGCCCGGGGCCTTGCGCAACTGCCGCAGAGCGTACCGCACGTCCTGGATCAATGTATTCATCGCATCTCCTATTCCGCTCGCAACGCATCCATCGGTTCAATCGCCGAGGCTCTATGTGCGGGCACAAACGTCGCGACCAACGCAATCAACATCACGCCCAACGCCGCCAAAACATACGACCACGCGTCGACATCACCGAATTTGCCGAGCAAAGTGGCCATCGTGCGTATCACGGTCGCGCTCAACACCGCACCAATCACAACGCCGATCACCGCGATGCGCAGCCCCTGCGACAGCACCATATGCAGAACACCACCGCGGGTCGCTCCGAGCGCAAACCGCAGCGCGAATTCGAAGCGCCTTTGGGCCACGGCGTAGGCAGTTACACCGTACGTTCCAATGCCCGCGAGCAAAACGCTCAGGGCGGCAAACGCGCCGAACAACATCGCCCGGAAGTTGTCGCCCCGCTTCGATTCTCCAATGCTCTCGCGCATCGTTGTCGCACCAATCGCCATCGACGGGTCGAACTTTTCAAGCCGCGTCTGCACCGTGCGCAACAATGCTCCAGGATCCATCGACGTCCGAATCACCAATTGCACATCGGCGGCCGTCCTCGGGTGCTGCGCAATCGGGACGTAAAACGTCGCGGTCGGCGCCGCGGCCGGAGATTCCTGGCGCACATCCCCAACGACACCCACAATGCGCATCCAGCGCAACGGCGCGTCGAAGCCGCACATGATCTCCTTGCCGATGGGGTCCTGGCCGGGAAAGCTTTCAGCGGCCATCTCTTTGCTGATGACGGCGACCGCTTCGTTGCTCTCCACATCGGTGTTTTCCAAGCCGCGTCCGCGCAATACCGGGATCCGCATCGCGTTGAAATACTCGGTCGTGACGGGCACAATGTCGGCGTTCGGCAGCTTGGCGCCGGGAGTGAACTCCGTGCGTCCCTGAATCGCGTAGCCTACATCCGACCACGTCGGCCCCGACGGTGCGCCCCGCACCGCAGCCACGGTCTGCACGCCGGGTGTCGCACGCACCAGAGCCATCGCGTTATCGAGTTGCGTCAGGGCCTGTCGCGATGCAGGGTCCGGGCTGCCCGGAGCATGCACCTCCATCAGCGCCAGCTTGTCGGCATCGAACCCAAGGTCCGCGTGGGCTTCCGCAATCATCTGCCGCATCAGCAGCACAGCAGTCACGCTCAGCATCAACGTCATGGCCACTTCAGCGATCACCAGCCCATCACGCAACCGCAAGCCACCAGCGCCTTCTGTTCCCCGGCCCGACTCCTGCTTCAACGTCGTTACAGGATCGATCTGCCATGACCTCCATACAGGCCACATCGCCGTTACAGCCATTACCACCAGGCTCAGAGCAAAGCTGAACAACACAACATGCCAGTTCAATTGCACGTCGGCCAGCCGTGGAATATCTGGCGGGGCCAGGCGAATGATCGTTCGCAATCCTGTCTCAGCGATAGCAACACCACCGGCGCAGCCGAATACCGCCAGCAGTCCCGCTTCCAACAGCGCATGCCAAGCAACATCCGCCCTGGTGGAACCAAGCGCGGTACGGATCGCGATTTCACGCTTCTGCCGAGACGACCGCACCAACTGCAGGTGGGTCACATTGGCGCAGACAATCAACAGCACAACAAACACCGAACTCATCAACAAGCGCAGCAACGGACGAATCGTGCCAACGATGCGCTCCTGCAGCGGAACCGCCGCCAGCGCTTTGTCTCTGTCTTCGATGTACTGCCGGCCCAACTGGCTCGACAACGTACTCAGTTCGGCAGCGAGCTGCCCGGGAGTTGCACCTTCACGAAGCTTCCCAATCGCCCGCTGGTTGTACGCTGTACGGTTCAAATTCTCGGGGGTTTCTGGGCCCGCAACCCATACCTCTGTCTTGTCGGGAAAAGAGAATCCATCCGGCACCACACCGACAATCACTCGCAGCTCGCCGTCATAGTGAATCGGCTGGCCGACGGCATTCTGCACGGAGCCGTAGTTGTCGCGCGCGAAACCGCTGCTCACAACAACATCACTCTTGGCGCCTTCGGCGCGAAACAGACGACCCGCGACGGGCTGTACACCCATCACGGCAAGCAGTTGCGGGCTGCCTTCTGTCACATCGGTGTAAACAGCACGCGCGCCGAGTTGCACACCGTCTTTAGAGGGTCCGCTGTAATAAGCGGCAGACTCCAGACTTTTCGTCTGTTTCGAGAGATCGACATAGTCGCTTCCACCAATGCGATAAATCGAGCGGCCTTCTTTGACGAAATGCGTCTGTATGGCGACGATGCGGTCCGCATCGTGATAACCCAGCGGACGCAGCAACACGCAATCCACCATCGTGAATATCGCCGCGTTCAACCCAATACCCAGCGCCAACGTAAATACAACCGCCGCGGTGAAACCCGGGGCTTTGCGCAGTTGTCGCAACGTGTATCGCACATCCTGGATCAAGGTAGTCATCGCACTCTCCTACTCCGCCCGCAGGGCTTGCATTGGTTCCACCGCCGCCGCCCGTCGCGCCGGCAGATAACTCGCGAGCACCGCCGCAAACAACATCGCAACCGCGGCCGCTCCCAGCGCCGCAACGCTATTCGTAAGCGCAGAATCAATCGCCGCGCCGCCGGTAAACACGTTGTCGGCGAGTACGCTTGCAACGAGTTGGGGGACAGCGAGGCTCGCTACTCCTCCTAGTGCCAGACCAATTCCAGTCAGCATCAAACCGCGCTTCAGGATCAGCCGCAGAATGCCGCCACGGCTGGACCCAATCGCCAGCCGTACGCCGATCTCGCGCGTCCTCTGCGTCACTTGATAGCTCAACAATCCGAACAAACCAACTACGGTCAGAAGCACCGCAAAACCCGCGAACCCACCCGCCATCCAGCTAAAGAATCTTGGGGCTGCTACTGCGTCGTCGATCACTCCCTGCATCGGCGTCAGCTTGGCGACCGGCATCTCCGGGTCTGCATCACTTATCGCCTTTTGCACCGCTGCCGCGATGTCCACATCGCCGGAGAGGCGAATAGCAAACGTCGTAGAGAACCATCCGTTGACCATCTTCGTCATCTGGTCGGACGCCTGCGCAAATGGCGCGTAAAACATCATTTGGGGAGGCTCAGCAAGAGAATGAGATTTCGTGTCCGCGACTACGCCTACAACCGTCCATGGAACTTTGTCTCCCAACAAAACGCGCTCACCGATTGGCGACTTTCCGGGCCACCATCTGTGCGCCGCGGTCTCGCTCACGACAACGGCTTTCTGCGCGTCCGGACCATCAGCAGCCGTCACGTCGCGGCCCATCATCAACGGAATCCCAAGCGCACGAAAATATCCGGGCGTCACCAGACGAAACTCAATCGTCTGACTCATCTGTGGCCGGTCGGCGGGCGATCCGCCCATGTTCAGACCACGGTCCAATGGAAGACCATTTACCGCGGCCACCTGCTGCACGCCCGGATAGCTCTGAAGCGCCGCATTTACCTTGTCGATAAACTGCTTCGTATGCAGTGTGGTCTCGTACGTCGTTCCCTTCAGCGACACCTGGGCGATCTCCAACCGCTTCGCTTCGACGCCAGACGGTGTCGAACGCAGCTTTAAGAAGCTGCCCAGCAACAGACACGCCGCCGACAGCAACACCATGGCGAGGGTTACCTGCCCTACCATCAGACTCTTGCCCATGCGGACCTGCGACACGCTTGTTCCCGCGGTCCGTCCGCCAGCGAGCGAGGTCTGCGCACTCTTGCGGAACACGGTCCACCCCGGCAGTAAACCGCACACCAGCGTCGTCAGCAGCGCCACACCCATTACGAATGCGACGATACCCCAGTAACTCTCATGCGTTTGCAAAGGGATAGCCAGCGGCGATGCGGCCAGCAGCGCAGGGCGAGCCATCCGCGCGAGCACAAGGCCCAGCCCTCCACCGGCCACTGCGAGCACGAGGCTTTCGCAGATCAGCAACCGAAGAATCCGTCCTCGCGTTGCACCCAAGGCTGTCCGCAAAGCAAGTTCGGACTCTCGCGCTGCAGCGCGCGCCGTCATCAGGCCGGCGAGATTCAGACATGCCACCAGAAGCACGGCGAGCACAGCGCCGAACAGCACCAGCAGACTTTGCCGAACATCACTCACCAACACTGTCTGTAACGGCCACACCCTGTACTCATGCAGCAGCTTTGCTTTGGTGGTCCACGTCTTGTAACTCGGAAACGCCGCATAGAACGGTGCCTTCAGGCTATCCAGCTCCTGCTGCGCCTGCGCGATGCCAACACCCGGCCGCAGACGCCCCACCATAATGTAGTTGTCGCCGTCGTAGCCGGGATCTTTCGCGTTCAGCCGCAGGGGCAGCCATACGCCTCCCGTATTTGCCGCGCCTTCGCTCGCCGCGCTTCCGGAGACATCTTGCGGCATGACTCCAACCACGGTGTACGGCGCTTCGTTGATCTGCACCACACGATTCACAATTCCAGGATCGCCACCGAACGTCCTCTGCCATACCCAGTAGCTCAGGATCGCGACGTTCGGGCCACCCGGCAGATCTTCTTCCGCGGTAAAGGTTCTACCCAGAATCGGCGTCACACCAAGCGTTGCGAAGTATCCCTGCGACACTCCGGTCGAAGCCACGCGTGCTGCATTGCCGCCCGCGGTTCCTGAAAGATTTGCTCCAAACGAAGAGTCCTCGGCCACACCCACCGACGCGAAGCTGCGGCTTTGCGCTTTCACGAAATCTGCGCTCGCCCCCATCTCTTCGGCGTTCGGCTTCTCCTGGGGAAACGTAAATCCAACACCCGCCAAACGGTCGTGCTCGGGATAGGGCAGAGGCGCCAGCAATGCATCGCGCACCACGCTGTACATGGTCGCCGTCGCACCGATCCCCAGCGCAAGCGTCAACACCGCAGTCACCGCGAAACCCGGGGCCTTGCGGAGCTGCCGAAGCGCGTATCGTACGTCTTGCATAAGTTGACCAAGCTGACCCATCGCTCTCCCTTACTCCATTCGCAGTGCTTGCGTCGGCTCAACCGAAGCTGCTCTGTGCGCGGGAAGCACACCCGCAAGGGTGCCCACCAATGCCAGTCCTACGGTCAACGAACATAGCAACAAGGCGTCGTGTCCTGCGTGAATTTCAACCACCGCACTCAGCACTTTGTGCAACGCGCTCGTGAGTATGAGTCCCGCCGTTACACCCGCCAGCATCAGCAGCGTCACTCGGCGCAGTACGTTGCCAAGCACAAGACTGCGCGTCGAGAAACGAATGTCCTGTACCCGCTGGTTCATCGCGCTCTCCTACTCCATTCGCAAGGCTTCGGTCGGCTCAATCGATGCGGCCTTGTGTGCCGGGAATACGCCGGCCAGGACGCCTGCACCTGCCAGTCCCACCGCAAGCATGCATAGCAGCCACGCATCTTTTGCTGCATGGATTTCAACGACAGAGCTCAGCACTTTATGCAACGCGCCGGTCAACAACAGACCCATCGCGACGCCGGTCACCATCAGCAGCGACACGCGCCGCAACGTATTGCTCAGCACCATACCGCGCGTCGAACCCAGCGCCATGCGAATACCGATTTCGCGCGTCCGCAGCTCGACCTCGTGATTCACCATGCCAAAGATCCCAACCAGCGACAGCAGCAGCGCAAGCGCCGCGAAGATGCCAAACAGCCAGCTCTCCAGTCGCTGGAATGTAAGCGTCTCTGCGATCACGTCGTCCATGGTCAGTGCGGGACGGAACGGCACCGTCGGGTCGACCTGATGCATGGCCTCGCGCAGCGCACCCTCAATCGATTCAGGCGGGACTTTGGTGTGGACTACCAGCGACATCTCGGTCTGACTTCCGATAGGCACCTGCTGCACCGCCGGGAAATCCATCTCCGCCAGCGGCGGCCCCAGCAGGTTCTGGCGCAGGTTCGAAGTGACACCGACGATCGTTATCTTGCCGTCCCACGCAACCTGCTTGCCGATCGGATCTTCACCAGGCGCGAAAAACTTGTCAACGAAAGCCTGGTTCACCGTCATCACCGGCGCAGATTTTTCCGTGTCGACGGCCTCGCTCAGCAACCGTCCGCGCAACAGCCGCGCACCAAACACACGCGATATATCGGGAGTGACGAAGCGCAATTCTCCAAGCTGTTCCTGGTTTGCAGCCGCGGGAGGATGGCCGACGATCTGAACGTCGCTGTTCATCCCATAGTTATCAATAGGCACCATGTTGATGATGGCGGCCGACTCCACTCCCGGGATGGCCCGCACCCGTTCCAGCAGCGGCTGATAGAAAGTAGTGAAAGCGTTGCGGTGCGCGTAATCGCTGGTCGTGAGGTTGATCGGTTCTGTGAGCAAGCCTTCGGTCGAGAATCCCAGATCGGTAGAGCGCAGGGAATGCAGATTACGCAGCAGCAGGCTGGAGCACATCATCAATCCCAGCGCGATAGCCACCTGCACAACGATCAGCGCACTGCGAACATTGTTCTGCGCACGGCTGGTTCCTGCCGAGCCGCCTGCCCGCAACGCCTGACTTGGCGATACATGCGAGAAGTGCAGCGCCGGCAGAATGCTCGAAACAAACCCGGTGAGAAGGGCGATGCCCAGCGCCGCCCCCAGCACTGTCAAATCAAGTTGGATATCGGAACCGCGCGAAAGCGACGCGACCAGCAACTGACGCAGCAACTGCAGCAAGCCATACGACAAGGCAGTCCCAATGGCGGCGCCGGCAAAGGAAAGCACAGCCGTTTCCGTCAGCAACTGCCGAATGATGCGCGACCGCGCCGCGCCAACCGCCGACCGCAGGCTGAACTCCCGCTCGCGCCGCACACCCCGCGCCAGCAACAGGCCAGCAAGGTTGACACATCCAATCGCAAGAACACCAAGCACCGCCAGCGACAACACCGTCAGCGGGCCGGAGGTCTGCCCCAGCAACACGCCGGACACTGTCTTCACTTCGATACGCTTGTGCGCCTCGTCAGGGTAAGAACGCGCGACGTTCGTAAACACATTACTGAGATCGGCCTGGGCCTTCGCAAC
>Ga0134125_10009367_pt1 | contig 11028 bp, 15 predicted proteins | sample KB31751_FD_96464 | JGI IMG/M metagenome (GOLD analysis project Ga0134125, IMG submission 96464) | Terrestrial soil microbial communities with excess Nitrogen fertilizer from Kellogg Biological Station, Michigan, USA - KB3-175-1 | ecosystem: Environmental > Terrestrial > Soil > Unclassified ...
ATCGATGTTATCGACCTGCCCTCGCGGGTCGAACCAATCGTCGAGCATCTCGATCGAGCCGTCGACGGTGACGTTCTGCGTGATCACGAGCTTCCGCACGGCGGCATTCCATCCTTCCGGGTGGAAAGACCCTACCGGTGGGCCGATAGCCGTCACCGCCGATGCCGCCGCATGTCGCGCGCACTAGCGGTCTCGATACAGGACGCCGTGAGCTGCCAGCGAGGTGGGCGTTATCCGCCCAGATCAGGAGTCCGAGGCGCCGCCGAGGTGTTGCGGTTAGCTCCCCGTCAGCGGGCATTTCATCGGGCGGGTCATATGCGAAAGTCGCCTGGGTGGAGCTCCGGGGCTTGAGGTCCGGAATCCCTTGCGCGGCAAGCGTTTCCGCCCCGCAGGTGTGCCGATTGAGGTGCCCCGTGCGGGACGGCTGTTGCGGTCCAAGTTGGGGTTCGGCTTGCGGGAGCGGTCTGGATGTCGGCCGCCGTGCTAGCGGCGCGCAAGTCTGGGTAACGGGCGGTGGGTGCGGGCGAGGTGTCTCCGACAGACCGGCCCGAACCCTTGCCGGGCGGCGACGACCTGGGCGTAGTTGAGGCCGTCCGGGCCGTGGATGCGGCCGAAGCCGGAGTCGCCGATGCCGCCGATCTGTCCTGGCGGAACTCTCAACTCTTCAGTGATACTGGCTTGCAAGGTCGCGGGCCGCCGGCCTCGGCACTGCCCACGGAAGGCACCGACATGACAACCGCAATCATTGGCGTCGGCAACATCGGCGCGACGGTGGCACGTCAGCTGGCGGCGGGTGGCGAGAACCTCCTGATTGCCAGCCAGAGCAAGGAAACAGCCGATACTCTCGCGGCGGAGCTCGGAAGCAACGTCTCCTCAACGACCGTCGACGATGCCATCGCGCGGTCAGACAGCGTGATCCTCGCGGTCTGGTTCAACGTGCTCAAAGACATTGTCAGCTCAGACGCAGCCGAACTCGTCGGCAAGGTGATCATAGATCCGTCCAACAACCTGAAGCCCGACGCGGAAGGCAACTTTGTCAGCGCCAACCCCGAGGGGGTTTCGGCCGGCGAGCAGATTGCCGCTGCTCTGCCCGCCACCGCGAAGTACGTCAAGGCCTTCGGCGCCCTGCCCGCGGAACTCCTCACATCGGCATCCGGCAGAACCCCCGAGCGTGCGGTCCTGTTCTACGCCACCGACGATGACGAGGCAGCAGCCACCGCCGAACGGTTGATCACCGCGGCTGGGTTTGCGCCCGTCAAGGCGGGTGGAGTCGCCGATACCCGCAGAATCGAGGTCTTCGGTGATCTCCACGCCATGGGTGGCCTCGATGGACGGCTGCTGACGGTGGCAGAGGCGAGGGCCAAGATCTAGGACGCTAGCAGCCGAAGCCCGCCGCGTCCGCGCCCTGATCCCATAGAGGCATCCCCCGGCTCGACCACTCACTGATGCTGGCGAGGCGGTTGGCGGCCAGCCGGAGCCCTCAGCCGATCTGCTCCGCCAGCTCGACGATGATCCCCTCCGGGCCGCGGACGCAGCAGAGCCGATGGCTGTCTTCGTAGCGCTCCACCTTGCCAACGAGCTCCGCGCCGCGGGCTCGCAAGCTAGCGACGAGGGCGTCGATGTCGTCGACTGCGAATGCAACATGGCGGATGCCCGGGGTGTTCGCCAGCGCGTGCCGGTCGCCGCCCCGGCCGGATGGGGCGTGAAACTTCGTCAGCTCGAGCCGTCCGTAGCCGTCCGGGGTCTCCACTATCGCGATCTCCACCCAACCGCCCTCGACCGGCCCCTCGCCCTGTAGCTTGAGTGCGAGCTCGACGAAGAACGCCGTCGCGGCCGCGAGGTCGTCGATCACGATGCCCACGTGCTCCATGCGTTGGACCGTCATGCGCTCGACCGCAGCGACACGACAGCCCAGCTACAGCGGCTCTCGGTTGCCGACCCGCAGTCGGGCTACGCTGCTTGGTTTCAGGGTGGCCACGGCCCGGTCGGTTTGCCGATCTCCCACCGGTGCCCGCAGGGGTCGGTGATGCGACCCAGTCGCCAGCCGTGCTCATCGCTGACGGGCGAGGTGACCGTGGCGCCGGCGCCCGACGCAGCCTCCACGACCGCATCCGGGTCATCGACGACGAGCAGGGTGCGGCTGGTGCCGCCGCCGAGTCAGCTGGGTGGCACCGCCCATTCTCGGCGTCAGCGTTGGCGATCCAGAAGCGGCGTTGCCCACCGCCAACTGGGCGACGATGTCCTTGCTGTCACCAACGCATGCGCCACGACCGCGCCGAACGCGGCCTGGTAGAACGCGATCGTCTCGGAGGGGTGCTCGACCCACAGTTCGGGTTGGATGTCGCTCACGGCGAGTCCAGCGAAGCTGCGGTCTCCTGCCAGATTCCGAGCACGTTGCCGGCGGGGTCGGCGAACAGCGCTACCCGAAGGGTGCCTTCGGGGTACGGCGGGCTGACGATCTGCCCGCCGGAGGCGACTACGGCGGTGAGGGTCTGTTCGACGTCGGCCACGTAGATGTAGGCGCGCAGCCCGTCGCTGCCGGTGACCGCTTGGTCGGTGACCCAACGTCCGATGACATGTCCGGTGCCGTCGCTGAAACTGGGCGCGTCCGGGCTGCCGTGCAGCGGCCAACCGAAGACCTCGCGGTAGAAGGCGGACGACGCGGCGGGGTGCCGGGCCGGGATGTGCAGGTAAGAAATACCGGCAACGCGGCCGACCAGCGAGTCGACGGCCACAGGCGACCACCCCTCACATTTTGGCTATGTGAGTGCCATAGCTAATATTGTGAACTGTGCCACGACCAGGCCGCGACGGCAAGCCTTCGCGGACCTACCGCTCACCGCAACGCAGCGCCCAGGCGCGACGCACTCGGGAGCGCATCATCGCCGCGGCCACCGACCAGTTCGTCACCGCCGGGTACTCGGCCACCACGATGCGGTCGATCGCCGCGGCCTCCGGCGTATCGGTCGCCAGCATCGAACTCACCTTCGGCACCAAGGTCGAGGTGCTGAAGGTGGCGATCGACGTGGCCATCGCGGGAGACCACGAGCCCGTCGCGGTCTTGAACCGAAGCTGGGCCACTCGCGCCCAGACAACAACCAGCGTCACGGAGTTCCTCACCGTCGTCGCTCGGACCCTGCGGCCGGCGATGGCTCGCTCGGCCGGGCTGGTCGTAGCCGCCCAGGACGCCGCCCGCAGCGACCCGGAGGTGCAGCAGCTCGCCGAGCAACTCAGCGCCCAACGCGCCGCGACCGTCGCCTGGATCGTCGACCGCATTCGCGAACGCGGCCCCCTCAGAGAGGGCACCACACGACGCGACGCGATCGACCAGGTATGGCTGTTCATGGACCCTGCGGTCTACCAGCGGCTGACCCGCTACCGCGGCTGGAGCCCGACCCGCTACCAGCGCTGGTTCGTCGACACAGTCACACGGCTGCTGGTCGACTAAGGGACCAACTCGATCGCGTCAGCGGTAGCGACCGGGACGGACGCTACCGACGATCACTGCAGTTGTTCGCACCGGAAGCGGTACCGCTTGCGACGCATCGGATGAGCCAGCCTCCGTGCTGACGAATATCTTTCCGCGTGTCACAAGCGGATTCGGCTGCGGGACAGCCGACAGTTGGCCGCCATAGGCTGACGGTGCTATGACTCGAACCTGGGACAGAACAGCGAGCGGGGTGTTGCGCCTGCCGTCTGGTCGTCTCATACGGGGACGTGGACTGCGCCGGCCGCTGCCCGATGGTGAGCTTCCTGACTTCGGCCTGTACTTGCTTGGCAAGTCACCGGCTCCCATGGGCTGGGACGCGCGGTGGCTTCGCTGGCCGGACTTCCGGCTACCCGTCGACCAGGAGGACGCGCGGGAGGCGCTGCGCGAGGCATGGCGCCGAGCTGAGGACGAACGAGCTGAAGTCGCATGCGGCGGCGGGCGCGGAAGGACAGGCACTGCCTTCGCGTGTATTGCCGTGCTGGACGGCGTACCCCCCGGTGAAGCGGTCGCCTTCGTACGAGAGCACTACGACGCCCGGGCGGTCGAGACGCCGTGGCAGCGCCGATACATCGAGCGATTCAACGGCGCCTGACTCCGACCCGCAGCGTGATCCGCGTCCGGTATCGAAGAAGCAGTCAAGGCTTGCGCCAGACCAGCAAGTACCGCCAAAGCAACAGTCGGCGGACGCTCACGTCGGGAAGCACCGTCGAAGCCTGTTCTCGGACCTGGCGGGTGTTCAGCCGCGGGTCTCTGACCGGCATCTGCGCGTGATGCGCATCGTGCCGGAGCTCGGGGTGGCGGCGATACCCGGACAGCGTCAGCTGCAGCCCGAGCAGGTGATGCCACGCGCTTGCGGCAAGCTCCACGGGCAACTCCCGAGGTAGATCGCGGCGCGGATGGGAGATCGCAGCGAGCACCCCTCCTGGACGCAGCGCGATCGCAAAGCGCTGCAGTGCAGGCCGCAACGGCAGATGGTGCAGCGCGGCCATGGACACGACGGCGTCGTAGGACTCCGTCGCCAGCGGATAGTCCATGACGTCACCGAGCACGTACTTGACGTTGTCCGGTGCCGTGGAGCGAGCTAACGCGATCACGGCCGCATCCCGGTCGATCGCATCGACCTGCTGGGCCCGGGCCGCGATCTGGCGGGCGAGCCGTCCCGCCCCACATCCCACCTCGAGCACTCGCGCGGCGCCGCGCGGGACCGTCTCAAGCAGCAGGCGGTCGTAGTACGCGTTATGGTCCCATGGCAACACGACTACCAGCCTTCCTGGTACCAGTGCACAGGGCGGCGATCAACCGCATACCCGCGCCCGTAAGCCGATCGGCGACGGGAGGGACCCGCTACTAATCGTCGGCCGGCTCCCACAGCTCGATGCGATTGCCGGCAGGATCCTGCACGTGAGCGAAGCGTCCGACACCGGCCTGCTCGGCAACCTCGCCATCAGGGGTGACGCCTCCATCGCGCAGCTGGGCGAGCATCGCTTCGAGATTGCGGACCCGGAAATTGACCATGACCTGCTGCTGTGGCCGGCCGAAGTAGTCAGTGTCCTGCGGGAACGGCGCCCACACTGTCGGGCCGGCTTCCTGCTGCCAAATCATGTCTCCCCGCAGTCCGGAGGTGACGCCAAGATACTGCTCGTACCAGGCCGCGAGCCGCTCCGGGTCGTCGGCCCGGAAGAAGACGCCGCCGATACCCGTGACTCGCTCCATCGCAACCCCTCACGCAGCATGCCGTCTGTCCCCGTAGCGACCCGCAGGCCGCGCCAACCATGCTCGCCCAGATGCCTTGTGCCTGACCAGCCTTCACAACACGGAACGGCTAACCGCAGTCCCGTAGGACGAACCGCATGCGGCGAGGGCCGTGCTGGCAGCGCCGCATCGCGAATGGTGGTGTGACGCATCAGTGTGTCGTTAACGCGCGGTCTCCGGTCGGAGTCGTCGACCTTGCGCGCGCCCGCGATTCTTGGACGGAACTCGCTCGGCGAGCCGTGTCGGGGCCGGTACGTTCCTGCGGCTGACGCGGAACGCTTCATTGCTGGCTGGGAACTGACCGGCGATTACCTGATGTCCCAGCCAGGCTATGTGGACACCGCGCTGCATCAGGCTGTTACGCCGAATGCGGATTTCCAGTTTGTGAACATCGGTCGCTGGCAGACGGCCGAAGATTTCCTGGCGGCGACGCATAGCCAGGGCTTCCGTGAGGCAGCAATGGGTCTAACCGATTTTCGGCCGCATCCAGGCCTATATCGGATCGTGCGCACCTAACCACACCGACGATGAGGCCGATCCCTCGTACGCTCGACCTGATGTTCATCTACAAGGACGCCGACTCACGCTACGTGAACGAACACGCGGACGCCGCCAGGAAGCGTTAGGACGTTCGGCTCTACCTGACTTGATCAGCGGCGGCCACGCTGCCGGGAATGGCATGGTACTTCCGCGTGATCGAGCGGGCCGACGGGCGGTCAGCCTGCCGCCACGGCCGACGACAGTTCGACACTCACGACGAGTTGCCGCAACAACCTTCTCCTACGCCTCGTCCCGCGGGCAAGCGGTAGACCACGGCGGCCGATCTTGTGGTTGAGCACCGACCGGCCACGCTAGCCGGCGACCCTCGCGCTGCAGAAGGTGTTGCCCGTCGTGGCCGGTGACGAGCTGGCAGCGGCCGCCTACCCCGTCGCGCTCGCGGCAGCGGTAGCGGTCGATGATGTGGTTCCAGAACTCGTCTCGGGCCGGCGGGTACGACATGACGGCGTCACCACCGCGGGCACGACAAGCAATTCGAACTCATGTTCGAATGCTACGCGTAGGCGACCCTGACCACAGGGCACATGAGGTTAGTCCCACCCGCGGCGCGGCTAGGGAGGGGATAGCCGCGCCGCGGGTGGAAGTCAACAAGGCCGACCGCTAGGACCGGCCGACGGCGAGTCCAAACGGTTCGTCCAGGCCAGTGATTTCCAGCAGCTGGCGAACGCGCGGCGGCGTGCCGGCGAGCCGAAGGTCCATTCCGGCGTCGGTGGCGGCCCTGCGGATGCGCACCAGCATCGCGAGCCCAGAGGAGTCGATGAAGGTGACGCCGGACAAGTCGATGGTGAACCGCGCCTCGGGGCATTCGGCGATCATTGCCTGGGCGAGTATGAGGAATTCCTCGGCGTTCGCCAGGTCGATTTCACCGGTCAGGATGACGCGGCAGCGGTCGCTCGGAGTTGTGGGGTCAATGGCGGTCACGGGAGGGTCCTGACCGATACACCGGTTGCCGAGCGATGCACCTAGTAAGCGGCACACCGAAGCAGGTCTGCGCCGGATGCGTAGAAGAGGACCACTCCGACACCTCGGACGGTACCCCTATCCGCCCACAACGGGCAGGGGCCCGCCCGCGGCGGTGCCTGGGAGGGAGGTTGGCTTCGCCGCGGGCGGGGTCCCCCTGGCGGGTGCTCCTAAGGGTTCACTCTAGTTAGCGGTGGGGGGTGGTGCGGTGTCACCGAACCGCCCGCTGTGTCGCCGCGCGTGGTCGGCTTCCTCCTCGCGAGTCGTCTTATTGACCCAGTCGCGCAGCCACGCGGGAGCGCCGACCGCCGCCGCCCGCACCTGGTCCATGGAAGAGCGTTCCTCGCGATCACCGAAGTCGATGACGAGGACAGGCTCGGGGCCGGTGTGGTCCACCCCGATGATTCGCACGGTGGCGCATCCTGCCAGGGATAGGTCACTGCTGGGGGAGGACCTTGCCGTAAGGCTGGACCCGCCACCGGCAGTCCCTCGACCTCGCAGTGGCGGGCCCAGCCCTTTTATTCTGCGCTTGCTGACCAGCCCGCAGTCGGCTACTCGGCGTGCGCCTGCCCCTCGCCAAGCATGGTCGCGGCGATCGCCAACACCGCGTTGACGAGCGCCAGCTGCAGCTGCTGGTCCCGTTCGCCGCGTTTGGTAGCGAGGGGGAGGCTGGCGAGGATCCGCTCGCTCTCGACAAAGTGGCCTACAGCGGCGAGGGATTGGTGTGGTTGGGTTGACATGGGCCGGCTCCGTCCGGTCAAGGACCGGTCGTTGTGTTGTCCGCACGCGGCCGGTCCGCCTGTTGGTCTGGCACGTGTCTGGCACGCGCCCCTTTAACCGGAAGAAACCCCAGCAAATCCGGGCCTGTAGTGGTGGGCGATACTGGGATCGAACCAGTGACCCCTGCCGTGTGAATGCGTTTGGACAGGTTTCCGCGCGCCTCGATGCTGCCTGACGCAGGTGCCTCTAGGCCCCAGAATTACTGACCTGTAGCACCCTCGAACGCCGTTGGCATGTGATGATCAATATCGACGGTTTGCGGACCTCTTGCGGACTATTTGCGGACTAACGGAGATCAACTCCTCATGGAACAGCTCAACAGGTGGGTCATGCCGATGATGCGAGGCTTGGGATACCGATGGGCCGTCGGAGCCTGCGAGGGGCGTGGGCTAACGCGTGCGCGGCACCGCGGCGCGTGAAAGGCAACGACGATGGACTTTCTGGTCACCATGACCACGCAGGTCCCGCCTGGGACCAGCGATGAAGCCGTTGCCGAGGTGCGTAGGCGGGAGGCAGCGCACTCCAGCGACCTCGCCCGGCAGGGTTCGTTGCTGCGGTTGTGGCGGCCGCCCCTCGAACCTGGCGAGTGGCGAACCCTTGGACTTTTTTCCGCTGCGGACGGGGACGAACTGGAGGAGACCCTGGCCTCCATGCCGCTGCGCATCTGGCGCACCGACGAGGTGACGCCGCTCGCGCCGCATCCGAACGATCCCGCGCCGGAGCTGCGCGGACCGCGAGGATTGCTGCCTGAGTTCTTGACGATCTTCACGGTCCGTATTCCGGCGGGGGCGGCACCCGAGTCCGTAGATGAGATGACCGAACGGGAGGCCGTGCGCACCCGCGACCTCGCCGGCCAGGGTGCGCTCGGACGGCTGTGGTTGCTTCCGGTAACCGATGGACCGACCCGGGCGTTGGGTTTGTGGCGGGCCGTGGACGAGGAGCAGATGCAGAAGATCCTTGACTCGCTGCCGATGGCGGGTTGGTTGACGGTGGACACGATCCCGTTATCGGCGCATCCGAGCGACCCCGCCGTCGCGTCGTCCTGGAGCACGCACGCCGACGGACGGGCATTGATGCCGCCCCTGACGGGTCAGCGTGTCGTGCCGCGCCCCTACAGATGTTGGACACCTGTTAGGACGTCTTTGTCATCCGCTGGCGTGACAAGCCGACCGATCATCAGCCGCCGTTGCGGCGGTTTCCGTCGACGTAACGGACCCAGGAAATTTCGTCACGACGGAACTTTCTCCCGCTAATGCCAGACAGGTGAGCCAGGGATCAAGGTCGGTGGACGGCGGTCGGGCGCGTGCGTTACCGGCGCCGGCGACGGGTGGCGGACCGGCGCTGGAACGCATCGAGGGCAGCGGTGAGCGCGGTGCCGAGCTCGGGCAGGTCACGAGCGTAGATCCGGCCAGTGTCCAATTGTGTGGCGAGCTCGCGTAGCAGTGTCTCCCACTGTTCGGGTCGCGTCCGATCCCGCGCGGCCGGTACCTCGACCACCCGCTCGACCACTTCAACGGCTGAGCGACCCGACGCGGCCGCGCGGGCCTGTTCCCAGGCGCGTTGCCGGCATGCGGCCGAGCACCATTTCGGGATCCGGCCTGTGGCCTTGACATCGATTGGCCCGCCGCACCAGCCACACGCTGCAGCCGCGGCGCGCCGGCTAGCCGCGGCCGGCGCGTGCGATCGCGCGGACGACGATCGGGCGGGTTGCCGTCGCCGGCTGCGCTCACGTGCGAGCGCCGCGCGCTTCGGCTTCTGGCCCACGACGGTCCACCCTTCGGAACTTACGTCACGACGAAACTACCGCAGATCGGTAGCATACGTGCCGCGAAATTGTGATGGTTGGTTGTTGTCGGTCGTTGTGGAGCGTGCGTTTTGCGTCCAGATCAGGGGCTCGGGCAGGCGCTGACGGTTGCGGCATTGGCGTGAGCGAGCGGTGCTGCGCGTGGCACTCAGGTCGCGATCGGTCGACTATTCGGGGTTCCTGTCGCGGACGATGACCGTCACGTAGGTGAAGGCGCGACGCGATGTGCGCCGACGCGCCGCGAGGCGCCGACCGATGGTTGTCGTTGGCTTCCGTCGGTGTCGCTGGAGGACCTGGCCCCAGGTCCATTCTGTGACAAGTGTGCGCGCTGTATTGGCCGTCATCCGGCGAGAGGACGCAGCGGCGCGAGGGGTACACGCCGCCTTGTGACGCTGTGGGAGGTTGCGGCAAACGGCGCCGGAGCCTTTGCGGCGTCAGATGCGGCCGGTCTCGTGGGCCCACATGGCGACCTCGACGCGGTTTCGGGCGCCGAGCTTTCGCATGAGGCTCGCGAGGTGGGCTTTCACGGTGCTTGGGGTGATGTAGAGCTCGCTGGCGATCTCATTGTTGGTGCGGCCTTGGGCTACCGGCACGAGGAGTTCCTCCTCGCGGGCGGTGAGCGGTTCTATCGGCTGCCTCGGTGGTGAGGTCTGTGCGTGGGCGAACGCGGCGAGCAGTCGGACGGTGACGCTGGGAGCGATCAGTGCGTCTCCGTCGGCGGCGGCGTGGATGGCCTGGGTCAGCAGGGCGGGTCCGGCGTCCTTGAGCAGGAACCCGCGGGCGCCGGCTTTAAGCGCCCCGTGGACGTACTCGTCGAGGTCGAAGGTGGTGATGACGACGATCGGCAGGGGGTCGGTGACGTCCGGGCCGGCGAGGCGTCGGGTGGCTTCGATGCCGTCCATCAGGGGCATCCGGATGTCGAACAGGCCGACGTCAGGTCGCAGTTGGAGCGCCAGGCGGACTGCCTCGCGCCCGTCGGCGGCCGCGCCGACCACGTCGATGTCGGGTTGGGCGTCGAGCAGCATCGTCAGCCCGGTGCGCACGATGGGCTGGTCGTCGGCGATGAGGACCCTGATGCTCATCGTTGCGTTCCGGTTCGGGGCAGAACGGCCTCGACCCGCCAGCCCCGCTCGGCGGCGGGGCCTGCGTGGAAGGTGCCGCCGAGCAGTGAGGCGCGTTCCCGCATGCCCACCAGGCCGTAGCCCGCGGGGGCGCGGCCGCCGGCGGCGTAGCCGTCGTCGTCGATGGTCAGCCGTACCTGGTCGGCGTCGCCTGTGACTGCGACGGTGACCTGGGTCGCGTGCCGGGCGTGCCGACGAGCGTTGGTGATGGACTCCTGGGCCAGGCGGTAGATCGCGGCTCCGACCGCCGGGCTGAGGTCGTCGAACTCGCCGGAGAGCGTCACCTCGACGCAGGGACGCGTCTGGCCATCGGTGGCGAGCTGCTCGACCTCGGCCACGCCGGGCTGCGGCGCGAACTCCGTGTCCTGCGAGGCGCGGAGCACGCCGACGATGGCGCGCAGCTCGGTGAGGGTGCGGGTCGCTGCGTCCTCGATGACGGCCAGGGCCTCGACGGCACGCTCCGGGTGGGAGGCTGCGATGGCACGTCCTGCCTGGGCCTGGATGGCGATGCCCGAGACGTGGTGGGCGACGGTGTCGTGGAGTTCGCGCGCGAGCTGTTCGCG
>Ga0134125_10009369_pt1 | contig 11027 bp, 15 predicted proteins | sample KB31751_FD_96464 | JGI IMG/M metagenome (GOLD analysis project Ga0134125, IMG submission 96464) | Terrestrial soil microbial communities with excess Nitrogen fertilizer from Kellogg Biological Station, Michigan, USA - KB3-175-1 | ecosystem: Environmental > Terrestrial > Soil > Unclassified ...
AACATCATCACCCGGCCATTTGGCGCCCAAGAGGGCCCTTCATCGTGATAGGCGTTGGTGAGCATGCGCTCACCCGAACCGTCGGGCCGCATCACGCCGATCTGGAAATGGGCGCCCTGTTCCTTGGTGAAGGCAATGAGATCGCCTCGGGGACTCCAGACGGGGGTGCCGTTCTCACCGGCGCCGAAACTGATTCGATGCTGGTTCGAGCCGTCGGCATTCATCACATAGACCTGCTTGGAGCCGCCGCGATCGGACTCGAAAGCGATCTGGCGTCCGTCCGGCGAGAAGGACGGCGCACTGTCGATCGCCGGGTCGGTGGTGAGGCGCTCGACCGCGCGGGTGCGCAAATCCATCACATAGATGTCGGAGTTGCCCGCGGTCTCAAGCGCCAGTGCCACCTTGTTGCCATCCGGCGCGAAACGCGGCGAGAAGGTCATGTTGGGAAAATTGCCCAACTCTTCCTGCTTTCCCGTCTCCAGGTCGAACAGATAGATATGGGGCTTGGTGGCGATATAGGACATGTAGGCAATCATCTGCGCGGTGGGATTGAAGCGCGGGGTGAGCACCAGATAGTCGCCACGGGTTAGGAAGATGGGATTGGCGCCGTCCTCATCCATCACCGCCAGGCGCTTGACCCGCTTCATGGCGGGACCGGATTCCGAAATAAAGACGATGCGGGTGTCGAAATAACCGGTTTCGCCGGTGATGCGCGCATAGATCGCGTCCGACACCATATGGGCGACGCGGCGCCAATTTTCCGGCTGGGTGAAGAATTGCTGGCCCAGCATCTGGTTCTCGCTATAGACATCCCACAGCCGGAACTCGACTTTGAGCCGGCCATCGGGCTGAAGCGAAACCTGGCCTGCCACCAATCCTTGCGCGTTGATCACCCGCCAATTGCCGAAATTGGGGGCCACATTGATGTTGGTGATGTGATCGACAAAGGCCTTGGGGTCGATGGCGTTGAACAGGCCGGAGCGCTGGAGATCGGCACGCACCACCTGGGCGATATTGGCGCCGACCTGGGCCTGGGCCGGATCGGCGGACAGGAAATCGGGAATGGCGATGGGCACTGGCTTGATGTTGCCCTGGGTCACGTCAACCTGGAGCGCCGCCGAGGCGGGCAAAGGTGCCAGCGCGGCAATGGCCAGGATGCAGGCGAGCAGAAAGTTCCTCATGCCATTCTCCAAAAACATATCGGCGATCCTGGTTCCCGATCCCGGCTTTTTTTTGGTGTCATTGATTCATCATCTGGCGGGGGTCGAAGCGCAGCGGATTGATTTCGCTCCATTGGCTGTAGCGGTCGGCGGGCAATTTATAAGGCTGGCACTTGAAGATAGCGGCTTCGCCGGCCGAAGCGGCGGCGCGGTTATAGGTGTTGGGATTGGCATTCGATAATGACGGCGAACTCGCCGAAGCGACGGTGCCGTCCGGGTTGAGCCTGAGATCGAAATCCACCACCAGGTCATTGGCGTTGGGCGCGCCCACCGGTGGGCTCCAGCATTGATAGATCTGGCTTTTGAGCGCGTCAGCGAGGTCGGCGGTCATGGCATTGGCGGCGCCGATACCTTGGACGGTGCGTGGCCCCACTTTGGTATTGGGCGGAGCCTTGGCCGGCGCGGTAAGCTTGTTCAGAAGCGCGGCGAAATCCTGGCTGTTATTTTTCTGCTTGGTTTCACTGGTTTGCTGCTCGGTCTTCTTTTCGGGCCGGATCTTGAATTGCGGCATGGGCGGGACGGGCGCGGGCTCGACTTCCTGGAATTGGGGGAGCGCCGGCGGCTCCATCTGCGGCACGGGGATCTCGATCTTCTGGGGCTCGGGCGGTGGCGGCGGCGCCATCGCCTGGATATTGGTCACCCGCGTCACAGTGATGAGATCGACCGGCACGGCATGGCTTTCCTCCGAGACATTCACCATCCGCGACCAGGTGACATAGGTGGCGGAGATCAGCGCGGCATGCAGCAACAGCGACAGCGCCAGGCCCGCATGGGGACTGCGCGCTGTTGTCGGGCGCTGCGGGCGCTGGCCGAAGGCGCCTTTATTGTTTCTGATCGGGCTTGGGTTTTTGGACATCCGTCACCAGGCCGATATGGGTGAAGCCCGCGCTGGCCAAAAGCCCCATCACCACCATCACCCGGCCATAATCCACCGTCTGGTCGCCGCGCACGAAGATGCGCTGGTCATAGCCGTTCTGGGAGATGGCCTGGAGCTTGGGCACCAACTGATCCTCGGTCACCACTTCCTTCTGCAGATAGATTTTGCCGTTTTTGGCGATGGTGACCGAGAGCGGCTCCTTGTCCTGGCCCAGCGCCGGGGCGCGGGTCTTGGGCAGGTCCACCGGCACGCCTACGGTCAGAAGCGGCGCGGTCACCATGAAGACGATCAACAGCACCAGCATCACGTCCACGAACGGCGTGACGTTGATCTCGGACATGGCGGGGCTGCGCCTCCTGCGCCCGCGCGATCCGACATGGTGCATCACATGCGGCATTAGCGGATCTTTTCCTCCAATTGCCGGGAGAGGATCACCGAAAATTCGTCGGAGAACGCATCCAGACGGTTGGCATAGCGGGCGATCTCATTGATGAAGCGGTTGTAGAAAATCACCGCCGGAACCGCCGCGAACAGGCCCATGGCCGTGGCGAACAAGGCTTCGGCGATGCCGGGCGCCACCACCGCAAGGGTGGTGTCATGGCGCGCGGCAATGGCGCTGAAGGAATTCATGATGCCCCAGACCGTACCGAACAGGCCGATAAAGGGTGCCACCGATCCCACGGTGGCAAGAAAGCCCAATTGCCGCTCGATGCCGTCGGTCTCGCGCATGATGGTGACGCTCATCGCCTTGTCGATGCGGTCCTTGACGCCCAGGAGATGGATTTCCTTCGGCGCGCCGCCTTCGAAGGCGCGGCGCCATTCGCGCAAGGCCGCCACGAAGATCGCCGCCAGCGGGTGATCATTGTGGGCGGCGAATTGCTGATAAAGCTCGTCCAGCGATTGGCCCGACCAGAACACCTTCTCAAAGCGCGCCGCCTTGCGCTTCAAGCGTCCTAACACGATCCATTTGTTGATGATGATGGCCCAGGACCAGAGCGAGGCCAGCAGCAGAAGCACCATCACCGCCTTCACGATCACGTCGGCGCGCAGGAAGCTTTCGACAATGGAAAAGCCGCCGCCTGCCGCATTGGCCACCCCCGCCAGACCGCCGATATCGACATTGGTGGTGGGGGCGGCAGTAGGAGGCGCCATGATGCCGGTGGCGGCGGGGGTGCCCGTGGGCGCGGCTGCCGGTCCCTGTTGCGCCATCGCCGGCGCGACCACAAAAGCCAAAATGACAAAAAGGACAGACGCGAGCACTCGCTTGAATGTCATGGGAACACCTTGTTTCGCGCGAGGGACACGCGGGCAGGAAGAGCGCATTCAAAATTGACCGAAGTAGGGCGCAAGGAACGGAATCACTCTCAAGTATCTGTTTCTGCAAGAAAAGGTGTCAACAAAGCGCAAAGCGCGATGGGCAAACGCCGAGGACGTCCTTCCAAGGTAACGATACAGGCCTCAATTTGGCCATCCACCAGCAAGGTTTCACCGGCATAGATTTTCTGCAACGCGCGAAGGCGCGCACCGGACAGCGATATCAACTGGGTCCTGACGGTCAAGGCATCGTCCAGGCGCGCCGGGCGGTGGTAGCGCAGCTTGGCCTCGGTGAGGGTCCAGGCGGTGGGTTCTTCGGCCTCAAGCTCGGCCATGCGCGCGACACCCGCCAAACGGAAGAATTCGGTGCGGGCGCGCTCCATGTAACGCAGGTAATTGGCATGATAGACCACGCCTGAAAGGTCGGTGTCCTCGTAATAGACGCGCAACGGCAATACGTGAATCTTGCCATCGAAATGACCAAGACCCGATACGGTCATGCCGCTCCCCTTGGCCGCAGGAAAGTGAGCATCTCGACATCCTTGTATCGGGCGCGGCCCGCTTCGCGGAAGCCCGCGCCTGCGGCCACTTGGCGAGAGGCCAGATTGAGCGGGTTGATCAAGCACCAGCTCTCGGCCGCCTCGAGATGGGCATCGCCCCAAGCAAGGATTTTCGCCACTGCCTCGCGCGCAAATCCTTTGCCATGGAAATGCGGTGCGATCACCCAGCCCATTTCCGGCGCGTCGCGATAAGGAATATCGATCGCCCGCCTGGCGAAGATGAAACCCACACTGCCCGCATAGCTGCGCATGGCCCTTTCTTCGAGCGCCCACATGCCCGAGCCCATCAATTGCCACTGGCCTTGGTTGCGCAGGAAGCGCTGCCAGATCTCCTCTTCGCTCCTTCGCGCTCCGCTGATGTGCCGTAAAACGCGCGCATCGGACCACATGGCGAAATGGGCGGGAAAATCGCCGAGCCGGTGGTCGCGTAGGATCAGCCGCTCTGTCTCCAATTGCGGAACCGTCACGCGTCATCCTCGCCGGAGGAAAAGAGACCCATCTGGGCGGGATCGCGTGGCGGAGCGGCAAGGCCCAGATGGCCGTAGGCCGCGCCAGTCAAAAGCCGTCCGCGCGGGGTCCTCTGCACAAAGCCTTGTTGCATCAGATAAGGCTCGACGATTTCCTCGATGGCGTCGCGCGCTTCGCCGAGCGCCGCCGCGATGGTCTCGATGCCCACGGGACCCCCGCCGAAATTCTCCGCGATCAGCTTGAGGTAGCGCTTATCGAAAGCGTCCAACCCCTTGTGATCCACTTCCAGCCGCGTGAGCGCGGCATCGGCGATCTTCGCGTCGACCTTGGCGTGGCCGCCCACCGAAGCGAAATCGCGCACGCGCTTGAGCAGCCGGCCGGCGATGCGCGGCGTGCCGCGCGCGCGTCTGGCGATCTCGCGCGCGCCATCGTCAGTCAAATCGAAGCCCAAGACGCGGGCACCCCTGGCCACGATCGAGCAAAGTTCGTCGGCATTATAGAAATTGAGCCGCACCGGAATACCGAAGCGGTCGCGCAGCGGTGTGGTGATCAGCCCGGAACGGGTGGTGGCGCCGATCAGGGTGAAAGGCGCGAGCTGTATCTTCACCGAGCGCGCCGACGGTCCCTCGCCGATCACCAGATCGAGCTCGAAATCCTCCATCGCGGGGTAAAGGATTTCCTCCACCGCGGGATTGAGACGATGGATCTCGTCGATGAACAGAACATCGCGCGGCTCGAGATTGGTGAGAATGGCGGCAAGATCGCCCGCCTTGGCCAGCACGGGGCCGGAAGTGGAACGGAAATTCACGCCCAACTCGGGTGCCACGATCTGCGCCAGGGTGGTCTTGCCCAGGCCGGGCGGGCCCGAGAACAGCACATGATCCAGCGCCTCGCCCCGCGCCTTGGCTGCTTCAATGAAAACGGAAAGATTGTCGCGCGCCTGTTGCTGGCCCACGAAATCGGCCAGCCGCTTGGGACGAAGCGAGGATTCCAGCGCATCATCTTCCAAGCGCTCCGGTGCGACCACGCGTTCCATGTTGCTTTTGGCCATCTCGCCTTTCGCCTTGGCCATCTAGCGCCCCATCCCGCGCAGTGCTTCGCGGATGAGCGAGCCCGTCTCGGCATTGTCGCCCAGATCGTTCACGGCGCGCGCCACCGCTTCGGCCGCCTGGCCGTCGGAATAGCCCAGCTTCAAAAGGGCCGCGACCGCGTCGGCGGAAGGCCCGCGTGGCGCGGTGATCGGCGCATGCGGCTCGGTCCCATCCCGCATCATCATGGCGGGGGCCTTGTCCTTGAGTTCGGTGGTGATGCGCAAGGCCAGCTTGGGGCCCACGCCCGGCGCGCGCCCGATCATCGCCTTGTCGGAAAGTGCCAGCGCCCGCTGCAACTCGCGGGGGGAAAGCGTGGAAAGCACCGATAGCGCCACCTTGGCGCCCACGCTTTGCACGGTCTGGAGCAGCCGGAACCACTCGCGTTCCTCGGCGGCGGCGAAGCCGTAAAGACGGATGGCATCTTCGCTCAGTTTCATCTCGATCATCAGGCTGGCATGGGCGCCCACCGTCAGGCGCGACAAAGTCGAAGACGGGCACTGCACCAGATAGCCCACACCGTTCACGTCCAGGATCACGCCGTCCTCGCTGACAAGATCGACGACGCCGGTCAACTTGCCGATCATCGCGCAGCCATTATGCGGGCGCGGGTGCCGGCCAGATGAGCATGGGCAATCGCCGCCGCCAGCGCATCGGCCGCATCGGCCTCAACCACGCGGCATGCGGGCAAAAGGCGGCGCACCATGAACTGCACCTGCTCCTTGCCGGCATGGCCCGCGCCCACCACGCATTTCTTGATCTGGTTGGGCGAATATTCGGCGATTTCCAGGCCGGCTTGAGCCCCCGCCAACAGCGCAACCGCCCGCGCATGGCCCAGCTTGAGCGCGGCGGAGGGATCGCGGGCGACAAACGCCTGCTCCACCGCCAAGGCATGGGGCGAAAGCCGTGACATCACCTGGGCAAGCTCGCGATGAAGGATCATCAGCCTTTGCCCCAGACCCGTGCCCGAGCGGGTGGCGATTACGCCGTGTTCGATGTGGCAGAGCCGCGTGCCTTCGAGCGCGATCATTCCCCAACCCATCCGTGTGAGACCGGGGTCGAGGCCAAGAATGCGAATCGCTGCGGCGGCCATGGCACCTTTGTGCCTGTTCCGTTCGCGTGCTTCAATGCGGGAGCGACGGTTTATCCAGCCAGCTTGGCCACCAGAGCGTCAGACAATTCATAATTGCCATAGACGTTCTGGATGTCGTCGTGATCGTCCAGAATCTCGATCATCTTCATCAGGCTTTCGCCCGCATCGTCCGATACGGCCACCGTGGTTTGCGGCCGCCAGGTGATAGTGGCGGACTGTGGCGCGCCCAGTCTGGCTTCCAGCGCCTCGCGCACCGGGGCGAAATTTTCCGGCGCGGTGATGAATTCGTGGCTCTCGCCATCCGAGATACATTCATCGGCGCCCGCGTCCAGGGCAACTTCCAGCATCTGGTCCTCGCTGCCTTTGGCGGCGGGATAGGCGATCACGCCCACATGGTCGAACAGGAAAGTGACCGAGCCGGTCTCGCCCATCGCCCCGCCATATTTGGAGAAGGTGGCCCGCACATCGGCCGAGGTGCGGTTGCGGTTGTCGGTCATGGCCTCGACGATGATCGCCACGCCGCCCGGGCCGCGGCCCTCATAGCGGATCTCGTCATAATTCTCGGCGTCGCCGCCCACCGCCTTCTTGATGGCGCGCTCGATATTGTCCTTGGGCATGGACTCCGCTTTCGCGGCGGAGATGGCCGTGCGCAGACGGGGATTGTGGGCCGGGTCGGGCAGGCCGGATTTGGCCGCCACGGTGATTTCGCGCGCGAGCTTGGAGAAGAGCTTGGAGCGCTCCTTATCCTGGCGCCCCTTGCGGAACATGATGTTCTTGAACTGACTGTGACCGGCCATCTGCGCACCTTGGGAAGTGCCGCGAGATAGCCGCGCGTTGAGCGCTCTGCAAGCCCTGATTTCGCGGCGGCTCAGCCTGCCTATCGCGATACCGGCACGTCCTCCATTTTTCTATCGCTATGATCTTCAAAGAAAATTATCGTACCTATTTAAAATAGGTATCTTAAGCCTACTAAAAATAGGTATAAAGAGAATATGGCCGCGAATCCTCCCTTTATGTCGGGCGTGCCCGAGCTTCTGGTTCTCGGCCTCCTGAAGGTACGCGAAGAGATGTACGGCTATGAGATCGTGGCGGCAATCGGCGCCACCACAGGCGGGACGGTGTCGCTCAAGGAGGGGGTGGTCTATCCTCTGCTCCATGCGCTTGAGGCGGACGGCCTGCTTAAGACCCAACGTCGGCCGGTAGGTGGCCGCATTCGGGTCTATTACGCCCTCACCGCCAAAGGCATAAGGCGGCTGTTCGATCTGATGGATGAATGGCGGCGGCTGGGCGGCGCGGTGGAGCGGGCGTTGCGCGAAGCAGGTTGAAGCATCAGGGAAGCGTCGGCTCCAATCGTCCACCCACCCGCACCGGGGCGATCCGCGTGGCCAGGCCGCTCTTGCCGGTCTCCACAAACACGCCGCAGACCGTGGCCGGGCCGGTGGCGGGAGTGAAACGGCTGGTGGAGATTTTGCGGACAAAGCGCTGCAGCGGCTCGGTCTTGTCCATTCCGATCACCGAGTCGTAGTCGCAGCAGGCCCCCGCATCGCTCTGGTAGGCGGTGCCGCCCGGCAGGATCTGGGCATCGGCAGTGGGCACATGGGTGTGAGTGCCTACCACCAGGCTGGCGCGGCCATCGCAGAAATGCCCCATCGCCATCTTCTCCGAGGTGGCCTCGGCATGCATATCCACCACGATGGCGTCGGCGGCCTGGCCCAGCGGGCAGGCGGAGAGCTCGGCGTCCACCGCCGCGAACGGATCGTCCAGCGCATCCATATAGACCCGCCCCATCAGATTGATCACCAGCACGCTGCCATGGGGCGTCTGATAGAGATTGGCGCCCCGTCCGGGCGTGCCTTTGGGATAATTCTGCGGCCTCAGGATGCGGTCTTCGCCGTCGATATAGGTGAGAATCTCCTTCTGGTCGGCCCAATGATTGCCTGTCGAGATCACATCGATGCCCATGGCGAAGAATTCCTCGGCGATGGCGCGGGTGAGGCCGAAGCCATGGGCCGCATTCTCGCCGTTGGCGATTACCAGATCGGGCGCGAGGCGCGTCTTCAGCCGCGGCAATTCCGCCGCCGCCGCGTCGCGGCCCGGCTTGCCGATAATGTCGCCCAGAAACAGAAGCTTCATCGCGGAAATTCTTTCAGGCCACGCTCGGTCAAGATGGCGTCAAGCGGATGGTCGTGGCTGTCGTGCGGCAGGGTTTCCATTCTTTGTCCGCTATAAGCAATGCCCACGGCGCGGGCGCCGGCAGATGCGGCAAGCGTGCGGTCATAATAACCGCCGCCATAGCCAAGACGATGCCCCTGGTCGTCATAAGCCAGAAGCGGCACCAGCAGAAGCCTGGGCATCGCTTTGGGCCAATGCGCCAGGGGCGCATGGATGCCGTAACGGCCGGGCGACAATATCTCGCCATCAGGCACCAGATGAAAATCGAGCACGGCATCCTTGGCCGCGACGCGGGGAAAGGCGACGTGGCAGCCCATGCGGCCTAAGGCTTTCAGCAGCAAAGCGGGATCGGCTTCGTCTTGATGCGCGTGATACCCGCCCACCACGGTGGCGGGCGCAACCCGCAGCAGCAGGGCATGATCCGCCAAGGCGCGCGCGAAATCGGCGTCGCGCAATGAGGCTCGGCGCACCCGCGCCAAGGCGCGCAATTCGCCTTTATCGAGCATGGCGGACGGCACCGCATTCGCCGTTGGTGTTTGGATCCTCACGGGCCTGCAGTGCAGGTGGGCGCCATATGACCAGGGCCACGACCCCGGCCAGGGACAGCTCCCGGTGAGTACCATTAAGGCCCCTGGGCATCGCTAACCTGACGCGCGAGGCAGTCACCGTCCTGACACTAATCTAGGCGGCGGCGAGGTGAGCCGCAATCTGTTCCAGCCGGCTCGCCACGTTTTCCAGCGCCGCCACGGCGCGGGTTTCCGCAGCCTCAGCGCGTTCTTCCAGTTCCACCTTCACTGCCACATGCCCGGCGGCATCTTCCTTGCCGCCATGATGCTCGTCGGCGATCAGGATCGCCGCCATCAGCAAAAGCCGCGCATCGCCCACCTGGCCCACGGAACTCAAGACTTCGCGCGCCTTGGCGTCCACCAGATCGGCCAACTGGCGCAGATGCTCCTCTTCGCCTTCATCGCAGGCTATTGTGTACGCTCGGCCGTTCACCATCACATTTACTAGGGGCATTGCCTTGCGTCCTTTTTTTCCGGGTCGCACGGCCGACGGAAAACCGCGGCGCACTTTTCCTGGCCGATGCTCCCGGTGTAGGCGCGGCCTTTTAGCATCACATTCACGAAGGGCATCGGATCACCTTGCTAACGCTGCGCGAATTTCACTGATCGCCCCGTCCAGCCGGCCCTCGACCTCCTGGCTGGCGCTCCCCAACGCCGCCAATTCCTCCTCCAACTGGGCGATCCGGGCCAGAAGCCGCTCCCGCTCCTCGGCCAGAGCCTCGAGCTCCGACCCATTCTGGCCGCGCCTGGCCGCTTCTTTGGCAGCCTTTTCCAGTGTTTCAAGAGCTTGGGCGAGGCGTTTCTCCGCCAAATCCAGCCGGCTCATATTTTTTCCATATCTCGAGGCCGCGAAAGACCTTAGGCCGCACCGGGAAAGAGGGTCAACGCATTTGCGTTAGCTCCCTGAAGGCCGCCCCTTGACGGCGGCAGACCCCCCTCGCTAAGGCCACCACGCCCTCACGGGAAACCGATCATGACCAATACCCAGGCTCCGCCGGAGCAGGCTCAGATTCGCCACCTCGCCAATGTGATCCGTATGCTCTCGATCGATGCGGTGGAAAAAGCCAAATCGGGCCATCCTGGGCTGCCCATGGGCATGGCGGACGCGGCCACGGTGCTGTTTTCCCGCTTCCTCAAATTCGATCCCGAACACCCGCATTGGCCCGACCGCGACCGTTTTGTCCTGTCGGCGGGCCATGGCTCGATGCTGCTTTATTCGCTGCTCTATCTCACCGGCTATCCGGAGATGACGATCGATCAGTTGGAGAATTTCCGCAAAGTGGGAAGCCGTACTGCCGGCCATCCCGAATATGGCCATGCGCCGGGGATCGAGACCACCACGGGGCCGCTGGGCCAGGGCCTCGGCAACGCGGTGGGCATGGCGATCGCGGAAGCGCATTTGCGCGCTCGCTTCGGCGAGGAGCTGGTCAATCACAAAATCTACGTGATCGCCAGCGACGGCGACCTGGAAGAAGGCATCAGCCACGAGGCGATTTCGCTGGCGGGCCATCTCAAACCCGACAACCTGATCGTTTTGTGGGACCACAATTCGATCACCATCGACGGCTCCACCTCGCTGTCGGAATCCACCGACATGATCGAGCGCTTCAAGGCGGCGGGCTGGACCACCGACAGCTGCAACGGCCATGACGCGGCCGACGTGTTCCGC